>WNFE01003842.1_pt1 | contig 11171 bp, 8 predicted proteins | sample 5400451 | NCBI WGS metagenome assembly WNFE01 (sample SAMN13153344, study PRJNA577476) | soil metagenome | isolation source: 200 cm saprolite under Douglas fir tree site 2 hole 2 | place: USA:California | collected 2015-04-18
TGGTTCCGGATTATCTCACCTCGGTGCGGGACGGAGGCTTCTATGGCTGGCCCTATAGCTATTACGGCCAGCACCTGGATCCCCGGATCGTACCGCAGCGGCCCGATTTGGTGGCCACAGCGATCCCGCCGGACTACGCGCTAAGCTCTCACGTGGCGCCACTCGGTGTAGCCATGTACACCGGCACCGATCTTCCTGCAAACTACCGCGGCGGTGCGTTCGTAGGCGAGCATGGAAGCTGGGATCGAACGCCTCTCAACGGCTACAAAGTTGTCTTCGTGCCCTTCAGTGGCGGACGGCCGAGCGGCCCGGCGCAGGATGTCGTCACAGGCTTCCTCGATGCGAACAATCACGCGCGCGGAAGGCCGGTCGGCTTGGCTGTCGATCGGAGCGGCGGACTGCTCATCGCCGACGATGTTGGAAACACGGTTTGGCGAGTGTCATCGAATAATGCCCGTTCTGCCTCCAACAATTGACGAAAAAAAGCCCGGCCTAGGCCGGGCTTTTGCGTTTCATGAGATCGGCGATCATTGGCCGGCGGGTGCCGAGATCACATGGCCCTCGCTGTAGTCGGATAAACTCTGTTGTTCGGCAGATGACCAAGCCAAGAAATCATTCGCGTTGCGAAACTGCTGGCTCGTGGATACGGGCGCGCGGTCCGCCTTGCGCGTGTGGCGCTCGGCTGCTGCGGTCATTTGAACTGTCGACCCGGCAATCAGTAGCGCGCCGAGAATGGTTAGAACTGTCTTTCGCATTGTAGTCTCCGTTAATCAGACGCCCTGGCGCGAGGCAACGACACGTCGCCGATACGCCTTGTGTTTCCAGGAGATAGTTTCGGAGGAGGCTCTCGCTCATCACAACGCAGGGATTAAATTTTTCTTTTTGAAATCTTCCCGACCAGATATTCAGCACGCGGCAGTAACAGTCGCGTTGTTTCGGCCGAAGACCGATCATCCAAACATAGCATCGGGCCCGATCGCTTGAAGCTTGCGTACCCCCGGCGCAACTCTAAATTCTATTTTCCGATTTCCTTAAATTGGCAGCACTCAGTTCCAGCGCTTGTTGCTCCTCCGCCGACATCTCCGGTTCGAAGATCCGGACTACGCCACTTCGACCGACGATGCTCGGAAGCGACAGCGTAACGCCGAACCTGTCATTGTAGCTACCGATTGGTATTACCGCCCGCTCATCGCGAAGAACCATCTCCGCGATCCGCGCCGCGACGATGCCGATGCCAAACTGGCTCGCGTCGTTGCCTTCGATAATAGTGATATTGGCATAGCGAACACTCTTTTCGACGTGCTTTCGTACACTATCGAGGGCTTCGCCGCGCTCCGCTACGAGTGCGCTAATCGGCACACCGGCGATGCGGGCGGTCGACCAAAGGAACACCTGCGAGATTCCATGTTCTCCAATGACCTGTGCCTCGACCTGATTGGCGTCGACCTCAAAATGCTCCGCCAAGTGAACGCGAAATCGCAAGCTGTCCAGGAAGGTGCCAGTGCTCAGCACACGATTATGCCCTGCGCTGATGCGGCCAATGTCAGCGAGGGGATCGGGCGGATCGGTTACAACCAATATGACAGCGCCAGGTGCCGCGTGGACGATACGTGGAACGATGTCGCGATAAATCTCGGCGTTCTTGTCCAGCAGCCGCAATCGACCTTCGGGATCGTTACGATCCGTGGCGCCGCCGGCCTTTTCGTTGATACCGGCAGTCACCATCACCAACGCTGCTTCCGCCAAATCGGCGTAATCCCCGTCGACAACTGTCGTCTTCGGACAAAGCGGCGTCCCGTAACGAAGATCAGTCGCGACAGCCTTGGCGCGTTTGAGGGTTCGATCCACGAGGACGATGTTTCGGGCGCTGCCGCGAACCACGGCCGCGAGCGCACATGCACAGCCAACTCTTCCGGCACCAACGATTCCAATCTTCATGATCAACTACCTGTTTGCTAGAATTATGTATTGTGAGCTGAGGCTTCACCGACAGGCAACACTGGCAACGGCTCCAGATGAAATTCGGCACGGATGCGTGAACACCTCGAATCCATCCGCGCGCGCGATGGCCGCAAGTGTGATACCTGCCCTATCTGCCATGCGAACGGCCAGCGCTGTCGGTGCTGAAACCGACACCATCACAGGCGCGCCGATGGCAGCGCTTTTCTGCACCATCTCGACTGAAACCCGGCTGGTGAGAAGGATGATCCCCTCGCTCGCCACCATGGACGCACGCGCCAGTGCACCCGCAAGCTTGTCGAGCGCGTTATGACGGCCAACGTCCTCGCGCAAGGCAACGATGCCGCTTGTGAAATGCCAAAACGCCGCTGCATGAACCGCCCGCGTCTCGATGTTGAGTTTTTGCAGCAGTGGTACATTCTGCATCGCAACCATGATCTGCTCCGGCGAGAATTGCCGGCCGTGCCCGACAACAGCCGCGGGACGCATGGCTTCTGCGATCGAATCGATGCCGCACAGTCCGCACCCTGTCGGTCCCGCAATATGCCGCCGACGCTCCCGTAGACGATCGGCTCTTGGTTTACGGAGCCACATCCGCAGTTCGACACCGTCATCGAGAGGCACGATGTCCAAGGACTCGATATCGGCAGCAGAGCTGATGACGCCCTCACTCATGCTGAAGCCGACCGCAAAATCCTCCAGGTCCTGCGGCGTCGTCATCATCACCGCATGGGTGCCGCCGTCATAGGTAAGCGCCACAGCGGTCTCTTCCGGGATCGAACGACTGCCCAAGCTGAGACCGCTTTCCCGCCAAATCTGGCGATGAACGATTCGGACCGGTTTCATCATCAGTTGCTCCGATGCATTCAGAAGCACGACAAGCCACGAATTTTGACGCTGCTCCCCACTACATTCAGCATGATCATGATCGCGCATCTTCACGGTGACGCTTTGCGGCGAACGCTCAATATCTTCGGCGGCCTGCCCTCCGAGTGATCCAGGCAGAAGGGCCACACGAACTAAACATCGCGGCCCGACGTGCCTTTCTCAACTAAAAACAAATTTAACCTTCTGAAACGCAGTTTAATGGCGCGAACCAGATACGGACCTTACAGCATGATGGCTGGTCCATCTGCGTGCGTTTCGAACGCTCCCCATCGGGGTACCTGAAAACGAGATTGCGCCAATGGCACTAGACCGCCGATCTCCGCCTGCGAAGAAGAGAGAGACCACTCACACTTTAGCCGGGAACGAAAATGACCAAGGTCGACATACGGCAACGACGGATTGGCCCTCTCCGCGTACCCACAACCCTCGGATCAGATCCAGCGCGGGATATTTCCGGCGCACTCAACGCGATGGTCACACCGTTTGCGACTGGAGAGATTCTCTCTGCCTTGCGCTGGAACACTCACCGTTATGCCGTTTTGCGTGCGTCCCACAACTATCTCGTGGCCGACTTCTTTCTCACGCTGTTGCTACACCTTTACGCTGCCCTGTCCCACGTGCGGGTGGCCAAGAGCCACGTCTTGAATCTCGGGCGCCTTTGGTTCGAGCTGCGCCGCGTGTTCACTTCAGATGATTGAACGGGAATTTAGTGGAAACGACAAATCAGCATCCTCATCTTCAGTCCATCGCGACGTCGGCATTTGTCTTCCTCGGACACGCCAGCGTCTGACAAGGCCCTGTGGCGGCAAGTCCCGCACATCCCAAAGGAGAATGTCATGAGAGGACGAGTAATGATGATTTTAGCAAGCGCAGTGCTTGCCGGCAGCCTGCTTGCCACGAATGCACAAGCCCGCGGTGGCGGCGGAGGTGGCGGAGGACATGGAGGTGGTGGCGGAGGCCATATGGGCGGCTTTGGCGGAGGCCACATCGGCGGCTTTGGCGGAGGTCACATCGGCGGCTTCGGCGGGGGTCACATGGGTGGCTTCGCCGGAGGTCGCATGGCCGGTTTCGGCGGAGGTCACATGGCGGGCATGCACCGAGATCACTTTGGCGATGGAAGACGTCATTTCGTTGGCGGCGGCCTTTACGACTACGGCCTTGGTTGCCCGTATAACACGCCAGACAGCTGGCCGTACACCTGCAACTATTGAATGGTGAGCGGAAGTTGCCGACGCGGCCTTCGCTATCGCACCAACCTCGCATTTGAATTGGCGAGGCAAACGACTGCGCACCCAGGCAAGCTACCCAACCTTGATGCCGCACGTGCGGCGTCAAGGTCATTCCAGACTCCCCTCATCGAGAAACTCCCATCTCCCGATTGATGCTGCCTTCTCACAATCGATTATGAAGCGATCTACTCTCTTATTACGCCGGCGATCGATACGTACCAGGCGAGCACATGCATTCCACGTCTAGCTTCGCGACGCGCGGATCAGAACCGGTGTCGATTTGTAGGAAGGCGTTCCCGATTTGACATCGTAATGGTCGAGCGCAACCAGGACATTCGCCTCCGGATAATAGGTCGCGATTGAGCCCTCGGCGATGTTAAACGCGACGGCCGTCAGGTTGTGCATCACACGCTTGTCCGGTTTCGATCCCGCATCGGGCAACGCCGTAATATCGACGAGATCGCCGTGCTTCAGCCCGTGGCGGGCGAGGTCGCGCTCGTTGACGAACACGACGTCACGGCGCCCCCTAATTCCGCGATAGCGATCATTCATGCCGTAGATCGTCGTATTGTATTGATCATGACTCCTGATTGTCGTGAGCGTGAGAGCGTTGCGATCCACCACACGCGGATCTTCATCTACTCCGGGATAGACGAGAAAATTGGCCTTCTTCGTCGGTGTCAGCCACTCACGCTCCGATGCAGCAACATGCAGCCGAAATCCACCCGGCTCCTTGATGCGGGTATTGAAGTCTGCAAATGCCGGAAAGACCGCTTCAATGCAATCGCGAATCTTTCCGTAATCGGAAACCAGCTCCGCCCATCCGACCTGCGTGTCCGGCAATGTTGCGATCGCCATCTCTGCGATAATTGCCGGTTCTGATTTGAGATGCTCGGAGGCGGGCTTCAGTCCGCCCCGTGACGCGTGGACCATCGACATTGAATCTTCCACAGTGACCGACTGCGGACCCGCTGCCTGAACATCGATCTCGGTGCGTCCCAGGCAGGGAAGGATGAAGGATTGTTTCGCGAGCAGCAGATGGGAGCGATTGAGCTTGGTGGCGATATGCACCGCGAGATCGAGGTTCCGCATCGCATTGAATGTGACTTCCGGATCGGACATCGCAACTGCAAGATTGCCGCCAAGACAGACGAGAGCCTTCGAACGTCCATCCCGGATCGCCTCGACGGCTTCGATCGCGTTGTGGCCCTTGTTGCGTGGCGGGTCGAATCCGAAGACGCGAGCTATTCCGTTCAGAAGCTCATCATTCGGAACCTCGGTAATGCCGACCGTGCGGTCTCCCTGCACATTCGAGTGGCCGCGCAGCGGAGAAATGCCGGCGCCCTTGCGCCCAATGTTGCCGCGGAGCATCAACAGATTGGCGATCTGCTGCACGTTGCCGGTACCGTGACGATGCTGGGTGATCCCCATGCCGTAGTTGATGATGACCCGCTCCGCCTTGGCGTAGACATTGCCGACAGACTCGATATCTGATCGCGACAGACCCGAGGCCTCCTCGATTGCGTCCCAGGAGGTCGCATCAAGGTCAGCCAGCAGTTCATCGATTCCGGTTGTATGGTTCGTAATGAAATCTCGATCGAGAACACCGGGGCCACCGTCGACAAGGCTTTTTGCATCGAGGGCCACCAGGGTTTTCATGATTCCCTTCAGCACTGCGATGTCGCCGCCGACCTTCACCAGATAGTAGGTCGACGCGATCGGCGTGGAGCTCAGCGTCAACATCTCCACAGGGCTCTGTGGTGACGTGAATCGCTCCAGCCCGCGCTCGCGCAGCGGGTTGAATACGATAATCGGCACTCCTCGCTTCGAGACCTCGCGCAGCGTCGTCAGCATGCGTGGATGATTGGTCCCGGGATTATGGCCGATACAAAAGAGCGCGTCGCAATCATCGAAGTCCTCTAGGGTCACTGTTCCCTTGCCGACACCAATTGACTCTGGCAGGCCGACGCTCGTCGCCTCGTGGCACATGTTCGAGCAGTCGGGAAAGTTGTTGGTTCCGTATTCCCGCGCAAACAACTGATAGAGAAAAGCCGCCTCATTGGATGCCCGACCGGACGTGTAAAACTCTGCCATATCGGCATCCGGTAACGCGTGGAGCGCGCCGCCGATCATCGCCAACGCCTCGTCCCACGAAATCGGCAGGTATCGATCAGTTGTCCGGTCGTAAACCATCGGGTGCGTGAGACGGCCCTCGTTCTCAAGGTCGAAGTCCGGCCAATTCCAGAGTTCGCTGACCGTATGAGCTGCAAAGAACTCCGGGGTCGTCCGTTTAGCCGTCGCCTCCCATGCGACAGCCTTGGCTCCGTTCTCGCAGAACTCGAACGACGAGGTATGTTTCGGATCGGGCCAGGCACAGCCTGGGCAATCGAACCCATGCGGCTGGTTCATGCTCAGGAGACCGCGAGTCTCCTTTACGATAGCCATCTGGCCGCGAACGGCATCTGCCACAGCTTTCAGAGCGCCCCAGCCCGCCGCCGCACCTTCGTAGTCACCGACACCCGCAACTTCGTCTTCGCTCATGGCACTCTCCATAGCCGCGGCTACATTTCGTCGAGACATGCTTCCCGATTGGACAGATGATTTCCATCAGAGATAGTCCGTAGACATCGGGAGCGAGCGCGACCTGCTCAAGTAAAATTACTTTTAGCTTTCTGAAACCAAAATGATGGGGGTCGAATCCTTCGCCGTGTCCATGCTTGCGCGTCGCATTTTTCATAAGAATAAGCGTCCGGAGACTCGCACACTGCAATAAGCGTTTCGATTAAACTCAGATTCAGAAACCCTAAATTCGAATTTAGGTCATGCAATTGGCTTTGCGGTCAGGCGCGATTGATCGGCGTCAAAAACATAAACTCGTATTTAATTGAACAGGTGGGGCCAGCCAGCCAACTTCCCAACCACGAGACTTGCCCGCAACGTTAGAGCCAGCTGCAACGAGGCGCTGGACAAGAACTTGAACATCTGCCGCTGCTGATTTTTTCGAAGCTACATGAACCGCCACTGGGGGACTGACCGATGTCCGATAGCCTCGCATCAAGCGAAATCATCTCAAAACCGATCGGCGCAGGAGTCCGCCGCGGCGACGCAGTTTTCAAACGGAGAATGCCAATGAGATTCTCGCTGATCGCTGCGGTCCTTCCAGCGCTCTTCGTCTGCAACGGTGCCATGGCGCAAGTTAGCGGGATGGCCGCCCCGACACCCACGATGGGTGCGACCTCGCCGCTTGGCTTAGGAATGGGTTCGTCGGTCTCCCCGACCGGAATCCCGATGGGCGCCACGGAAATCGCCTCACCCGGTGTCAGTCCAATGCCCACCAGCGTAACGGGCACAATTGCAATGCCGGGCAGCGGCACGACATGTTCGACTGCGGGGACTTCGCCATCGGGAATGTACGGATTGACCGCGACCTACGACGGAGGCGGAACAGCAGCCGGAGCCGCGATGCCCGCCACCGCGGCAACGTCAGGCGCCACGGCAATGTCGGCAACGTCAACGTCGTCGGGAATCTCGGCGACATCGGGAATGCCGACAACTTCAGGAATGCCGGAAACGTCGGGAATGTCGGGAATGTGCGGCTCCGGCTCAAGCAGTATCGCTTCATCGTCGACTCCAACGTCAACGTCGCCCACAACACCCGGTGGCGCCGCTCGAACCGGACTTCCGTTGGGATCTATCGAGATTGGCAACCTTGGGGTTAGCTCGGCGGCAGCAGTACCGACGATAAGCGTATTGCCGACTCTGGGTACAGCACCGTTGGTGCCAACGATGCCCACTGTTACGTCTCCGGCTACTGTTTTATCTACGACGACAAGCACTGTTGGGAGCACTCTTCCCGGGAGTAATCCGAGCGGATCAGCATTAGCTCCGACGGGGCCGGGCTCATGACTAAAGAGCCAAGTCTGACCATCGCGACCACCGGAACGTCGATCATTCCGGGCGGCTAGTAACTGAAACAATTTTTCATCTGTGAACGAGGGTAGCCGTGAAAAAGAAAGTCGTTGTCTCCACTGCCTTACTGACTGCGGTGCTTGCGGCCGGCGGTCTGCTGTACTTCACGCATACTCAGGCATTGGAGAAGGTCGCTGCCGCGCCCGCTCCACCGCCGGCGGTGTCGATCGTCGCCGGGGCGGTCGCCCAGCTTGACGTGCCGATCTATCTTAGCGGTGTCGGCACGGTGATTGCGTACAACACCGACGTCGTGCGCGCCCAGATCCAGGGGCAAATCATCAGCATCAACTTCACCGAAGGCCAGACCGTGCATGCCGGCGATCTGCTCGCGCAGATCGATCCGCGTCCCTATCAGGCCTTGATTGACCAGTACACCGGCAACCTGGAGCGCGATCAGGCCCAGCTAATTAACGCCCAGGCCAATCTCACCCGCTACACCACATTGGGCGAGAAGGGCTGGGCCACTCCGCAATTGCTCGAGACCCAGAAGGCGCAAGTCGGGCAGCTGCAGGCGGCTATCAAGGCCGACCAGGCGCTGATTGACGCCGCGAAGGTGCAACTCAGCTTTACGCGACTGACGTCGCCGATCGATGGAGTGGTCGGTATTCGTCAGATCGACGTGGGCAACATCATCAGCCCGTCAACTACGAACGGCCTCGTCGTCGTTACGCAGCTCGATCCGATTTCGCTGATCTTCACTCTCCCGGAGACGAATCTGCCGCAAATCCAGCAGCAACAGCAAAAAACCAAGAACCCGCTCGCTGTTCTCGCCTACAGCCAGGACGATACGACCCTGCTGGATCAAGGCGTGCTCGGCCTCGTCAACAACGAGATCCTGCAGACAACCGGCTCGATCCAGCTCAAAGCGAATTTTCCTAACAAGTCGCGCCGGCTCTGGCCGGGCGAGCTCGTCAACGCGCGGCTACTCGTCGATACAAGGCATGACGGCCTGACCGTCGCTGCATCGGCTGTGCAACAAGGTCCGAGCGGAGCTTACGTGTACGTCATCGATCCCAACAACACGGTCGAGAGCCGGCCGGTCAAGGTCGCGCAGATCAGCAGCGGCCAGGCCCTCATTGATTCCGGGCTCAAGGCTAATGAGCAGGTCGTAGTCGACGGACAATACAAGCTGCAACCGGGCACGCGTGTCACGATGCTGCACGGCCAGGCAGCGCAGGAAGCCATCGCGCAAAGCGCGCAGCAGGCACCAATCCCATGAACATATCCGCGCCGTTCATCCATCGGCCGATCGCTACCGCCCTGCTGATGGTCGGATTGTTGGTCGGCGGCCTGGTCAGCTATCCGCTATTGCCGGTGGCAGCCCTGCCGAACGTCAATTACCCGACCCTTCAAGTCACGGCCCAGCTGCCAGGCGCCGATCCGCAGACCATGGCGTCTTCGGTGGCGACGCCACTCGAATTGCAGTTCGGCGAGATCCCGGGCCTCGCCCAGATGACGTCGGCGAGCGCACTCGGCTACACCCAGATCACCCTGCAGTTCGATTTGAACCGCCAGATCGATGGTACGGTCAGCGACACGCTGTCGGCGATCAATGCTGCGACCCCGTACCTGCCGGTGGGCATGCCGTATCCACCGACCATCCGGAAGGTCAACCCAGCTGACACGCCAATCCTGGTGCTCGGCCTGACCTCGGACACCCTGCCGCTGACGACCGTTGATGCCTATGCGGAAAACATTCTGCTGCAAAAGATATCGCAGATATCCGGCGTCGGTCTGGTGGGTATCGGCGGTCAGCAGAAGCCCGCCGTCCGCGTGCAGCTCGACCCGCAGGCGCTGGCGGCCCGCGGCATCAACCTCGAGGACGTGCGGACGGCGCTTGGCCAGGCGAATGTCGACTTGCCGAAAGGCACGCTCAACAGCCCGCGTCAGACCTACACACTCAACACCAACGATCAACTGCTGAAGGCCGACGACTACGCCAATCTCGTGATCGCCTATCGCAACGGTGCGCCGGTTCGCATACGCGATGTCGGACGCGCCGTCAGTGCGCCGGAGAACGACCTGATTGCGGGCTGGTACAACCAGAAACGGGCGGTCATCCTGGCGATCCAGCGCCAGCCCGGCGCCAACGTCATCAACACGGTGAACCGGATCAAGGCGATGATGCCGGTGCTTCAGGCCTCGATCCCGCCTGCGGTCAAGGTCAATATCATCTCCGACCGCACCGAGACCATCCGGGCTTCGGTCAGCGACGTGCAGTTCACGCTGATGCTGACGGTCGCGCTGGTGGTGATGGTGATCTTCATATTCCTGCGCAATTTCTGGGCCACCGTTATTCCGGCCGTCACCGTGCCGCTGTCGCTGGTCGGTACCTTCGCGGTGCTGTACGAGCTCGGCTACAGTCTCGATAATCTCTCGCTGATGGCTTTGTCGATCGCGGTCGGCTTCGTGGTCGACGACGCCGTGGTCGTGATCGAGAACATCGTGCGGCACATGGAGGAAGGCGCCTCCCCGTTCGAAGCGTCGCTGAAGGGTGCCGGCGAGATCGGCTTCACCATCGTATCGATCACGCTATCGCTGATCGCTGTGTTCATTCCGCTGTTCCTGATGGGCGGATATGTCGGATTGCTCTTCCGCGAATTCGCAATCACGGTGAGCGTGGCGCTCGTCCTCTCGCTGCTGATCTCGCTGACGCTCACGCCGATGATGTGCGCACGTCTGCTCAAGCCGGAGAGCAAGGAGCACGGATGGCTCTACCGGTTTTTCGAACGTGGCTTCGATGGCCTGCTCAACCTCTATGAGGCCGGCCTCAAGATCGTGCTGCGGCACCGCTTCATCACCCTTATGACCATGCTCGGCACCATCGCGCTGACCGGATATCTCTACGTGCTGATCCCAAAGGGTTTCTTTCCCCAGCAGGACACCGGATTGATCATCGGCCTGTCCGAGGCGGCGCAGGATATCTCCTTTCAGGCCATGGCCGAGCGCCAGCAAGCGTTGCTCGACGCCGTGATGCGGGACCCTGCGGTCGCCACGGTCGGTGCGGCGGTCGGCGCCGGCGGCGGCAACACCACGGTCAATAACGGACGCGTTTACATTGCTCTCAAACCCCAGAATCAGCGCGGCAGCATGGACCAGGTGCTCGCGCGGCTGCGGACCAATCTC
>WNFE01003844.1_pt1 | contig 11170 bp, 13 predicted proteins | sample 5400451 | NCBI WGS metagenome assembly WNFE01 (sample SAMN13153344, study PRJNA577476) | soil metagenome | isolation source: 200 cm saprolite under Douglas fir tree site 2 hole 2 | place: USA:California | collected 2015-04-18
GGTCCGCCCGTCCCAGCGACCCATCGCCATCTCCCGGAGCTGCGGGATCACGGTCGGCGTAATCCCGTGCGGCGAGGCGATGATCTCCGCGGTGCGGCGCGCGCGCTCGAGATCGCTCGTGAACACCGCGGCGAGCCGGGCGCCGGCGAGCCGCGCGGCCTGCGCCCGGCTCTGCCGCTCGCCGTGCGCGGAGAGCGGCACGTCGAGGTGGCCGATGAACCGGCGCGTCTCGGCGAGGACCACCTCGCCGTGGCGCAGGAGGTAGATCAGGGTTTGACGTGCGCCCACGCCGACACCGTGAGGAGCCCCGCCAATTCGGCGACCTCGACCGCCGCGCCGAGCACGTCGCCCGTGACCCCCGCGAGGCGTGCGGCCATGAAGCCCGCGAGCCCGAGGGCGGCCACGATGGCTGCCGCAGCGACGAGGAGCCCGGCGACGCCGAGCCCCAGCCAGGCAAGGACCAGGGCCAGCGCGAGGGCGATCGGCGCCGCGCTCGCGCGGAGGCCGGCTCGGAACGCGGCGCCGTGGCCCTCGACCCTCGCCGGCGGAAAGCACCGCGCGAGGAGGGGCGGGGTCGCCCGGGCGAGCGCCGGCAGAACGAGGAGCGCGCGCCAGCGCATGCCGGCCGGGAGTTCGGCGACCGCGGCGATCTCGAGAAGCAGGAAGAGGATGAGACCGACCGCGCCGAAGGCGCCGATACGGCTGTCGCGCATGATGCTGAGCCGGTGCTCGGCGTCGCGGCCGACGAGGCCGTCGAGGCAGTCCGCCAGGCCGTCGAGGTGGAGGCCGCCGGTCAAGACCTTCCACGCGGTCACCGTGAGGAGCGCGGCGAGGAGCGAGGGGAACAGGACGCTCGTCACGCGCTCGACGCCGACCAGCACGAACCCAATGCCGAGCCCGACGACCGGGAACCAGACCGCCGCGCGTCCGAGCGCGTCCACGTCGTGCGCCGTGCGCCCCGGCAGCGGCACGATCGTCAGGAAGCGCACAGCGAGGGCAAGGCCCGTCACCCGGCGATGCTAGCACGGTGGAACGGCTTGTCGTTGACACGGGCTCGGCCCTGCAGCGACAATCGCGGGACTCGACGGCACTTCGGAGGCTGACGCGAACCATGGCAGAGCCCTGGCGGATCGAAGGCGAGTACCTCGAGAACTGCAACTGCGAGGTTCTGTGTCCCTGTCTCTTGGGGCCGCGCAACGCGCGAGGCGGCGCAACGGCGCGACCGACCGAGGGCCACTGCGACGTACCCCTGGTCTTCCGCATCGAGCGAGGTCAGTATGGCCGGCTCGACCTCGGCGGCACCCATGCCGCGCTCGTCATCCATACCCCTGGCCCGATGGGCGAGGGAAACTGGACCATCGGCGCTTACCTCGACCAGCGGGCTAGCGACGAGCAGCGCCGCGCGCTGGAACAGATCTTCACCGGTCACGCCGGCGGCGTCCTCGGGGTACTCTGGGGCCTCGCGACCAAGCGGCTGCCGACGCGTGTGGCGCCCATCGAGTTCGGCAAGGACGGCCGGCGGCGCTCGGCGCGCATCGGGGATCACCTGGAGGTGGAGATCGAGGGTATCGAGGGGCGCCAGCCCGACACCGAGAGCTGGATCGACAACGTCAGGCACCCGGTCTCCACCCGGCTGGCCGCCGCGCGCGCCGTCCGGATGTCCTACCGGGACCACGGCCTCAACTGGAACCACACCGGCCGCAACGGCCACTACTCCGCCTTCGTCTGGTCGGGACCCTAACGCGCTCGGTGTTAGAGTGGACGGCGGTGCTCGACCTCTATGTTGAGCTCCGCCGCATCGCCGAGGCGCTCGACGCCGGTGGTGTCGCCTACGCGTTCGCGGGAGGCTTCGCCGTGTCGATCTACACGCCGACTGAGTCTGTCGTGGTTGAGAAGCACGGGCCGCAAACGCCACAATGAGGGCCCACGTGTGGGAGCGGTGAACGGGCTTGAGCGCCGGGGTGGTTCGCATTCAATTCCGCGACAGGGCCCGAAAGCTTAGATCGGACGTCCCAGTTTCGATCAGGAATGCGAAAGGAGGGACGGGATGAGCCTACAAGATCGGGTCAAGAATATCTTGCTGCGGCCACAAGAGGAGTGGACGGTGATCGCCGGGGAGCGTTCGCGTATTGGCGAGTTGTACCTGTCGTACGTCGCCCCGCTGGCAGCCATCGGCCCCCTGGCCTCGGTCGTCGGGCTCTCAGTGATCGGCTATGGTAACCCCGTGACGGGGCACTACCGCGTGGCATTTGGCAACTCCATCACCCAGGCCGTCGTGACGTACGTCTCCAGCCTGATCGGCATCTACGTGCTCGCGGTCATCATCGAGCGCCTGACCCCATTCTTCTCGGGCTGGGAGGATCAGCGCCAGGCCTTCAAGCTTGCGGCCTATTCCAGCACCCCCGCCTTGCTGGCCGGTGTCTTCCGCCTGATCCCGGCGCTGGACCTCCTGGTGCTACTGGGCTTCTACGGCCTCTACCTCCTCTACCTAGGTGCTCCCGTGCTCATGAGGGTGCCCCAACAGAACGTCGTGGGGTATGCGGCGACAGTCATCGTCGCGGCCTCCGCCATCTTCTTCGTGATCAGCGTGATCGGCGGCTGGCTTTTCCCCTAGCCGACGTTTCCGTGATGCGCGCGGCGCTACACCGGGTAGACGCCGTTGCGGCGCGGCGGGAATTCGTGGACCTTGGTCTGCGCGTACGCGAGGCGCTTCAGCAGCTCGTCGCGGAGCACCGAGCCCGGCACGATGTCGTCCACGAGCATCTCCGAGGCGAGCTTGGCGATGTCCACGTCCCGCGCGTACTCTTCGCGCTTCGCCTTCACGTAGGCCGCGCGCTCGCTCTCGGGCAGCTCCATGATCTTGTTGTAGTAGACCGCGTTCACGGCCGGCTCGGGCCCCATGATCGCGATCTGCCCCTGCGGGAGCGCGAGCGCCGCGTCGGGCTCGAACGCCGGCCCGCACATCGCGTACAGCCCGGCACCGTAGCACTTGCGGACGATCACCGAGATCTTCGGCACGGTCGCCTGCGAGGTCGCGAAGATCATCTTCGCGCCGTGGCGGATGATCCCCTCGCGCTCGACCTTGGTCCCGACCATGAACCCGGCGACGTCGGCGAGGTACACGAGGGGGATGTTGTAGGCGTTGCAGAGCCAGATGAACCGCGCCGCCTTGTCGGCGGAGTCCGCGAAGAGGACGCCCCCCTTCACCTTCGGCTGGTTGGCGACGATCCCGACGGGCCGGCCGCCGAGGCGCGCCAAGCCGACGATGATCTCGCGCGCGAAGAGGCGCTTGATCTCGAACCACGACCCCGCGTCCACCACACGGTCGATGACCTCGTACATGTCGAAATACTTCCGCTGGTCGTAGGGCACGATCTCGTCGATCGACCTGCCGGGCTTGGGGTCGATGGCGTCGCGCGCGGGCGGCAGCTCCCGGTACGACTGAGGCATGTACCCGAGGTAGTGCTTGGCGAGCTCGATCGCCTCCTCGTCGGACGCCGCGAGCACGTCGCCGCACCCGGAGACCTCGCAGTGCATCCGCGCGCCGCCGAGCTCCTCGAGCGTCGTCTTCTCGCCGATCGCCATCTCGACCATCCGCGGACTGCCGACGTAGAGCGACGCCTTGCCGTCCACCATGATCACGACGTCGGTGAGGGCCGGCAAGTACGCCGAGCCCGCCGGCGAGGGGCCGAACAGGATGCAGACCTGGGGCACGACGCCCGAGAGCTGCACCTCGTTGTAGAAGATGCGCCCCGCGTGGAAGCGCCCGGGGAAGATCTTGATCTGCTCCGAGATGCGACCGCCGGCGGCGTCCACGAGGTATAGAAGGGGCACGCGGAGGCGCGCGGCCTTCTCCTGGATGCGCACGATCTTCTGCACGGTCTTCTCGCCCCACGAGCCGGCCTTGACCGTGTAGTCGTTGGCCATGACGCAGACAGGGCGGCCGCCGACCCGGCCGACCCCCGTCACGACGCCGTCCGCCGGCGTGTCCGGCTCCTGCGAGCGCGCGAAGAGCCAGTCCTCCTGGAAGTCGGAGCCGGGGTCGAGGAGGAGCTTCAGGCGGTCGCGGACGAAGAGCTTGCCTTCCTCGCGAAGCTTCTCGCGGTACTTCGTGTGGCCCTGCTCGATCCGGGCCCGCTCCTGGAAGTACCGCTCCTCGCCTGTGCTCACCCTACGCTCCGATCACGGGGTGGGGTGGCCCCACACGATGATGATGAGGGTACCGTCACCGTAGCGAGGCCCGCCGATGACCGCGGGGTTGCCCGACTGCGTCTGGATGTTGGTCGTGACCTCGGTGAGACTGCCGCGTGTGAGGCGCACGTTGAGCTTCAGCGTGGCCCCCCGGACACTCTCCGGCGTGACTTCGAGCTGGCGGTCGCCGGGTACGGGCCAGCGCTGGGTCGAGCCGACAGGCACCTCGGCCCGGTAGCGCTCGAGCGACGTGTATTCCTTGTAGCGGAAGAGCTGCCGGAGCTTCGGCAGGAAGCTTTGGAGGCGCTCGTCCGGCCCCGCGGGCGCGAGCCGCATGCCGGGCGGCGGCGGCGTGTCGCTGGCGAGAACGACGCGGGTCCCGAAGCGCACGATCTGCTGCGCCGCCACGGGGGTCGTGCCGAGGAGCGCCAGCAGGGCGAGCACGACGCCGAGCAGGGGGCGGAGCGCCGCGCGCAGGCGTTTGCGCGCGTGGTGCAGACGCGACATGACGGTTCCCATCGGGATCCCCAGCACCTCTGCGATCTCGCGGTACGAGAGGCCCTCGAGATCACTCAACATGATAATCGCGCGGTGATGCTCCGGCAAAGCCTCGAGCGCGCGCTCGATCCGCCGCCGCTCCTCGGCGCGCGCCGCACGCGCGTCGGGCGCCTCACCCGAGTCGACCAGCTCGCGGTCCCATTGCTCCTCGTCGACGCGCTCGGTCCCGAAGGCCCGCCCGCGCGCGGCCCGCTGTCGGGCGCGGTCGGACGCGACGTTCATGGTGATTCGGAACAGCCACGTGTAGAAGGCCGACTGTCGCCGGAACGACGGGAGCCCTTCCCACGCGCGGATGAACGCCTCCTGGGCGACGTCCCACGCCTCCTCCGCGTCCCGCAGGACGTTGAACGCGAGGCGGTAGACCCGCTGACGGTATTTCTGGACCAGCGGCTCGAACGCCGTGACGTCGCCCGAGCGGCAACGCTCGACCAGGGCGAGATCGTCGAGGTCCGGCACGGATCACCCGCGCGCCCCGCGCCCGTCGCCGGTTAGACGGCGGCGCGGATGCGGCGATTCACCGACGGGCGCGCGCAAGCGGACGCGCGCGCGCGAGCGCCGCGAGCGCGTCGAGCCCGAGCAAGTAGCTCTGCGTGCCGAAGCCCGAGATCTGGCCGCGCGCGACGGCGGCGATCATCGAGTGGCGGCGGAACTCTTCGCGCCCGTGCACGTTGGAGAGGTGAACTTCGACGACCGGGAGCTTGATGGAGGCGACGGCGTCCCGCAGCGCGATCGAGTAGTGAGTGTACGCGCCAGGGTTGAACACGACGCCGCCGAAGCCCGCGCCCTCCGCCGACTGTAGCCAGTCGATCAGCTGGCCTTCGACGTTCGACTGACGGCACTCGACGCGCATGCCTCGGCGCCGGGCGTGCTCGCGGATCAGGCGGTCGAGTTGCGCGAGCGTCACGCGCCCGTAGACCGACGGCTCCCGCGAGCCGAGGAGGTTGAGGTTGGGACCGTGCAACACGAGCGCTGCTCGCACGCTCATGGCGGGCAGGATAACACGGCGGTGCGCGCGCTAATCAGCGCCCGCCGAGCGGGGCGAGGAGCCAGTCGGACAACGCGAACAGGGCCAGGCCCGCGAAGACCGTCCAGCCCAGCGCGGGGCCGCCCTCCCGGTTCACTTCCGGAATCAGGTCCGACGCGGCCACGTAGATCGTGACGCCGGCGGACACGGCGAGCGCATACCCCACGTGGTGCTCGGCGACGAAGCCGGTCGCGATCGCGCCGGCGATCGTCAGCGCGCCGAGCGTCGCACCCGCGCCGACCGCCGCCGCGCGCGAGTGCCCGCCGGCGAGCATGATCGACGCGATCGTGAAGCCCTCGGGCACCTTGTGGAGGAAGACGGCCATGGAGAGGAGCGCGCCGAGCGCGGGGCCGATCATGAAGCCGGCGGCGATCGCGACGCCGTCGAAGAGCGTGTGCACGCCGAGGCCGAGCAGCGCGAGCCAGCCCGCTGCGGGATCGAGGAGCGCTTCGGGATGGACCTCTTCGCCGAAGTGGAAGTGGGGCGCGACCGTGTGCTCGAAGAGGTGAATGCCGAAGTAGCCGATGAGGACGAAGAGGAAGGCGTGCGGGATGTTAGCGCTCTCGGGCAGCATCCGGACGAACGCCGCCGCGAGCATGAAGCCGGCCCCGGCGGCGACGAAGTACCGGAGCGGTGCCTGCCCCTTCCGGTGGGCGGTCACGACGAGCACGGCGCCCGCGAGATCGGCGGCCGCCGCGACCGTCGCGAAGGTCAGGTATGCTAACATGGTCACGCGAGCATAGCATGGTCATCGCAGCGCTTCTTCGCCGTCTCGGCGAGATCCTGGTCCAGGAACGCCTGACCACCCCCGACGTCGTGGAGGAAGCCCTCGCGCGCGCCAAGACGACCGGCGAGCGCCTGGGCGAGGCGCTCGTGGCGCTCGGCGCCGTCAAGAGCGAGGAGGTGCTGCGCGCGCTCGCGCAGCAGCAGAACCTGGCCTATCTGTCCCGCGACGAGCTGCCGTCGCCGCTGCCCATCGTCAAGAACCTCTCGGCAAAGTACCTCCGGCAGTACGCCGTGTGCCCCGTGAGCGTCGAGAACGGCCAGCTGACCGTCGCGACGGCCGACCCGCTGAACCCGGTCGTCGTGGACGACCTCCGCCAGTTCACCGGGCTCGCGGTGAAGCTGGTCGTCAGCTCCGCGGAGGCGATCACCGAGGCGATCGACCGGACGTACGACGGTGCGGCCACGCCGCTCCAACGGATCGTCGAGGGCATGGAGGACGAGCGCACGGGTGAGGGCGAGGAGGACGTCAACCAGCTCCGTGACATGGCGTTCGAGGCGCCGGTCGTCCGGCTCGTGAACCTCCTCATCGAGAATGCGATCGCCGCCCAGGCCTCGGACATCCACATCGAGCCCTTCGAGGACACACTCCGGATCCGCTACCGCCTGGACGGCATCCTGTACGACCAGGAGGCGCCGCCGCGGCGACTGCAGGCCGCGGTGACCTCGCGCATCAAGCTCATGGCGGAGATGAACATCGCCGAGCGGCGGCTGCCCCAGGACGGTCGCATCCGCGTGACGGTCCCCGGCCGGCGGGTGGACATCCGCGTCTCCACGATCCCGACGGTGCACGGCGAGTCGATCGTCATGCGGCTGCTCGACCGCTCGAGCGTGTTCCTGGCGCTCGAGAAGCTCGGCTTCGCGCCGGGCACGCTCCGGCACTTCGAGTCGCTCATCAAGCGCCCGCACGGCATCGTGCTCGTCACCGGGCCGACGGGCTCCGGCAAGACGACGACGCTCTACGGGGCGCTCGACAAGATCAACTCGCCCGACCGAAAGATCATCACCATCGAGGACCCGGTCGAATACCAGCTCAAGGGCGTCAACCAGATCCCCGTGAAGCCGAAGATCGGGCTCACGTTCGCCACAGGGCTCCGGCACATCGTCCGGCAGGACCCGGACGTGATCCTCATCGGCGAGATCCGCGACCTCGAGACCGCGGAGATCGCCATCCAGGCGGCGCTCACCGGCCACCTGGTCTTCTCGACGCTCCATACGAACGACGCGCCCGGCGCGATCACGCGACTGCAAGATATGGGCGTGGAGCCCTATCTGGTCGCCTCCGTGCTCGAAGGCGTGCTCGCCCAGCGGCTCGTGCGGCGGATCTGCACGGCCTGCCGCGTCCCCGACACGCCCAGCGCCGCCGACCTCGAGGCGCTCGGGATCGAGGGCGCGGGCGACCGGCGGCTCTACCGCGGACCCGGCTGCGACGAGTGCCGCGGGACCGGCTACCGCGGGCGCACCGGCATCTACGAGTTGTTCCCGATCACCGAAGAGGCGCGCAGCCTCATCCTACGGCGCGCGCCGACCCGCGACATCCGCCGCCACGCGATCGAGGCGGGCATGGTCACCCTCCGGATGGACGGCTGGCTCAAGGCCGGCGAGGGCGTTACGACCGTCGAGGAAATCCTCCGCGTCACCCAGGAAGACGCCTAGTCCAGATGCCCGTCTTCGTCTATCAGGCGGCCGACCGACGGGGCCAGACCATCGACGGCGTGATGGAGGCGCCCGACGCGCGGGCCGTCGTCGAACGCCTCCAGAAAGATTCCTACTTCCCGATCCGCGTGGTCCCCCACGCCGAGCGCGCGCGCTGGCTCGCGTTCGGCGTCTCCGCGCGCGTCGGCCAGCGTGACCTGCTCGCGCTGACCCAGCAGCTCGCGACGCTGGTCGAGGCGGCGCTCCCGCTCGACCGCGCGCTGGCGATCCAGGAGGAGCTCGCGCCCAGCCCGCGCGTGAAGGCGATCGTCGGCGATCTGCTCAACAGCGTACGCGGCGGCTCGTCGCTCAGCGAGGCGCTCGCCAAGCACCACCCCCGCCCGTTCTCGCGCCTGTACATCAACATGGTACGTGCGGGCGAGAAGGGCGGCGTCCTCGAGGTCACGCTGCGGCGCCTCGCCGAGTTCCTCGAGACGCGCGCCGCGTTCACCGACGCGCTCGTCTCGGCGCTCGCCTACCCCGTGGTGATCTTCTCGGTCGGCATCGGCGCAATCGTGTTCCTCATGACGTTCGTGATCCCGCGCTTCGCCACGATCTTCGCCGACCTCGGCCAGGCCGTGCCGCTCCCGACACAGATATTGTTGTCGGTCAGCGCGGGCTTCCAGCACTACTGGTGGGTGCTGCTCCTCGCGATCCTCGCGACGGTCCTCGCGTGGCGGGTGTCGACGGGGACGCCCGAGGGCCGCCTCGCGTGGGACCAGACGCTGCTCCGGCTCCCGCTCGTCGGGCGGCTCTCGATGAGGGTGGAGACGGCGCGCTTCGCGCGCACGCTCGGCACGATGCTCAAGAGCGGCGTGCCGGTCATGGGCGCGCTCGCCGTCGTCGGCGACATGATGACCAACCAGGCGATCGGCCGCGCCGTCGGGCGGCTGGCCGACGGCGTGACGCGCGGCGGCACGATCGCGGCGGGGATGCAGGCCGAGGGCAAGTTCCCCGCGCTCGCGGTGCACATGGTGCGTGTCGGCGAGGAGACCGGGCGGCTCGAGGAGATGCTGCTCAAGGTGGCCGACACCTTCGAGAACGACGTGCGCATCGAGCTCAAACGGGTGCTCGGGCTCCTCGAGCCCGCCATCATCCTCGGCATGGGGGTGCTCGTGGCGTTCATCGTGGTGGCCATGCTGCTCGCGATCTTCTCGATCAACGAGATCCCGCTGTGATTCGGCTGACCCCGCCCGCGCCAAGGGCCGGCGAGCCCCTCCTCGACCACGACGGCTCTCGGGTGCGCAGCGTCGGGCCCTGTGCGGGGCGGCGTCCGTGCGCTGACTACACGGGTCTCGGAGGGGCTCACCGACCCCCACGCGGGCGGGGCCGTCGAATCACCGGCGACAAACGGGGGTTCACGCTGATCGAGCTGCTCGTTGTCATCATCGTGCTGGGGCTGCTCGTGGGCCTGGTGGGCCCGCGCCTGTTCGGACGCGTCGGCCAGTCCAAGCAGGCGGCGGCGCGAGCCCAGATCGAACTGATCGGCGCCGGGCTCGACCAGTATCGGCTGGACGCCGGCTCCTACCCGACGACAAGCCAGGGCCTCGACGCGCTCCAGCGGAATCCGGGCGTGGCCAACTGGAACGGCCCGTATCTCAAGAAGGCCGTACCCAAGGACCCGTGGGGCAACGCTTACAAGTACCGCTGCTGCCCGGGCCAGCACGGCGACTACGACCTCTGGTCCGAGGGCGGCGACGGGCAGCCGGGCGGGGAAGGCGAGAACGCCGACATCACGTCATGGGACGCGAGCGGGCAGCAGTAGCATCGCGCGGCTTCACGCTCCTCGAGGTCGTCGTCACGCTGTTCGTCATCGTGGTCGCCGTCGGGCTCGTCGGCCCGACGATCGGCCGCAGCGCGCAGGCCATCCGGGCGCGCGCGGAGGTCGCCGGGTTCGCCGCGTTCTTCCGGCACGCGCGCGAGCAGGCGATCACCCGCCGCGAGCCCCAGCGTGTCGTCGTCGAGCCGGACGCACACCGGTTGACCGTCGTGGTCGGCGAGGAAACCATCCGCCAGAAGCGCGTCTTCTCGGAGCACCTGACCATCGAGCCGGCGTCGCCCGCGACGCTCGTCGTCCGCTTCGAGCCCGAGGGGACGTCGAGCGGCGGCGCGTTCCGCCTCACCTCGGGCGCCACGACCTACCGCGTGACCGTGGACGCGGCCACCGGCCGGGTGCGGAGCGTCCGCGAATGAGCGCCTGTAACGGCTCAGATCGCGGCCGCAACCGACCGTCGCGCACGATCGCGGCGGGGCACGGGCGTGGCGACAGCCCGGGTGCCCGTGCCCTGTTCAATGATCACGGGTTCACGCTGCTCGAGGTACTCGTCGCCTTCGCGATCCTGAGCCTCGCGGTGGTCGCGGCGATCCAGGGGTTTGCGGGGGGATTGCGGCTGCTCCGCCTGGCGGGCGAGCACCAGCAGGCGATCCTGCTCGCCGACCAGAAGATCCGCGAGGTCGTCCAGCCGGCCGAGGAGCGAAAGGAAGATGTCGAGGGCGCGTACAAGTGGGAGCGGACAATCACGATCGTTCCGACGCCCGACCTCAGCCGGACACCCGCCACCGAGATGTGGCACGTCTACCTGATCACGGTGAAGGTGAGCTGGGGCGACACGCGTTCGATCGAACTCGCCACGCTACGCTCCTCGGCCCAACCGCCGGAGACGCCGGGAGCCCGCCGGTGACGCGCGGTCCGCGCGGCTTCACGCTGCTCGAGGTGCTCATCGCGCTGGCGATCGTCGGTGCGCTCCTCGTGATCGCTCTCGGCGGCATGCGCGTGGCGCTCGGCGCGTGGCGCCAAGGCGAGGACCGCGCCGAGGCGTACCAGCACGTGCGCGGCGTCGCGCTCTCGCTGGCGCGCACCGTGGGCTCGGCGCATCCATACTCGGCACCACGCGGCGAGGCACCGGACTCGGTGCTCCT
>WNFE01003848.1_pt1 | contig 11157 bp, 8 predicted proteins | sample 5400451 | NCBI WGS metagenome assembly WNFE01 (sample SAMN13153344, study PRJNA577476) | soil metagenome | isolation source: 200 cm saprolite under Douglas fir tree site 2 hole 2 | place: USA:California | collected 2015-04-18
CGTCGAGGAGCGCGATGTCCAAGTGTTGCCCTGCGCCAGTGCGGTCGCGGTAACGTAAAGCGGACACGATGGCTAAGGCGGCATGCACGCCGGTGCTGACATCTCCCATGCCAACCAGGGGAATATACGGCGCGTCATTCGCTTCGCCGATCATCGAGGTCACACCAGAGTAGGCCTGGGCGATGTAGTCATAGCCGGGCTTGTTCGCTAACGGTCCACTTTGGCCCAGGGCAGAGATAGAGCAGAGGATGATATCGGAATTCATTTCCTTCAGCCGCTCATAGCCTAGGCCCATCTCGGCGATGACTCCTGGCTTGAAGTTCTCGACTACCACGTCCACTTTAGGAATCAGTTCAGTAACCAGCGCCAGGGCGCGTGGGTCACGCAAGTTGACACACAGACTTTTCTTGCCCAGGTTCTGCTGGATATAGTAGAGGCTGCGATTGTTGCGATAATTCGACAGGCGTCGGGCCAACTCTCCAGCGGGAGCGGGTTCAACTTTGATGACTTCCGCTCCCATCTCGGCCAGCATACGGGTACAGCTTGGACCGGCCAGGGCGCGGGTGAAATCCAGCACGCGCAGGTCGCTGAGAACGTGGTCCATTCCTTGGGGCATAGTTTCTCCTCCATTTAGGCGTTCGGCTATGAGCCATCAGCCTGTAGCGTCAAAGAGCAGGAAACGGAGAAACGGAGAATCGGGGAACCGAGGAGTGAAAAGTCTTCATTCTCCGATTCTCCCGCTCCCCGTTTCTCCGGTTCTTCTTCCTCAGTCCCACATCAAGCCGCCATCGACGTTGAACGATTGGCCGGTGATGTTCCGCGCTTCGTCCGAGGCCAGAAAAGCGGCCATGTTGGCGATATCGTCCGGCGTGTTCGAACGCCGCAGGGGAATCGACATATCCATGCGCGTGATTGCTTCCGCCTCGGTGATCTTCTCGCGCTCAACAATTTGTTTCATTATTTGGTCGTACATCTCCGTGCGGGTCGCACCCGGGCAGATGGCATTGACGTTGATATTATGTTTAGCGAGCTGCGAGGCGCCGATGCGGGTCATGGCGATTACCGCCCCCTTGGAGCCGGCATAGGCGATGTTCGAGGTGCCACGAAACCCTTTGCCGGCGATCGAGGCGGTGTTGATGATCCTGCCTTCTTTGCGTTTTGCCATCTCCCGCGCCACCGCCTGCATGCAGAAGAACAGCCCCTTGGCATTGACCGAATGAATCCAGTCCCAATCGGCCTCGGTTACCTCGAAGAAGTCCAGCTTTTTGGTGACGCCGGCGTTGTTCATCAAGATGTCGATGCGACCGAAGGTCTCCACGGTTTTGGCTATCATGGCATTGATGCTGTCGAGTTTGCTCATATCAGTCTTAACGAACAAGCCGCGACGGTCGTGCGCGCTGACCTCGGCCGCAGTCTGCTGACCGTTGGCCTCATTGATCTCAGCCAGGACGACATGCGCGCCTTCCTTGGCGTAGCGCAAAGCGATCGCTTTCCCCATGCCGACACCGGCGCCGGTGACGATGGCGATTTTGTCGTTGAGCAACATAGTTATCCTCCTTATTCAGTGATAAGTGATGAGTGCTGAGGACTGAGTGAAAGGCTTTCTCGTTTTTCGTTTTGCCCTACCCAGTCCTCAGTCCTGGTTACTCAGTCCTTTTTGTTTAACGAAACTCAGGCATTACCTCGTTCGCGAACAGTTCGAGCCCGTGCCGCGCCCGCTGCGGGTCGCGCGCGCCGGCGTGAAAGTAAAAGGCCACCTGATCGATGCCGAATTCGTCACGCAATTCAACCAGGCGGCGGCGACACTCAGCCGGTGTGCCGACTATCGCGCGCTCCTCTAGATGATCGGGCAGGGACATAGCAAGATCCAGGAAAGTCTTGAGCGGATCGTCTTCGCGCAATTGCCGCATCACCTCTGGCGGAGTGAACGAGAGAAACAGTTCGGTGTACGCACGCGTGGTTTCGGTCCCTTCACGCAGCGCGACTTGATGATCGCGGTCAACAAAGAGAAAGAAGATGAACGTGGTGCGGGCCTGGGGATGTCCATGTTCCTTGAGCAATGCGCGGTAGCGTTGCACTCGGGCTTTCACTTCCGGATGCGGACCGCTGAGCCAGGGCACGACGAAGGCATTATCGCCGGCAGCCGCAGCACCCTCGAACGACTCCAGACTCAGGGTGCCACGGTAGATCGGTGGGTGAGGCTTCTGCAGAGGTTTGGGAGAAAGAGACAGAAAAGGAACCTGCCAGAATTTCCCTTCGTAAGAGAAAGAGTCCTGAGTCCACGCCCGCCGGATGATTTCGAGGGACTCTTCGTAGCGCGCCCGGCTCTCGTGCGGGTTGACACGGAAACCCTCGAAGTGTTTGGGGATAATCCCGCGCCCGACGCCGAAGTCGAGGCGCCCGCCGCTGAGAATATCGAGCATGGCAAAGTCCTCGGCTTTGCGCAGCGGGTTTTCGAACGGCAAGAGGCTAATGGCCGTGCCTAGGCGCATACGGGAGGTCTCCCGCGCCAGCGCAGTGAGGAAGAGCTGCGGGCTCGGGCAGATGCCGAAGGAGTAAAAATGCTCCTCCCCGACCCAGACCGAGTCGAAGCCAAGCTGCTCGGCCTGGATCATCAGGTCGAGGGTGTCACGGTAATATGCGACCTCATCCTGTCGGCCGCGAAAGAAGTCAAAGAGAGTGAATAAGCCGAATTGCACCGGAGCCTCCTGGGGTCACCCTTCGACGGGCTCAGGGTGACCGGGTTGTAGGGGCGGCCCTGCGTGGCCGCCCAGGGGAGGGCAACCCCCTGGGGTTGCCCCTACATCGCGAAATACGTCTCATCACGCCGCCATCGCCTGTCTGAACAGATCCAAGCTGAGTCGCATCACGGTATCGAACCCTTGCGAATAGGTCTCATAGTGAGAAAGTCCGGGGAGAATATGTAACTGCTTGGGCTCGCGGGCCTTCTCATAGAGACTGACACACTCCTCAAACCCGGTCAGATAGTCAAGCTCCGCGCCGATGATGAGCAGCGGCCGCGGAGCAATCTGGTGCACGACTGCCTCGGGTTTATAGGACATGATGTCCTCAGCGGTCTCAAGGGGCAGTTCACTCTTGAGCGAAGCGATTTGCCCGCTGCCACTATAGAACTTCTCTTCGGCTGGTGTGGGAATAAGAATCTCATAGGCATCCACGTATTCAGAACTACCGGTGAGTACACGACGCTCGCGGTCTTTTTCGATGCGTTTGCGCAGCGCCCAGTATTCCCACAGACGGCGGCTGTTGCGTGCCCAGCGGTCGCCGTCGCCGAAACCGACGACACTCACGATAGCCTTTGTCCGAGGATCGGCCGCCCCGGTAGAGATCACATTGGCGCCGCCGTAACTGATGCCGAAGAGGGCAATGCGGTCGGCATCCACTTCAGGCTGGAGACCAAGGAAAGTGGTGGCGTTGATGATGTCCTCATCACGTTCTTTGGAGATCAGCCGCCACTTTTGCCCTTCGCTGTCGCCGAAACCACGGTAGTCGAAGATGAAAGCGACATAGCCTTGCTTGGTAAACGCGCGAGCAAACTCCGGCAAGATCACCTTCCGATTCGCGCGCAGACCATGGCAGCAGAGGACGGTCGGTCGTTCGTCCCCAGGTTGCAAGTTATCAGGCAGGTACAGGGTTCCGGTCAGTTTGAGTCCGGCGCTGTAGAAAGTTAGTTCTTTTTCCATCGGCGGTTCCTCCTCTTTTCAGTCATGAGGACTGAGCGCTGAGGACTGACTATTGCTGATTGCCTCATTGCCTCATTGAGTGATTAAATCATTGTTTTCACTCAGTCCTCAGTCCTCGTTCCTCAGTCCTTTCTACCAAGTCCTGATTTGGCGCTTTACGCTCCGCATCGGCAATATACGTCGTAGCATCCTCTGCCGACAGCAGCCGTTGCGTCTGTAGCGCCTGCACAGCCTGTTTCACTCGCGCCACATAGTCCTGTTTGGTCGGATAGCGTTCGGCCAGAGACCGGCGTGGATCTCCAGTGGCTTCGCGGTCAGCTCTGGTCTTGGCAAAAGAAATGAACTGTCCCAGGTTCCCGCACATCTCTCCGGGCACATCGGCGCGAACCGCCCAGCCGGTGTGCGTGCCGAGGGGAGCAACAATGTCTGGTAGGCGAATGCCGCCGAGATCGTTGCCGTCTGCATCAGTCTTGGGCACCAAACTTGTGTACTGCGCCGGCGGACTCGCGGCTGGGGCTGAGCCGTCCGACACAACCGTCGGATTAGCGCGTCCAATATGGGTTACCCCGGGGATCTTGGGAAAGGTGGTGATGCTCTCCTCCGCAGAGACGAGAGTACCATCCTTGCGGGTGGGGACACGGCTCTCCGGCGGTAAGGTTCCCTTGCTCACCCAGCCATCCAAGGCGACGAGTAACGCTCGCATCACCGGTCCGCGAAAAACCGGGTTCTGCTCTTGCTGACAGGGCCCTTTAGGTAAACGTTCGCCTAGTGAGGTGGTAATCTGCGGGAACAACGGGAAGTGTTGGGCACTGGCAAAGAAGTACAAGCGGACGTTGTCGGGAATCGGCGCATCGTTGCCACGAACATCGGTGTGGATCAGCGAGGCGCTTTTGCGCCAGTACTCGGTGGCGGTATTGGTGACCATGACGAACGGATCGAAACCGTCGCCCGGCTTGCCGCTGCCCCTGCGCAACACACCATCATGCTTGCCGGTCAGAGGATCGTCTTGCAGCCCATAAGCGAAGGGAAACCAATTTTCAGGAAAGCCATAATCTTGATGGCCGCCTTGCGTGCGGCCGGGCTGGCCGAAGGCGAAGTTAGTAAAAGTTTTGCCCGCGCCGCCGATGTCGGCGATGAGGCCGTCGAAGACCATGCGCTTCTGCTCGTCCTGATTGAATCCGGCGAAGACGTGTTCTTGTAAGTAGCGACCAGCTTGGGAAATGCCGAGAGCGAGCGCCTTACGAATGCCCGTCTCCTGTTCATTGAGACGCAAAGGATTGGCGGTGCCGCTGTCGTCAGCAGTCTGATAACGGAGAAACGACACCACGTCACGGGTAATCGCAAAGCCGAGCCCCAGGACAATCGGGTTCTTGCCTTCGTAGAAGAACTCGTAGAGCAGGCCGGACTGAAACCCGCCACGCAAGCGTATCGTTTGCTCGTCGTCGAAGCTCCAGCACTGGTCTTGGTAGCCAGCTTTGTCGCAGAAGGGAATCGACTTAGATTCCTTTCCCTCGGCCTTGGTTCTGACACTCGCGCTCATATTCCCCGGGTTACTCGAAGCCGCCGGGTAGCTCAATGTCACTGTCTGATGGTCAGGCGGATTGCTTTGCTGCTTGCCTACGAATAGGTCACGCACACGGCTAGTAAGCGGTTTGCCGTTATCCAAAAGAATAGGCAATTCTGCGCCTATCACCCGAGGCTTGAAGTCGATGCAGCACTGCGCGCCAGTCTTTCCGCGCGGCTGCCAGCCGCTCCACACGATCGTATAGCCTTGGCGCATGAGAAAGCCATTGCCCGCGTCCGCGGCAGTAGTGGGGTTATTGGTGCTCTCGCCATAGGGTGCGTTGTTCATCAGCACCAGGTCGACCTTGTTGCCGCGGTTAATCACCCCATAGAAGAGCTTGTCATTCCCCTTGGCAGGATCGACAGGCTTAAGAATATAAAAGTCCGTGCTGTACGTGACACGTCCGGCCGCGTTTTTCGGTGCCTTATTGAGGTTAACGATCCCTGCGTTCTCCACCGTGTTGGGATCGACTTCGCCAAACATACGACCGACGATTTTTTCGTAGCGGCCACTCGTGCCGAACTCCCGTCCCTCGAAGGTTGGAGATTCAACCCGATCGATCACGACCTTGGTAAGGCGGGCGTGGGCCACGCTTGCAGCTAGCAAGCTGACGAGAATCACCGCGGAGCATACAACGAGCCCTTTCCTCTCCCTCGCCCACGTAGTGGGAGAGGGTTGGGAAGAGGGCCAGTGCGGGCGTGTTTCTGCCATGTTCCCCCTCACCCTGTCCCCTTCGACTTCGCTCAGGACAGGCCTCTCCTGCAAGGGGAGAGGAGACCAGAGCCTGAGATGCAACTTGAGGTGCAGCATGCAGCGCCTCTCCTATCACTACCACCCCTGCATCCGCAAGCGTTTCGTGCTTGACTTAGCCTGCGCGGTGCTGGATAGTCCTGAAAGTCGGCAAATTTTCCTCAAGGGGGAGTCCGTTATGAAGATGTACAATCTGATGCTGAGCAATTTCGCCTCGAAAAGCCGTATCGCCATCTACGAGAAAGGGCTCAACGTCGAGTTTGTTGATCCGCCGGGCGGGCTCGGCTCGGCCGAGTACAAGAAGGTCAACCCACTGGGCAAGGTACCGGCCCTGGATATCGGCGGCCAGCTCATTGCTGAGTCCGAAATCATCAACGAGTACCTGGAAGAAAAATTCTCCGAGAAGCCGCTGTTACCCAAGGATCCCGAGGGCAGAGCTCGGGTACGCTCGTTCACGCGCCACCATGACCTTTATCTGGAGCCGCCGATGCGCGCGCTCTTTCCTCAACTCGCTGCCAATCCGCGGGACTCCAAGCTGGTGGAGGAGAAACTAGCGGATATCACCAACCGCCTCGATCAGGTCGAAGCGATGCTGTCGAACGGCCCGTGGGCCACTGGCGACATGTTCACCCTGGCTGACGCTGCGCTGACGCCGACCATCTTCTTTATGGTGAATTTCCTGCCGGCCTTTGGCGCCAAGGGACCCCTCGAAGGGCGGCCCAAGCTGGCTGCCTGGTGGGGACGCATCCAGGAACGGCCTTCGACCAAGACAGTGCTGGGTGAGCAGCAGGTCGCGCTGAACGCGATGATGAAGCGGTAAGGCTGTATAGCCAATGAAGTAGGGGCGCACAGCCGTGCGCCCCTACAGCTCATGAAACCAGCTTTACAGGTTTCTCCCGCTCGGGCGGAAAAAGTTTATCGTAGAGTTTCTTCCAGCGCCCCAGCTCCTCCGTGAGTACGCGCGCGACGTCGTCGCGGGTTCGCCGCAGGGTTTCGACAAGCCCACCGACACTGTCCTCCAGCCGCCGTTTTTCCTCGGAACGGTTGGCTTTGTCCAGGGTTTGGCGCAGGTCATCTAGTTGTCGGGTGAACTCTCGCACCGTTCCCTGCATGGCGACGACCTGTCGTTTGAGTTCCAACTCCAGTTCAGACTCCGCGCCAGCAATCCGGCTTCCCGGCGGTAGCGGCGGGCTATGCTCGTCAAATACCACCAGGATAAGAACCGGCCGTGCCGCTCCCGTAGGTTCGGTGACCAGAAACGTCGCTCGCTCGCGTAGCCGGTCGCGGGAACTCGGATTCAATGTGATAAGAATATCCGTCCCTGCCTCGCCGCTTGCCTCGGTATAGGGCACGACCCCAACAACCTGACCGATGCGGTGGCCAGCCTCTTCGACCGCATCGCCGACTATGAGTCCGTGAGCGGCGCGGAGCCGCACGGTCCACACCGGAGCGGCTGGAGGAGTGGCGTAGACGCTGAGGAGGAAAAGGAGCGGGAGACTGACAGCAGCGATGAGAATAATTTTGCGCATAGAGAAGCCCTCCGCGGAAACCGGTTCTGCGAAGAGAAACACATTTCAGCTGGGTGAGTTGCTGAAAGGGGGGCGGGGGTTGGGAGCTAGGGGCTAGTAAGACGAGGAATCGACGACAACTACAGTGAAAAACCAATCCGCGTTTTCCATACCTGTCCCGTTCGCCCCGAGCCCTTCGACTATGCTCAGGACAGGCTTGTCGAGGGGGAACGGCTCCCCAGCGCGGAGCCGTTGGACCAGGTGCGCACGTTACTGGCACTTCGGATTGCAGGCGGCCATCTTCTGTGCCGCATCCTGCTCGCAGGATGCGCTGGCGGCGTAGCTGCTCTTGGTTTCCAGGCACTTGAGAACGTCGTTCAAAGAGATAGTGAGGCAGTTGCGGTAACACATGGGAGAATCGTTTCCGCCAACTGCAGTGAGCTTGTCGGTCATATAGGCAGAGACCGCCAGCGCACGCGCCAGGACATTGGTGTCGCCCTTTTCCGCCGGCTTGGAGGGCTTGTAATCAGGAGGATAACCACCCTCTCCGTACACTCCTGCCGTCCAGTACAGTGACCCGCCCACAAGCACAGCCGAGACCAATCCATTCATTCGCTTCCTGTGATTCATACACTCCCCTCCTATTCGCGCTCATTAGGATGGGTCTCTCAATACCTTCCGCTGTGAGGTTGCGCAACTCCAACTGCGGGCTGACGGCTGACCGCTTCTGTGGTAGAGGAACAGGGAAGAAAAAGGAGAGCCTTATGACTCAGGTTGCTCAGGTTGCCTGTCCGCACGACTGTCCCGACTCCTGCCTGATGGATGTGACTATCGCTGACGGCAGGGCGGTGAAGATCACCGCCAGCAAAGAACACCCGTTCACCCGCGGCGCGTTGTGCGCCAAGGTCAATAAATTCCTCGACCGGGTGTACGCACCGGACCGCCTTCTCTACCCGGTTAGGCGGGTGGGCGCCAAAGGACCAGGCGCTCGCTTCGAGCGTATTTCTTGGGACGAGGCCATTGCCACGGTCTCCACGAAGATGAAAGAGGCAATAGTCGCGCACGGGCCGCAGTCGATACTGCCTTACTCCTATCGCGGTAATAACGGTGTCTATCAGAGCAACGCTATCGACCGCCGCTTCTTCCATGCCTTGGGCGCCTCGACCCTGGCTCGGACGATCTGTGCCGGTGGGTTGTACGGCGCGCTCGACTACTCGGACGTTTTCTTTGGTTTTGCGCCCGAGGGACTGGTTGAAAGCAAGCTGATCATTTTCTGGGCCTCGAACCCGCTCAACACAGGCTTGCACGTCTGGCCGCTGGTGCAGGAGGCCAAGCGCCGCGGCGCTAAATTAATTGCCATCGACCCCTATCGCTCGCGCACAGCGCGTGTGTGTGACGAACACGTGTTCCTGCGACCGGGAACGGATGCTGCCCTGGCGCTCGGCATGATGAAAGTCATCGAAGAGGAAGGGCTGGTCGATACCGAGTACGTCCAGCAGTACACCCTCGGCTACGAGTTGTTAGCCGAGCGTTTTCGTTCTTTGTCTCTCCCCGATCTCTCTCGCACCTGCGACGTACCGGTGGTGAAGATCCAGGAACTCGCCCGTACCTTTACGCAAACCCGGCCGGCGGCGATCCGTATGGGTATCGGCATCCAACGCTGTGGCGGCGGAGCGGCGGCGGTACGGGCGGTGGCTTGCCTGCCGGCGCAGACCGGCGCCTGGCGCGAGGTCGGTGGGGGGCTTTGTACCTTTGGCGGCGCGATGTTTACCGCTCAGGACATGGGCAAGGCGATGCGCTTCGATCTCTCGCCGGCGGGCACCCGCGAGGTCAACATGGTGCGTTTGGCCGAGCACCTCCTCGACCCGTCCTTCGCTCCTCCCATTAAGGTGATCTACAACTACAACTGTAACCCGGCAGCCTCGCTGCCTGACCAACCCACGTTGCGCCGTGCGCTGCAGCGGCCGGATCTGTTCATGGTCGTCCACGATCTGTTCCTCACTGATAGTGCAGATTATGCTGATATCGTACTTCCGGCCACCTCGCCGCTGGAGCATGACGACGCGGTGCTGGCCTATGGCGGCGACTTCGGTAGTTTCAGCCGCCAGGCGATCAAACCCCTGGGTGAGGCGAAGTCCAACGCTGAAGTCTTCCAGTTGCTGGGCAAAGCGTTAGGACTGATGGAGCCAGCAGTGTACGTCTCTGCGACCGACTTGATGGCTGAGACGCTGAAGAAAAACATATCGGCTGATGCGTTCACCAGCCGCCCCTTCATGGTCACTCGGTCCAAGCCTGACCTGTTGCCTCGGGCCACGGGCGGGTTTCATACGCCGTCAGGCAAGTTTGAGTTCTACTGTGAGAAGATGGCGCATGACGGTCTCGATCCTTTGCCCGCCTTCGTGCCCCCGCACGAGACGCTGGGGAACGGTCCCTATCCGCTGAACTTTCTCCCCCGCAAACACAAGGACTCGCTCAACTCGTCGTACGGTCACCTGCCAGTCATGCGTCGTCAGGAAAAAGAGGCTCGCTCTCTCGAGATTCACCCGCAGGACGCCCAAGCCCGGGGGTTAAAGGATGGCGAAGAAGTGCGCGTGTTCAATGCCCGCGGTGCTTTCGTCTTGCCGGTGAGGATCTCGCGGAACGTGCCACTGGGCACGGTCGCGACTTTCTGGGGCTGGTGGGATAAACTGGCCAACGGCAAAGGCAACGTGAACAATGTTACCTCAGCAGCACTGACGGATCTTGGCGGCGGTGGCACTTTCTATGATTGTCGGGTCGAGGTCGAGCGCTGGGACGGTAGGGTAATGAAGAGTGAAGAATGAAGAGTGACAAATTCCTAATTCTTCACTCTTCACTGTGAACTCTTCACTGCTCGGAGAGCGCATATGGCTACAACTGCCGATGCCATTGTCATTGGCGGTGGCGTGACGGGAACCAGCCTCGCCTATCATCTCGCTAAAGCTGGCCTGCGCGTCGTCCTGCTGGAGAAAAAACACCTCTGCGCCGGCGGTACTGGCAAATCGACCTCCATCGTGCGCATGCACTACGAGAACGAGCCCGAGACGCGTCTGGCCTTGGCAAGTTTCCCTACCTATGCCCACTTTGCCGATGTGGTCGGTGGTGACTGCGGATTCACCCGTACTGGAGTCCTGTGGCTGGTGGACTCTGCCGATGCGGAGAAGCTCAAGGCCAATGTGGCAATGCACCAACGGGTCGGAGTCAACACGCGTGTCGTCAGTTCGCAAGAAGTGAAAGACATCGAACCTGCCTGTACCCTGGAACGCGTCGCGCTGGGCGCGTACGAAGCAGACAGCGGTTACGCAGATCCGCTGTTCACTACTTTTGCTTTTGCTAAACGGGCGCGAGAATTCGGCGCGGATCTGCGCGAAGGTGTGGCGGTCACCGGTGTTCTCTCTGACCCCAGCCGCGTGCGAGGCGTGCGCACCGATCAAGGCATGATCGAAGCGCCGGTGGTCATTAACGCGGCCGGTTGCTGGGCAGCGCCGCTCGGGCGCATGGTTGGCCTCCACCTGCCTATCACGGTTCAGCGCAACCAGATTGCGCTTTTCCGTCAGCCACGTGAACTATTGCGCCGCCATTGTGTGGTTGCTGACATCACGGTCGGTATGTACTT
>WNFE01003849.1_pt1 | contig 11157 bp, 7 predicted proteins | sample 5400451 | NCBI WGS metagenome assembly WNFE01 (sample SAMN13153344, study PRJNA577476) | soil metagenome | isolation source: 200 cm saprolite under Douglas fir tree site 2 hole 2 | place: USA:California | collected 2015-04-18
GGTCGCCTAATTCTCCGCGCAGCTCATCGAAATCCTCATTATCGATGGCCTCGATAACCTCGTAGGTCTCTTCCAGGGTGTAAGGCTTGATGGAATCGAAGGTTTGTTCGCGGTCCCACGGGCAGCCTCCGGGGCCACGTAGTCGTGCCATAATGGAGACAGCACGCTCGAATCGTTCTCCGGTTGTAGACATGGGTTTTAATCTAAACGATATCGTCGCCCCCCAGCAAACGAACCTCCCGAAAATGAGCGGTTGCCCTTCCCCGCTTTGCATCTAACTTGATTATGGAAGGTATCTTTAATAACTACACGCGGCCTTCCCTAAATGGAAAACACTTCGACGTCGTCGTGATTGGCGGCGGCATCAGCGGAGTGGCAATTGCCCTGGAGTGTGCGCGCGGCGGCAAGCGTACGCTGCTCCTGGAGCAAAATGATTTTGCCTCAGGAACTACCAGCCGCTCCACGCGCATTATTCACGGTGGCCTACGCTACCTGGAGCATGGAGAGTTGGGGTTAGTCCGCGAGTGCCTGCGCGAGCGCGAACAGCTTCTGCGCCAGCAACCACATTTAGTCCATCCCGTGCAGTTTGTGCTGGCGTTGAAGCCCGGCTCGCGGCACAGTGCACTTACGGTCCGCGCTGGATTGTGGCTTTACAAAGCTTTGGCCGGCAAGCAGAACCACAATGGTATTTCACGATCAGACATTCGTCTGCTGGAAGAGCAACTCGACAACGGCGCTTCGTTCTCTACTTTTTCATACGAAGACGCACAATGCGAATTCCCTGAGCTGCTGGTAGCCGAGTGGTTGTCAGATGCGATTCAGGCCGGCTGCGAGGCAAGAAACCATGCGCGGGTGCTGGACCTGAAAGTGAAAGACGGTCGTGCTTGTGGTGTGCTGTTTCGCGACCAACTCGATGGTAGCGAACAAACCGTCGAGGCCACGTGGATCATCAATGCCACCGGCCCATGGTGTGACCAGGTGTGCCAGCAGTTCCCTTTGCGCCAGAGCAAACAGCTGGTTGGCGGTGTGCGTGGCAGTCATATTGTTCTGCAACCTTTTCCTGAGATGCCACAATCGGTAATTTACACGGAAGCTGCCGATGGGCGTCCATTTTTTGTGATTCCGTGGAACCAGCAGCTTCTAGTTGGGACTACAGAAGTTGCAGATGAACAAGAACCAGGAGACGCGCAGCCCTCGCAAACAGAAATTGACTACCTTCTGCGCTCATTGGCGGCTCTGTTTCCACGGCAACACTTCGCAACTAGCGACATACGTTATGCATTTGCTGGGATCCGTCCTCTGCCGTATTCGCCGGGTGAAACGCCGGGTGCGATTACGCGACGGCACTTTCTGCATGACCACGCGGAAGAAGGCGCTGCTGGAATGCTTTCTGTAATTGGAGGCAAGCTGACCAATGCGGCCAGCCTAGCCCGCCTGTGTGCACGCAAGATCGGAGTTGATAGCAGCAGCCCGGCAAAAGTACAGATTGCTTTGGGCTCTTGCGACAGTCTGGAAACAACGCTGCATCAGTGGTCGCAGCAAATTGCTCGCATTGCCGGAATCTCTGAAGCGTCGGCGCGAGGAATCACTGAATGGCATGGCCCCTGGGCCCAGGCCATTGCACACGTGGCAGCAAGTTCCGACGAGCAGCGATTGCCACTCTGCCAGCATACGGAACATCTGGTAGCCGAAGCAGCCGCGGCCTTCGCAAGCCAGCATGCCATCACGCTGGGTGATGTTTTGTTGCGGCGGGTGCCGGTTGCGCTGGGAGCGTGCTGGACTGAAAAGTGTAGTGCCGAAGCTGCGCACAAAATTGGAAAAGTTATGGGATGGAGTGAAAATACCATTCAAGAAGCATTGGAAGGCTTTGAGGAAGAGCATTTAAAGTTCTTGAATCCATCCGCGAGCAAAAGACCATTAGTTGGCCAGCGTTCATCGCAAACGTGAAAATACGCGGCCCAATAACCCGGTGTCATCGGAGATGATGGCATCAACTCCAGCCTTGCCCAAACGCAGCATCTCTTCTTCCTGATTCACGGTCCAAACAAAAATCTTTTTTCGGGCGGAGTGAATTTCATCAATCAGCGTTTGCGTCACGAGCTTGCACTCTGGAATCACTACTGTGCATGGAATTTCGCGCCACTGGGCGAGTGTTTGCTCCTGGTCACAGATCCATCCCAAGGGTATGGTGGGCTGCAAATGGTAGATGGTCTGCAACACTTCTGGAAGAAACGACGAAACAACGTATGTATTAACGGCAAGCGATGCAACCAGTGTTACGAGCTTCTTTTCCAAGCCAGGAACCTTCAACTCGATATCGAGATATGCGCGGCCGTCATAGCGTGCAATTACGTCCTCAAGGCAGGTGGCAGCGCTATATTTTTCCAAAATTGCCGAATACGCGGTTTCTGCTATGGGAAGACCCGCCAACGTGAGATCGTGGCAGACGATAGCGCGCTGATCAGCGGTAGAGCGCACGTCAAATTCAAAGCCATCGCATCCGTGAGTAAGCGCAAGATCAAACGCTGTGAGTGTGTTTTCCGGGGCGATGCGGCGGGCGCCACGATGTCCCAGAAGGAGCGGAGGGTTCTTAGTCGAGATCAATGTCGCGGATGCGCGGAGCAGCTTCGGGAGCTTCCTTGGCGCGTTTCATGCCTTCCTGGAATTTCTTCTCCAGCACATCGGCCTTGTTCTTTTCTGCTTCCACGGACTGGCGGAAGAGGGATTCGCGCCGGCTACCCTGTTCTTTCATGGCGCGCGCAGCCTCTTCAAAATCATTGAAGGTCTTGGGGCGCTCCGGTGGTATGTGCGAGATTACAGCCTGGGTGGCGGCATCCACTTTGAGCATGGCGCCACAGCAGGGGCAAGGTACTTGAAAGAGTTCGGATTTCTTAGGCATAACAGTTCCCCGCGCACTGCTATCTTAACTCTTTTGGCCTGCTGCCTGCATCACTGATTGAAAGGCAGGATCGTTGCGCAGATTATCGAAATCAACCGCGGAATTGATCTCGGAGAGAGAATATCCTTGATGAACCGCTTTACTCAACCATTGAATGGCATGCGCTGTATCGCCCAACTGGTTTTCCACCAGGGCCGCAAAAAACATTGTCTCGGGGTCATCGGGATGAAGTTTGAGCGCCTGCTGTATGTGCATACGCGCGGCTTCTGCATGGCCAAGGTGGGCGTGGTATTCCGCCAACAATGTGTGAACGTCAGTGTTCTTGGGATTGAGCTTCAACTCCTCATCCGTCATGGTGATAGCACGTTCATACAGCGGCGTGGCCTGGTCGCGTTTGCCCGGGGCCCAGTAATAGGCATCGGCCAAATAACCTACGGAACGATAGTCGCGCGGATTCAATGTCAGTGCCTGCTGGTAGGCAGCAATGGCGTCATCGAAGCGCCGCAAACGCATGTAGGCCTGGCCCAAATTGGCATAGGCCTCGAAGCTAGGGCGCAAAGAAAGAGCACGCTGCAAAGCACCGACGGCATCCTGGTACCTGCCCATGAAGATATAGAGTCCACCCATGCTGTGATAAATGGAGCTGTTGTCAGGCGAAACAGCGGCGGCGTGGCTGAATTGCTCGACAGCTTCCTGATAGCGTCCGTGCGATGCGTAGAAACGCCCCAGCCAGGAGTACCCTGCCCAGTAATGCGGACGTAGTTCGATGGCACGCTGATATGTCTGCTCGGCATCCTGCAGCCTGCCCATGTGCTCGTAGGTTGAAGCCAGCCCGAGATAAGCATCGTCGTAGGTAGGCTCGGCAACAAGGGCGCGGCTGAACTCCGAACTCGCGTTCCCGTACTTTCCAGCCACAACCAACAAGTTCCCCAAACAAACATGTCCAGCGGCAAGATCTGTGTTTAACGTGAGCGCATGCTGACAGGCATCACGGGCCTTGGGGATATATTTTGCCTCGTGATCAATGTGGTATTTATCCCAGTAGGACTCTCCCAGTCCGGCGTAGGCATACGCATAGTTGGGATCGAGCGAAATGGCCCGCGAAAAATTTTCGATGGCACTCTGCACCGCTGCGGGATCGCCATAATTCTGCAGATCACCGAGTCCACGCGTGTAGAGATCATAGGCGCCGGCGACCGTGGTCCCGTGCTTTTCGAGTTGCGGCCGTTCGTCAGGGGTGATTTCCAACTCCAGCATCCAGAGCACACCTTGAACAACTCGGTCTTCCAGGGCAAACGGGTCGGAGGTGGAAGCAGTAATGGTATCTCCTCGCAACTGGCGATGCGAGATTGCATCTACCAAGGTGTAGGTGATGCGCACGGTATCGCCGGCCTGGTGCAAACTGCCTTCAACTACAAGATTTACGCCCAGATCTTTGCGGGCTCCATCCACATCCGTGATGCCCCGTCCGTAAACCTCAGAGGCCGGGGCAACCTGGAGCGCATGGGCCGCAGTGAGCTGCGTGAGCTTAGCGGTAACAGTTTCCGCGAGGCCATCGCTGAAAGTCCGCACTTCGGCCGACGCTCCGATGGCGCGGAATGGCAAAACCGCAACCAGTTTCTGGTTGGGAATAGCAATTTGAGCATTCTCAGAAGGCGCAAATCTTTTTTGAAGCTGCTGCAGCAAGCTCCGCCAGGGAGCGAATATGACAATCAGAACCAAAACTGCCACTACGCTGCCCCAAATCACCCTCTTCTTGTTCCGGCGAAGAATGAGGTTGCGTGGAGGCAGCAATAAACCTGTTTCCGACTGCTTGCGCAAACGGCGCAAATCTACCAGAAGGTCCCGGGCAGTTGCATAGCGCTCCTCGGGGTCTTTCTCCAGCATCTTGCGGATCACACGTTCAATTTCATCAGGGACATGAGCATCTGTGTGATACATAGGCGAAGGGCTGGCATGCAGAGTACGCTCTATGCTGCCTACCCAGGTCGCCGCTGCACATGGGTTGTTTCCCGTCAGTAACTCGTAAAACACAACTCCTAAAGAGAAAATGTCGGCGCGCGCGTCTGGTTCCTTTTCCAGCAACACCTCAGGAGCTACATAACCACGAGTTCCGGAAAGCGGATGACCCGCCGAAGGTAAGCTGACCGTAGCCACGCCCTCGCCTGCGACCCGCAAGCGCTGCGCCAGGCCAAAATCTAAAATCTTCACCTGCCCAGCAGGCGTGAGCATAATATTTTCAGGCTTGATGTCGCGATGCAGTATGCCTTTATCGTGAGCAGCAGCCAGGGCTTCGGCGCATTGAACTGCCACTTCAAGGAATTGTTGAACGGTGGGACGCGGAGCAAAGCGAAAACGCAGGTTTGCGCCTTCGACATACTCCATCACAAGAAAAACCTCGCCGTTGACTTGCAGGACGTCGTAGATACCGGCGATGTGTACGTTATTCAGCGCTGAAATCCGCTCGGCTTCCTTCAGAAAATGCCCACGTGAAAGCTGATCGGCACGCAGGTGAGGGGCCAATCTCTTGATGGCAACCAGGCGCTTGAGGAGCGTATCCTCGGCAAGATACACCTCACCCATGCCGCCTGCCCCGAGTCGCTGGCGTATTTCAAAGCGTCCGGCAAGTGTTCCAGTCAGCTCCACGGTAAGCGCGTCCTGCGTGGTCTCCATCTTGGGTGTGGACATAAGCAAATTGAAACGTATTAAGAGAGTAATGCTACCCCGGAAACGCCTACGCGCACAATTTTCTTATTTGGTTCGACGGCGGTGAAATCGCCTTAAATTAACCAGAATTACAGGGCAATGAAGGCGTGACCGGTACAGGCGAGATCAATCTGATCATAGACTCGTTGCAAGGTTTCTGCTCCGAATTGCGCCAGAAAAGAAATTCCGGCGATTTCGCGCTCCTGTAGCTTTTGGTTGGGATAAAGAGTATTCGCCAGAATGCTGGCGTGGCGCGCGACTTCAGTATTGCGGAGGGCCTGCGCCTTGGCGGCGCGTCCCTGCAATTGCTGCAATTGGTGGCGCATCTTCGATCCGGAGTGCTCGGCCGCCTCGCGCAGCGTAGGATCGAGTTTGCTGACGGCTTCTATCACCCGTTCAATCACAACATTGATTTCGCGTTCAGCTTCGGAAAACGTAGTTTCCATCTCAGGAGGAAGAGCCTTTGCCGCCAGCAAACTTCGGAGTTCCTGCTCGCTCTTGAAGCAATCGAGCGGCGAGAGTTTGTAGTTCTGCAGGTGACGCTGAATGCGCGGATCGAGCAGTGTAGCGCTAAAGCGCGGGAGAATGGGCGTAACCCTTCCTAACAATTTTTCATAGACCACTCCTACCTGCGCAAAGTAAGCCACTTCGGCCGGGCCGCCGATATAAGCAAGGGTGGGAAGCAGAGAATCCTGAATTACAGGCCGCAGCAAGACATTGGGATTGAACTTCTCAGGATGCTCGGCAATGCGGGAATCAAGTTCGCTCGGGGTACAGCGCTCATCTCCCAAAGCAAAGCCCTCGTTGACCCTGCGAACGGGGGTTCGAACACCATTCACATCAGCAAACAGGAGCGTCATCGAAGCAGTGACTTTGACTTGCTCGTGGTATCCAGCACGCTCCAAGGCCTGGCCGCGCTCCTGGAGCGCTTGCACGATTTCAGCAGAACGCGCTGCAGCTTGACGATATACCGGAGACGTCAGCCGGTGCAGCGCTGGTTCCGAAGGGTCAAGCAAAATCAAACCGGACTCTGCGAAGAGCTTCGCAAATAACTTACCGAAGGCGCTACCCAGGGTTTCGCTAGACTGGTAACTCTCGATCAGCAGTTCACGAAACGGGCTCTCGCCCAATAGCTTGGCGGCTTCGCGAATCAACGCGGCTCCCTGCTCTCCGATGGCTGTCTTGCCTACGGGCGTGCCTTCGGGCGCGGTCGGCGGAATGGCCACAGGATGCAAATTGCCATCAGAGCTGCGCAGGATGTTATGAGAGACTTCAGCAAAATCGTGATCTTCCGTCGCCAGCCAAAAAATGGGCACACAATCGAAGCCGGCTTGCGTAAGCTGCCTCGCATGTTTAATGGCACTGAGCGCTTTATAAATGGCAAAGCCGGGGCCACCCAGGAGGACAACCTGCTGTCCGGTAACCATGGCCGAACTGCCATTGCGCAAGCGCTCAATATTTTTCATGGTTTCAGCAGAGGAGCCTAATTGCTGGTTCTGGCGCTCGAGAACCTCGGCAACCGCAACGCGGGTTTGAGGCGAATAATTAAGCTGGGAAACGCGTTCTCCCAGCCGGCTCGTCTCCTGGGGAGAAAGCGGATAGAAATCCTGCACGCGGGCGAAGTCGCTGGTGTAATCGGCAAAAAGCCGGGTGGTGTGAGGGATGTTGCTGAACGGCAAACATCGTGCCTCCATCAAGAACGCTCCTTACACTTGTGGTTGTTGGGAAGCATGGAAATTGGATGTGTGCTTCCGCCCAGAGATGCTAACAATTTCGCCACGAAACAGTAAATGACGGCATAGGCATAGCCCGCTGCCGGGGCTCAGGTAGTGAGGGCTGGGGGGTACTTGCTACGTGGTGGGTCGGCCTCAGAAATCAGCGCGCAACCCGCGTCAATTGCGGCGATGAGCGATGCCGGGTGGGGTACTTGCTGAGGCAGTCAGGGACAGCTCCAAGCTCGCAGTTCCAAGCTCCAAGGGGCAGGCTGTCGCCATCGGATATTCATCCGTTCGGGCAACGAGTTTTCAAAGACCTTAGAGGCACCAGTACCGCATTCTAGAATGCGGTTAAGGATAAAGACACACTTCAGGAAAATTATGGGCCACAATTTCTCAAAAACCAACAGTTTGATACCACTTTTTACCCGAATCCAGTTGACTCCGCGAGACATCTAAGCTTTTACGTTCGATTTGTTGATACACTTGTTATAAGTTCTTTGAAATTTGAGAGAACCTCAAACCAATCTGGGGGCGTCACGGCTTCGACGGAAATGGGTGAGGTAAAGAGGCATACCGGGGTGCACACACCCGTAATCGCGTGCAAAAACATAGTTGCCAACCAAACACTGGCATACGCTGCTTAATTAATTAAGTAGCCGCTCTCTTTCGCTTTGTCCGTGGGCGGGAGAAGAGTGTCGCACAGCGGACTGGCTTTCGCCGCGTGTCTGGGCAGCGAAGGCGAGATATACAGGCTAGCGGCTTGCGTTTCTTGTCCGTTCTTAGCGCCGGCTGCGAAGGTTGCGGGGTAACTCCCGTAGCAGGAACGTGACTACGTATGTAGGCTCTTTGCTGTCATCATTTTCGGACGCGGGTTCAACTCCCGCCGCCTCCACCATATTTTCACATCCCACCAATTCCCTGCTCACAATGACAGCCCGAAGCGCTACCGAGGCAACGCGATCCCAAGACTATAGGCAGGCCCGAAGCGTCCTCGATAATCTGTCTTTTCAATTCAAAGGAGGAATCAAATGGCTGAGCCCAAATCCACCGCAAACGAAATTTCGCGCGACCGCCTCGCTGAGCTGTTGAACGAAGACCTTTCCCGCGAATATCAAGCCATCATCGCCTACGTAGTCTATTCCCAGGTGCTGAGCGGGGCCCAATACATGGACATCGCCGCCCAGCTCGAAATTCACGCAAAGCAAGAGCTCGATCATGCCCTGATCCTGTCGCGGCAGATCGACTATCTTGGCAAAATGCCGGCGGTTATTCCCAAGCCGGTACGCACCTCTAAGAATCCGGAAGACATGCTGCGGTACGATCTCGACAATGAAAACGAAACCATTCGCAATTACCGCGATCGCATCCGGCAATGTGAAGCGCTGGGAGAATATGCGATGGCGGAACAGATTCGCCAGATTCTCATGCAGGAGCAGGACCATCAAATTGATTTAGCCACTGCCCTCGGCGTAGAAGTTCCAGACGTTAGTGGCCCTCAGACACGCCCCCTGCGCAAGCGGCGCTAGCACTTGCTGGAACGGACGAAGGAAGGCTTGATGAATGCACGGCATGCCCTGAGATGGTGGACACTTGCGCTTTGGGGGGCGCCGCAACCGGCGCGTTCGTTGCCAGCCTAGTAGTCGGGCTGATCCTCACTCCGTCCTGCTTGCGGACTGTGGAGGTCCTTCGACTTCGCTCAGGATTTCGGCAGCAGGCTCCCGATTCGCTCACGCCTGCTAATTGCCTCAAGTTCAACTCCCGCCGCCTCCACCAATTTATCGTTATGCAACTAAAGGAAATTAGCGAGGCCATGGCAGCCATGGCTTTCTTCGCCGTGCCAATCCTTGCAAGCTGACAACTTAAGGTTGTGGGTGAAAACGCTGGTCCGCTCCTTGACACCACTGGATGTCGGCGATACCATGGGTCGCCTTTCCACCTAGAGGTATGCTGTTTCACCTAGAGGTATAAGGCATTTAAGTTGTCTTGCCGGGTGTACGCCGCAGCGATTTTAAAACGATACGTTTGAGTGTGCACCTGGGTAGGTTGTCGATTTTCCCTAATCCACAAGGAGAGCCCAATGCGAGGTCGAATACTTCTATTAATCCTAAGTGTATTGATCCTCAGTGCGTGCACTACTGCCTGGGGGCAAACTACAAGCGCAACCCTTACTGGCCACGTTGTTGACAACTCAGGTGCAGTCGTCACCGGAGCCCAGGTCATAGCCATCAGCACCGACACGAACATCCGATATCCTGGTACCACCAATGGTGAAGGGATCTACCTTCTGGTAAATCTAAAACCGGGGAACTATCACATCGAGGTCTCGAAGCAAGGCTTCAGTACGAGCATCAAGCCCGACGTGGTTTTGCATGTGCAAGACGTGGTGGCGATCAACTTTACTCTCTCCCCTGGGTCGGTTGCACAGACCATTACGGTAGAATCCGGCGCCCCGTTGTTGAACACCGAATCCTCAACCATGGGCACGGTGATTGACTCTGCCAAAGTTCTCGAGTTGCCCTTGAATGGACGTAACTTTGTGCAGTTGGCGCAGCTCACTCCTGGCGTGCAGGCGGGTACGCCGGGATCGATCACGGTACGCAGAGGACGAGGGTCTTTGGGACAGAATGATCCTGGTGGCGCCATCGGCATGTCGGCGAATGGCTCAAGGGACACAGCGAACCGTTTTTATATTGATGGCGTGGAGCTAATGGACTACGACGCCATGACCTATCCTTTTTCGCCTTCGATCGATTCCCTGGCGGAGTTCAAAGTCGAAACCAGCACCTATTCCGCCGAATCCGGGGGCGCTCCGGGCGGCCAGGTTAGCATCGTTACCAAGAGCGGCGGTGAACACTTCCACGGCACACTTTGGGAGTTCAATCGCAACGACGCATTCAGCCAGACCTACGATGCGCTCGCGCACGTTGATAGCAAGCCGCCTCGGCTGAACCGCAATCAATTTGGAATCAACGTGGGTGGTCCCGTGTATCTGCCCAAGCTGTATGACGGCCGAGGTAAGACCTTCTTTTTCTTCAACTGGGAGTCAGGACGGCTAGTTCAAGGATCGGTTCCAGAAACGAAACTTGTTCCCACGTTGGCTCAACGAGCAGGCGATTTTACCGGCTTTACAGATTCGCAGGGTAACCCGGTGGCTTTGAAGGATAAGCTCAACGGCTGCATTACGGCCAACAAGATCACGTGCCCGCTGAGCCCTCAGGCGCTCGCGTTCTTGGCTTTTGAACCACTCCCGAATGCGTCCGTGGTCACCAACGGAGTCCTTGTCAGCGATTACAACACACCTCGGGGAAAATCCAGTCCCTATCAGAACAACTACGATGCACGAATCGATCGCACTTTTTCCCCTAAAGATCTTGTCTACGGCAGATATCTTTTCAATGACACCTTTGAGGCCAGCTTGCCCGTTTGGGGGCACGACACGCGGAACAATCTGGGCCGAGACCAGAATGTCGCCTTCAGCTATGTGCATACTTTTGCGCCAGCCTTGATCAACGAGGCACGCTTTGGCTGGAACCGGTTTGCCGAGCACGAAATCTTCGCAACCACCAATGATCCCAATTTCGATGTGGCCAACAAGATGAGTTTGGCAGGTGTTTCAGCACTTCCGGCTAACTTCGGCCCTCCCGACATCACTATTAGCGGTGGTGGCTCAGCCGGTACATGGGATACCTACAACCTGCAGCGGCAGATCGGGCCGCGGGACAGGTCCAATACAATTTATCAATTCGGCGACACATTCTCCTGGCAACACGGCGCCCACCTTCTGAGGTTTGGCGCCGAGATTGATCGCCGGAACGTCACTTTTGAGCAAGCCAG
>WNFE01003850.1_pt1 | contig 11156 bp, 7 predicted proteins | sample 5400451 | NCBI WGS metagenome assembly WNFE01 (sample SAMN13153344, study PRJNA577476) | soil metagenome | isolation source: 200 cm saprolite under Douglas fir tree site 2 hole 2 | place: USA:California | collected 2015-04-18
GGCTCACTTGGGCGCCGTAAGACCAGGTTCCGAGTTGCGAGCTCATTAGGCCGGAGAATGCGCTGCTCCGTCCGAACGCGCCGCCGCCGGAGCCCGTGAGGGAAATTTGCGGAAAGAACTGGGCCTTAGCGACTCCGATTTCGGCGTTCGCGGCGACCAGGATTTGTTCGGCCTCGCGAATATCGGGACGACGCTCGATCAGCGATGAAGGCAGGCCCGGCGGCACTTCGGGAGGAAGCGGCTGCTCCACCAGCGGGCGTCCGCGTTGCACGGCCTGCGGGTAGTTGCCAAGGAGAATGCTGATGGCATTTTCTTCCTGCGCGATCCGCCGCTCCAAGTCAGGAATCTGGGCATTGGCGGTATCGAGCACCTGCTGTGCCTGAAGGACATCCAGTTTCGTGGCCACTCCCCGTTCGAGGCGCAGCCTGGTCAGCTTGACTGAATCTATTTGCGTATTGACCGTTTCGTGCGTGATCTGAAGCTGCAGGTCGAGTTGCAGAAGCGCAAAGTAGTCGCTTGCAACGTCGCTAACGAGGGTCAGAATGACCGTCTGCCGCGCATCCTCTGTTGCAAGGAGTTGGGCGCGTGACGCCTCGGTCGCGCGACGCAGCTTACCGAAGAAGTCCAACTGGAATGCCGCGTCAGCAGTAAGGGTCAGAAAGTTTGATTTGGTTTGGAAGTTATGTTCTTTCCCTCCGCTGAAATCGCCGTTGTCCTGCACCTGCGGGAATAGATTGGAACGCGTTACGGCAACCTGCGCGCGCCCTGCGTTGATGCGCTCCGTCGCAAGTTGCAGGTCGTAGTTTTGCTTTAGCGCTGTGCGGATGAGTTCTTGTAATTGCGGGTCCTGGAAGATCTGCCACCAAGGAAGATCAGCATAGGACGCTGCCTGAGCCTGGACCTGTGGGTTTTCGCTAAGATCGCGGTAGGCTGTTGGAGGTTGAACGACAGGTCGATGGTAGTTCGGGCCCACGCTGCATCCAGCGACTAAGCCCGAGGCCATCATGGCAGCCATGAATGCCGCTAGTTTCTTCATAGGCTTGCTCCGCTGTTCTTCCTTCGCGCCGTTCTCGGGGTGGTCCATCTCAGTCTCCCTCCGCAGGGGCGGGCGTTGCTGGCAAAACTTCCGAAACGTGTTCCTTGCTGGCGCCTGACCATTTCTCCACCAGGTAGAAGATCGCAGGCACGAAGAAGATTCCGATCACGCTGGCGGCCAGCATCCCGCCGATTACCGCAGTGCCCATAATTTGGCGGGCAACCGATCCGGCACCGGTCGCCGTCCACAGAGGCACGCAGCCGAGAATGAACGCGAAAGAGGTCATCAAAATCGGCCGCAGACGAAGCCTGGCTCCTTCAAGCGCGGCATCCGCCAGAGGCTTTCCGTTCTCGTACTGCTCCTTGGCGAACTCGACGATCAAGATCGCGTTCTTGGCGGCTAAGCCGATGAGCATGACCAGCCCGATTTGCGAGTAGATATCGTTTTCAATCTGGACCATGTAAGGCGGCAGGAAAACGCCGAGCAGCACGCGGCGCAACCAAAGGATTCCAAAGGCTCCAAAGATCGCCACAGGCGTGCTTAGCAGCACGCTGAACGGCAGCGACCAGCTTTCATATAGCGCCGCCAAAATCAGGAAGACGAATAACAGCGAAAGTCCGAAGATCACTGAAGCGGGCACGCCCTCCCGCGCTTTCTGTTCCTGAAAGGACATGCCCGAGTAGTCGAAGCCCATCTCGCGCGGCATCGTCTTTCTAAAAACGTCTTCGAGGGCCGCCGTGGCTTGGTCCGCGCTGTAGCCCGGCGCTGCGCTGCCGTTGATTTGCGCCGAACGGTACTCGTTGAAACGCATCGTAAACTCCGGCCCGAGCCGCGGCTTGACACTGGTTAGCGTGGACAGCGGAACGTTCTCCCCTTTGCTGTTGCGAACGTAAAACTGTCCGACGTTTTCCGCCTTGGCGCGGTCTTCGCCTTCCGCTTCGATATAGACCTGCCATTGCCGGCCGAATCTGTTGAAATAGTTAATGAAATATCCGCCCATGAACGCTTGGATTGTCCGGTAGACATCGTTGAGGGGCACACCCTGCTTTAGCACTTTGTCGCGGTCTACCTCGACGAACTCCTGTGGCACGCTGGGCAGGAAGGTAGTGCTCAAGCCTGCGATTTCGGGGCGCTTACGAGCGGCTTCCAGGAAGGTCCCCAGATTCTTGGCCAGGAACTGCACATCATTTCCGGCGCGATCCTCAAGGACGAAAGTGAATCCACCGGAGGTACCGACTCCCGGAATCGCGGGCGGCGAGAAGCTGAAGGCGATCCCCGCAGGCAACCGGCTCAATTCCCGGTTTAGATGCGCCTTGATCGCTTGAAATTGTTCTGCTCTTGTCGTGCGCTCATCCCAGGGCTTGAACGTAACAAAAAAGAACGCGTTATAACTAGTGCGCACGTAGCTCAGCAAACTGAAGCCGACGACGCTGGTCGCGTATCGAACCCCCGGCGTACTCGTCAGGATTTTTTCCACATCAGCCGCGGCCGCGGTCGTGCGTTCCAACGAAGCCCCGTTCGGAAGCTGGAGATTGACGAAGGCATAGCCCTGATCTTCGTCCGGAAGGAAGCTCGATGGCACTCGGCTGGCAAAAAAGCCGCCTGCCAAGCCAAAGGCCACGAGCAGCACGACCACGACGACGGTCTTTCGGATGAGTGCCGCGCTCCAACGGACATAGCCCTCTGTTGCTCTTCCAAACACGAGGTTAAACCAATCGAAAAATCGCCTCAGCAATCCTCGACTCTGTGTCCGTGGCCGGAGCAGCAGCGCGGCAAGCGCCGGACTGAGCGTGAGCGCGTTGAACGCAGACAGGAGCACCGAAATCGCGACAGTGACGGCGAACTGCTGGTAGAGCCGGCCGGTAATGCCGGGGATGAATGCTGTAGGCACAAATACTGCGGAGAGAACCAGCGCGATCCCGACGACAGGGCCGGAGAGTTCTTCCATTGCTTTCAAGGCCGCGTTCTTCGGAGTCAAGCCCTCCTCTATGTGCCGTTCCACGCCTTCGACCACGACGATGGCGTCGTCCACGACGAGGCCGATCGCCAGAACAAGACCAAAGAGAGAAAGCGTATTGATGGAGAAACCGAACACCGGGAAAAGCACAAATGTGCCTACGAGCGAGACCGGTACGGCCAACAGCGGAATCAGCGTGGCGCGCCAGCCCTGCAAGAAAAGGTAGACCACAAGGATCACCAGCGCGAGGGCGATCAGAAGCGTCTTAACGATTTCCTTGATGCCTTCCGTGACCGCGCGAGTCTGATCGAGCGCTACGACATAGTCCATATCGTCCGGGAAGCGCTGCTTCATCTGGGCCATTAGCTTCTTGACGTTTGCGGCCGCGTCGACGGCGTTGGAACCGGGCAACTGATATGTAGCGATAATCGCGCTCGGTTGTCCGTTGAGGCGGCCAAGAACGCTGTAGTCCTGCGAACCCAATTCGATCCGGGCCACGTCCCGGACGCGGACGGTGCCCCCATCCGGCGTTTCGCGCACCACGATCTGTCCGAATTCTTCCGGCGACACAAGACGCCCTTGCGCGAGAACCGAGTAGGTAAACTCCTGGCCTTTGGGTGCAGGCTCGCCTCCTGCCTTTCCGGCTGGGTTCACTGTGTTCTGCGCCTGAATAGCGCTGACGATTTCGGGAACAGTGATGCCCAGCTTTGCCAGTTGGTCGGGTTTCACCCAGAGCCGCATCGCATATTGTCCGGCGCCGAAAATCTGGACGTTGCCTATGCCTGGCGAACGCGTAATCGGATCGCTGATATTGATATAGGCGTAGTTTGCAAGAAACTTGGCGTCGTAGGTTCCATGCGGAGAGTAGAGGGCAATCAGCATAAGCGGGGCCGATACCGCCTTTCGGACGGTAATTCCGTAGTTGTTGACATCGGCGGGGAGCTGCGAGGCAGCTTGCGTCTCGCGTGCCTGGGTGAGAATCAAATCGGTGTTCGGATCGGTTTTCACGTCGAAATTCACAATCAGGGTCGTGTTCGAATTGCCGGTGGCGTTCAGCGAATACATGTAATTCATGTTGTCCACGCCGCTCATCTGCTGTTCGATGGGGGTGGCAACCGCCTGTTCGAGAGTTTGCGCGTCCGCGCCGACGTAGGTGGCCAGGACTTGAATCTCCGGCGGAGCGATGTTGGGGAACTGCGCGATCGGCAGACTAAGGATCGTGATGGTGCCTACAATCACCATGACGATGGAAATCACCATAGCGACGATGGGACGGTTAATGAAGAACTTTGACATCGGATTACCTTCCCTTCGCCTCTGCGGCAAACGGCTTGGGATTCACTTGCATGCCCGGACGCACCTTCTGCACGCCCTCGACAACCACGCGTTCGCCTCGCTTCAGTCCGTCCGCAATAATCCACTGGTTGCCGACACGGTCGCCGACCTTGACTGTTCGGACGCTCACTTTGTTCTCGTCGTCCACGGCCGCAACTTGATAGCCGCCTTGCAACTCCGACACGGCGCGCTGAGGCACAAGTAGAGCGTCTTTCTGAACTCGGACAGCCGTCCGAACTTTGCCGTAGCCGCCAGGGCGCAGAATATTTCCAGGATTCGGAAACAGCGCAGCAATGCGAATCGCGCCCGTGCTCTGATTCACCTGGCGGTCCGCAAAGTAGAATGTCCCGTCATGTGGATAGGTCGAGCCGTCGGCCAAGATCAACTCGAGGCGCAGACTCTTGTCAGCCGCCAGTCGAGTAGCCTCCGTTGGGAACCGTTTGTTCCAATCGAGGTACTCGCGCTCGCTGACGGTGAAATACACCTTGATGGGGTCGACGGTGGACACGGAGGTCACAGGCCCGCTATTCGGATTGACCAGGGCGCCTACTTGAAGTTGAGCCTGCCCGGCTATGCCATCGATGGGGGCAACGAGCCGGGTAAAATTGAGATTGATCTTGGCCGTTTCAACGGCGGCCTCAGCTGTCCTGATCTGAGCTTCGGCCGTGGCCACCGTTGCCTTCGCCGCCATGTTGTTTTGGATGGCGTTGTCCAGATCCTGCTGGCTGGCGGCTTGCTCCCTGGCCAAAGGCGTGTAGCGGTTGACGTCAAGTTCGGTCCTGCCTTGCACTGCCTGAGCATTGGCAAGGACGGCCTTGGCCTGCGCCAACTGCCCTTCGGCTTGGTCGAGCGCTGCTTGGAAGGGCCGCGGGTCAATCTCGAAGAGTAACTGGCCTTTCTTGACGAACGCGCCTTCTTGGTAGCCCTGCCGCAGTAGGTAGCCCGTCACCTGTGCCCTGACGTCAGCATTTGTGAATCCGTCGAGCGTGCCGATCCACTCGCCAAAAATCGGAACGTCCTTCTGCGCAACCTGCACGACCTCAACGTCCGGCGAAGAGCCCGACGGAGCTCCCGCTACATGCCTTGGGCGCAACGCCCCAACAATCAAGCTGAAAACCACCAAGGACAGCGCTCCACCTATCCAGAGCTTGTATTTCGAAATCCTGTTCATGGTTCCCTCCTACAGTGAAACATTTCCCCGAAATCGAGATTTCCTTTGTCCACGCCGCGCGGGATTGAATAAGCTGATGCTCCGCCTGGCGAGGAGGATACACCAATCCTTCAAAACTGATGAGAGCGCTCAGGCTGCGTGGACGGCTTCCGCGGGGATGCGCTTGGCCGCGAGAACCCCAAGAGACGACAAGCCTCCGTTCGAAGTCCCTAAAAGCGCGCCGTCCGGCAAAACACCTTAGCGGCCAGCTCCAGTTCCCCTGGCGGACACAATCTTTTTGTACTCACTTCCTACAACCGGACTTCTGGATGGCGTCGTATGATCCGCACAAATAATTAGTCCATCGGGAAGGATCGTAGCGCCATCTCGACTACCCGTCTCAACTCATCACGGCTCGCGCCGCCCGCTGTCTGGACTGCAATTCCGTACAGGACCGTCGCAATGTAGCGGGCAAGATCAGCGGGGTTCACATCAGCCGGTAAGTCACCATCGGATTTCGCACGCTGGAGGCGCCGGCGTATCGCAGCCTCACCCGCGGCGCGACATGCCGTCAGTTCTTGACGGATAGAATCAGCCGCTTCGCTACAGGCAAGCGCCCCTTGGACCATGAGGCATCCCCCAGGATTGCCCGGGGCTGTGTTCAGGTCGGTGGCCCCGCGCAACAATCGTTCAACGACTGCGCGCGTGGTCGGTTCCTTCAATGCTTCTTGGGTGTAGGCCGCCGGCCCATCCAAGTACCGATCGAGCGCCTTGCGGAACAGCGCCTCCTTGTCGCCAAAGGCGGCATAGAGGCTCGGACGGTTGACGCCCACAGCTTTGGTCAGGTCCGCTAGGGACGCGCCCTCATATCCTTTCCGCCAGAACACCTGCAGCACCGGCCGTCGTCAGAGCGAACTCGACGACAGATGACGGCGGTGTTGCTGCCGATCGGAGCCCGGAGCTTCTTTCGCTTCGGCTGTCAGTCAGATTCACCTCGCTCCCCCGGAAACAGCGTTCTGGGAGGTTTCGGCCAATCAGACCGCGGAAATGAACAATATGCTTCCTAGAACGATCGGGCCTTCAGGCGAAGGACACGGTGAATCGAGCATCAAGCACCCACACCCCGCATTCTTGACTCCTTCAATTCTTCCTCAGCAGATCGAGTGATCAGCCGCCACGCCACTGCGGAGCTTGCGATCGATAGTCCCGCGCAGGAGAACAGAACTAAGCGAAGTCCCGAAAGAAAGGCGTCCGAAATCGCACGCCGGAACAATGCAATCGTGTCCGCGTCGAGTCCCTGAGGCGGCTCAAGACCCGCCAGCTCGATTTTCTTCGATTCGATGTCCTGGACAACTTTCTGCTCGAGCGGAAGGTTCGCAAGACTGTGATCGAGGCCAGAACTAAAAGCCTTCACCATCACGATCCCAAAGACCGCGATGGCAAGAACCCCCGCTACCCGAGCTACGGCGTTATTGATCCCCGACGCTGCACCTGCGTGATCCTGGTCGACCGAGTTCATGACGACCGTCGTGAGCGGAGCGACAGTGACCGTCATTCCCAAGCCGAGTACTAGAAACCCAGGAAAGAATGTTTTCCAGTAACTGTTTCCAGCAGGAAAGACAGCGAACAGAACAAAACCCGTGGCGACTATGAGGGGCCCAACGATCAATGGAATCCTTCCACCGTAGCGGTTGACAAGGCTTCCAGACCATCTTGACAAAAAGAACATCAACAAAACCATAGGCAGTGCCGCGGCGCCCGCAGCCGTGGTCGAGTATCCCTGCAACCGGATCAGGTTCATGGGAAACAAAAAGAAGAAGATGCCGATCGCGGCGTACAGAAAAAGTGTAACGAGGTTTGCACCAAGGAACGAGGCGGATTTGAAGAGCGCGAACGGAACGATGGGGGAAAACGCACGAGCTTCGACCAGCATGAAAAGAGCGAGGCAGGCTGACCCCCCGAGCAGGCTTCCGAACACCAGGGGATTGCCCCAGCCGAATTTTGCGAATTCCAGAAGTCCAGCGACCACGCCGCCGAGGCCAACCGTAGCCAACAGCGTGCCCTGCCAATCTACATGATCAACCTTGGAACTACGGCTTTCCGGGACGTGCCAAAAAGAAATCGCCACCACGGCGGCCGCAAGCGGAAGATTCAGAAAGAAAGCCCAGCGCCAAGACCCGTGTTCGATCAGCCATCCACCGAGCACCGGGCCGAAGGCCGTGGTAATCGCAGTAAAGCCTGACCACGTACCAATGGCCTTGCCGCGCGAGTTCTCGTCGAATGACGCGCTGATAATCGCCAAACTGCCGGGAACCAGCAACGCCGCTCCCATTCCTTGGATGCAGCGTGCGATCACGAGCGCGTTGATGCTCGAGGCTAGACCGCACGCCGCTGAAGCTACGGCGAATATTCCCACCCCAACCAGAAACAACAGCCGGCGGCCGAACAAATCGCCGAGCGCACCGCCTACGAGGATCAAAGACGACAAAAGAAGTCCGTAGGATTCGATTACCCATTGAACGTCGACAACGGTCGCGTGGAATGCCGTCTGCAACGCCGGTATGGCGACATTCACAACCGTACCGTCGATGAACGCCATGCTTGAGCCGAGGATTGTCGCTGCTAGGATCCACGGCGCAGCCGCCGCCGTGCACGGCGCGCCTGCGCTTCCTGACTCAATCAGGGTTGCGTCGCAAGGCGCTTTCATAACGCCCATGTGCGGCTATCTTTCAAGCGCGCTGCGGTACCAAGACAACCACCGTTGCGTCCGATGCCACGATCTTCATTTGCTCTCCCGGCAAAGCTCCGTTTGCCTTCTCCCGCCAATCGCCAAGACCGGCATGGTCAACTTGGTTTGGGAGCCGGGCGGCGAGACGACGGCGAGCGCGCAAGAAAATCTGACCGCGGAGCGCGCGCGGGACCGTGGAATATCGCCAGTCAGATTAAGGCTTCGGCCCCGGCGCGGGGGCGTTTGCGCTTCCATTCGTAGTCTTTGCGCAGGCGCGACTGGTGTTTCTTCACTTGCGCTTCCAATTCGCTGAAAGCCTGCTTGCAACTGGCGCGAACGTTTTCACCAGTTCCGGTGGCGTGCAGCGTGCCGGTTGGCAAAGACAAGTTCAGCGAAAACGAGTGCTCCTGATTGTGCGGATTCCTAGAAAAAACTCCATGCAACTGCACCAAGTCCGGATCGTAACTCTTCAAAAGGCGGCTCAGCTTGCTCATGTAGCGCGCTGCTTCCGCCTCCACGGGTTTGTGCGACTCGACGTGCTTGTAGCTGATGGAAAGTCTCATGAACGCACCTGTAGGGGTTTCTGAGGAAGGGTGGCGCGACGCGGATCGAACTCGAGCACCGCATCATGAACAAAGCATACCAGCGCGTGAAGCGCGCGGCAATCACGCCTCGCCGCCGCGATGGACGAGGTCCTCCAATCATTGACACGCTGACCTCCTCCACTCTACGCTGCCCCCGGCGCGTTGTCCGTGCAGCAGACCCATGACGCCCTCTCGATCCAGTCGCGCGCGTTCGATCCATCGCAAGAAGGCCTCTGCCGATCCTGCCTTATCCACATCTCAAATCATTGGCGCTGACTCAATGGCCGTGATCCGCGTCGGCCCGGCCGGATGGTCGTATCCCGACTGGTCCGGCTACGTTTACCCCTCGCGCCGCACCAAGGGTTTTCATGAGGTGGCGTACCTCGCCGGATTTCTCGACACCATTGAGATCAATACATCGTTTTATCAGCCGCTGCGACCGGATCACGCGGCCCAATGGATCGACCGCGTGGCGGCCAATCCGCGCTTCGTCTTCACCGCGAAGTTGTGGCAGAAATTCACGCACGATTCGCCTGCCCCCGCGCCAATAACCACCGCGGAAGACGAGCGCGCCGTGCGCGCCGGCTTCGACGTTCTGCGCGCCGCAGGAAAGCTGGGCGCCGTCCTCCTGCAATTCCCTTTTTCGTTTCACCGGACACCCGAAACGATGGCCTATCTTTCTTCTCTCCTGAAACGCTTCGCAGACTACCCACTCGTCGTGGAAGTTCGCCACGCCTCGTGGAATGCTCCGGAGACGTTCGAGCTGCTCCACGAGAGCGGCGCCGGCTTCTGCAACATCGATCAACCCATCATTGGCCGCTCGCTGGAGCCCTCCGCCGCTTCCACTTCTCCGGTCGGTTACGTTCGGTTGCACGGCCGCCGCTATGACACTTGGTTCTCCGACGACGCGACGATTCCCACTCACGAGCGGTACAACTACCTCTATTCCACAGAGGAGCTGGCTCCGTGGGCCGCGCGAATCCGCAAAGTTACGGAACAGGTTTCTTCTGTCCCTGGCCCCCACCTTGGCGATGCTACGGCACGGGCCCGCGGCGTTTTTGTGGTCACCAACAACCACTACCAGGGCAAAGCCGTGGTTAATGCTCTGCAACTCATCAGCATCCTGAAAGGCTCGAACGTGAAGGTGCCCGAGCCGCTCCGCCAGCACTACCCCGAATTGGACGCCATTGCCGATGCACCTCCCGAGTCTCCCACCCTGTTTCCGATGGCAGAAACCAGGGAAGCAAAGAAATAAAAAGGAAGGGACAGGCGCGTGAGTTGCGCGCCAGGTTTCCTGGCTTGGGGGAAATAATCCCCCATTTTTTCCGCAAAGAGCGGGAAAGTGTTTGAAAACAAGAGGGTTGTGTTTTCGGCGGACGCAAAAGAGCCGGAAAATGTTTGAAAACAAGAGAGATAGCTGAGAACGCTGCGGGCGATACGGTGCGGGGAAGCAGCGGAGGGGGTGCCCCCCATGTTTTTTCGTAAGAGCGGATTCTAAAGGACTTACGGGCGCAACTGTCCGTAAGAGCGGAATCTAAAGGAGTTAGAAGAAAAACTGGTGGGAAGCCTCGCAAGCTGGAAGGTTTGCACGTTGGGAGGAGAGCAAGAAATCGATTGGGGAGGGCAGAGAGAATCGGAGGAGAAGAGGGGAGACGAGGGATCGGCGCCAAACTCATGAGGAATGGTAGCGCAGAAGTAACCGAATGTCAACATAAATGATCAGCTCATTCGAATGGGCTGTGGAAATCTATTCTAACAGTTGGAGGCGAAGTGCAAGGAGAAGAATCACCTTCCCTTGGCAAAAATCAAAACTGCAAGAGGTAGGCTACCCGGAATTGCCTAGGGTATGCCACCTACCACTGGCTGGGCAGCGATTTACGCACGCGTCCCAACGCGTATCAACACGGTGCGACCTTTTTCTGAATATCGACGACAAATGCTGAATCTGACCCGTAGATGGTCTGCAAGGTTTTCCGCGCGAGGCAAGCGCTGCTGTTTAGTAAGACAAAATAGTCCTCCTCGGTTTGTTTGTGGAGATACACCAAGTCCTCTTGATCATGCAACGTAGGGGATGGAATTTGAGCGGATAGTCGCACTTCGACGGTAGGTTGTCCTCCCCAGATGGCGTGAAGTGCCGTTAGGGTCGCCGATATACACCCCTCGTCGCATCCGCGCTGCTTAAAGACTCTCGCAACCGCACGGCGGACGACAAATGGTTGGTCGATCCAGAGCAGGGGGGCCAGCGTTTTTGAATCAATGGGAGGTCTGGCGCCAAGAACATTTATTGCTTCCACGCGTGAATCCGAGAAGGCGTTTCGATTTTGTGCCAACCTTTCGATGAGCTGTATAGCTTCCGGGGAAGGGTA
>WNFE01003851.1_pt1 | contig 11155 bp, 10 predicted proteins | sample 5400451 | NCBI WGS metagenome assembly WNFE01 (sample SAMN13153344, study PRJNA577476) | soil metagenome | isolation source: 200 cm saprolite under Douglas fir tree site 2 hole 2 | place: USA:California | collected 2015-04-18
CGGAACCCGGGGCCTGGTCCTGGCCGGAAACCCCTGTCAGGCCCCGTCCGAAGGCCTGCACCGAACGAATGATCTTGTCTAGACTCTTCACCGGAAACCTCATTTCTCCCGGCCCTGCCCAGTTATCCAATAACCATACCTAGCAAGTAAGATGCCAGCTCCCGGGCAATAGTTCCAGACACCCCAGTCAGACTGTACTGGTTACCTCTGGATGGATTGCTGGCCGCTGGGGCTCCCGGTGACTAACTCCAGCAATCCTGTTAAGTTGGGGGCCATGGTTCGAGAGATCTCGGCTGGTGGCGTGGTGGTGCAAAGGGCCGGAGAAGGCTGGAACCTGGCTGTCATCGAGCCCCAAAACGAGGCCGCATCGTCCCGTCCGGCCAGAAAAACTTCACAAAAACTGGTACTGGCTTTGCCCAAGGGGCTGGTGGACCCCGGCGAAAAGCCGGAGCAGACGGCCCTGCGCGAGGTTCGCGAAGAGACCGGCCTGGTCGCAACCCCGGTGACCAAGCTGGGGGACATCAAGTACGTTTACGTGCGTTCCTGGGGAGACCGGCAGCGGGTCTTCAAGATCGTTTCATTTTTCCTGCTGCGTTATCATTCCGGAGCCATCGACGATCTCGCTCCCGAGATGCGGGTGGAGGTCAAGCGCGCCGCCTGGATTTCGCTCGAAGAAGCTCCCCGTAAACTCGCTTACCGCGGTGAACGGGATATGGTAAAACGCGCGCTGCAAATTCTGAAAACTCGTCCGGAGGTCTGATCATGCCCCATGCTGAACACGTCGAAACCCACTTCATGGCGACGAATTTCGTCCGGGACGTAGTTATTGGGATGGCCGACGGCCTCACCGTGCCCTTCGCTCTCGCCGCCGGACTTTCGGGCGCGGTGCAGAACACCCGGCTGATCGTGGTGGGCGGGCTGGCCGAGATTGCCGCCGGTTCAATCGCCATGGGGCTGGGCGGGTATCTCGCTGCCCACGGAGACGCCGAGCACTATGAGCAGGAACGGGAGCGCGAATATCGCGAGATCAAGGAAATTCCGGAAGAAGAGATGGCTGAAGTCAACCGTGTGTTTCAGGCTTATGGTATGACTCAGGATGAAAGCACGCCAGTAGTCGAAGCACTCAGCCGTCGTCCCGATGCCTGGGTGGATTTTATGATGCGTTTCGAACTTGGCCTGGAAGAGCCGGACCCACGCCGCGCCGTCACCAGCGCCGCCACCATCGCCGGTTCCTACATTGCGGGCGGCATGATTCCTCTTTCTCCTTACATCCTGCTTTCCAATGCCGTGCATGGGCTGGCATACTCCGCCGCCGTGACTCTGGCCGCGCTGGCCATTTTTGGATATCTGAAAGGCCGCTACACTGGCACCGGCCCAATGCGCAGCGCAGTGCAGACGGTCGTGATCGGCGGTCTGGCGGCAACCGCAGCGTTTCTTCTGGCCAAGGCTATTTCCTGACAGCCGCCGGCGAGACCGCGGAGAGAACCTTGCTGGTGTCTTGGAGCAGAGCGCGCCTTCATACATAATTAATTGTGAACTTCGAACAGTTAGGGGTAACGCCCGCCTTCCTTCGAATGCGAGGCAGGCATCTTGCCTTGCTGATTTTGGCGGTCTTGTTTGCCATCTTGTTCGCATCGGCCGCGGCCAGGAACAGGCCTGCCCCTTCCATTACGACAGGTTCCGATCCCGGCTATGTGTCCGCCCTCGCCGCAGCCAACCGTTTTCTGCAGGCCTGGCAGAATCAGGATCATGAAACCGGCTTGCTCATGTTGACCGATGCCGCAAAGCAACTCAGCTCGGAAGACCGTCTGGAATTGTTCTTTTCTTCCTCTTCCGGATCCGACTCGGCGTACGAAATCGCCCGTGGCAAGAGGCTGAAGGCGGGGCGCTACGCCTTTCCCATCACCCTGTTCGCATTCCATTCCGGCACAAATCAGTCGGATCGTCCGCAGAAATCCGAGATTGTTGTGGTTCTGACTGGCAAGAACGAGTGGGCAATAGATAAACTGCCGTAGCGGAATTCTTCACCACAGGGCTCAGAGGAACACAGAAGTAAGAGCCATCGCTGGTTCACTCCTATGTTTTCTGGACAATCGTCTTCCGGAGAAATATCGGGTCATAAGCTGCGTATTCTTCTTTTGCCTGAGTGCTAACCATGAGGGTCGCGCCATGAAGCACATTCACAAAGTCGCTGTTCTGGGCGCCGGAACCATGGGCGCGCGCATTGCCGCCCACTTTGCCAACGCCGGCGTGCCCAGCTATCTGCTCGACATTGTTCCGGCGGACGCAGACGGGCCTTCCCGAAACAAGATCGCGTCTGCCGGACTCGAAGGGGCCAAGAAGTCCAAGCCGGCCGCCTTCTTCGAACCCGGACTCGCGCGCCTGGTCACTGTCGGCAACTTTGAAGACGATCTCAAGCGCCTGGCTGAGGTGGACTGGATCATCGAGGCCGTAGTCGAAAACCTCGACATCAAAAGGGGGTTGTTGAAGAAGGTGGAATCCGTCCGCAAGCCGGGAACGATCGTCACTACCAACACCAGCGGCCTGCCGGTGGGAAAGATTGCCGAAGGCTTCTCCGACGACTTCCGCAGGTCGTGGTTTGGCACCCATTTTTTTAATCCGCCGCGCTACATGCGCCTGCTGGAACTGATCCCCACGCCGGAAACGGACCGCGCCGCCCTCGACGCCGTCGCCCACTTCGCCGACGTCGAACTCGGCAAGGGTATCGTGCTGGCCAAGGACACGCCCAACTTCATCGGCAACCGCATCGGAACATTTTCCGTGCTCAACGTCATACGCCTGATGCAGGAGATGGACCTCACCATCGAGGAAGTGGACGCGCTCACCGGCGACGCCGTGGGATGGCCGAAGTCAGCCACCTTCCGCACCATCGACCTGGTCGGCCTCGACATCCTGGGCCACGTGGTTGCTAACTTTACTAATGCTCGCGTGGCAGCGGGCGACTCGCCCGCGCACGGCGACGAACGCAGCGACCTGAAGCTTCCAGATTTCTTCCGCCAGATGCTGGAGCGCAAATGGCTGGGCGACAAAACCAAAGGCGGCTTTTATAAGAAAGGTGCAGGGCGGGACGCGGGCGGCAAAGAAGAACGCCTAGCCCTCGATTGGAAGACTCTTGAGTATCAACCTGTCAAGAAGCCGAAGTTCGCGGCCCTCGACATGGCAAAAAATATCGAGGACCCGGGGGCGCGTCTCCGCATGCTGCTCGGGCTCGAAGGCAGCCCGCAGAAGAACGACAAGGCCGGCGCGTTTCTCTGGTCCGCTTTATCCGATCTGTGGACTTACTCCGCCAACCGAATACCCGAAATTTCCGACACCGTGGTCGAGATCGACCGGGCCATGCGCCTCGGGTTTAACTGGAAGCTCGGCCCCTTCGAACTCTGGGATGCGGCCGGGGTCGAGGTGACGGTTGCACGCATGAAGAAAGAAGGCCGCCCGCTCGCAGCCAACGTGGAACAACTGCTCGCCGCCGGGAAGAAATCCTGGTATCTGGATGATCCCAAGGCCAGTTCGGGCCGTGTCTATTTTGATCTGCGCACGACGAACTATCAGCCGGTGAAAGTTTCCGCCGGTGTCTGGTCGGTCGAGGTGGCGAAAAAATCCAACGGAGTGGTCAAGAAAAACTCCGGCGCGTCGCTGGTCGATCTCGGCGAAGGCGTGGCTTGCATCGAGTTTCACTCCAAGATGAACTCCCTTGGCGGCGACATCGTCGGCTTTATTAGTCAGACCTTGAAACCGAACGGACTCGGTGACGCGTTCGACGCCTTCGTCATCACCAACGACGCCGACAACTTTTCCGTGGGCGCCAATGTCATGTTGCTGCTCATGTCCGTCCAGGAAGAAGAATGGGACGAGGTTGATCTCGCCATTCGTCAGTTTCAGGGCATGACCCAGGCCATCAAGTTTTCGCCTAAGCCGGTGGTGGTGGCGCCGTTCGGCCTCACCCTGGGCGGCGGCACTGAGATTTCTCTACACGGGGCAGCGCGTCAGCCTCACGCTGAGCTCTACGCCGGACTGGTGGAAGTCGGCGTCGGCCTGTTGCCGGGCGGAGGCGGATGCAAGGAAATGCTGCTGCGTGCCGTGGACAGCGCGGCCGCAATTCGTCCCGGAGGACGTGGTGAATCCGTCGAACTGCTGGAAGCGATGAAGAAGGCTTTCGAGACCATCGCCACCGCCAAAGTCGCAACATCCGCCCACGAAGCCCGCGGCCTCGGCTTCCTGCATGATTCTGATGGCATCACTATGAACCGCGAGCGCGTCCTGGCCGACGCCAAGGCCCGCGCCCTGAAACTGGTCCGCGCAGGATACGAGCCTCCGCAGCCGCGCACCGATATCCCCGCGCCCGGCGAAAACATCTTGGCCGCATTGAAGCTGGGCGTACACATCATGCGCCAGGGCGAGTACATCACCGATCATGAAGTGAAGATCGCCACCAAAGTTGCGGAGGTTTTGTGCGGCGGCAACGTGACTTCGGGCACGCCGGTAAGCGAGCAGTACATGCTCGATCTGGAGCGCGAAGCGTTCAAATCGTTGTGCGGAGAAAAGAAGACGCAGGAAAGAATTCAGTTCACGCTGAAGACCGGGAGGACCCTGAGAAACTAGCCGTTGCCAATTCCCAAATTAGAACATGTGTCTGAGCGTTGTGACGGGCAACCTTGTTCAGCTTGGGTTTGGATCAATAAGCTGAGGCCGGGCCGGTGGTGTAACGCGAGCACATCAGCCTGTCCAGCTGCAAGGTACGGGTTCGAGTCCCGTCGGGTCCACAGCGTCCCTGGTTCGGTAGGGAGGCTGGAGGGGGAGCCTCTGGACAGGCGTGTTCCCCAAGTAACATTGACTTCGCCGGCGGCGGCTATGGATAATAGCTTCGATAGCTGGACAGGTTGATGCGCCGGGCCGGAAACGGCCCGGTTTGCTTTTTGCAAGGTTCCCGCCGCTCTGAAGCCCAACCCAAGTGACTGACATCTAATCGTTGTAGGGTCCCAGTCCGTCTGTCGAGTACCGAGTGCTAGACTGAGGCTTCTGCACCAGCCACTGGAAACCGTTATGAGAGATGTGGTCATTGCTTCTTCCGTCCGTACTCCTGTAGGACGCGCTTTTAAAGGTACGCTGCGCGCTACCCGTCCCGATGAACTGGCAGCGATCGCCATCAAGGGCGCGCTCGAGCGTGCGCCGCAGGTCGATCCCAAAGAGATAGAAGATGTAATTCTCGGCTGCGCGACTCCCGAAGCCGAACAAGGCATGAACGTGGCTCGCATCGCCTCGCTACGGGCCGGGCTGCCGGTGGAGGTTTCGGCGCTTACCATCAATCGTTTCTGTTCCTCGGGACTGCAGGCGATCGCCATGGCGGCAGAGCGCATCATGAGCGGGGGCGCGGAGATCATCGTGGCCGGCGGAACCGAATCGATGTCCATGATCCCGATGGGCGGGCATAAAATTTCGCCTAACCCCTGGCTCATAGACAACTATCCAGATGCCTACCTCACCATGGGTCTCACTGCCGAGCGAGTGGCGCAGCGCCTTGGGATCACCCGCCAGGCGGCGGACGAATTCTCGCTGCGCAGCCATCAGAAAGCGCTGGCAGCGATCCAGGGGGGTAAGTTCGCTGACGAAACCGTGCCGGTGCCGGTCAGCTTTACCACTCCAAACGGCTCGAAGCCGAAGCGCCAGGAAATTGTCTTCAAAGTGGACGAAGGCCCGCGGGCCGACACGTCGCTCGAAGCTTTGCTCGGTCTGAAACCAGTCTTTCATGCCAAGGGGACGGTGACTGCGGGCAATTCCTCGCAGACCTCCGACGGCGCGGCGGCGGCGGTCGTTATGTCCGCAGAGCGCGCCAAGGCGCTGGGCATAACGCCCCTAGTCCGCTACGTCTCGTTCGCCACCGCCGGATACAAGCCTGAAGAAATGGGTCTCGGCCCGGTGTATGCGATCCCCAAAGCGCTGAAGCTCGCAGGACTCAAGCTCTCTGACATTGAGGTGATTGAGTTGAACGAAGCCTTCGCCGCGCAGGCACTGGGCGTGATCAAGGAAGCGGGCCTTGATCCCGAGCGAGTGAATCCGAACGGCGGAGCCATCGCGCTGGGGCATCCTCTGGGTTGTACTGGGGCGAAGCTGACCGCCACCATCATTCGTGAGATGAAGCGGCGTGGCGCTCGTTACGGCATGGTGACGATGTGCGTGGGTGGAGGCATGGGGGCGGCGGGGATATTTGAAAATCTCGCTTAGCTCGCGGCTTCAAAACCGGTTACCCACCAAGGACACGAAATACCACGAAGGAAATCACACCCCAATGTGACGGATGACCTTGCCAGAGGGTCGGCGGGAACGAAACCCTTGCCTCTTTGGGAATCATCCGCATGGTTACGACAGCCGTTCGCAGAATCACTGCTCAAGAGGTGAGTCACGCTATCATAACGGCTGCGATGAAGGTTCATTCCGAGCTCGGTCCCGGTCTTTTGGAGAGCACTTACACTGCCTGCCTCCAATATGAGCTCATCGACGCGGGCGTTCAGTCTTCAGCGCAGGTTGGTCTTCCTGTCGTTTATCGCGGGGTCAGGCTCGACTTGGGCTATCGGATGGACCTCGTGGTCGAAAACACTGTCGTCGTGGAAATCAAGTCCGTGGATGCGATTTCCCCTGTCCATCAGGCCCAAATCCTTTCGTACCTTAAACTCAGTGGTAAATCGATTGGACTGCTTATAAACTTCAATGTCGTACACCTGAAAGATGGGATCAAGCGTTTCGTGAATGGTACGGGCTGGAAGTAAAAGCAATCAACCACGAAGGGCACTAAGGTCCACGAAGGAAACCAATTCACGCGCCTTTCTTCCTTTGTGTTACTTAGTGTCCTTGGTGGTTAAAAAGGGGTTCTTTATGGCTACCACGACTGCAATTCCCGCTACCAAAATCTCCGGCGGCAGCTTTCTTCTCGAAGAACGTAAGCCTGACGAAGTTTTCACTCCCGAGGATTTCACCGAGCAGCACCAGCTCATCGGGCAGACGGCGGAGGAATTCGCAGTCAACGAAATCCTGCCCAACGCCGAGAAGATGGAGCACAAGGATTTTTCCATCACGCGCGATCTCTTAAAGAAGGCCGGTGACCTGGGCCTGAGCTCAGCCGAGATTCCCGAAGCGTACGGCGGTCTGGAAATGGACAAAGTCACCGCCGCCGTGATCGCTGACCACATTGCGAAGTACGCCGGGTTCGCTACCACCTGGGGCGGACACACCGGTATCGGCACGCTGCCCATCGTTTATTTCGGGACGGAGGAGCAGAAGAAGAAATATCTGCCCAGGCTGGGCGCTGGGGAAATTGTAGGCGCCTATGCCTTGTCGGAAGCGTCTTCCGGGTCGGACGCGCTCAACTGCCGCGCCCGCGCCCAACTCTCGCCTGATGGCACACACTACATCCTGAACGGCGAGAAGATGTGGATCACCAACGCCGGGTTCGCCGACCTGTTCACCGTGTTCGCTAAAGTCGACGGCGAAAAGTTCACCGCGTTCCTGGTGGAAAGAACCTTTCCCGGATTTTCCGTCGGCGCGGAAGAACACAAGATGGGCATTCGCGGATCTTCAACCTGCCCGCTGATTCTCAACGACTGTAAAGTCCCCGCCGAGAACGTGCTGGGTGAAATTGGCAAGGGACACGTCATCGCGTTCAACATTCTGAACGTTGGGCGCTTCAAGCTGGGCGCGATGTGTGTAGGCGGCGCGCGCGTGGCCCTGGAAAATTCCATCGGCTACGCCAAGCAGCGCAAGGCATTCAACAAAGTGATCGCCGATTTTGGCCTGGTGCGCGAAAAGCTGGCAAATATGGCTACGCTCATCTACGTGGGTGAAGCCTTGGTCTATCGCACCGTGGGCATGATGGACGTTGCGCTTGCCGAAGTCGATAAGTCGAGCGCCGATGCCGCCAAAGAGACTCGCAAAGCCATCGAGGAATATGCGGTGGAGTGCTCGATCATCAAGGTATGGGGCTCGGAGATGATTGACTACGTGGCGGACGAGACCATGCAAATCTTCGGCGGCTATGGTTTCGTCGAGGAATATCCCGCAGAACGCGCTTACCGCGACGCCCGCATAAACCGCATCTTTGAGGGCACCAACGAAATCAATCGTCTGATCATCACCGGCTTCCTGCTCAAACGCGCCATGTCAGGACAGCTACCGCTGATGCCAGCGATCAAGAAGTTGATGGACGAGGTGCTCGCCGGGCCTGGTGTCGGCGAAGAACTGGAAGGCCCGTTGGCGGATGAGCGCAAGCTGGTGGCACAGGCCAAGAAGCTCGGGCTGTTTGTCTCGGGATCGGCCACGCAGAAATACATGCAGGCGATTCAGGACCAGCAGGAGGTCATGGGCGCGATCGCAGATATTGTCATTGAGACCTACGCCATGGAATCCGCGGTGCTGCGGGCGCAAAAAATGGTGGAAAGCAAGGGTGAAGCTGCGGCGGCCCTTCCGATTGCCATGACTCGGGTTTACCTCGCACAAGCGATGGACAAGATTGAAAGTGCAGCCAAGAAAATTATCGCCGCCGTTGCCGAGGGCGACATGCTGCGCACGCAGTTGGCAATCCTGCGACGCCTGGCGAAACATGAGCCGTTTAACACGATTGAATTGCGGCAGCAGATCGCGCAGAAGGTGATCGAGAGAGGAAAGTTCACGCTGGCTTAGGACTACGGACAACAGTCTCGCGGGTAACGTGTGGAACCGGGTCTCTGACCCGGTCGGGCGGTACACAGCACCGCTGGCACTATTGGACTCAGGATCAGGCTGCGGCCCTTTGGGCCGCCTGACCGGGTCCCTTCGACTTCGCTCATGGCCGGCTCCGACCCGGTCCCACACATTTATGGAATGACTTTAAAGTCGTGCCCTCCCGTCCGGTTTCGTTTCTCTACCGCCGTCTGTTACAAATAACTCCGTGAAACTTCCCAGCCTTTGCTATGCCGCAATCCTTGGGCTCGCGTTCTGCGTGCCAGCAGCCGCGCAATCCAGTTCAGCTCCACAGACTGACTCCGCCAGCTTTGATCCCGACGGCACCGCGCACGTCTACCGCGTGATTCCGATGCCTTCCACGGTCAGCCCGGAGGCGCAGAAGTGGTTGGCTTCATTGGCGGAGAAGAAATCTCAGCCGCAGACTTTGGCGGAAAGGCGTATTGCCACGGATGCCTGGCGTACGAAGGATTCCGCCGAAGCGCGCAGGCTTTATCCCGTCAATGTTGAGGAAACCAGAATCGCGGGTGTTCGCACCGATGTCATTACTCCTCTGGCGATGCCGGAGACCAACCGCGGGCGCGTGCTGATCAATCTGCACGGTGGAGGATTTGTTTCTGACTCGGGGTCGCTCATCGAGGGTATTCCGATCGCGAACCTGGCTAAAATTAAAGTCGTGTCCGTGTATTACCGGCTCGCGCCGGAGAATCCTTTTCCGGCCGCGGTGGATGACGTGGTCGCCGTCTACAAGGAATTGCTGAAGACCTACAAGCCGAACGGCATAGGAATCTTTGGCACGTCGGCGGGAGCTATTCTGACTTGTGAAGTTGCCGTTCGATTCAAGGCACTGGGATTGCCGCTGCCGGCGGCACTCGGAGCTTTCTCGGTGCTCACTGATTTCAGCCGGCCCAGTGACTCGCGGCAGATTTTCGCTCTGGACGGACTTTCCGGCCAGTTGCAGCCGATGGATCCCAACCGGCCGCCGGACGAACCGTATCCGGGCGCAACGAACCGCAAAGACCCGGTTTTGTCACCATTGTTTGCGGATCTTAAAGGAATACCGGCGACTTTGCTTGTCACCAGCACGCGCGATTTACTGCTGAGCGATACCGCGATATTCCATCGCGCCCTGCTCGGCGCCGGGAACGATGCGCAGCTGGTTGTCTTTGAGGCCTTGCCGCATGCGTTCTGGTATAACTTTCAGTTGCCCGAAACGAAGGAGTGTCTGGAGATGATGGCGAAGTTTTTCGACCAGAAGTTGGGTCGGTAGCAGGTTGCGCAAGGTGATGCTTCGGACTCACAAAGCAAACCGCAGCGGCTAAAGCCGAATTTGTCCATCCGACTTGCGGCACGACTGAAGTCGTGTCCTTCCCCAAGGTTCGTGCTGGCATAGCTCATGAGGATCCGAATCCCTCCCCCAGCCCGCCACAACTAGGTGTCTTACGCCTGCTTGCTCAATTCCGCCATGACGCTCTGGATCAGCTCTTTCGCGTCGGTCAGACTTTTCATCACGATCTGAATGTCCAGCACTGGTTTGCCCGGCCAGCGCTGGCTTTGGCAATAGACGCCGTGTTGTCCTACCAGCGCCATCGCGTCGGTGATCATGTCCATGGTTACGGCCAGGCGGCCTCGCGGGATACCCATCATGGTCTCGTAGTGCTCCAGTTCTTCATGCTTCTCGTCGAATACCGGCATGGGCTGATTGTAGCGGCTGGGTTGCGTGGCGCATAATTGCGGGCGTGCGCTGTCCAAGTTGGCAGCGTTACGTCAAAGCATTTAGCAATTGGCACTTGGCAATTGGCAAACACCAGCAGGGACCGGGTGCCAATTGCCAATTGCCAAGTGCTCAATGCCCCAAAGGAGAAAATCATGCCGAAACGTATCGTATTCGCAGCTCTTTTACTGCCCATACTCACACTGCTGGCCTGTGCCCAGCAGGATGCGAGCAAGCGTCCCAGCCCGCCGGCCCAGGCGCAGTGCAAGTTCACTGACGGCAAGAGTGTCAAGACCGACTACTCCAGCCCGCGCATGAAGGGCCGTAAGATCTTTGGCGGCCTGGTGCCCTACGGAGAGGTGTGGCGCACCGGCGCCAACGACGCTACGACCCTGGTTGCGGACACGAACGTAAAGATCGGCGATAAAGATGTGCCCGCCGGCAGCTACACCATCTTCACCCTTCCCGGCGCGGACAAGTGGGTGCTGATCATCAGCAAGAAGACCGGCGAGTGGGGTATTCCTTATCCGGGCGAGGGTGAGGACTTCGTTCGCACCGACATGAGAGTTTCGCAATTGCCCGCGCCGGTAGAGAATTTCACCATCGGTTTTGACCAGACGGGCGCCGCGTGCGTAATGCACCTGGATTGGGAAAAGACGCGCGCTGCGGTGGATATCAGCGAGAAGAAGTAGGGAAGCTGGGTCTGTCGTGATT
>WNFE01003852.1_pt1 | contig 11152 bp, 8 predicted proteins | sample 5400451 | NCBI WGS metagenome assembly WNFE01 (sample SAMN13153344, study PRJNA577476) | soil metagenome | isolation source: 200 cm saprolite under Douglas fir tree site 2 hole 2 | place: USA:California | collected 2015-04-18
TGTTCAACGCCGCGCTGTTCGCGCGCATGAAGCAGGGCGCGTACTTCATCAACATCAGCCGTGGCCGCATCGTGGTCACCGCGGACCTCATCGCGGCCCTGCGGTCGGGCCAGCTCGCTGGCGCCGGCCTCGACGTCGTCGCCCCGGAGCCGCTGCCGCCCGAGAGCCCGCTCTGGTCGATGCCGAATGTCCTGATCACGCCGCACGTCGCGATCTACGGCGCGCCCTACCATCAGAAGTGGGAGGAGATACTCCTGGAGAACTGCCGCCGCTTCGCGGCTGGCGAGCCGCTGCTCAACGTGGTCGACAAGAAAACATGGTACTGACGGAGCAACGGCCCCCCGACTCATGCAGGCGTTACCAACGGCAAGGGCTGTGAGGGAGCGCCATGCTGTGCTATCGTATACCGGTGCTGTCATCTCGTGCGAGCAGTCCCTGGGCAACAGGTGGGCGACGCACCATGGCAATCAGGAAAGGAGATGCGGGATGAAATTCGGCTTATTCACGATTGTCCCCTGGCACGAAAGTTTCACGCAGTTCCAGGCCTTGCATGATGCCCTGGAGCAGATTGAGTTGGCCGATCGGCTCGGGCTGGACGAGGTCTGGCTTGGGGAGCATCGCTTTTCACGGCACGGCTTGCTCTCAGGGTTTTTCTCGTTTGCTGGCACGGTCGTCGCCCGGACCCAGAAGGTACGTATTGGCACGGCCGTGGTGGTCCTGCCGCTGCACAATCCTATCCTGGTGGCCGAAGAGATCGCCATGTTGGATGTGCTGAGCGGGGGACGTATGGAGGTCGGCATTGGCAGTGGCTACCAGCGTCAAGAGTTTGATGGACTGGGCATCGATATGAACGAGAGCCGCGCCCGTTTCCGCGAAGCCACGGAGGTGATCAGAAGGGCGTGGACCGAGGACACGCTGACGTTCCATGGTCAATATACCCACGTGGACGACCTGTGGGTGCTCCCGAAGCCCCTCCAGCAACCGCACCCCCCGCTCTACGTGGCCATCAGCACCAGTCCATCCACCGTCGAGTGGGCCGCCAGCCAGTACATTCAGCCGATCCTGGGTGGTCCTACCGATATCATGGGCCAGGCCCCACAGGTGCTCAAGATGTGGCGGGACAAGATGGAGGCCTTCGGCCATCCGCATGCCCATCTCACCCCGCCCATGTCCAAGGGCATTTATGTGACACCGACAATGGAAGAGGCGCTGCAGGACCCCATTGACCTGGACAATTTTTCCTCGCGTATTCTGCGTTCAACGGGGACGACTGGAGCCATGATTGGCATGCCGACCGATAAAGATGGCAATCTGCCCCCGGGGTATGAGGCCTGGGCCTCGCGTCAACGTGACCGGGAGCGGCGGGATGATCCTGGCCATGCCGGTCTGCCGCCGCTGCGGGGCACCCCAGAGGTCATTATTGAGCGCCTGAAGCAGGTGCAGGAAGCAGGGGTGGAGCGCATTTTTGGGGCGTTTGGGTTCCCCGGTCTACCCCAATGGAAGGTCTTGCGTTCCATTGAGCTGTTCTGCACCGAGGTGCTGCCGCACTTTCGTGAGGTTGAAGCGCCTGTGGCCAGCTAAGGGACGGCGGCAAAATAACATCCAGATTTAAAGTCACTGCGGGATTGCCCAGTAGTTCCACTTTGGGAGGACCGTGTCAAAGACGATCGGCATGTTCTTTTTGAAGGCTTCACTTCCCGTCCTCCCTCCTTCATAGAGTGTGTCCAAGATCCGAACTGTGACCGAGAGCCCCTGTTGCGTCTTGGTCTTTTGGATGCATCCCAGCACCGTGTCCAGGGAATCAAACAGGACACCCTGACAGGCTCTGGTGACGTGGCTGAACAGGCGGCGTTCGATCGGATTGCACTTCGAGCAATACGCCGGGGAGTGCGCCACGCGGATCGGTACTGCCAGGTCGTTGACCACGCCTTGGAGGTCTTCCTTGCACAGATGCTTGTGACAACTGTTCCTGCCCCCGCCCTCGCACACCAGCAAGATCGCTGCGGCGTTGGGGTACAGACGTTGGCCGTCGCGGTGCCAAAACACCCGTAAGCTCTCGCAGGCGCATGCCGTCGTGTCACGGCTGAGCCCCACATGCATCCAGCCCTGATTCCGGGCGAGGTCGTAGATACCATGCGGAATAATCACACCACGGGCCAGACTGGGAACATCATGATCACACGCTTTGAGCGCCTGTTGGCAGGACACCTTGCCATCGCGATAGAGCGTTCCCAAGCACTCTTTCTTCTTGGTATCGATGCGCAAGACGGGGTTGCCAGCCTCGAGAAACTCTTGGATGAGAGGGCCCACATGGCGGAACGGTGCGTCGCGATGCGGCGAGTCGCCGCCGGGCAACACCTTGGCCATCTGGCGCCGGGCAACACCGAGGGTATCGAGCATGCGTCGCACGAGGCGCGGTCCAGCACAGACGGCTTGTGCTGGCAGGCTGTCGGCAATCTCTTGGGGGGTCACATCCGTCCACACAACGTCCTGGCGCATGGGGTCACCCGCGGTCCGGTCTTTGATCGTGTGTTGCACCTGCTGGATGAGATCTGGTTGTTTGGCTTCCGCTTTCTTGCGGCCACCTCCTGGCTTGCGGACGCGGTTGCCGGCAGGATCATCGGGCAGTTGCTTGAGCTCCCGCATGCCGTCTTTGACGGTTTGCGGGTCGCCCCCAAGGACATTGGCGATATACCGGGTGCCGCCATGTCCGAGTGTGATCGCTTCGACGGCCGCAAAGCGGCGGCGGTCCTTTTCCGAGAGGCTCTGGTCGTACTGACGCAATGGCTGTTCGATTGCTGGCCCATAGGGCTTCTGAAAGGAAAACGCCATGTTTGCTCCTCAAGCAGCCACATTCTTCAGGCAATGGGTGATGCTAACTGAGAAGTGTTGAGGAGCCGAAGCAAGAATGCAAGCCGAAATGAATCGGGACATTATTGCGGCGCCATGCCTTATCTGAAAGGAAGCGAGAATGAAAGCAAAAATCTCCGTGACCGTCTCGGAGGCGTTGCTCGCAGAGCTTGATACCTTGGCGATTGCCCCCTGCACGCGGTCGGCCCTCATCGAGGAAGCCATCCAGGAGTATCTGGCGAACAAAGCCCGACGCGCACGAGACGAGCGGGAGTTACAGATTCTCAACACCCACGCCGACGAATTCAACGCCGAGATGGTGGATATTCTGTCCTACCAGGCCGAGGTGGACGCCCAGTGATGCGCGGCGAATTGTACCGCGTCTTCAGGCCCTCGCGTGACGACCCCAGGCGTTCGCGCGTGTTCGTCATTGTCAGTCGTCCCGCGTTTATCCATTCGAGCGCATCTACCGTGCTTTGTGCCCCAGTGTATACGTCCTACCACGGTCTTGAGAGCCAGGTGGTGGTCGGGGTGGACGAAGGGCTCAAGCAGCCGAGCGCCATCCATTGCGACGCGCTGATCAGCATGCCCAAAGCCGTCCTCACCAATTATGTCGGCACCCTGCCGCCTGCCAAGATCGCGCAGCTCAATCACGCCCTTGCCGTCGCCCTTGACCTGGCGTGATGCCCTTGACCTGGCGTGATGCCCTTGGCCTGGCGTGATCACGCGGGAACGCGGGGCGCGCGCGTGGAGGATAGGAATTTCAAACGCTATTTTGCCACAGTCCCGTCGGGAATACACCCCCTGGGCTGCGGAGGCCACCGGCATCCCCCCAGCTGCGCCGCCGCGCCCTGCGGCGGGCCCGCGCTGGACGCCGCCGGCAGGCCACAGGCCCGCGCCGCCGGGCACGGCCAGGACGGGTGGCTGGTGCCGGGCAGCCTGCGCTGCTGGGGCTGCCCGGCTTGGGGCTGCTCGGGGAAGGAGCTGAAGAGGCCGGCTTGGGGCTGCTCGGGGGGCACTGTCGTGCAGCGAGAAACTGGTGCAAAAGCTTGTGGGCGTGCAGGACGCTGCCAAGGTGAGGGGTGCTGCACCAAGGGAGCAGTGGGACGCGCTGGGGGGCGCTGACGCAGGACGGCCAGGCCTCCCCACCCACCGGCCGTGCGAGGGGGCACCGCAGGCGGAGGACCAGACGACGGCTGTGACGCACCCACGCGTCGGAGCGGTCGGGGACGGATCCGCGACACTCCGCGACCCACCAGGCGCGGTCAGGCCGAGGACCAGGCAAAGGCTTCCTGACGGACACGAGCCGGAGCAATGGGGGGCCAGGGGGGATTTTGGGGCGGCACTCCCGAGAAATCCCCCCAGCCCCCTTTACGAAAGGGGGAGAAAACTGAGAACTGCATGGCCCTGCCCCAAACACGTCGGGAGCCACTATCCAAAAAAATCTTGAATACTGCCCACACGTGCAGTATTGTCTCTGCACGTGAGCATCTGGGAAGGCGGATGGTCGTGGTGCACCAGAGACTATCCACGGCAGGCGGGACAAGACATGACATCGACACCGTTACCACATCGTCAGACGGAGAACGTCCGCACCACCAGGCGCCAGCGCGCCAGCACTGGCAGCACACACGGCAAGCGGGTCATCATCACGGAGAAGCCGTCGATGGGGCGCGCGGTGGCGGCAGCCCTCGGTGTCACCACACGCCACACAGGCTACCTGGAGGGGAGCAGCGACATTGTCACGTGGTGCGTCGGCCACCTGGTCGAACTCGACGAGCCGGAGGCGTACAATCCGGTGTGGAAGCAGTGGCGCATGACGGATCTGCCGATCTGCCCAGCCACGTTCACCTATCACCCCGCCGAGCCGACCCGCGACCAGTACAACGTCATCAAACAGCTCCTGGGACGTACCGATGTGACCACGATTGTCAACGCGGCCGACGCCGGGCGTGAGGGCGAGTTGATCTTCGATCTCGTCTACACCCTGGCGCGCTGCCGCAAGCCGGTCGAACGTCTGTGGATCTCGTCGCTGACGCGGGAGGCCATCCTCGCAGGTTTTCGGAATTTAAAACCGGCCGCCGCTTATCGCGGCCTGCGCGATTCCGCCCGCTGTCGGCAGCAGGCCGACTGGCTCGTCGGCCTGAACGCGACGCGCGTGCAGACAATCCGCGCCCGCGGTGCCGGCGCCGATGGCGTCTATTCCCTGGGGCGCGTGCAAACGCCGACGCTCGCCCTCATTGTCGCGCGTGACCAGGAGATCGCCACCTTTGTGCCCGTCGAGTATTATGAGGTCGTCGCCACCTTCCAGGCCAGCGCGGGCTCGTACCACGGACTCTGGGGCAACGCGCAGGGCAGCCGGTTCACGATCAGGGCTGAGGCCGACGCCATCACCGCCAAGGTGCAGGGCCGCCGGGGCACGGTCGTGAAGGTCGAGAAGCAGGCACGGCGAGAACGGCCGCCACTGCTCTACGACCTCACCTCACTGCAGCAAGCCGCCAACGCGCGCTACGCCTTCTCCGCAGCGCACACCCTCTCCCTCGCTCAATCCCTGTACGAAAAGACGTTCATCACCTACCCACGCACCGCGTCGCGCCATCTCTCCAGCAGCATCAACCGGGAACTGCGGGGCCATGTCGAGGCCGCCAGCGTTGGCCTGTATCTCCCCTTTATCCGCACGATCCTGGCCCGGGGGACCTTGACCCTCACCTCGCGCCACGTTGACGACAAGAAGGTTACCGACCACCACGCCATCATCCCCGCGACACAGCGCGTGGACCCGGCCGTGCTCTCCCCCGACGAGAAGCGCCTCTATGACCTCATCGCACGCCGTTTCCTCGCTGCCTTTTACCCGGACGCCGCGCTCGAACGTACTACGCTCATCACCGAGGTCGAGGGCGAGCGTTTTACCACACGGGGCTCCGTCGTGTTGGCGGCTGGCTGGCAGGAGGTGGACCCACCCAGGAGGGTCAGGCAGACTACCGACGCCGCCGCTGAGGAGGTCGAGGAACTCCCGCCTGTCCGGGCGCAAGACGCTGTTGAGACACGCCAGGCAGAGACACTCACCAAGCACACGAAGGCCCCGCCGCGCTATTCTGACGCGACCCTACTCGGCGCCATGGAGACGGCTGGGAAGACGATCGACGACGAGGAGCTGCGGCTGGCGATGAAGGATGCAGGGCTGGGCACCCCCGCAACACGCGCCGCCATCATCGAAACGTTGCTCACCCGTGAGTATGTAATCCGCGACACGAAGTCGCTCGTGGCAACCCCGAAGGGCCTGGCGCTCGTCAGGACCTTACACTCTCCGCTGCTCACGTCAGCCGAGCTGACAGGACAATGGGAGCAGAAGCTCGCCCGTATGGCCCGTGACGAGTATGCCTGTGAGGCATTCATGGGCGAGGTACGGGAGATGGTTGACGCTCTGGTCACCCAGATCGCCGGCACCGCGATGGAGCAGCCAACACAGGGCGAGGGTCTCCAGAGGGCAGCGACGCTACGGCCTGCGGGGGCACTCGATTGCCCAAAGTGCATGGCGGAGGGGCGCGCCGAGGGCTTCCTGAGCGAGCGCGCCGGGGCCAACGGCACATTCCTCGTCTGCGCTACAGGCAGAGACCTATGCGGCTTCAGCACCGATAAACCAAAAAATGCCAGGCAGCGCAAGGCCCTACAGGAGACCAGGTGCCCCATCTGCCAGGGCGCGATGCGGCTTCACCTGCCCAAAGAAAAAACCAGGAAGGCCTCGCTCTCCTGCTGCACCTACCCAAACTGCCAGGGTATACGCTGGTTCGACGCCAAGGGCACCCTGGAGCAGGTGCGGACATTGCCTGAGACGGGGCCGCCCTGCCCTACGTGTGGCACACCAACAGTGCAGCGTGGTCCGACTAGCACAGGGAAGGTCTTCTGGTCCTGCCCACGCTGGCGCCGCGACGGCTCCGGCTGTCATGCCACCCCAATCTGGATCAACTCGACACACCCATGAGGTCGGGCATACCCGCACAACAGGGAGATGTTTGGCGATGATTATTCCACACCACATGCTCAGTCCCGAAACCTTACACGGTGTCATTGAAGCGTTTATAACCCGTGAGGGTACTGACTACGGCGAACATGACATCTCGCTTGCCACCAAAGTCTTGCAGGTCCGCAAACAGCTCGACGAGGGGACCGCAGTCATCGTCTACGACCAGGAAAGCGAGAGTTGTACCATGCAACCCGGCCCTCCAGGAGCATCCGACTGTAAATTTACGGTTAGCTACAACTGAGGCATTCTCAAAGAGTTAGAAAGAGAGAAAGCCGTGGGAAAAAGGGTCGAGATGGTGGCACATCCGCGCACACCATTGGGGACTACCCAGGCTCCTTCCTGCAAAACATATTGTTTTTTCACATGATAGGGCATCTGATGCCCTTTGGAAGCGAGAGGAGACCTCTTCTTACCGTAAAAAATCTGCTCATTGCTCCTGGAGGGCCAATACCATAAATCGGGATGAACTCTACTGTGCTGCACCGTGCAGGGAGATCTGGCCGATACCCTGCGGCAGCTGTGAGAGCGACGGCACCAGACCGGCGACGCGCAGCCGTTCGCGCGTATGGTGATTGAAGCCTCGGGCCTGGCTGTGACTTCTCGCATATCTTGAGCCAACGAATGCTCATGTTTGCGCGCCCACGGCTGGATATTGTCGAGCCGCTACACATCCCTGTCCACCTTGTCCCTCTGTCGTACTAGACGTTACGCCTTGTAGCGCATGAAGTCGGCCACACGTTCCGCAATCATAATGGTCGTAGCGTTGGTATTGGCCCGAATCACATCGGGCATCACCGAGGCATCGGCAACGCGCAGGCCTTCGAGACCATACACCCGGCAATACTGGTCTACCACCGCCAGGGGGTCTGAGGCGGATCCCATCTTGCAAGTACCGGAGATATGCTGGGAGGTCGTGACATTTTGCCGTAACCAGGCGTCGAGCGCCTCATCAGAGGCCAGCGCCTGGTCGCTGGGCGCCAGGCGCTGTTGCACGATGGCCGCGTACGCCTCGTGCGCCAGCAAGCGGGCGCACAGGCGTACCGCCTCACGCAAGCGTTGCCGGTCCCAGGGGTCCTCCAGATAGCGGTAGTCCAGGTGCGGCTGCACGGTCGGGTCGGTGGAGGTGAGACGCAGCTCCCCGGCACCGACGGCCAGCTCCAGGATGCAGGTCAAACGAATACCCTCGGCCTGCAGCGGATCGCCGCCAATGGGCGAGGAAAAGGACGACTGCATGATTTGGAGGTCGTTGCGGTCGCTGGAACCAACGGCGGTGTAGCGTAGAGCCAGTTGCGTTCTGGGCGCCTTGGGGTCGAGGGGAAAATCATCTTTGACCTGCACCGGCACCCGGATATTGGGATGATCGCGCAAGTTCTGTCCCACACCAGGCAAGACATGCACCACTGGCAGGCCCATCTGCTGCAGATGCTCAGCCGGTCCCACGCCCGAGAGCATCAGCAGTTGCGGTGACACGATAGCCCCCGCAGTGAGGATGATCTCCCTGGCCTCGACGACAAAACGCTCGCCCGCGCTCTCCACTTCCACGCCTGTGGCCCGTTTCCCCGTAAAGAGCAGACGCCGCACCCGCACATTGGCTTTGATGGTGAGGTTGAGGCGATGGCGGATGGGATTGAGATACGTCAGCGCCGTGCTCATGCGGATGCCGTTGGGGTTATTCATGGGGATCGGCCCCACCCCCATGGAATCGGGGTGATTCATGTCGGCATCGGCAGGGAAATCAGCCGCCAGACACGCCTGATAGAAGGCCGCCTGCGCCGGCAGCCAGGTCTCGGGCTGATGGCGACGCACCGGAATGGGACCGTTGGAGCCGTGCATGTCACTCTGGATGTCCGTGTCTGTTTCGGCTTTTTTAAAGTACGGTAACACCTTTGGAAAAGTCCATTCCTCGTTGCCCAGGGCCGCCCAGTTGTCGTAGTCTTCAGGAACACCACGCAAAAAGACTTGCCCATTAATGGCGCTGGAGCCGCCCACCACCTTGCCGCGCGGTACGGGCATTATCGTGCCTTGCTGAGGCGTTGGCGTGCCCACAAAGGACCAATTGTGTGGCGCGTCTACCGCCGAGGCCGTCTGGTCATAGCCGTACTTGAGGTCATCGGGGTAGCGCTCCAGGTCCGGATAGTCCGGTCCCGCCTCCAGCAGGAGCACCGAACGCTGCGGGTCTTCTGTCAGACGGGTGGCTAAGACACATCCTGCAGACCCACCGCCGATGACCACAACGTCATATTGCATATGCTCCTCCTTTTCCTGCCTGTCCTTGCGGCAGACCTCTTGTGAACGCGTAGTGCCCCATCATACTCCGCAGCCCCGCAGCCGCGCAAACGACAAGAGAGGCCTGGCAGGGATTGACAGCGCCCAGGCATCGCACTACCCTCGCTCCCCATCCGTGGCTTTTCCGGAACGCGGAGAACGCCCGCGTGTCAATGACAGGGAAAAAGGAGGTAGGGTTATGGAGTGGACGCATCGCACCGCCGTGGTCAACGGCATTCACCTCCATTACGTCACCCATGGGCACGGTGCTCCCGTGATCTTGCTCCATGGCTGGCCGGAGTTCTGGTACGGCTGGCGCCAGCAGATCCCGGTCCTGGGGGAACGCTTTGAGGTCATTGTCCCCGATATGCGGGGCTTTGGGTATTCTGACAAACCCCTGACGGGGTACGACACGCGCACGGCTGCCTCGGATATCTACGAATTGGCCCGCCTGCTCGGCCATCAGCGGGTGGCGCTGGTGGCCCATGACATCGGCGCCAGGGTGGCCTACCGTTTTACTCTGGACCATGAGGCCATGGTCTCACGGCTCGCATTATTAGACTCCACCCCGCCGCACGAGCGTTGTGGGCCGCAGCAGCCGCAGGTGGTCCGAGAGCGCTGGCACTCCTACTTCCATCAACAGTACGATTTGCCGGAAAAGCTCATCGAAGGACGCGAGGAGATCTATCTGCGGCATATTTTCCGGGATTGGTGCGTGAACAAGTACCCCATCAGCGACGAGGAAGTGGCGCACTACGTCAAGGCGTACTCCCAACCCGGGGCGCTGCGCGGCGGCTTCAACTACTACCGCGCCGCGGCGGACGAAGACCCGCCGCAGTGGCAGGCGGACGCGCACCGGCAGTTGGCAACGCCGTTCCTGTTCTTGTTTGGCGCCCGCCGGGTACGAACGGCTGAAGCCATGGGGGCAGGGCTGTTGGAGGACGCCTGGCGGCCGATATTTCCCAAGGCGCAGGCCAGGAATCTCGGACAGTATGGCCACTTTCTCCAGTGGGAGGCGCCAGAGCAGGTCAATCACGCATTACTGGCGTTTCTGGGCGAGGACGCCGGGTAATCCCGGTTGTGGCCTGACCTTGGGCTGTGGAACGGGTTGCGAGTTTTGTAACTGGACTCTGGCGTTTTTTGCTGTCTTACGCTGGTTGACACAGAAAGCGCTCCAAGACCGGAAGATAGTCGCTCAATTTGGCCGCCTTCTGACAGGCTGTCGCCAGCAGGGTGCGGGCATGTTCATAGCGGTGTTGCCGCACGACATCGGCCAGAGAATGCCAGACTCCCCCGGATTGAGTGGTAAAATTTCAACCTGTTGATATTGTTGAGGTTATTTTATGTCTGGCTTTGCGATCGCGTGTCGTGTATCAACGGGAAATCAAGGGCTGAGCTGCCCTCAACATAGGAAGGCAGCTGTCCACCACTAAATCCGATGGAATGTGAGTCGTTTCATCGTGAGGCCTCCTTCCAAAGGAAGCGTCACAAAAAGGTTGCTGTGCATCCCTGTCGTGCACTCACCTGTTTTTTCGCCCTCTTCCACGAGGGGAGGCTGATGCGCAAATCTCACAACCCATGCCATATCAAGAGACGCTCCTAGGAGCATACGGAGCCGTGACGTGCTAGCAACCTTTTTGTGACGCTTCCATCAGGTGTGAGCATCGGGCTTCCTCCCTGCATGCGCCGTGGGGTAATGACAAGAGATATCACCAGCCCTCTGGGAGAGGGGTGGGGTGAGGAGCCGCGTCCGCATCGGTGCTCTAGATGTCCATTTCGTATGTCCTGCGCCAGTAGGGGCAGGTCTTGTGCCTGCCCAATCGCGGGCAACCACAAGGGTTGCCCCTGCTGGACGACTGGTGGTGTATTTATGAAACAGACATCTAGCTTCCTGGGCTCCCACCCCCTCCATACTTCTCCACCGTGAGCCGGGCCTGTGCCGTCATAGTATCTACCCGGGCCAGGATGTGCACCACGCCGGTCGTCTGGGGAGTAGACACTACGGCCCGCGCT
>WNFE01007338.1_pt1 | contig 11152 bp, 8 predicted proteins | sample 5400451 | NCBI WGS metagenome assembly WNFE01 (sample SAMN13153344, study PRJNA577476) | soil metagenome | isolation source: 200 cm saprolite under Douglas fir tree site 2 hole 2 | place: USA:California | collected 2015-04-18
CGTTACAATGCAGTTCGTTGTGCAGGAAACCATCGCGGCTGAACGATTGCGAAGTCAGCGCGTCGATCACTTTTTCGATTTCGGCAGCGATCACGTTGCGCCGTGTGAAGTCGGGGTTGTTAAAGACCGTGCGGAAGATGCGTTCCGTCAGCAGATGTTGGATGAGCATCTCTTCGACCGCTTCCTTCGAAACGTTTGGATTGATCGATTGGCGGCAAAGCTCGAAGAAAGTGTCGAAAGCAGCGCGAAAACGCGAGTTTGATGTCTGCTCCTTCTCGATCAGCGCTTTCAGCGCCTCGCCTAGTTCCGGCACTCGATCCCTGAAATGCTCCACTGCATCAGTCCATTCTTCGAATTCAGGTGGAACATATTCCAGGAACCTTTTCAGAAACGCGACGATGGCGTCAGCTTCAGAGATGTCCTCGTCGAGGACGACGAGGCCGTTTTGCATGAGAATAGCCCGGTCGGGCGCCTGGAAGATAATGTTGTTTTGCGGATAGCCGGCGGCGATCTTTTTCTTTACTTCCTTCGCTAGATCATCAGCGGTGTCCTTTGCTTCCCAAAAGCCATGTGTCAACCGATATTCATCGACCAGCGCGCCATCAACTCTGATTGGATGGCCGCCGCTTTTTCTGATGCTCCATTCCGGAACAAGTTTCCAGCCAAACTGTCGGCCGCAGTGCTCCAGCAAAGTCTGGAACGCAGAGCGGACCGCGCCCTCATGAGAGACTCCGATTGTCTTGAACTGACGTAGAGCTTCGTAATAATTCTGGACTGGCTTGTGGGTCGGTTTGAGGTTGAGTCTTTCCATCAGCAGGAGGAGCCTGACTCGGAGGAATCTTAACAGTCTTCGTGGTTATGGCAAGTCTATTTACCTACAGCTGGCGCTGTTGATTACTGATAACCGTCGGCTTCGTCGACTGACGCCCTCCCTCACGGTTGGGCTACTGCCCCGGCCAGCTACTTCTCGATCTTCTTCAACAACCGACCGGCATGATTGCGGGCGATGAGCGGGATGCGTTCGTCGGTGAGCAGGTCTCGGAGCAGCGGCACCAGCTGGTACGGATCGGAGAGCTCGCCGCGCGTCAAATCCCATTCCATTTCGTCCATGAGCCCCGGCGCATTCAGCGGCTGCATCTCGCGCGCCAGCTTCAAGTCAAACACCAGGATCGCCTGATTAGAGACGCGCCGGTATTCGTTGGTCAGCGTCCAGGCCGGCTTGTTATCGCTCCAGTTGAATTCCGCGGTGCGCTTGCGCTGACCGTCGTCCATGCGCAAGTGGTAGGTGCCCAGATGGGCAAAGCTTTTCCGCGCCTGATAATTCTCGTTTGAATCGAGAAAGCGCAGATCATTCCATAAGCCAAGGACGCGACCCAGGGCGCTGATTGATAACTCGATCGGCTCGACGATGGGCGTCGCTTCGCCCCGGTGCTCAAAGGTGATTTTGCCGCGCCCGCTCGCGTCATGTTCGATCACGATATGGCTGACGAGAAACTCCGGCTTTGTGAACTCCCACGAGTAGCGGGTTGGATCAGGCGGCTTCTTGTTTTCCTGGCGCGGCGGTGTAGTTGCGCCGGTTTCCGGGGGCCGATCGTTACGTTTTGTTTGAGGTTGATTCTGCGCGTGGCAGATCGCCGCGCTCGAAATGACCAAAGCGGCAAGAATCAATCGATTTAACTTTCTCATTGAGACAAGCAGGATAGATCAGTTCGCGCGGTGCATTCAATGCACGAGGAAAGGCAATGGTGTCCTGATTTGACGGCGTATAGAGTACCAACTTTAGTTGGGTCTTTTCTCGCCTACCAAAAAACCCGACTAAAGTCGGTACTCTGAACACCGCTTATCAAAGTCGGGCACTACGAAAGCCGCTATTCAAATCTGACGGAGACGAGTTTGGACACGCCCACTTCTTCCATCGTGACGCCGTAAAGCGCGCGCGCCGTTTCCATGGTGCGTTTGTTGTGCGTGATGACGATGAATTGCGTGTTCTGTGACATGCCGACGACCTTGTTCGTGAAGCGCCCAATGTTCGCCTCGTCGAGCGGGGCGTCAACTTCATCAAGCAGACAGAATGGGGAGGGACGATAGTGAAATATTCCGAGGACCAGCGCCAAAGCGGCCATCGCCTTTTCGCCGCCTGAGAGCAGCAAAACATTTTGCAGGCGCTTGCCCGGCGGCTGCGCAATTATATCAATGCCCGTTTCCAGTTCGTCGTCAGAGTCGATCAGGCTCATCTCGCCACGGCCGCCGCCAAATAATTCCTGGAAAAGGTCGCTGAAGTTCTGGTTGATCTTCTCAAAAGCGTCGCGGAAGCGCTCGCGCGAACGGCGCTTGATTTCGCGCAGGGCTTCTTCGGTCGAGGCGATGCCTTTCGTTATGTCTTCGCGTTGCGTCGTCAGGAAAGCCAGACGCTCGTCGTTCTCTGACAATTCTTCCAGCGCCATCATGTTTACGGCGCCGAAGTTTTCCAGCCGCTCGCGCAATTCTTCGACGCGGGTGCGGCCCTCTTCGAGATCGAACGATTCATCGGGAACCAGTTCGCGCGCGATTTCTTCGAGGCTTTGGTTCAGTTCGTTCGCGCACGACTCGCGCACAAAGTTGACGCGGGCCATCGCTTCGGCGCGCTGCACTTCGACGGCCGCGCGCGCGTCGCGGGAAGCCGCGGCGGTGCGATTCAGTTCCGCCAGCTCTGCGGCGAGCGCATCGGCGCGTTCGCGAGCTTCAGTTAAACGCGCCGTCGCTTGGGCAATCCGATTCTCTTCGCGCGCCTTTTCCTCGTCCACGCTCGCGGCCAGCCGATCGATTTCCGCGATCGAGCCGCGCAACTCTTCGACGCGAGCTGAGCCTTCGCCAATCTCCTGATTATGCCGCGCGAGCCGTGACCTAACGTCTTCGCGCTCGGCTTCCAGGCGGCGCAGATCGGACGACGTGGACCGGCGTCGTTCGGCTGCCGCGGCCGCCTGCCCACGCTGTCGATTGAGAATCTCGTTTTCGGCTTCCGTCTGTCGCCGCACGTTCGCCAGCACCGCGCCGGCTTGTTCGATTCGTTCGCCGGTGGCGCGGCGCGCGGCTTCCGCCATCCCGGCCTCGGCAATCGTATTCGCGCGACGATCTCCCAGCTCCCGACGCTCTTCAGAAAGTCGCGCGATATCATCGGCGACCACGCGCAGGTGGCGTTCGGCGCGTTCGACATCCTGCTTCACCGTGCTCGCGTTTAGTTCCCGCGACATCGCCTCGCGCTCTTCGCGGGCAATCGAAGCGTTGAGCAATACCACTGATTCTTCGAGGCCGGTAAGCCGGGAGCGCGCGTCTTTTGCAGACATTTCCGCGACGGCCAGTTCGCCCGCGAGTTCGTTGCCGCGCAGCTCCAACTCGCGCAGCTCGCGTTTGAAAGTCAGCAAGCCCGCACCTTCTTCCAGCGCCCGGCCGTTGCCGGCGTTGACCAGTTGTCCGCCCGCGACCCAATCGCCTTCCGTCGTCACGAACATGTCGCCGGTGGCCAACGACAACGCGGTCGCGTCATCGAGGGTGTCTACGATCCGCGCGTTCATTCTTTCCGGCAAGGTGCGTTCGAGCACGGTCAGCAATTCGGGCGGCGCTTGCAGAATGTCGCCGACGCGCGGCCCATCGATCCCGATAGGCACGTATTGCTGTTGAGACGCGGCGGTGGTCGTCGTGCCGGTGCGCGTTAGCACCGTCGTCTCGTCACTGCCGCCGTGAAAGCCGGTGACCAGAAATGTAGCGCGTCCCGCCTGATTTTCTTTCAGCCAGCCGGCCGCGCGGATGGCGTCGTCGGGCGTGGGCACCAGAATCGACTGCAGCGAAGACCCAAACACGCCTTCAACGGCTCGCTCCCATTGCGCGTCAACCTGAATTGAATCGGCCAGCGTTCCGATCAAATGAAAGTCTTCCTGCTGGTTAGCGGAAAACGCTTCCTGGACTGCCAGCGAGTAATGCGCCCGGCGTTGGTCCAGCTCTTTCAAACTCTCCAGCTTGTGCCGCGCGCGCGAGTGATCATCGCGCACCCGAGTTTGTTCTGCGTCAGTGTCGGCTACGCGCTCATGCCCGTCGACAACTGCTTTGATTGCTGCCACGCGTTCCGCGACCAGCTTCGCCAGTTTTTCCCGCGTGGCGGCGACTTCCTGGCTTAACTTCTCGGCTTCGGCGCTACGTTCCGTGTAAGCAGCGTTAGCGCGCTCGCCTTCGCGCGCCAGGCCTTCGGCCTGCTGCTCCAGTTTTTCGAGCGCGTTTTCCAGTTGCCGCGCCAATTCGCTCAGCCGTTCGGCGGCGACCGTGTGGGTTAACAGCTCGGCGCGCGCAGCTTCAATCTCTTCTTCCGCCGTGGCAACGTCAGTCAGGCTCTGCGCGTGACTCTCTTCAGCCTGGCGCAGCGCTGATGTTGTCTGCTCGTTTTCAGCGCTCAGCCTGGCATCGGCCTCGCGCAAGCGTTCGAGCTCAGATTCGATCGTCACCAGCCGCGCACTGAGTGCTTCGACTTCTCTCTGAATTTCCGCGCGACGCTTCGTCAGGTTTTCGATCTGTTCTTCCTGATAGACGCGCTCGCGAATCCGCCGATCTCTCTGCAGCGCCGCCTCCGCAACGGCGGCGCGCACCTGCCCCAGCTCGTCTTCGCGCGCCCGGGCAGTTTGCGTAGCCGCGCGGCTCCCCTCGTCCCGTTCCGCCAATTCCACGGTCAGGCGCTGATCGCCTTCGGTTGCGCTGTCCAATTCGGCCTGGGTCCGGGCCAGCAACGCAGCGAGGCTGCGCTCTTCGCCGACGTAAACGCGCCGCAGCAACTCGCGCAATTCTTCGCGCTGAATCCGATACCGGCGCGCCTTCGCGGCCTGTCGCCGCAGACTGTTCACCTGACGTTCGATTTCCGCGATGATGTCCGACACGCGGCTAAGATTTGAGCGCGCGGATTCCAGCCGCGCTTCCGCGGCGCGCTGCCGCACGCGAAACTTTGTGATGCCGGCCGCCTCTTCGATAATCGTGCGGCGATCCATCGGCTTGGCCGAAAGAATCTGGCCGATACGGCCCTGCTCGATAATCGCGTAATGGCCGCCGGACAAGCCGGTGCCCGAGAACAAATCCTGGATGTCGCGCAAACGGCAAGCCCGGTCGTTCAGCAGGTACTCGCTTTCGCCGGAACGATAAAGGCGACGCGTAACCGACACCGCTTCGCCCGGAGCAAACTCGAGCGCGAGATTGCGGCGGCGCCAATGTCGATGATGAGGTTGCTTTGGTTTGGCCTGGTCTGGTAATGCGTCCGGAGTCGCGGGCGCATCGGTGTCAGAACCGGGAGCGGGCCCGCTTGGGGTGGTGGTAGCGACCGGGTCCTGAGGTGCGCCTTGAATGACAAGCGAAGCCGATTGTCCAGTTGAGTTGTCGGACCCGGTCGCTATCGCTCCCGGTTCTGACACGCCCTCGATCGCTTCAAAAACTTCCGCGTGCTCGTCGATCTGTTCGAGCGTCGAATCAATATCTTCGATGTCGGGCTCACACTCGACGTATTCGTCGCGCACCAGGTGCAGAATGACTTCGGACATGCCGCTCGGCGGCCGGTTGCGCGAGCCCTGAAAGATCACGTCTTTCATGTCGGCCCCGCGCAGATGTTTCACTCTTTGCTCACCCAGAACCCAGGCGATCGCGTCCGCAACGTTGCTCTTGCCGCAACCGTTCGGCCCGACAACGGCAGTTATGCCTTCACCCGTAAAGATGAGATCAGTATGATCCGCGAAGGACTTGAAGCCCGTAATTTCTAGGCGTCTAAGCTTGAACATTGATGTCCGTCATTTGATGCGGGGGGTGGCGGGCATCAAAAGCGAAGTTTCGCGTAGGCAATATAAGGGCACTCCGCCTACATGTCAACCAAAACTTCAGCTCAGGAACTTTAATTGCTGAACAAAGCTAAGTTTAGCAGTTAGCCGGGTGCGGCCATCTGCGTCCCCCGACTAGGAGCGTGGTTTACTCTCCAGCAGAAGATTTATGCCGCGACGGAGGCCTTCGGCATTGGTCGCCTCATAGCGCAGCAGATGAGTATCAAGGAAGACCGTCGGGGTGCCGGTCACGCCCAGAGAAGCGCCGCGCTGGATGTCGGCGCTGATTCTTTGATCCACCTGGTTACTTTCCATGTCGCTGCGGAACTGTTCGACATTCAAACCAAGTTCGCGCGCATAAGAGACGAAAATTGGACGCGGATCCGCAGTGTCAGCCCAGGCGCTTTGATTGCGATAGAGCCGATCATGCATCTCCCAAAACTTCTTCTGATTGCGCGCGGCCTCAGCGGCATGCGCCGCAACCAGGGCGTTCTTGTGCATCCTCGTCAAGGGAAAGTGATGAAAGACGATCTGCACCTGGTTACCATACTCACTTTCGATTTTCTTCAGCTCCGGATAAAGCTGGCCGCAAGGCGGGCATTGATAGTCGCCGTACTCTTCGAGCACGACCGGCGAACTCACTTTGAAATTTGGTTTCGTCGGCATCGCCACCGGCGCTGATTGACCTGGCGGGGGCGATGATTGACTCGGCGCCGGGCTGTCGTTGGCAGAGAGCGCCAGCTGACCTGTCGGTGCTAGGGGCGAGTTTGGATCGCCTCCCGGGTTTCCTCTGCGCCAAAGCATCGAGGCCAGGACAACTGCGCCAACCAATACCAAAGCGATGATGATAAAGGGTAAGTATCGTTTCATAGAGACAGTACTCGACTTCTCTTTCGTGTCATCTTCCTTCAGGACAAAGTCATGGCGCGGGGGAAGATTTGTGGTAATCGTGGATAATACGTTATCGTTCGCCGAACGTGTAGGCGGCGGCGGTGGTCTCGCGGGCGGTATGATCTCAGTAATAGGACTCTCTCTCAACGGTTCATACGGGGCAGATAGTAGGGAACCGTCGGCAAGACAGAAACTTATTGTTTCATCGGCGTAAGTGCGATTACACTTGGGACAACGTTTCACGATATTCGCTACGAGTGCACCGCCACGTCGGCATCTCGCGTTACTCGAATTCTGGAAAACGCATCATAAGGGCACGATCACTTAAGCAGCTTCATCCTTACGAAAGTGAAGTTTCATCATTTGATCGGGACGCAGCACGGCAAAGGCATAGGGCTTACCGGAATTGTCGCTGAACTCGACTTCAAACACACCGTCCTTCCACTGCTCGACAACTGTCCCCACGTCGCCACGGCGCAGGCCTTCGGAATCCAAATCTTCGACCAGCGCCACTACGTCAAGTAATTTGATTTCATCCATTTTCTAAGCGCTCCTCCGCGGATTAAAGCAAGTGGTCAAGCGTGGAAAGTTTTCTTCATTCCTAATGATCCACGCGGTACGCACGGCGGCCCTGAGCAATACGATTCCCCGCCCTCTCTCGATCTCAAACTCTACAACAAATCTTCGGCCATACTCTGTCGGTTTTTGCTCGGTAGCCTCCTTAGTCAATATCGCCTCTAGTATGAGTTGACGCAATCCCTCAGCGTCATCTCTCCTCATATCCAGTTTTTCTAAGAAGGCTCGCGCCTTGTGTTTTCCTTCAGGGTGATTCGGGTTAAGACAGTAATCGCGTAGTTTTGCAATATCGACAACGGCATTCTCCGCATTGGGGAGTTTCATAAGAATGCTACCTCACGAATGCACCGCCACGCGCGGCATCTCTTTCCCGTCGCCGCCTTCGGCCGGTGTTAGCACGCGCAGCGTCTCAGGCCACTGGACCGAAGGAATCCACGTTGGACCGTAACGCGGATTGCGCCCTTTCGATTTCTCGCGCAGCGCTTTCAAAACTTTCTCGGGAGTGATCGGTACTTCGTCGATGCGCACGCCGACGGCATTGTAAACCGCGTTGGCGACCGCGGGGGGCACAGGGAGCAGCGGACCTTGCCCTACCTCTTTAGCACCAAATGGTCCGTTGGGATCGGGATCTTCAATCAGATAAGTCTTGACGTCGCACATCTCCATCGTCGTCGGGCTCTTGTATTCGAGCATCGAAGGGAACTTGTGCACGACGTTGCGATTGCCGCGATAGGTCATCTCTTCCATCAGAATTTCGCCGAGACCCATGTAGACGCTGCCTTCGACCTGGCCCATCACCAGCACCGGATTGATCGATTTACCGACATCGTGCGCGATCCAGATGCGCTCGACGGTGACGATGCCGGTGCTCGCATCCACATCGACTTCGGCAATCGCGGCGGAATAGCTGTAGGCCGGCGAGGGGCCAACGCCCGCGCCTTTGTATCTGCCCGGTGAACGTGGCGGCGTGTAAGAGCCGACCGTCCCGATCGTGCCGAACTTTGATTCAGCCAGCACGACGGCTTCGGCGAAGGAAACGCCGACTTCCGGATTCTCGACATCGAACACGCGGCGCTCGGCGAGCGAGATATTTTCGATCGGGCTCCCGAGTTTTTCCGCAACTGCCATCACCAACAATTCGCGAGCGCGTTCGGCTGGGAGTCAGATCGGTGTCGGCGGTGACTACGCGAATGTCGAACGGATCTATCCCGAGAACTTCCGCGACGATATAAGCGAGTATCGAATCCGAGCCCTGGCCGATGTCAATCGAGCCGCACATCACGCAGACGCCACCCTGTCGATCGAGCCGCAGCTGCACACCCGATTGCGGCATGTTGTTCCAGTAGATCGGCAGCCCCGCGCCGCAGATGTATGAACTGCAAGCGATCCCGATTCCCTTGCCGAAAGGGAGCTTTCGATCGTACCCGGTCGCTACCGCTCCCGGTGCTGACAGATCCACGCGCGGCCCGGTCGCATCCACCACCCCAAGCGGGCTGCCCGCTTGGGGACCCCGGTCCGCTCCCGGTACTGACACATTCCATCCCGAGAACTTGTTCTTCCAATCAGAGCCTGCGACGATTTTATCGATGCACGCGCCCAAGCCCATGCTGCCGATGCGCAGATAATTTGCAGTAATTGAATTTGGCTTGACTAGATGTGCTTTGCGCATCTCAGCCGGATCAAGTCTCAAGTCTTCGGCAATCTTGTCGAGCTGCACCTCGAGCGCATAACGCGGCTGTGGTGTTCCGTGCCCGCGCTTTGGTCCGCAAGGCGGCTTGTTTGTGAAAACGCGCAGCCCATCGAATTTGTAACGCGGCACTTCGTAAGTCACCGTCTGCAACGCGCCCGTATAGAAAGTGCTCGCGACGCCATAGCTGCCGTAAGCGCCGCCATCAAGAAACGATTTGAAATGCATCGCGGTGATCGCGCCGTCTTTCTTCACCCCGGTCTTTACGTGCATCAGCACGGGATGGCGACCGCGATGACAGTAGAAAACTTCTTCGCGCGTCAGGGTGCACTTCACCGGGCGGCCGGTAATCATCGCCAGCTTGCTGACAATGATTTCGTGATTGAACGGATCGCTCTTGCCGCCAAAGCCGCCGCCGTTCGGCGTGGCGATGACGCGAATGTGGCTGGCCGGAATTTCCAGAACTTTGGTCAGCGCGCGATGAACGTAATGTGGAGTCTGCGTTGCACTCCAGAGCGTCAGCTTCTCGTCAGAATCAAAGTGTGCCACCGCCGCGTGCTGCTCCATCGGTAGATGCGTGTTGCCTTCGTAGAAGAACGTGTCTTCGCGAATCAGATCGGCTTCCGCGAAACCTTGATCAACCTCGCCGAATTCCAGCGAAACTTTCTTGTGAATATTGCCGCCTTCGCCGTACTCATGTATGCGCGGCTCGTCAATCATTACTCCTTCTTCGATCGACGAGATCGTATTCAGCGGCTCGTACTCGACTTCGATCAGGTTCATCGCGTCGAAGGCGACGTCTTCGTCAATCGCCGCGACCGCCGCGACCGGATCGCCGATAAAGCGCACTTTGTCGATGCAGAGCGCGAGTTCGTCCTGGCTGACCGGAAGAATCCCGTAAGGAATCGGCAGGTCACGACCAGTGAGCACAGCTAAGACGCCCGGTGTTGCCAGAGCCCTGGATATATCGATCTTCTTGATCAGCGCATGCGGGTGATGGCTCCGCAGGATCTTGCAATAGAGCATGCGCGGCAGAAAGATGTCATCGGCAAACTTCGTCTGGCCCGTGCACTTGGCGCGGGCATCGACCTTGCGGAAGGGTTTGCCTACAACTTTCAGCGGCTTTCCGTTGTTGCCGTTCTTCGTCATCATCTAAGAATTAACCACAGATGGGCACGGATAGGCACGGATTGAGAAAACAAACCCTCTAACCGGTGGATCGATCTTGCAGTCATCTGTGTTTATCCGTGGCTGCTTCTATTCGTATCCGTAAATGCTTTCACGCGGCAACTGCATCTCTTCACCGCGCATACGTGCCGCCGCCAGCTCCACCGCTTCGTAGATTTTGATGTAGCCCGTGCAGCGGCAGAGATTCCCGGACAGCGCTTCTTTGATCTCATCACGCGAAGGCTTTGGATTCTTTTCGATCAACTCTTTCGCGGCCAGCAGGAACCCGGGCGAGCAGTAGCCACACTGGGCCGCGCCGGTATCGGCAAACGTATCCTGGAGTGGATGCAGCGCGCCGCCTTTGGCCAGGCCTTCGATCGTCGTCACCTCGCGGCCTTCGGCATCAAGACCGAGCATTAGGCAAGACAGAATTGACCGTCCATCGACCAGCACGGTGCACGTGCCACACTCGCCGAGTTCGCAACCATGCTTAGTTCCGGTTAACGCGAGGTCTTCGCGCAAGACTTCCAGCAAAGTCTTGTGCGGCGCGAACGCGACCTCCGCAGCTTCGCCGTTGAGCGTGAACGAAATGTGCGCTTTCTGTTTGGTCGACTCGTGCATTGAGTTTGATTATCCGCTCGCTATCGCGAGCGGTCTGCGCCATAGCTTCACGAGAAATCATTTCACGCAAAGACGCTAAGACGCAAAGTCATGCTCCTGCTCCAGACGCGTCCTGCTTCTTCGCTTTGCCCAAGACAGCGTTGTCAATCAGCCTGGTCTTCCCGATAAATGCCGCCATCGAGATCAAAGCGGGCCGATCGCCAAGCTCGTCCAACTGCTCTAACGTCTCGGCGTCGTTGAGGCTGACGTAATCGATCCGCGCGAGTGGTTCCGTGTTAACCGTCGCTTTCACTGCTTCTATCAGACGCTCCGCGTCTCGCTCGCCATCGTCATAGGCAGCCGCCGCGCGCGACAGGCTTCGATACAGAACCGTCGCGGCTTTTCTCTGTTC
>WNFE01003853.1_pt1 | contig 11150 bp, 12 predicted proteins | sample 5400451 | NCBI WGS metagenome assembly WNFE01 (sample SAMN13153344, study PRJNA577476) | soil metagenome | isolation source: 200 cm saprolite under Douglas fir tree site 2 hole 2 | place: USA:California | collected 2015-04-18
TGCGCCTGGTCGGCCTGCGCCCCGAATTCATGCATCGCTTCCCGCACGCCTTCTCGGGCGGCCAGCGCCAGCGCATCGGCATCGCCCGCGCCCTCGCCACCAACCCGCGGCTGGTGGTCGCCGACGAGCCAGTCTCCGCGCTCGACGTCTCGGTCCAGGCGCAAGTGCTGAACCTGCTGCTCGAGCTGCAACAGCGCCTAAAACTCACCTTCCTGTTCGTCGCCCACGATCTCTCGGTGGTGCGCCACATCTCCGACCGCATCGCGGTGATGTATGTCGGCCAGCTCGTCGAGCTCGCCCCGACCGACGCCATCTTCCGCCAGCCGCAGCATCCTTATACGGCCGCCTTGATGCGCGCCGTCCCGGCCGCCGATCCCCGCGTGCGCACCGCCGACGGCATTTTGGTTGGCGAAGTACCGAGCCCCGCCGCGCCGCCGTCGGGCTGCTACTTCCATCCGCGCTGCCGCCACGCCCAGGCCCGCTGCCGCGTCGAGGCGCCGGCGCTGCGCGAGATCGCGCCCGGGCACGTCAGCCGCTGCCACTTTGCGGGGGAGATGGTGTTCTAGGGCTCGCTCAGCCCACCACCTTGCGCAGGATTTCCAGCGTCGTTTCCGGCTCGGGCCGATGGGTATAGTCGGGATCGGCCTGGACCGAGCGCACGATACCCGCGGCATCGATGACGAAGCGCGACGGCACCGGCAGGCGCCAGGACGGATCGCCGTTGCGGACAGCGAGATCGTTGCCGAAGCCGAGATAGACCTGCCGCAGGTCGTCGGGCAGGGTGAAGGCGAGGCCGAACGCCTCGGCGACCTTCGACTGCTCATCCCACAGAATGGGAAAGGCGAGCTTCTGCTTGGCCGCCATGTCCGCCGTCCGTTCGGGCAGCTCGGGCGAGATCACGACCAGCGAGGCGCCAAGCGCCATGATGTCCGAATAGACGTTTTGCAGAGCATCCAGCTCATGCCGGCAGTAGGGTCACCACGATCCTCGGAAGAAGGACAGCACCATCGCGCCGCCGTCCAGCAGCTCCCGCGAGGAGACGCGGCGGCCGTCGTGATTGGCGAGCTCGAAGTCCGGCATCCTGGCGCCGACCGGCACGATGCGGTCGAGGATGCCCGACTTGCGCAGATCCTCGGTCGCGCGGTGCATGATCGCCTGGCGGTCGGGCGGGATGCGGCCGGCGGAGGCGGCGCGGGTGGCGGCCAGCTTTTGCTCGAGGGACATCGATCACTCCTTCACTTGGTTTTGATATGACTTTTGCGCCGCGCGGGCACCGCCGCGCCATCGAGCAGGGCGAGGGCGGGCTTGGCCACGCTCTCCAGCAGCTTGCGCTTGGCGCCGGTGCGCACCAGCACGCGGATGCCCAGCATCACGCCCAGCAGATGGGCCGACGCCGCGTCGACGTCGAGACGCTTGTGCACCTGGCCCGCCTGCCGCGCCGCCAAAAGGCTGCGTTTGAAGAAGGCGCGTATCTCGCCCAGATAGGCCGCCACCAGCCGGCCGATCTCGGCATCGTGCGGCGCCACGTCGAGCGCGGAGTTGACCAGCAGGCAGCCCTTGCAGTCGGCGTCCTTCGCCGAGCGGTCGACGATCTCGGCCAGGAAAGCGCCGATCGCCGGCCTGGGCTCGAACCGGGCCTCGATCCGCGCGATCCTCTCGCGCATCGAGCGGTTGGCGTAGCGTTCCAGCGAGCGGATGAACAGTTCGCGCTTGTCGCCGTAGGCGTTGTAGAGGCTGGCGCCGCCGATGCCCATCGCCTCGGCGAGGTCGCGCACCGAGGTCGCCTCGTAGCCGCGCGCCCAGAAGCAATCGACGGCGGAGTCAAGGGCGCGATCTTCGTCGAAGGCTTTCAGGCGGGCCATGTCGCAGTCGACCATATTTCTTGATCGAATGCTACAAAATAGGACACCTCAGCCGCATTACGCTCCATACTCCGCGGCAGGCCGGTCGGGACGAAGGGCCTTGAGCACCAGGCGATCGAGCGAGATCGGACCGGGACCGGCGATGGCGAGCCAGGCGAACATGACGAAGTAGGAGACCTCCTCGAAGCCGAGCAGGGTTTCGAGCGAATCGATCTGGCTGGCCTTGGCGGCCAGGATCGCGACCAGCATGACGATCATCATCGGCACCGCGGCGAAGCGGGTGAGCAGGCCGAACAGCAGCAAAAGGCCGCCGATAAACTCCACGCCCGACACGAACGGCGTGACGATCTCGGGCGCCGGAATGCCCCAGCTTCTGAAGTTCTCGATCATGCGCGGCAGGACCTGCAGCTTCTCCCAGCCGCTCCACAGAAAGACCCAGCCCACGACGACGCGCACGGCGAGCGGTGCTGCCCACGTCAGGTAACTCGCGACGATCCGCGACCAGTCATAAAACACCGTGACGAACCCGTTCATGTCGGCTTTCCCTGGGTTGCTCATGGGCGACAATTGTTGCATGCCAAAAATGCTGTCAAGCATGATTGTGGAGCAGTCGATCCAAAATAACCAACCTCACTGATTCTTTACCCGGCGTGTGTATTTGATCGCCTAACCTTGACTGGCCCGTGGGCGATCGACGGCCGTAGGTTGGGCGAGCGTCCATTCGGACGCACGCACAGCCAGCTTAGGGAGACTGTCACATGAACCAGCGTACGTTCCTCGCTACGGCCGCGGCGATCTTCGCCGCCGGCACGCTCGCCACGGTTGCTCATGCCGAGACCGTCCACTGTGGCGGCACCAATGCCTGCAAGGGCCAGAGTGCCTGCAAGGGCGCGTCTAACGCCTGCAAGGGCCAGAACGCCTGCAAGGGTCAGGGCTTTACCGAAACGTCGGACCAGGCGTCTTGCACGGCCAAGGGCGGCAAGGTCCTCTAGCCTCACTTTTAAAACGGCAGGTCGAGATCTGCCCCACGACCTGCCGCCGGCGCCGTCGAAGGCAGTCGCTCCCCCGCAGACCGGCCTTCGACGGCGTTTTCGGCCATAACTTGTAGGAGCGGCGCCGGCAGAACCGGCGCGAACGCGCCGAGGCGGCCATCGCGCCGCTGCGGGAGGAGGGGACGACGGCTGCCGTCACGATCCGCGACGATCCCACCCATGGCATGCTGGTGGCGGCGCAGGTCACCGCACCGTCCGGCGCGCCGCGGGAAGCGATCGTGAAGCGGTGCGCGGAGTTGCTGGGCGGCTTCCCGATCCGCCACACCGTCGCGTTTTGAAGGAGAAAGCCCTCAGGACGTCCGGGCCGCCGCCCGCTCGCGAATCGTCGCCAGCGAGATGGCGCCGGAGGATGTGCCGTCGACATCGATGACCGCAGCAGCGTCGGCGCCGCAAGCCAGCAGCAGCGAGAGGACATCGCGCAGCGAGGTTGCCGCCGGCACGACAGGCGCACCGGGGCCGGCCGGTGTCGGTGTCGCCGCCTCGCCTGCCGTCGTCAGCGTGAGGCGCTTGAGCGCCCGGTCGGCGCCCACGAAATCGGCGACGAAGGCGTCTTTCGGTGCCGAGAGAAGCGTCTCGGGACGGGCGCATTGCACCAGCCGTCCGTCCTTCATGATGGCGATCAGGTCGCCCATGCGAATCGCTTCGTCGATGTCATGGGTGACGAAGATCACGGTCTTGGCAAGGCGGCGCAAAATGCCGAGCAGCTCGGCCTGCAGCCCCGCCCGCACGATCGGGTCGACCGCGCCGAACGGCTCGTCCATCAGCATGACCGGCGGGTCGGCGGCGAGCGCGCGCGCCACGCCGACGCGTTGGCGCTGGCCGCCTGACAGGTGGCGCGGATAGCGGTCGCGGAACTGGGCGGGTTCTAGACCGACCAGCGAGAGCATCTCCTCGACGCGGTCGGCGATGCGCGAGCCGGGCCAGCCCAGGAGCTGCGGCACGGTGGCGACGTTCTGGGCGATGGTCATGTGCGGGAACAGGCCGACCTGCTGGATGACGTAGCCGATGCGGCGGCGCAGCTCGACGGCGTCGACGTGCGTGACGTCCTGGCCCTCGACGACGATACGACCGGCGCTGGGCTCGATCAGCCGGTTGACGATGCGCATGGTCGTCGTCTTGCCGCAGCCCGACGGTCCGATCAGCACGCAGGTCGTGCCGTCGGGCACGTCGAGATCGAGCCGATCGACCGCCGGCCGCGGCGCGCCGGGGAAGGTCTTGCTGACAGCCTCGAGCCGGATCATGCCGCGGCCCCTGTCGAGCGGCGGACGCTCCATTCGATACCGGCGAAAGCAAGCTCGGTCGCCATCGCCAGCGCCGCCACCGCCAGGCCGCCGAGCACGAGCTGGGCGATGTTGAGCGTGCCCATGCCGGCGGTGATCAGCTCGCCCAGCCCGCCGCCGCCGATGAAGGCCGCCAGCGTCGCGGCCGACACGATCTGCACGGCGGCCGTGCGGATGCCGGCGAAGATCACGGGCAGGCCAAGCGGGATCCTGATGCGGCGCATGACCTGGCGGTCGGTCATGCCCTGTCCGAGCCCGGCTTCGACCACGTCGGCATCGATCTCCCGCAGCGCCGTATGGGTGTTGATGAGGATCGCCGGCAGACCATAGAGCGTGAGCGCGATGACAGACGGCAGGAAGCCGGTGCCGACCAGCGGCAGGGCGGCCGCCAGCAAGGCGAGGCTGGGGATGGTGCGCAGCACATTGACCGATGCGATTACCGGCCCCGCCGCGCGGTGCCAGCGCACCAGCACGAGCGCCAGCGGCAGGGCCAGCATCATGGCCGCAGCCAGGGCCGTGGCCGAGAGGGCGATATGTCGGCTGGCCGCCGTTTCGAAGGCCTGCGGGTGGTCGGCAAGCCAGGCGAGGACGTCGCCCAGCATCAGAGGCGCTCCGAGCGCATCACATGCGCTCCGAGGTGGCGGCGCGCAGGCGCCGTTCGACCCCCTTCAGCGACTCGTCGGCCGCGATCGCCAGCAGCGAGGTGAGCACGGCGCCGGCCGCGATCTTCTCGCCGAAATCCTGGGCGATGCCCTGGAAGATGATGTCGCCCAGCCCGCCGGCATTGATATAGGCGGCAACGGTGGCGACCGCGATCTGCGTGACCACGGTGATGCGGATGCCGGCCACGATGACGGGCAGCGCCATCGGCAGCTCGATCCTGAGCAGCCGCCGTCCCTTGCCGTAGCCCATGCCGTCGGCGGCTTCGATCAGCTCGGCCGGCACCTCGCGGATGCCGATCGCGATGTTGCGCACCAGAATGAGGAGCGAGTAGAGCACCAGCGCCGTGATCGCCGGCGCCTTGCCCAGCCCCATGAAGGGGATGAGGAGCGCGAACAGCGCCAGCGCCGGAATGGTGTAGAGCACACCCGTCGCCGTCATGACGGCGACATAGAGCGCCGGCCGCCGCGCCGTCCAGATGCCGAGCGGCAAGGCGATCACCAGCGAGATCGCAAGCGCTGTCCCCACCAGCACGACGTGCTCACCGAGGGCGACGGCCAGCCGATCGTAGTTCTCGAGTGCCCAGTTCATGCCGCGAGCGCGGCGCCGAGCTCGCCGGCAAGGATGGCTACGGCGAGACGCTCGAAGTCGAGACCAGTCGGACGATCTTCGTCGAGCCTGGCGACGTGCCTGCGCACGAAGGCAAAGGCCCGGCTCGTGCCGCGACCGAGATTTGGTCCATCGCTGAGATCGATCGCCTGGGCTGCGACGACGAGCTCGATCGCCGCCAGGCGCGCGAGGCGGCGCACAATGTCATGCGTCTTCTCGACCACGCGCGGGGTCATGGGGGCGTAGTCCTCGACGCCGTCGGCCACGGGCGCGGTCATGGCGCCAAGCGGCAAGGCGAGATGGCGGATCTCGGCCTCCAGCGCCGATACAGTCTTCTGGACGGTGGCGAAGCCGGTGCGCGCGCCGGCCGCCTTGGGCGTGAGAAAGCGCGGCAGGCCGGAGAAGCCGGGCGACATCAGCTTGGCGATGCGGAAGGTGGCGATGGCGGCGACGTGCGACAGCCCGAGCCCCAGGCCTTCGAAGGCAAGCGACGTCGCCGTCGTGTCGAAATTCACCGTCGACATCAGCTCCTCGTCGTCGACCAGCACGGCCGGGCTGTCGCCGGCGCCGTTGAGGTCGGCCGCGATCGCCGCCGATGCGCGGGCAAACTGCTCGAAGGCCGCGCCGTTCACCGGGGCGAGGCAACGAAACGACAGCGGATCCTGCACCCTTCGCGAACGTTTTGCCTTGAGGAGATCGCTGCCCTTGACGAGCGACAGCAGCAGTCGCGAGGCCTCGGCCTGTCCGGGCGCGGGCCGCAGCGCGACCACGCGCGGATCGATTGGCGAGAGGTTGGCGCCGGCCGCCTCGAGCGACAACGCGCCGGCCGCGGTCTGCGCTTGCAGCACCAGCCCTGAATCGTGCAGCGCGAGCGCGCCTGTGCCGACGCTGTAGGCATTGGCATTCAGGAGCGCGATCGCATCCTTGGGACCAAGCACCGGCGCTTCGATGTTCGCCGCGCGCAATGCCTCGCGCCCGGGCATGACGCGGCCGCCGAGTTCGGCCTCGCCGTGGCCGACCAGAGGCAGGAAAATCTGGGCCAACGGGCTCAAATCCGCCTCGCCCAGCGTTCCGATGCGGCGCGCGCGGGGATGAAGGCCCTTGCCCAGCATGTCGCGAATGACGGTGGCGAAGGCGGGCGAAAGACCCGAAGCGCCGCGGGCGACGCCGACCAAGCGCACGAACAGCGTCGCCCGAACTTCGTCGGTGGCGAGGAAGCCGCCGACGCCGACCGCGCGCGCCATCACGGCCTGACGCTGGAAGGCTGCGACCTCATCCTGGGTGAGCGCCGTGTCGACCGCGGCGCCCAAGCCGGTATTCAGGCCATAGACCGCGCGATCGCCGGCGGCAAAGCGCTCGACGATCCGGCGCGCGCGTTTGAGACGTGCCGCGACTCCCGGCGCAATCCGCACAGGGGCTCCGGCGCGCGCCACCGCCACGACGTCGGCGATGTCGATCGCTCGCTTGCCGACCTCGACCGCCCGGTTGGGCGTCAGCGGATCACCCCTTTGGCTTTGAGGAAGGCGGCCGCGACGGCGCGCGGTTCCTTCTTGTCGACCTCGACCTGGCGGTTGAGCTCCTGCATCGTCGGGTTGTCGATCAGCGCGCCGACGCGCTCGAGCGCCTCGACGGCTTTGGGATTGCCCGCCACGGTATCCATGCGCACCACCGGCGCCAGGAAGTAAGGCGGGAAGAGGCCCTTGTCGTCCTTGAGCGGGGCGAACTTCTCCGCCGCGATCTGCCAGTCGGTGGCAAAACCGTTGGCGACGTCGATCTGCTTTTGCATCAGCGCGTCGTAGCGCAGCCGCAGCGCAGCGAACTGTCGGAACTCGCCGAACTCGATGCCGTAGACCTCCTTCAGGCCCTTGATGCCGTCGCGGCGGTCGCCGAATTCCGGCCCGGCGCCGAGCTTGAGCTTGCCCGCGACCTTGGCGAGGTCGCTCAGCGTCTTGAGGTTCATCGCCTGCGCCGTCTCCGGACGCACGATGAGGGCATAGCCGTTGTCCACGCCGGAGGGCTTTAACCAGGTGAGCTTGTACTCCTTCTCGTAGAAGGCCTTCACCATCTGATAGACCTTCTGCGGGTCGGTCTCCGTTGCGCCTTGCGCCTTCATGACCGCGCCCAGACCCGTGCCGGTGTATTCGGGATAGAGGTCGATGGCGCCGGTGCGCAGCGCCTCATGCGCCACCAGCGTCGCGCCGAGGTTGATCTTGCGCTCGACCTTGAAGCCGGCCGCCTCGAGCGAGGCGGCGTAGAGCTCGGCGACGATGAACTGTTCGGTGAAGTTCTTGGAGCCGACCTTCAGCGTCTGCGCCGACGCAGGACCGATGAACGCCACCACGGCGAGCGCCACGGCGGCGAACCCTTTGCCCATAATTCCCATCCGCTTACCCCCGTTTGTGCGTGCGGCAGCCTAGCGCAGCCCACGGGGAGCGCGCTACTGCGCACGCAGTAGCCTCGTCGCTTAAGGGACCGGGTCTAGCGTCGTACGGCCAAGAGTGGTTTGGTACCGACATGCACTGTGATCGCCTCTGGACGGGCGCCCGCCTGGCCACAATGGTAGAGGGCAAGCCGGGTCTCGGGATCGTCGAAAAGGGACTTTTAGCGGCGCGCGATGGCCGCATCGTCTACGCCGGTGCCGCGGCCGATGCGCCCACCTGCACCGCGCCGGAAGTTGTTGACTGCGAGGGCCGCTGGATCACGCCGGGGCTGGTCGACTGCCACACCCACATCGTCTATGGCGGCAACCGCGCCCATGAATTCGAGCTGAGGCTCGCAGGTGCGAGCTACGAGGAGATCGCGCGCGCCGGCGGCGGCATCGTTTCGACCATGCATGCGACCCGGGCGGCCAGCGAGGATGAGCTGGTGGCCGCTGCCCTGCCGCGCGTCGATGCCCTGCTGCGCGAGGGCGTAACGACCATGGAAGTGAAGTCGGGCTACGGGCTCGACCGGCCAAGCGAGATGAAGTCGCTGCGCGCGGCGCGGCGGCTGGGCGACGAGCGGCAACTCTCGGTGTCGACGACGTTCCTCGGCGCCCATGCGCTGCCGCCGGAAGCGGCCGGCGACAAGGATGCCTATATCACGTCGGTCTGCGAGGACATGCTGCCGGCCGTTGCCGCGGCGGGGCTTGCCGACTCGGTCGACGCCTTCTGCGAGACCATCGGTTTCACCCCGGCGCAGGTCGCGCGCGTTTTCGACAAGGCCAAGTCCCTCGGCCTACCGGTGAAGCTGCACGCCGAGCAATTGTCCAACCAGAGGGGCGCCGAGCTCGCCGCGCGCTTCGGCGCGTTGTCGGCCGACCACCTCGAGCATGTCGACGAAAGGGGCGTCGCTGCTTTGGCAAAGTCGGGCGTGGTGGCGGTGCTGCTGCCCGGCGCCTTCTATTTCGTGCGCGAGACGCACAAGCCACCGGTCGAGGCACTGCGCGGGCACGGCGTTCCCATCGCCATTGCCTCGGACTGCAATCCCGGCACATCGCCTCTCACGTCACTGCTGCTGGCGATGAACATGGGCGCCACGCTGTTCCGCCTCACCGTCGATGAATGCCTGGCGGGCGTCACCCGCGAAGCCGCCCGCGCGCTCGGCCGGCTGGGCAGCGTCGGCACGCTCGAAGCGGGCAAATCCTGCGATCTGGCGATCTGGGACATCGAACGTCCCGCCGAGCTGATCTACCGCATGGGCTTCAACCCGCTGCATCAGCGGGTCTGGAAGGGGCGCTGACGGTTCGGCCGGTCAAGAGAAGCGCAGCTTTTGGCCGATGCCGAGCCGCGTGCTCTTTTCGATCATGGCATGGGCGAGCGCGATGTCGGAGAGCGACAGCCCGCGGTGCCAGAAGATGATCGTCTCGTCGTCGCGCTCCCGGCCGGGCTTCAGGCCGGCGACGATCTGACCCATCTCGGCATGCAGGGTCTTCTCCGACAGCTTGCCGGCGTTGACATGCGCCCGCAGGCTGCCGAACGGACCGCCCTTGCATTGCCCCCAATCGTCGACGACGAGCTTGGAGGCGATATCGGTCAGCGACAGCTCGACGGCGCTCATCGTGCCGTAGGGAACGATGAAGGCGGTGGGCTTGATCCACTCGGTCTTCAAGAGCGGCTCCGGCGCCATCAGCCGCGACGCCTCGACGACGATGTCGGCGCCTTCCACGCAAGCGCGCCAATCGGCCGTCGCCGTGACCTTCTTGCCGAGGTCGCGTGCCAAGCGTTCGGCAAAGCCGTTGCGGCTTTCCGGTCGCTTGGAATGGACGCGGATCTCGTCGAAGTCGAAGAGGTGGTCGAGCAGGCGGACGTTCCAGTAGGCCGAGCCGCGGGCGCCGATGTGGCCCAGGATCTTCGAGTTCTTGCGCGCGAGATACTTGGCACCGACCGCCGTCATGGCGCCGGTGCGCATGTCGGTGATCCCGGCGCCGTCGAGAATGGCCTGCGGCGCGCCGGTCCGCGGATCGAGCAGCAGGACGACGCCGAGCTCCGACGGAAAGCCCAGCTTGTAGTTGTCGACGAAGTCGCCCACGACCTTGATGCCGGCGCGGTCGACCGGGGCGTTGATGGCCCCGCGCAGGACGTTGAAATGGCCGTTCGATTGGCCGGGCGCCAGGTGGACGCGCGGCTCGATCACGGTTTGGCCACGGCCTTGCGCCGCCAGGCTGGTCTCGATCGCCGCCAGGATCTCCTCGTCGCTGAGCGCAAGCTCCTCGATATCGAGGCGGTTGAGAAAGGTGATGTAGATCGGCGGCATCGTCACCTCTTCAACCCGCGGCGGGCGCTTGCTCGCGGGACGCCAGGCCGAGCCAGCCGGCGCGTTCGGCGTCGCGCGCCCACGATTGCGTCACGTCATAGTCCGCAGGCTCGGCTTCGGCAAAACCCTCGAGCACGAGGTCGTCGAGCAACCCGCGCGCCGCCGGGTCGTGCCCGGCGCCGACCAAGGCGGCGCGCATCCTGGCGATCGGCTCGCTGTCGGTACCGGCGCTCGCCACCAGCAAGGGGATCGGCGCTGTTTCGGTCATGGCGATCGTGCGCACGCCGGCCGTCAGCTCGGGGCAATGGCGCTGAAGCAACAAATGCGCGTAGGCATCCACGGGAGCGACATCGGCATCGCCGTTCAGGACCGATTCGAGGGAGCGCCTGGGGGTGACGAGCGGTCCGATGGCCGATGAATAGAGCGCGTCGTGCCGCGACGGCGCGTGCTGCATCAAGAGCCGGCGCACCGCATTGAAACCGGAGTGGGAGTCCTTGCTGGTGAAGGCGATGCGTCCGCCGAAAGTGTCTGCGAGCGTTCGGAAGGGTCGATCGGCCCTGACGACCATGTCGGTCCAGTAAACGGCACGCCCAGCGGCTCGTTCATGGCGGGGGATTGGCGCGGCGACGATCTGCAAATCGCGCAACCGGCTGGCATAGGGCCAGCCACAGACGAAGGCGGCGCCAAGATCGGGCCTCGCCCAAAGATCGGCCAGGCGGGCGGGATAGCCATGCTCGACGACGCTGAGCGGCACGCCGCTTGCCCCGGCCAGCCAGTCGAAAAGACGATGCCATGCGCGGGCGGTCTCGGGCGAAACCGAGTACATGCGGGCGTTGGCCACCAAGGCTGTCGACGCCATTCTGCGGCTATGCTGATCGGCCCGTGGCGGAATGGCAAGCGCTGCCAGGTCGGCGGCGCGGTCTCGCCCGGCCACGTCAGCCGCTGCCACTTCG
>WNFE01003856.1_pt1 | contig 11148 bp, 9 predicted proteins | sample 5400451 | NCBI WGS metagenome assembly WNFE01 (sample SAMN13153344, study PRJNA577476) | soil metagenome | isolation source: 200 cm saprolite under Douglas fir tree site 2 hole 2 | place: USA:California | collected 2015-04-18
GGACAGAATGAACGCCTATCCCGAGTTGAGTCTCCTGTTTGATGAGGATCGGCTCCCACCAGGACAACAGCCGATTGTGACGGCAGGCATCCGACAATTTCGGACGGCCAGTGAAATGTTAATGCACTCCAAGCAGACTGGCTATAGCACGATGGGCGTCGTGACGGGCTGGCCAGGCGTCGGCAAAACCATCGCCATCCAGGCCTTTCTGCTGAGTCTCCTCCCTCAGCCACATACCGGCTTGCCACCTTGTGTCGTGATTAAGGTCAAGCCAGGATCGAACTCCAGGCAGTTGGTGATCGATCTCCTGAAAAGCTTTGGCGATAATCCACGCAGTCTCAATGCCAACCGCTTCAAAATGGCCGATGAGGCAGCCGAGGCCATCCTGTGTGTGAAGCAGATTATGGCCCTCGAGTTGTAAATCCCAAGTCTCTGCTGGAGGAATCTGCAGAGGTATCGTGGTGGGCAAGCAGCCTGAAGGAGAGATTTCTGGGCCAGCAACTGCGGATTGTCAAAATGTTTGGCCGTTTTCTGCCAAAAGATTGGCCGCAGTAATGAAATGGCGTCAATCGTCTCTGCTGGCCGCTCTACTGGATTTTGCTTCTGGCAGAGGCTATGGCGAGTGTTCACGAGAATTTTGTCTCTCATCTAGCTTCACAGGCCACTTTGTATGCTTTTCTGCCCAGCGGCCAATCTTTTGGCACGAAGCGGCCAAACATTTTGACAATCCGCAGCAACGGCCCAAAGAGTTCTACAGATTCCGCCCGCAGAATGTTGGGATTTACAGATAGACAGATCCTACAGATACTGCAAGTCAACGCTGAAGCGGAGGCAGCATGCCAGGCTCTAGTTAATGCAGCCAACACTGCCGGAGGAACCGATAATATTACCGTGCTCGTGGTGGGCTGCGGGTAGGATGATGTAAGCAGCGAGAATACAGGAGAAGCAAGTATTCAGAAGCAAAAGAACCAGATGAGCCTGGCCTCAAGTGAGATCAACCGTTGTTTGAACTCTGCAACGCAACCTTGTCCGTCGGATTAGTTTGTTTACATTGGTCGATTACAGAGAATACGGCGTGCATTCCGCCATGCCCAGCCGGACAGCGCAACGTCTCTGTCCCGATGCGATTTTCCTGCCTGCGCGCTTCGAGGTGTACCGGGCCGTCTCGCAGCAGATCATGACGCTCTTCCGCCAGCAGACGGCGCTCGTCGAACCGCTCAGCCTCGACGAAGCGTACCTCGATGTGACGGCTGCTGTTTACACTCTGGATGGAGCTGCCCGGCTCGCGCAGGAAATCAAGCGGCAAATTTGGGAACAGATGCAGCTCACCGCCTCGGCGGGCGTCTCCTACTGCAAGTTCCTGGCCAAAATCGCATCAGATGCGCACAAGCCCGACGGACTGACCGTCATCACTCCTGAAGAGGCTCCGGTTTTCCTCGAGGCGTTGCCCATTGAGAAGTTCTTCGGCGTGGGCAAAGTGACGGCAGCAAAACTCAGAGACCTGGGGATCCAGACCGGAGCCGATCTGAAGCGCCTCGGTGAAGAGCGGTTGCACGACCTGCTTGGCAAGCACGGAGGGCAGCTCTACCGCTTCGCCTGTGGCGAGGATGACCGGCCGGTCGAGCCGGTGCACGAGCGCAAATCGGTCGGCAAGGAAGTCACGCTTGAGCGTGATGTCCGCGATCGGAGCGAGATGGAACGCATCCTGGAGACGCTTTCGCTCCAGGTAGAGCGCCGCCTGATGGAACTGGGGATCGCCGGGAAAACGCTGACGCTCAAGGTGCGCTGGAGCACGTTCGAGCTGGTGACCAGGGCCACCAGCCGTGCGCAGGGTTTCCAGTCGGCGCAGGAGATGCTACCCGTCCTCCGCACACTGCTTTCCGGGCTGGCTGATAACAAACGAGCCGTGCGGTTGCTTGGGATCATCGTCTCTGGCCTCATCTCCCCAGACGAGATTCGTCGAGCTAGACATATTGCCATGCCTTCCCTGTGGCAAAATGAGCACATGCAAGCATAGGCTGGGTAGTGCCACGTATATGAAAAGAATCAACAATCATAGGTAAGTAAAGATTTTCGCCGCTGTTTTTGCTTTTTCACACCACTCTGCATTAACGGCTTCACAATATCACGCTACACTCTGAGTAGGAATAGAATCTCTTTATCCCAGCCTTTCCTCTATAAGGGGGGAGCTATTGTACGCCTTTCATGAAGAAAGACAACTCTCGAGCTTCCTTGCCTCTAATGCTCGCAGGGGTACTGCATCTTCATAGTATTCGCTCCCTCGCATCAATTCAGATCCTCTCAGGTGAACCTTTCTTCACTACTGACTCGATTGCGGCACGGTGGAGTACACATGTATAGCAAACGCTTGTGTATTCCTTCCTACTCAACCGGCTTCTCAAGCCTCATGGTATATCCCGGGTTAAAAGGATCATCCCGTCCCTCATATTGCACCGCCTGTCGGCACTTCAGTGAACGGAGAGTTCCATCGATCACCTCATAGCGATGCGCTCCCATGACCAAACGCAGGAGTTCCGCAATCACAATAGTCGCGGTGGCAGCGCCGACGAAAGAAGCTCCGACAGAGCGGCCCGCCAGTGTTGTCAGTCCGCACTGGTCGAGCCCTGCTACCGCCAGGGACTGATAGGCCGGGAGGTGAATCATTTCCTCAACTATGCTTCCTTCAGTAATCCCTCCCCAGCGTACCTGCGCTGATCGCCGGGCAGGAAATGTGTGGACCTGAAAGGCCAGGTATTCCTCTGTTCCTCGCCCAAGTCCGGCTTCGATAATCCGGCGGTAGCCGACGTCCTCAAGGGCAGCACGTCCCAGCGCGTTATCAATGCCACACAGCGCGACCACGGGGTCATCGTCATCTACCCGGAAATTGTCTCGAAAGCGGCGTTCTTGGATGGCCGTTTGAAACCCTCGCTCTTCGCACCATCTGGCCATTGCCCGCGTTTTCTTCTCCCCAAGGATCGCCTTGGTCGTCAACAGGGAGGTACTGTCGTTGGCGGATACGAGTGCATCGAAGTCCTGCAGGACGATTTGCACCTCATCGGGCCGGGCATAGGGCAGCAGACCCAGTGTCCAGAGGTACGCCTGCCCCAGGTGGCCGAGGCCGATGATCCAGAGCCGCGAGGGAAGGATACCGAGCGGTGGCCCATAGGCCAACTCTTCCAACCAGGAGATTCCCTTCTCCGGCTGCCAGAGGGAAAGGCCCATCGCTCTCCGACCGGCCTGAGCATTGCTCCTGCGAACGAACTGGAACGCCTCCGACACGGCAAGGGCTCCCGCCAGGACGCCTGAAGGCGTGAATTCTTGCCGCTCGGGAAGCCGGTGGGCCTCTTCGAGGGGAATGACACCTCCGGCCCACCCCTCAAAGGTGGCCCGCACAGCAAATGGACTGCCGCCAGCGGCGTCGCCCACGTCGCCAAAGACAATGCGCGGCAGCGTAGAGTCGATCGTCGCAGCAAGTTTCCCCTGTAAATCGATGATGGCATCCGCCAGCGTCCGGCAGTGTCGCCACGGAACGCGCAAGGCAACGTCCAGATCGCCCGCGACCTGAACGCCGCCCAGGAAGCACCGGCGGCCAGTGTTCACGGCGGTAAGGAGGGCTGCCTGCAGCGTTGGGGAGGAGGCAACATCGGGCCCAACTTCGAGCAGGAGCCGATAGTCCTCAAACAGCCGCACAGCTTCCTCGACGCTCGACGCCTCTCCTGTATCCAATGCCAGCTTAATAGTGCGATGCAGGGCATTGCCCTGGTTTTGTTCTTCCATGAATCACCCCCATAACCCCATATAAAAGAAGCGACCCGCAGCCTTCCCATCATAGCTCTGCCATCGGTGCCCTCCCAGATACTCGTACACGCCCAGTTCGCGTGCGCCAACCGAACGCTGGGCAAATCCTGGCACAATCAGCGCGACGTGACCGGGCGTGGCAATCATGGGGTGATTCCGATCGGCCGCGCTCTGCCTCGCCGGTCCTCCATGGGTATGCACGTCAGCCACCACCTCCAGCTGGGCCTTTCGGCAATACTGCCAGAGCGGACCGTACCCTGCTCCGTCGAACACTACAATGCCGCTGTCCAGGCAATGCAGATCGAGGTCATCGTAGCAGATGAAACTGCGAACCACGCGCCGACCGCCAAGGCGCTTCCCCAACAGGAACGCGCCACTTTCCCGATGCCCCCCTCCGCGGCTCGCAAGTTCGTGGAGGAGGGCGCGCCACAGCCTGGAAGAGCAGCTAAGGCGATGCTCAGGCGCCACGCGTTCCCGTATACTCGCTCGAATTGAGTAAATCATGCACAATCCTCAGGTACAAGGTGATGTTGCTAGCCGACGACCAGATCATGGTGGGATGCTGGTTTCGCCAAACGTCGTGTCCTACAATCGCAAGCCGGTCGCAGGGCAGGTAAAGGCATTGCCCACTGTTCCAAGCGGGATTGAACGCGAGCTGAACACGTACTCGACCGGCTGGCCAGGATCGCTGCTCGAGAGACAGACCGCGCTCGACATCCCACAGTTGCGCGGTCGGCGCAGATTGCGGGTAATTGCTGCACTCGAAGCGAAGGGCATACTCATCCGGTGCCCGTTCCCGCGCCGCGGCGCTGATCGCGATGAGGGCGTAGGGCCACTCGATGGAGAGGAGCCGCCAACGGCCCCGATCCACTCCACTCTGGAATGGCCCTGCCTCGATATGTGAGCGAAAAACCTGCTCGTCTGGCTGCATTCTTAGCCCTCCACACGTACCTTGGGAACGAGGTCGAAGCACAACCCGCAGTCTGGGAAGGTCACCAGCGATCCGATGTGAGTCTCCTCATCTGGGCGTGTGGTCGAGTGGCAGAGCTGTAGGAGGTGCTCTGTCGCGTCGACGCCGTGCAGGTCGAAGCCCTCTGGCGCTGGCCCGACTGCCCAGCGCTTCACGCGCTCAATGGTGGCTGAGGGAGGAAACGCGCGGGCTATGTGAGCCGCGTTGAAGTTGACGGTGACCTCCACTCGGTGGCAACGATGGACATGTACGCGGCTCCGGTGGCCAATACGGGCCTCCTCAAGCAAAAGATCGGGGGAGAGTTCCGTCTCCTGGTCTTCGATGAGGATGACGAGGGAGTGCTCGTCTTCGGCGAAGCGGATCCCTTGGGTTTCAGCACTCCTGAGGATATCCTGCACAGTGCCGTTGCCGGGGACGCGTAACAGGATGATTTCGGAGATTCCCTCCCCCTGTACAAAAATTTCGATTTCAGACATGATAGATCCTTCCCGCCCATTCGGACGTTTGATAGATTTTGAAGGGCTGAGTTCAAACTCATTCTGCTCTCTATTTCATCAATAGATGCAACCGCCGAAAACCGGAAATTTGCTGACGGGGTCCTTGAAAAAACGTTTGCACCGGGTTGCTCAGGCTTCTTCGCCAGCCGGGCAGATATAGTAATAGGGGCAGTGCGGGCACACTTGCTCCTGGGGCCGGGCTGGAAAGTCTGCACGCAGGATGCCGGCCATCGCCGCATCATATCGGCTCAACCGAGTCTCCACCACCCTCTGACTCAAAGGTATTTCCCCCACCTTGTCACTCGAAAGAGAGATGACCTGTATCTTGCGCCGTGCCGTGGGGAAGGCCAGTTCGGCTCCGCGATGGTACAGTGCGTAGATATTCTTCTCCCGCTCGCTTGAGCCGACGCGTCCCGTGCGCAGCCGCCGTACGACGACCGAATGGCCCGTGTCATGATCAGCCAACTCGATCATATCGGGTGTAAACCGGACGCGACCATAGACCAAAGGGACTTCCCAGGCCTCTTGCGCGATGCGTGGTTCTGCTGCTGTTGTCCATTGGACAGCCCGCGCCACGAGTAATGCCGCCTGCTCTCGGTACATCGTCTCGTACGGGTGATCCCGTGGGCCTTTCTCCTCCCACAGCACGGCCAGCTGCGCGTGGGCATCCTCTTCATCGACCAACTGCCCCAGCGCTCGCTGGTACTGCAACCAGGACAACACACCATAAACGCACTGGTGAAACTGCACGTAGCCGGAGTCCAACGGCCTTCCACGCAGATCGAGGACGTGCTGATAGTAGTACTGGCGGGGGCAGCGGAGATACTGGTCGAGCGTTTCAACATCGAATGCTGGTAGTATACCGGGAGGAGGATTGACAGCAGAAACATCTAGCGCCTCGTGACGCTCATTGGGCGGGCACGCATAGTCGACCGGAGCAGGCAGACAGCTTTCTACCAGGGTGAAAAACTCTGATGGAGCGCTATTTCGACCGCCACTGCGACGCGCATGCGATAGGTAGAGGACATCGCGTGCGCGAGAGAGTGCCACGAAAAAGAGGCACTCTTCCTCCTCGCCGTGCTCGTCCTGTTCGTCGCGGGTAAGCATCCCCACAGGGGGAGGGCAGGGCCGCCACTGGCGGTTCGCTGGGAATACCCCCCGATTCAGGCCGGGCAGGTACACCGCGGCAAACTCCAGTCCCTTACTGGCGTGAATCGTGAGAAGCCGGACGCCGTCCAGGTGCATGGCCCACGCGGGAAACTGCCGAAGCTGCCTGTCCTCGCCGAAGATCTCCAAGCGCCTCACATACTCAAGGAATGCGCGTTTCCAGTCTCTCCCGCCCTCGGACATTTTCAATCCCTGTTCGTGGGCAAACTGGAGAAACTGAAAAATGGCCAGCCGCCGTTGTTGTCCCGATACCGAGGTGTCCAACAGAAGTGGGCGGAGATACTGGCTGCGCCCGAACAGGTACCTGGCGAGCATACTCCAGGCGCTCGTGCCGTAGCAGATACCATCGAGGTGCTGCTCCAATAGCGCCAGGCCGCTTTTCCCCTGCTTGGTGAGGGATTGGGCTTCCCCAGCCAACGTGAGGGCGCGGGGAAAGGGGACATTGTGTTCGCGAGCAAGGGCGAGCAGTGCCTGCACATCGGCAAGCGGGATCTGGTACTCGGCAAAGCGGGCCACGCGGACGAGCCCGCGTTCATCCCCACTCGCGAGCGAGAGGAGCGCCAGCAGGTCGCGTATCTCACTTCGCTCGAACAGGTCTCCCAGGTACAGGACCGGCACCCCGGCTGCTTCCAAATGGGCGGAGATGCGGGCGAGGGCGGCGTGCGAGCGGCAGAGGATCGCCTGGTCACGGTACGGGATGCCTGCCGCCCGGCGACGGGCCACCTCCTGGGCAATCGCCGCCCCTTCGGCAGCGGCGTCTTCCGCAACCAACCGTACAACGTTTCCATCGGTATCAGGACGCTCCACTACCCAGGGGATAACGGCTGCTCCCTCAGCTATGGTTGTCTGCATCCGGGGTGCAAGCGCTGTGAAGACCGCTACAATTGCGGACTGCGAGCGGTAATTGCACCTGAGCGACCGCACCTGGGCACCCGGAAAGTCATCGGCGAATAAGCACATATTGTCTGGAGCAGCGCCGCGAAAGCGGTAGATTGCTTGCCGGATATCGCCGACGACCCACAGCCCCTTGCCGGATCCTGCTATTTCGCGCAAAAACAATCCGCTCGCGCGATTCACGTCCTGGTACTCATCAACCAGCACATGGGTGTAGGTCTGGCGGATCGATGCTCTGACGACTGGGTGCGACCTAAGCAAGGCCACTGATCGAAAAATGAGATCGCCGAAATCGAGCAGGTGATGTTGTTCAAGATACTCCTGGTAACGGGCGTAGACCCGCGCCACCTCCAGGGCCTTTTCTGCAGCTTCCTGTTCCCCCTCGTTCGTCGCGTTCTCGCGCATCTGCTCGGCAAGCGTCAAGTATTTCGCGGGCCCAACGAGTTCATCCTTGGCTCGCGAGATGGCGTCCAACAAGTCGCGCAGGAACCTGGTGGGTTCGTAGTGATCCTGATAGTAGTCGAGCTGGAGGGAGGGCAGCAGGCGCTCGAGCACAAACAACGCGTCGATCGGCTCGAGGACCTGTGGCCTGGGTGGCAGCCCGAGGGATGCGCCGAACTTGCGCAAGAGTTCGAGACCAAAGGCATGGAAGGTGCCAATCCAGAGGCGTTGTGCCGCCTCTGGCGCAACCTGGCCAATCCGTGTGCGCATCTCCTCAGCCGCTTTATTCGAGAAGGTCAGTGCCAGGATCGAGGAGGGGTTGACTCCCTTCTCCAAAAGGAACGCGATTCTCCCAACCAGCGTTCGTGTCTTTCCTGTACCCGGCCCTGCCTCAGCGAGCAGTGGTCCACGCTCTACGTATGCAGCTTCCTGTTGGCTCGCGTCAAGGATCAGCGTATCGCTATTTTCAGATGCATGGTCATCACAAAGCGCTGGCACCAGGAGGAGCCGTGCAAGCTGGTGCAGGACCATGGTCTCGAGCACCCCAACGCGGGCAGCTATTTCGGTAGCCCCGAGTTCGTCAGATAGGTACACCTGCCGCAGGAGATCAGTCGGGAGGAGAAACTCGCGCGCGTAGACGTTCGCTTCACGTTCTCTCCGCTCTTCTGGACTATATCCTTCTATAAGCTGCGTGCCGGTAGGTATTGGAGTTTCGCTCGTGAGAGCATCGACATCAGTTTGTCCACAAATCGCAGAGATATCGTGCAGCCAGTAATGGGCATATTCATGCGCGATAAAAAATCTTGACAGTTCCTGCTCAATGTCTGCGTTGAACCAGATAACACGGATTTCCCGATCGAGGACCGCTTCACCGCCAGCGAGCAACGAGTCTCCCGTGTGAACCGGCACCATCTCGATGCCGGTGATGTGTGCGGCCGCTTCTAGTAAAGCCTGAGCCGTCATCTCATCGGAAGCGGCAGTGCGTATACGCATACGCGCACGTTGTGCCCTGGCCTGGCTTCTGATCTGCTCCCAGTGGTCCATATAAACGATGTCCTTAGAGGTTGTCGAGTGAGACGAACGAGAGCCAGTGCTCGCGTAGCTCTTGTGACATCGTCATATCGCGTCCGACAGCCTCGAAGAAGTCCTCCGACTCTGTTAAAACGGGCGCTTGTTCTGCTCGATAGCTGGCATCCTGCGGAAGGGTGGGTTCGCCCTGGAGGTAGTCGGCAACAGCGGCACTTCCACGCTGTATGGCGTATGCGAGCGTCTCGATGGCCTGTCTGGGAATGGTAGAAAACCGTATCCGTCGGAGGTCCAGCTTTCTCACCAGCGCCAGACTCATCTGGGCGCGCCTCGCGATTTGCTGGATAGATAGGCCGAGCTGCTTGCCTTCTTGCACAATCCCTTTCAACGGAGTCTCCTCCCCTGGAGCATGGGCATGCAGAATATTCTGCACAATACTCATGCCTCGGAGGACCAGCGCGTCTTCGTCAACGCCCTGATTGTCTGCAGGAGCCGGAAGCCATGTCATAAGTGACCAATTGGCCGTAAATTCGGTGAGTTCCCGCTCATAGTAAGGGTAACGGCGTATCCATTCTGCAAGCGACGCATAGCCTGGACCAGGATCAGAGATGGCGTAGGCATTCAAAACATCATTCAATGACGCTCGCTCACTGTTCTGATTCATGCTGCTCTCCTCGCCAGTGTTCTAGCATCTCCTCCGCGAGAGTCAACCATGTCTGAAGAGTGCGTGGAGACTTTTTGAAATAACGGCTGAGAGTAGGGACAGAAGGATCCTTCGCATCGATTTGCCACCCCTCATAGTAGCGCAGGATGAAAGCAGTCCGATAAGGCTCCTTGAGACTATTCAGCCCTTCCCGGTATAACATGCGCTGCTCCATTGGAATCGAAGGATCGGCTACATCATCCTGTTGGACACTGTTTCGAACGTCGTCGTCCCCTTCTGGTTCATAACCGGCGGTGGACGTGAGCGGGACAGTATTCTCCGCCTCCTTTTTAATCCCTTTGACATACTGGTTATACACGCCGATAATCAGACTTTTAAGCGCAAGCCCAAATCGTACCTGCAAAAAATCACCCCGGTCGCTCCCCACATCCAAAATGGGAGCGAACAAATCCAGTATGACATCATTGAAGGCGTCCTCGATGCCCTGCTGACCCAGCGCCTGCAATCTTCCGTAAATCATGTTCTTACAACGATCGATCAAAATCACCGAAAGGTTGTTGACGATGCGCTCGTCGCCCCTCCTGCGAAACTCACGGATCAGGTAAACTAAACACTCCTCCTGGAAATAATCTGGTGAGTGATGGTCGGCAATCCGCGCTCGCTCCACCAGTTGAGAGGAAGTCAACGTCAGCGCAGCTTCGATCTGCCAGTGAACGGCGGCGGTACGTTGATATACCTCTCCCGTGCTACTACAGTGCGTGAGTGGCTGAACCTGTACGCTCGCCTGTACTGCCCCGATTTTCTCATCGACATCAGACTGCAACGCCCCGCCCCTCCATTTTCTCCTCCTATCTATACAATAGCTGCAAACTAATGAAACCGGAAACGCTAACGTATAGCGAGGCGAATAATCATCCGTTTGCCCCGCTATTATAGACCGATGGAAAGATGAGCAACATGAGATGGAGGAACTAGCTGCGGCTTCTGTAAGGAACCTTCACCCCGCCCCTGCACTCTACAATCCTTTGGATTATCATAGCAGACGGGCTGAGGAGCATAGGCCTGGAAGAACAAAAAATAGGACTTTCATACCTTTTTGTGGTTAAAATCACTCTACTCTTATGTAATCAATGGGATCCTACTCTGCCTGTGACCATCGTCTCTTCCTACACAGAGAGAAGAGCATTTTCGGCTACTCCAATTTCTCCATCTCCCCTGACAAGAGTTTGGAGTATTCTCGCTGAAGAGCAGCAAGTACGCCAAAAACGCAAAAAGGACAGCTTTTCTGTGAAAAGCCATCCTTGAACTACCACTGTCATGTTTGCGGACTGCAGTCCAGCAATACACAAACTAGCCGATCGCGCCTGCCGTGTAGGGAAGCACTAGATGCGCATGGCAGATAGCAATAGCAGCTGCATCAGCGGCATCATCCGGCCTGGGAACTGCAGGCAGGTGGAGCCATTGGCACACCATGTAGCCTACTTGCTCTTTGCGAGCAGCCCCATACCCGGTCACAGCCAACTTCACCGCACTGGGAGTGTACTCAGCGATCGAGACTCCCCTCTGCGCCAGCACAAGAATCGCAACACCGCGCGCCTGCGCGACTGCGATTGCCGTTGTCACATTCTTGCCGAAGAAGAGTTCCTCGATGGCTGCCTCTGCTGGCAGGTACTGGGCGATGATCGTGCCGA
>WNFE01006877.1_pt1 | contig 11144 bp, 8 predicted proteins | sample 5400451 | NCBI WGS metagenome assembly WNFE01 (sample SAMN13153344, study PRJNA577476) | soil metagenome | isolation source: 200 cm saprolite under Douglas fir tree site 2 hole 2 | place: USA:California | collected 2015-04-18
CACAAGATCCAGGAACGCCCGGTCGGGATGGGCGGCGAGATCAAGCTGCGGCCGATGATGTATCTGGCGCTCAGCTACGACCATCGCATCGTCGATGGGCGCGAGGCGGTCACGTTTCTGGTGCGGGTCAAAGAGATTCTGGAAGACCCGGAGCGGCTGATTTTGGATCTGTGAGGAAACTCTCGGCGGATGTTCGGGTCGTGAGCGATCGAGGCAAACTCCACCTCTCCCCGCTGGGGAGAGGTCGGTTGCGAAGCAACCGGGTGAGGGGGACGGACCTCTCGTTAGTTCGGTTTCCCCTCACCCCGACCCTCTCCCCAGCGGGGAGAGGGAGCCCGCGTTCTCGGCCCCGCACCATCTCGATCCCTGTCGTACACGCCCGGCCGTAGAGGCCAGACAAGGCGGAGCATTTCATGGCCTACGATCTCGTCGTCATCGGCAGCGGTCCCGGCGGCTATGTCTGCGCCATTCGCGCCGCCCAGCTCGGCATGAAAGTGGCCGTGGTGGAGAAGCGGGAGACGTTCGGGGGCACCTGCCTCAACATCGGCTGCATCCCGTCGAAGGCGCTGCTGCACGCCTCCGAGCTGTTCGAAGAGGCCGGCCACAGCTTCGAAAAAATGGGCATCAAGCTCGCCGCCCCGAAGCTCGACCTTCCCGGCATGATGAAGTTCAAGGACGAAGGCGTCGACGGCAACGTCAAAGGCATCGCGTTTCTGTTCAAGAAAAACAAGATCGATGCTTTTCAGGGCGAGGGAAAAATCCTCGCTCCCGGCCAGATCGAGATCCGGGCGGGCGACGGAAAGGCGCAAACGATCGAAACCAAGGCGATCGTGATCGCCACCGGGTCCGACGTCGCCAGACTCAACGGCATCGACATCGACGAGAAGCGCATCGTGTCCTCGACCGGAGCGTTGAGCCTCGACAAGGTGCCGCAGCGCCTGCTCGTGGTCGGCGCCGGCGTCATCGGCCTCGAGCTCGGCTCGGTGTGGCGGCGGCTCGGCTCCGAGGTGCTGGTGGTCGAGTTCCTCGATCGCATCCTGCCGGGTATCGACGCCGAAGTCGGCAAGCAGTTTCAGCGCATGCTCGAGCGCCAGGGAATGACGTTCAAATTGTCGTCCAAGCTTACCGCCGTCGACGACTCGGGCAAGAAGCTCAAGGCGAAGGTCGAGCCCGTTGCCGGCGGCGCGGCGGAGACCGTCGAGGCCGACGTGGTGCTCGTCGCGATCGGGCGAGTGCCCTACACCGAAGGACTGGGGCTGGAAGCGGCCGGCGTGAACCGCGACAATCGCGGCCGCGTCGTGGTCGACCGGCATTTCGCCAGCAGCGTCCCTGGCATCTACGCGATCGGCGACGTAATCGCCGGCCCGATGCTCGCCCACAAGGCCGAGGACGAGGGCGTGGCAGTCGCGGAAATTCTCGCGGGCCAGGCCGGGCACGTGAACTACGACGTGATTCCCAACGTCGTCTACACGTATCCGGAAATCGCCAGCGTGGGCAAAAGCGAGGAGGAGCTCAAAGAGGGCGGCATCGCCTACCGGGCCGGCAAGTTCCCGTTCACGGCGAACCCGCGGGCCAGGGTCAATCTGACGCCGGAGGGCTTCGTCAAGATTCTGGCCGACGCCGGCACGGATCGGGTGCTCGGCGTGCATATCGTCAGCGCCGACGCCGGCAACATGATCGCGGAGGCGGCGGTGGCGATGGAATTCGGCGCGTCCTCGGAAGATATCGCGCGCACCTGCCATGCGCATCCGACGCTGAGCGAGGCGGTGAAAGAGGCGGCGCTGGCGGTCGACAAGCGGTCGATTCACATGTGAGCTTCCGCATGCCGGCTTGCCGCTCGCGGCAACATCGGCGTTGCGCGGCAATGCCGGGCTGTTGCAGCGGCCGCGCGGGGGGAGCGCTCGTGTCGTGCTGCGCTGCACGAGCACGAATTCGCCACTTTGACGTTTCCTCTTGGGTGCGGCCGGACTAGGCTGAGACGGATAAAGGTTGAAAACCGCATGCGGCGCTGGCTCAAACCGCTCTGGATCTTCCTCGCCGTCCTCTTCCTGATCGAGGCGTGGCTGTGGGATCACCTCGAGCCGATCGTCGCCCGGATCGTCGCATGGATTCCCTGGCAGCGCCTCAAGGTGCTGCTGGCCCGATCGATCGCCCGGCTGTCGCCTACGGCCACGCTCGTCGTCTTCCTGGTGCCGGTGGCCGTGATCATTCCGTTCAAGGTGGTCGGGCTGTGGCTCGTGGCCGAAGGTTATTGGCTGCACGCCGCCGGCATGCTGCTGGTCGCCAAGCTCGCCGGGCTCGGCACCACCGCGTTCGTGTTCGACGCCTGCCGCGACAAGCTGTTGCAGCTGGTATGGTTTCGGCTGCTCTACGAATCCCTGATCGCGCTGCGCGATTGGGCGCACGCAATGGTGGATCCCATCACGCGAAAAATCCGCCGCTTGATCTGGCTGTCCAGGCCGCAGCGCGCCGGCCGCTTTTTCCGGCGAGTCGCACGCATCCGCCGGCACATGCGTCGTCCGGACGAATTGACCTCGCCGCCGGCAGAGCCTCCGCCGGGGCCGGCCCGGGCGATCAGATGAAATGCAGCGCGTGCAGGGCATCGGGGGCGTAATACCCGACCGCCATCAGCGCGACGCCGGCGATCCCCAATATTCCGCCGAACCAAGCCAGCGCCACCATCGAGGTGATCACCGAGGCCGAGGCCAGCACGATGCCGATTTGCAGCGCGGCGGAGGCGATTTCATAGTGATGATATTCGGCAAAGGCCACGTCCCGCTCTTTTTCTTTCTCGCGCGCTTGTTCCTCCAGCTCCTTGCGGCCCTCGTGCTTCTCGGGATCCGACTGGTAGCGATCCGCCGTCTTCTGCCAGCCGGCGATGCGTTTTTGCTTGGCTGCCTTGACGTCCGGATCGCTCGTGGTCGCGAGATCCAATTCCATGGTTTCGGCCGAGGTCCGTAGAATCGTCTCGCGCATGTGCTTGGCCTGGTAGAACGCCCACAGATTCGCCGCCTCGATGTTGGCGCGCAGACCCTCGGTCTGCGCGCTCTTGCCCAGCGTCTCGGCGAACGCCAGGAATAGCGCCAGGACCGAGATCAGGAGCGCGATCTTCTTGTTCGAGCCGGCGAGGTGCTCGGCTTCCTCGGCGTGCTCGACTTGCTCGTGTGCGCCAGCCATGACTGTCCGCCTCCAAAGTTGGGTCCGATCGACGGTGTAACGAAGCGCTCGGCGCGCGCAAGGGGGACGCGGGGGCGGTCGGGAGCTTTTCGGATTCAAGCCCGCGGATGCGCGTTGCGATAGACTTCGACCAGCCGCTCGGCATCGACCTCGGTATAGATCTGCGTGGTCGAAAGCGAGGCGTGGCCGAGCAGCTCCTGGATCGCGCGCAAATCGCCGCCCCGCGCCAGCAGGTGGGTGGCGAAGGAATGCCGCAGCGCATGCGGGGTCGCGCTCTCCGGCAGCGCGAGCGCACCGCGCAGCCGCGCCATCGCCAGCTGCACGATCCGGGGCGACAGCGGCCCGCCCCTGGCGCCCACGAACAGCGGGCCGTCAGCGGCGAGCGCATAGGGGCAGATCGCGACGTAATCGGCGACGAGGCGCAGCACCTGCTGCAACACCGGGACCATGCGGGTCTTGTTGCCCTTGCCGGTGACCAATATGGCGTCGCCTCGGCCGGGTTCCGGCACTGCGTTGCGCGCGAGCCCGAGCGCTTCCGAGATGCGCAAGCCGGAGCCGTACAGCAGGGCCAGCACCGCGGCGTCGCGCGCGAGAATCCAGGGCTCGCGATCTTCGCCGGCGCGCAGCTCGGTTTCCACGATGCGCTTGGCGGCGCTGACGGTGAGCGGCTTGGGCAGGGTCTTCGGGAGTTTTGGCGAGCGCACGGCGGAGAGCGCGCCGATCGCGCCCTTGCCGTGGCGCTCGAGATAGCGGGCGAACGAGCGCGCGCCGGCGAGCGCGCGCATCAGCGAGCGGCTGGTGAGCCCCTCGGCCCGGCGCGCGGCCAAGAATGCGCGCACATCGCGTGGCTCGAGCTTTGCAAGATCGGTAAGCGTCAGCTTCTGGCCGAGATGCCCGGCCAGAAACGCCAGCAGCTGACGCGCGTCCCGCGCGTAGGCTTCGAGGGTCTTTGGCGAATAGCGGCGCTCGGCACCGAGATACTCGAGCCATCGTTCCACCTCGGCCCCGAGCTCAGGCCGCGCGAAGGGGAGCAACGCGTTCCCCTCCCGCTTGCGGGGAGAGAGCCTGCCCCGGGCTTGATCCGGGGGTGCCAAGGACCGAAGGTCCGAGGCGGGTGAGGGGCGAGAGAGAATCGGCGAAATGCCCCTCACCCGGCCCGCATCTCGCTGCGCTCGCTGCGTGCCACCCTCTCCCCGCTTGGCGGGGCGAGGGAAGCGCGCGCGGGGCTCGTCCGCAGAATCCATCGGCGTCTGATCCGGCTAGCTTGACACCCCGGCTTATCTCACCCCTTTCCTTCACCTTTCGTTAACCGGATCGTCGGCCCGCCATGCCCAAGCAGATTGTCGACGTCCTCGTGCCGGTCGCCCTCGATCAGGCCTATTCCTATCGGGTGCCGGCGGGGCTCGAGCTTGCGCCCGGCGATCTCGTGCGCGTGCCGTTGGGGCCGCGCAAAGCGACCGGCGCGGTGTGGGGCGACGGCGTGGCGCGGCCGGGGCTCGACAATCGGCTCAAAGACGTGGCCGAGAAGCTCGAAATCCCGGCGCTCAAGCCGGAGTTGCGAAATTTCATCGATTGGGTCGCCGATTACACGCTCAGCTCCCGCGGCATGGTGCTGCGCATGGCGCTGCGCATGGGCGAGCAGCTCGGGCCGGAGCGCCCGCGGGTCGCGGTGCGGCTCGCCGGGCCAATTCCCTCGCGCATGACGCCGGCGCGCAAAAAAGTCCTGGCGCTGCTCGCCGACGGCTTGCTCCGCGCCAAGCGCGATGTTGTCGAGGAAGCCGGCGTCTCGCCCGGCGTGATCGACGGGCTTGTGGATGAAGGGACACTGGAGACCGCGGCGCTTGCGCCCGAGCCGGTCGCGCGCCCGCCCGATCCGGATTTTGCCGCGCCGGACCTGAGCCCGGCGCAGGCCGAGGCCGCCGACGCGCTGCGGGCCACAATCGCGGCCGGCGGCTATGCGGTGACGCTGATCGACGGCGTGACCGGCTCCGGCAAGACCGCGGTCTATTTCGAAGCCATTGCCGAAATGATCCGGCGTTCCCGCCAGACCCTGGTCCTCATGCCGGAGATCGCGCTCACCGCGCAGTTCCTCGACCGGTTCACGGAGCGCTTCGGCGTGCGTCCGGCCGAATGGCATTCCGGCCTCTCCCCGCGCGTGCGCGCGCGCACCTGGGCGGCCGCCGCCAACGGCGAGGTCCTGGTCGTGGCGGGCGCCCGGTCCGCGCTGTTCCTGCCCTATGCGGATCTCGGGCTCATCATCGTCGATGAGGAGCACGACCCGGCCTACAAGCAGGAGGACGGCGTGCGCTACCACGCCCGCGACATGGCGGTGGTGCGGGCGCATATCGCGAAAATTCCCATCGTGCTGGCTTCGGCGACGCCCTCGGTCGAGACCGAGGTGAACGCACGGCGCGGGCGCTACGCCCGCCTCTCGCTGCCCGAGCGCTTCGGCGGCCAGCGTCAGCCGGCGATCGAGGCGATCGATCTGCGCCGCGAAGCTCCGCCGCGCGGGCGCTATATCGCGCCGCCGCTCGCCGAAGCCGTGAAGGTGACGCTCGAGCGCGGCGACCAGGCGCTCCTGTTTCTAAACCGGCGCGGCTATGCGCCGCTCACGCTGTGCCGGGCCTGCGGGTTCCGGCTGCAGTGCCCGCATTGCGATGCATGGCTGGTCGACCATCGCTTCCGGCGCCGACTCGTGTGCCACCACTGCGGGTTCTCCATGCCGCCGCCCGCGGCGTGCCCCAAATGCGAGGCGAAGGACTCGTTCGTCGCCTGCGGGCCCGGCGTCGAGCGGCTCGAGGAAGAGGTCGCCGCGCTGTTCCCGGGCAAACGCATCCTGGTGCTCTCGAGCGATCTCGTCGCCACCGTCGAGCGCCTGAGGGAGGAGCTCGCCGACATCGAGCAGGGCAAGGTCGACCTTGTCATCGGCACCCAGCTCGTCGCCAAGGGCCACCATTTCCCGAAACTCAAGCTGGTGGGCATCGTCGACGCCGACCTGGGGCTGGGGTCCGGCGACCCGCGCGCCGCGGAGAAAAGCTTCCAATTGCTGCACCAGGTCGTCGGCCGCGCCGGGCGCGAGGCCGGGAGGGCGGGCCGCGGCCGCGGCCTGATCCAGACACACCAGCCGGACCATCCGGTGATGCGGGCGCTCATCGCGGCCGACCGCGAGGCGTTCTACGCGGCCGAGATCGCCGCGCGCGAGCGCAGCGCCTATCCGCCGTTCGGGCGCCTTGCGAGCCTCGTCGTCTCCGGGCCGGATCGCCCGGGCGCGGAAGGATTCGCGCGAAGACTCGCCGCCGCGGCGCCGAAGAGCGATGACGTGCGCGTGCTCGGGCCCGCGGAAGCGCCGATCGCGCTCATCCGCGGCCGGCACCGGTTCCGGCTGCTGGCGAAATCGCCGCGCAATTTCGATCTCTCGGATTATCTGCGCGGCTGGCTCGCGAGGGCGCCGAAGCAGAAGGGCGGCGTGCGGCTCGAGGTCGATATCGATCCGCAGAGTTTTTTGTGAGTTGCGTCTGCGAGTGGGTCCTCCGCCGAACCTGAGTGCCGCAAGGTTGTGTCTTGCGCCGGACTGCGCGGTTTGGCTCGTGTTGCGCCGCGTGCCTCCCTGTGTTAGCGAAACCTTCGATTTTTCAAGGGCGCGACGGCTCCGCGCCTGAAGCAAAAATCCTGCTTCCCGCCAACGGCTTGCGCTGCGTCCTCCCGGGACGGCGCCGGGCCCGATCAGTGTTGCGCCATGGATGAGCTAAAAACCCAGGATCGGATCGTGGGGGGCATGGCGGGCCGCTACGCGAGCGCGCTGTTCGAGCTCGCGCGCGAGACGAGCGCGATCGACGCGGTCGCGGCCGATCTCGACGCGCTCGCGGCGCTGATCGCGCAAAGTCCCGACCTCGCGCGCCTCGTGCGCAGCCCGGTGCTCGGCGCCGAGGACCAGCTCAGGGCGCTCTCGGTCCTGCTCGAACGCATGGGGATCACCGGGCTCGCGGCGAATTTCGTGAAACTCATCACGGCGAACCGGCGGCTGTTCGCGTTGCCGGACATGATCCGGGCCTACAAGGCGCTGGTGGCGCGCGAGAAGGGCGAGGTCACGGCCGAGGTGACGGTTGCCGAGAATCTCGCGGAAAAACATGTCGCCGCGCTGACCGAGGCGCTGCGCTCGGTCACCGGCAAAGCGGTCGAACTCAAGGTGCAGGTGAACCCGGCGATCGTCGGCGGGCTCATCGTCAAGCTCGGCAGCCGCATGGTCGATGCATCGCTTCGAACCAAGCTGCAATCGCTCAGGCACGCGATGAAAGAGGCTCGCTGATGGATATCCGCGCCGCAGAGATTTCCGCGATTCTCAAGGAGCAGATCAAGAATTTCGGCCAGGAGGCCGAGGTCTCCGAGGTCGGCCAGGTGCTCTCGGTCGGCGACGGCATCGCCCGCGTCTACGGCCTCGACAACGTCCAGGCCGGCGAGATGGTCGAGTTCGAGAACGGGGTGCGCGGCATGGCGCTCAACCTCGAGGTCGACAACGTCGGCATCGTGATCTTCGGCAACGACCGCGAGATCAAGGAAGGCCAGACCGTCAAGCGCACGCGCGCCATCGTCGATGCGCCGGTCGGCAAGGCGCTGCTCGGCCGGGTGGTCGACGCGCTCGGCAATCCGATCGACGGCAAGGGGCCGATCGAGGCGACGGAGAAGCGCCGGGTCGACGTCAAGGCGCCCGGCATCATTCCGCGCCGCTCCGTGCACGAGCCGATGGCGACCGGGCTGAAAGCGATCGACGCCCTGATCCCGATCGGGCGGGGCCAGCGCGAGCTGATCATCGGCGACCGCCAGACCGGCAAGACCGCGATCGCGCTCGACACCATCCTCAACCAGAGGCCGCTCAACGCCAGCGACGACGAGAAAATCAAGCTGTATTGCGTCTACGTCGCGGTCGGGCAGAAGCGCTCGACGGTGGCGCAGTTCGTGCGCGTGCTCGAGGAGAACGGCGCGCTCGAATATTCGATCGTGGTCGCCGCGACCGCGTCCGACCCGGCGCCGATGCAGTTCCTCGCGCCGTTCTCCGGCTGCACCATGGGCGAGTTCTTCCGCGACAACGGCATGCACGCGGTCATCATCTACGACGACCTGTCCAAGCAGGCGGTGGCGTACCGGCAGATGTCGCTCCTGCTGCGCCGCCCGCCCGGGCGCGAAGCCTATCCGGGCGACGTGTTCTACCTGCACTCGCGCCTGCTCGAGCGGGCGGCGAAGATGAACGAGGAGAACGGCGCCGGCTCGCTCACCGCGCTGCCGGTGATCGAGACCCAGGCCAACGACGTGTCGGCCTACATTCCGACCAACGTCATTTCCATCACCGACGGCCAGATCTTCCTGGAAACCGATCTGTTCTACCAGGGCGTCCGTCCGGCCGTGAACGTCGGGCTCTCGGTGTCGCGCGTCGGTTCCTCGGCCCAGACCAAGGCGATGAAGAAGGTCGCCGGCCGCATCAAGGGCGAGCTCGCGCAATATCGGGAGGCTGACCGAGCTGCTGAAGCAGCCGCAATTTTCCCCGCTCAAGATGGAGGAGCAGGTCTGCGTCATCTATGCGGGCGTCAACGGCTATCTCGATCCGATCCCGGTTTCGCGGGTGCACGCCTTCGAGCAAGGGCTGCTGACTACGCTGCGCGCGCAGCACGCCGACATCCTGGATGCGATCCGAACCTCGCGCGACCTCGACGATAAAACTTCGGCCAAGCTCAAGAACGCGGTCGATGCATACGCCAAGGCCTTCGCGTGATGCGGGGCGGGATGCACATGCGCCGTCACCCTGAGGAGCGAGCGACCGCAGGTCGCGAGCCTCGAAGGGCGGTCGCGCTATCAGCATCCTTCGAGGGCCGCCTTCGGCGGCCACCTCAGGATGACGACGTCAGGATCTGACGCCAGATGCCCAGCCTGAAAGACCTGCGCAACCGCATCGCCTCCACCAAGGCGACGCAGAAGATCACCAAGGCCATGCAGATGGTGGCGGCATCGAAGCTGCGCCGCGCCCAGGCCGCGGCCGAGGCGGCGCGGCCCTACGCCCAGCACATGGACAAGGTGCTCGGCAATATCGCGCGCGGCGTCGTCGGCCTCGAATGGGCGCCAAAACTGCTCGCCGGCACCGGACGCCAGCAGGTGCACTTGCTGGTCGTGTGCACGGCCGAGCGCGGACTGTGCGGGCCGTTCAACTCGGCGATCGTGCGGCTTGCCCGCGAGCGCGCCGGCGCGCTCGTCGCCGAGGGCAAGGAGGTCAAGTTCCTCTGCGTCGGCCGCAAGGGCTTCGAGCAGCTGCGGCGGCAATACGGCCGTCAGATCCTGGAGACGGTGGACCTGCGCGCGGTGCGCGTGCTGAAATTCGAGCACGCCCAGTCCATCGGCGAAAAGCTGACCCGGCTGTTCGCCGAGGGCGCGTTCGACGTCTGCACCTTGTTCTTCTCGCGGTTCAAGTCGGTCATCGCCCAGATTCCGACCGCGCAGCAAATCATCCCGCCGGTATTTTCCGCGCAAGAGGCCAACAACGCCGGCGGCGCGGTCTACGAATACGAACCTGATGAGGAAGACATCCTGGCCGAGCTCTTGCCGCTCAACATCGCCGTGCAGGTGTTCCGGGCGCTGCTGGAGAACGCGGCCTCCGAGCAGGGCGCGCGCATGTCGGCGATGGACAATGCCACCCGCAACGCCGGCGACATGATCGAACGGCAGACCATGAGCTACAACCGCTCGCGCCAGGCGATGATCACCAAGGAGCTGATCGAGATCATCTCCGGCGCCGAGGCGCTGTGAGGCGCCGCCTTTCTTCGTGACGAGGACATCATGGCCAATCCGACCGGACACGTTTCGCAAGTGATGGGCGCCGTGGTCGACGTGCAGTTCCACGGCGACCTGCCGGCGATCCTCAATGCGCTGGAGACCGACAACCACGGCAACCGCCTGGTGCTGGAGGTGGCGCAGCATTTGGGCGAATCCACCGTGCGCACCGTCGCCATGGACTCGACCGAAGGCCTGGTGCGCGGCCAGGAGGTCAAGGACAGCGGCGGGCCGATCACGGTCCCGGTCGGCGAGGGCACGCTCGGGCGCATCATCAACGTCATCGGCGAGCCGGTCGACGAGGCAGGCCCGGTCAAATACGAGGAGCGGCGCGCCATTCACCAGGAGACCCCGCTTTACACCGAGCAATCGACCGAAGCCGAGATCCTGGTGACCGGCATCAAGGTCGTCGATCTGCTCACGCCCTATGCCAAGGGCGGCAAGATCGGCCTGTTCGGCGGCGCCGGCGTCGGCAAGACCGTGATCATCATGGAGCTGATCAACAATGTCGCCAAAGCCCACGGCGGCTATTCGGTGTTCGCCGGGGTCGGCGAGCGCACCCGCGAAGGCAACGACCTCTATCACGAGATGATCGAGTCGAAGGTCAACAAGGATCCCAGGGAGGGCTCGACCGAGGGCTCCAAATGCGCGCTGGTCTACGGCCAGATGAACGAGCCGCCGGGCGCGCGGGCGCGGGTCGGGCTCTCGGGCCTCACCGTCGCCGAATATTTCCGCGACCAGGGCCAGGACGTGCTGTTCTTCGTCGACAACATCTTTCGCTTCACCCAGGCCGGATCGGAAGTGTCGGCGCTGCTCGGGCGCATTCCGTCCGCGGTCGGCTATCAGCCCACGCTGGCCACCGACATGGGCGCGCTGCAGGAGCGCATCACCACCACCACCAAAGGTTCGATCACCTCGGTGCAGGCGATCTACGTCCCGGCCGACGATCTGACCGATCCGGCGCCCGCGACCGCGTTCGCGCATCTCGACGCCACCACGGTGCTGTCACGCTCGATCGCCGAGAAGGGCATCTACCCGGCGGTCGATCCGCTGGATTCCACCTCGCGCATGCTCGATCCCCGCGTCGTCGGCGAGGAGCACTATCAGGTGGCGCGCGATACCCAGCAGGTGCTGCAGCGCTACAAATCGCTCCA
>WNFE01003858.1_pt1 | contig 11143 bp, 7 predicted proteins | sample 5400451 | NCBI WGS metagenome assembly WNFE01 (sample SAMN13153344, study PRJNA577476) | soil metagenome | isolation source: 200 cm saprolite under Douglas fir tree site 2 hole 2 | place: USA:California | collected 2015-04-18
TATCGAGAGTCTGACTCTTAAATCAATCACCATCTGTTGTGGGGCGTAATACTACATCATCACGAATAATTCGGCATTTCTGAGAGATTTTAGGGCTGTACCGGATAACATGGGAAAGCCACGCGTAATCCCCTCCCACCAGTTTTGCTGTAGCGACTTACTCAGGGGATAGACTGGATCCCGGGGAATAGCCTGTGAGCAAACCGGCAATATATTCGCCAAGATTGTGTTCGATGAGCACATCGAGGAGCATCAGACATAGGGAAGGAGGATAGGAACTACTGACTCGCGATGCGTTCAGGAAAGTTCGATATAACCCCATCGACGTCAAGGGAGAGTGCACGCTGGATGTCGCTGGGAGCGTCTGCCGTGTAGACGAACACGAGCAAGCCCGCACGGTGGAATGAATCCACGAGCACACGCGTGGTCTTGTCGTGGCGAAGACCGACGTAGGAAGATCCGTATTTAATCGCACGGGCGACGGAGGCACGGGACAGACCGCCGAAGAGCACCATGAGAGAGGCCTCTGGTTCGACCGTTCGAACATGTTGTAACTCATCGTGCAAGAAGGAAGCGTAGATGACAGGGTCTCTGAACCCAGCCTCACGCACCACTTCAACAGTCTGCTGAGCCATCCCTTTGACCTTGAGTTCCAACATCAGCCCTGCTTCTCCTGCGGCCACCTTGAGCACTTCCTTAAGCGTTGGAATGTGTTCGCCGTTCCCTGCGTTGAACTTCTTGACCTCCTGTAGTGACAAGTGATCAACCCGTCCCTTCCCATTGGTCGTCCGATTCACTGTCTCATCATGGAGGACCACGAGTACGCCGTCCGCCGTGCGACGCAGGTCAATCTCCACGAAATCGACTCCGAGGGCGATCCCTTTCTGAATCGCGGCCAACGTATTTTCCGGGCCATGGCCCGCGGCCCCACGATGGCCGATTCTCAACACCCGCCGCATGAAGTCTCCTTGGAACCTTGGCCGAAGAAGTAAACCAAGCTGGGGCTACTGGATCGGTGGCGCAAATCGAAGATTGTGGGCATCCAGATTTGCGAGATATTCCTTCATGCGTTTTTGCTCATGGTTCTTCACAAATTCGATCACCTTGCGATCAATTTCCAGCAACCCGAGTCCAGAGGGAATCTCGTCTGGGCAGATGACAAATAGGTTCACGCCCCGCTCCTTGGCTTTCGCCTGGGCTTCCTTGACGCGGTGGTGGATGTACCGCTGGTTCAACCGTAAGAAGTTGTTCAACTCCAGAAGGTCTCGCAGGGGGTATGGCTCGATACGAATACGCTCCCTTGGAACATTGAGGAAGATGAATATCGTATCGCATCCCAAGCTGAAGGCTTCCTCGACCGGAAGGGGATTGGCGAGATCGGCATCAAGGTACCGGTAGCTGTTCATTTCAACCATCTCAAACAACGGGTACAGGGCCATGGACGCGCGAATCCGTTTAAAGAAGAGGTCGTGTTTGGCCTTCTGGGTTCGCGTGTCCTCGCTCCCGTCCATCGCAAGATCGGGATCTTTATTGGAAAAGACCACGGTCGCTCCGTCTTCGAACCGTTCAGTAATGATGTGCCAGACGATGGGGCTTGCGAGCACCTTCTGCAGATCAATCTGCTCGCCCAGTCTGGCCAGAAGGGGGAGCGGATCGAGGAAAGCTTTCATCCTCTTGAATTCAAAATACTTATCCATCTCATCGAACGTTTCCCGGATCTCAGGCGCCTGCACGAGCCGCCGAAAAGATTTGTGTTGGGACGCAAACGCATCCATGAGGCGAAAGACGAAGCTCACGGTGCGGCCTGCTACGCGAAACGGCATGCGCATACAAAAGGACATGACCAAAGGCAGGAACTTGATGGCCCTCCTGAGATCATGGAGAAATGATCCGCTCGGCCCCCAGCCTAGACTTACTTGTGGAACAACCCCTAAGAGACTCGCTAATTTTTCCTGGACGAATGGATGAACCTCATAGATTGCTTCCGGGGAGGTGATATAGTCTTCCCAGATGCGGAGAGTTTTCTCGGCCCCGACTACACCGGGATTCTCGACAAACCCGAGAGCATTGCAGGTTCCGGCGGAGGAACTCACAATATGGGTGGGACAGAAGCCGGCATGGACCACTTCCGCGGCCGCAACCGCTTGGATAACGGCTTTACACCCGCCCCCGCAAAAAACAAACAGAATGTTCCCGTACTTATTCGATTGATGATCAGACATGCGAATTCTCCGGCCGTGCGTGATTAGAACACCTGTGTGGTGTGGACACCTCTCTGCAGCGCTGCCCAAGCCGTGGATGTGCTGTGGCATCCGGAGCACTGCGCGCTCGACCTGCGCCCGCATGCGAGGGACCCGACCCGATGAACATGTATGACGTCTGCATTGTGGGAGCAGGGGTCGTAGGGTGCGCCATCGCCAGAGAGTTGATGCACCGGCGCTGGGACACGCCCTTCCGCGTCGTTGTTCTCGAGCAACACGATGGCGTGGCGGAGGAGACCAGCGGGCGCAACAGCGGAGTGCTCCATAGCGGAATCCACGAACATCCCTGTTCGCTGAAGGGACAGCTGGCTCGAGAGGGAAGTGCGCTGGCGGTCTCGTACGCATTAGAGCATGGAATCCCGCTGCTGAGAACGGGAATGGTCATCGCCATTTCGTGGGATGATGTCCGTCGAGGCCTCTGGCGTGAGGTGTCCACGCTACGGCGGCTGTTCGTCAACGCCTGGAGGACGAACATCCGGGTATCGTTCGTAACGCCGTCGGGGTTGCGTGCGTGGGAGCCGAATCTTCGCGCCTGCTGCGGCATTGTCATTCCAAGCGTCTCAGTCATAGACCCTCTGGCTTTCGTACAGTCTCTTAGGACCGACTCGGAAGCGACCGGTGCCGAATTTGCGTTCAACAACCGGGTGATTGGCATCGATGAAGACGCCACCGCTTACATCGTCACCACCGATCGTCAGAGGATCCGCGCAGCGTGCCTGATTAATGCCGCAGGGCTCCACGCCGACGATGTCGCTGCCCTCGCCTTACGCTATAAAAAGTATACCATCTGCCCGGTGCGGGGTGAGTACTACGACCTGGTTACCCCGGAGAAGAAAAGCCTCATCGGACGCCTGGTGTATCCCGCTTTACCTCCTCAAGCGACCGGCAAGGGAATTCATTTCAGCCCCCGCCCGAACGGACGGTTGTTCGTGGGACCGAATGAGGTGGCAATCCAAGACAAGACGGACTACACGTCGCGCAAGACGCCCCCCAGCGTGTTCGTCGAGGCCTTGCAGAAATTCCTCCCGACCCTCGAAGAAGGCGATCTGGAGTGGGCCTACTCCGGAATCCGTCCCTGTGTCATTACCGGCAACGGGCGCAAGAGCGACTTCATCATTGCCTTGGACAGCGAGAACCCACCACTCATCAATCTGGTAGGAATTGAGTCGCCGGGGCTATCCGCGGCCTTAGCGATCGCCAAACATGTTGCCGAACTGCTCTGCGTTCAGAAGCGGTTCAATCCGTCCAGGGGTCGGTCCCTCTCATCTCACGACGCCCGAAGGTGTTGAGGGTGCAGCCGCTCCTCTTCTTCCTTGTTCTTCCTTGCGCAAGACCCGATAGAGTGTTTTGCCAAGAAGCGTTCGTGGTAGCTCGCTGCGAAATTCAATGTGCTTTGGAACTTTATATGAGGCCAAGTATCGCCGACAGTGCTTAACGAGGTCGTGCTCAGAAATTTCATTCGACGATGGAACGACAACCGCCTTGACTGATTCACTCCCGTCTCCCGACAACACGCCAATGACCGCGGCTTCTCGTACCTCCGGGTGGAGCAGTAAAACTTTCTCGATTTCGGAGGGATAGACATTGAAGCCTGAAGTGGAAAGGATCATGTCCTTCTTCCGATCCACGATGTAGAAGAAGCCGTCTTCATCCATGCGTGCCATGTCGCCGGTTGCGAGCCACCCCTCGGGCTTCAGCACATTTGCCGTTTCCACAGGGTTGTTCCAGTACCCCTCCATCACTTGCGGACCTCTCACCCAAAGTTCACCGATTCCTCCAAACGGGACCTCCTGGCCTGTCTCATCAACGATTTTTGCCTCGGTGTTCGCAATTGGTAATCCAATAGAATGCTTCACCGAAAGACCACGGGGGATGTTGCAGTGCGTCACAGGAGAAGCCTCCGAAAGACCATATCCCTCTATGATAAGCTGACCAGTTTGCTCCTTGAATTTCTTGAGGAGCTCGTACGGGAGTGCGGCCCCACCGCAAATGCAGAACTTCGCCGCTGCGAGGTCCTTCTCAGCACAGTTTTCCAAGAGTTTCCGCACGAGCAGAGGGACCATTGCGACCACGGTCGGTCGTTTCTTATGAATGAGAGAGAGAAGCATCTGCATATTGCGGGGATCGGGCACGAGCACCATACATCCACCGACGGCCAGGCAGATATTCTGTGTGACCGTCATCCCGAGCACATGAAAGAGCGGAAGCGCTGCAAGAAAACTCTCTGTACGTTCGGCAGGAGAAAACCAGCTGATGAGTTGCCGAATGTTGGCCGTCAGATTGCGGTGACGCAGCTCCGCGCCTTTCGACACGCCGGTGGTGCCCCCTGTGTACTGGAGGACCGCGATATCGTCAGGGGTCACGATCGGAAGCTCCTCCGGCGCGACGGGGGTCACACTGTCCAGCACATCGTGGAAGAACAGCGTTGTATCGCGGCGCGGAATCTCGATCGGCGGTCGACCGTTTCGATGTTGATAGATATACTTCACGATCGTCGTCATGAAATCGGTGATCCGCGTGACGATGATCGTCTCCAGATCGAGATGCTGGATCTTCTGATACATCATGTCGAGGACCACGATCGCTCGCGCCCCCGCGTCTCGAAGCTGGTGGGACAGCTCGTATTCCGTGTAGGTCGGGTTGCAGGCCACGACAATCCCCCCGGCCCGCAAAATGCCGAAGTAGGCGATAACTGCCTGTGGAGAATTCGGGAGACAGAGGGCCACGCGATCGCCTTTGCGAATTCCCAACGCTGCGAGGCCGCAGGCAAATCGCTCAACGAGGGCGTGGCATTCCTGGTACGACAGGGTCTTGCCAAAGAAATAGAGAGCCGGCCGGCGTGAATACCGCTGTGCGCTCCGGGAGAACATCGCCAAGAGCGTCTCGGGAGAAAGAGAAAGCTCGTGGGGAACTCCCTCGGGATAATGTACGAACCACGGTTGTTCAGGCATGAGGCGCTCCGTTTAGGTTGCTCAAGAAATTCCCGGCACTACCACCCTCCGTTCGAGAGAGCCGGACAGGGCTCGAAGCGTTTGCCATACTTGATCGCCAGCGACTCCAGTTCCTGGGCTACCTGTCCTTGCGTCATGGTTTGCCGAGCCCAGGTGAGAAGGCCACCACGGAACGCGGGGAACCCGATCCCATACGTCAGTGCAAAATCAACCTGCCAGGGATGCTCCACGATCTTGTCATGCAGACAGCGCACCGCTTCGTCGACCATGGGAAGAAACAGGCGTTGGTGAAGGATGTCGTCGGAGATGGGGCCAGCTTCTGAGGGATTGGCGCGACGATAGTTCGCGACTGCGTCGAGAGCCTGCGGATTCTCTTTTTCCGACTTCCAAAATGTCAGCGGCGGCTTTCCTTCCGGAAGGAAGTTTCGCAGCAGCGCATCACGCGACTCGATTCGAGATCCCAGCACGGCCAGCGAGGTCAGTACGTGCAGGGCGACAGGAAGTCCGATTAGATCGAGGAGCTCCAGAGGACCCATAGGATGTCCGCTATCCACTGCCATCCCAAAGTTTTTGGCGACGGTGTCGATGCGCCGAACGGAGATGCCTTCCGCCACCATGATCACAGCCTCCGCCAGATAGCGCGATAGAATCCTGTTCACGAGGAATCCCGGTCCGTCATGGACCACAAGGGGAAACTTGCCCAACCGCTTGGCAAGACTACAGGCCTGTGCAAGGGCCATGTCGGATGTAAAGGATGCGCGCACCACCTCGACCAACTGCATTTTGGCGACAGGATTAAAGAAATGGAGTCCCACGCACCGCTCAGGATGGACGGCACTTGCGGCGATGTCGGCCAGGGTGTACGACGATGTATTCGTGGCAAAAATCGCATCGGGATGTGCCTCCGATTCAAACTCCGCCAACACCGCTCGTTTCACATCCAGCTTCTCCGACACAGCCTCGATGACAAGGGAAGCGAGGCTCACATCCTTGATATGGATAGTTGGAGCAACCCGCATCATGCGATAGCGCAGGTCGGAAGGAAGGATAATCCGCTTACGCACCTGGGCAATTTGGGATTTATGGATGCGTCCGATCGCTTTCGCCAGAATGTCCGAAGAAACGTCTCGCAATACCACCTCATACCCTTTTTCGGCAAGCTGCCCGGCGATCTGTGAGCCCATCAATCCGGCCCCCAGCACACCAACGCGCGCAGCCGCCGCTGGAATAGTGGCAATGTTCCGTTTCACCTCCTCGCCGGCCAGGAACAAACCAACGAGGTGTGAGGAAATCTGGCTGGCCATGAGATCCAGAAGGAGCGGCTTTTCGACTGTGAGCGATCCCTCCAGAATACTCAAACCTATCCCTCTTCCCACTGCATCGATGGCACGGAGCGGAGCCGGGTAGAAATGTCGGACGCGTTTGATTACTTGATGTCGTGCGTAGCGACACACGAGCGTACGAATCCCTGGACCGCTTAAGAATCTCAGGCTTGCTCGGAGGGGCGGCCGTCGGACAGGAACCGAACAGAGAACGCGGGCTTGTGCAATGGCAGCCTGAACGAGAGTTTCTTTCTGAACTCTCTCCAGAGTCCTGACACTGGAAGGGATAGAGGTCACCATCCCTTCCACAAGGCCCATCCGCAGAGCTTGCCTTGGAAAGACGGTCTTCCCCGTCGTGATCATCTCCAATGCCGCCGGTAAACCGATCAGGCGTGGGAGACGCTGCGTGCCGCCGAACCCAGGAAGAATGCCCAGTTTGACTTCCGGTAGGGCAAAACAGGTCTTCGGGTGGGTACTGGCCATGCGCATGTGGCAGGCCATCGTTAGCTCGAGTCCACCGCCCAGACAGGCACCTTCCACTGCGACGACAAACGGTTTCGGCGATCGCTCCATCTCGTCAAAGAGCCTGTGAGCGGCGATCACAAGTTGTTCCATCTCCTGAAAGGAACGTTGCCGTTGCGCGTGGTGCATCTGCTCCAGATCGGCTCCTGCACAGAAGTTTCCTTCCTTCAGGCTCACTAGTACTACGCCTTTGATGACGGCGGATTGCTCGGCAAACTGCACGATCTTCTGCCACTCCGTCATGCTCTCCACGTTGAGCACATTGACCGATTTGCCGGAGTAATCAAACCCCGCCAGCAAGATCCCCTCGTTAAGGACGACGGTCTTAATGTGTTTGAACTCGCCGGGAGAGATGGTGTGGCCGTTTGACATGGCTATTTCCTCTCCAAGATCATCGCCACGCCCTGTCCACCTCCGACGCAGGCGCTGATCAGCGCCCGCTCGGCATTCCGTCGTTTGAGTTCGAACAGGGAGGTCATGGCCAGGCGCAGACCGGAGACGCCAACTGGATGACCGAGCGCGATCGCACCGCCGTGCGGGTTGAGATCGTCGGGCGGGATTTCGCCGAGACGTTCAGTCAATCCGTAATGGCCAAACTTGCGCTCCATGAGAGATGACGAGTCAAGAATGCGGTTGATCCCCAACACGACGGATGCAAAGGCTTCGTTAATTTCCCATACTGTAAAATCCTTGAGGGTCAGGTGGGTCTTGGCCAACACTTTGGCAATGGCCCCGACTGGGGCCAGGCCCATACAGGCCGGCTCATACCCAAAATCAGCGTAGTCTTTCACGTAGCCGAGGATCGGCAGGCCGAGGGACTTGGCCTTGTCCTCCTCCATGAGCAGCATCGCTGCGGCGGCATCGGTTATTTGCGAGGAGTTGGCCGGCGTCACCGAACCGTGGTGCCTGTCGAACACAGGTTTCACCTCACGAAATGTCTCCTGACCGGCATCCTCACGAATTCCATTGTCTCGTTCGACGTAGGTACTCCGCTCGGGGACATACATAGGTACGACCTCGTCCCCAAAGAGCCCGTCCTTCCACGCTTGTGCCGCGAGCCTATGCGATCGAATGGAAAACGCGTCCTGATCCTGCCGGGTGATGCCCAGCGAAGGATCTTTCGCAATATTCTCTGCTGTCTGTCCCATAATGAGGTCACACATCGGATCCGTGAGACCCATCACCAAGCCGACGCGCGGTGGATATTTCTTGAGGTTAAGGAGCGTGGGAATGAGGGCAAGCGCGCCGCCGGCGCGTTCCCGAAAGCCTCTGGCTTTACCGTATTGCAGGAGGAGGCCAGCAACCGTGTGATGGTAGACGACCGGGATACGGCTCATCGCCTCCATGCCGATGACGAGCACCGCATCGGCGTCACCGCTCCGAATGCGCAAGCTTGCATAGTAGAGTGCCGTCACTCCTGAGCCGCAATTTTTCCCCGCCACCGTATCGGCGGGGATCGTCGCGGGGAGGCCACCGGTGACGGCTGCTACCCGCGTCGGATTCACCGCGTGCGTGGGCGTTGCCACATTGCTTCCTAAGACGCAATCGATCGTCTCCAGGGGGAGATTCCAGCGGTGACACCTTGTGATCATTTCGCGGACGACCCAGGCGCCAAGCACGTCCGCATCCGTCTCGCGAAAGTCTGTTCCTTCCTTGCACAGTGGGGTACGAAATCCGTCGACGACGACGACATTACGCATGGTGTATTCTCCGTCCGAAATCCGTAGTGAAGAATCGTCACGCGCCGATGCTCACAGACACGCCTGATCTACACCACATCCTACCACGCCAGGGCGCCAACGGCTCGCGTCGCCCCTGGGGTATGGGTGCTACATAAGAGGGGGTCGGGCCGGCCCAATTCCTGAACAAACCTGGCGTAAGTAGTGGTAAGGTTAACCAATGAGACGAGCGACAGCACCCTAGTTTGCCTGTCATGGAGGCGCCGCGCATGACAAAACCGGATGTGTTTCAAGGGTCTGTGGCGGTGGCCGAGACCGCTCGTGACAAGGCTTCCTATTCCGGGTTTCTTGCGGGGCTGTTTGAAAGCGACGTCCGATGGGACCTCTTTACCTCAATCGGCATTCCACAGATGAGTCCGGCCGCCCTGGATTTCCTAGAACGGTTCAAGATCGCCCTTATACCCCTGGACCCTGAACGAGTTGACAGTGAGGGGGAGCTGCCTGAGCCGGTCCTGAAAACACTGGCTGAGATCGGAGCCTTTGGCATCAAGATTCCCAGACGCTTCGGCGGGCTGGAGTTGACCCAATCTGAGTATCAGAAAGTCGCCACCCTGTGCGCAAGTTTTGATGCATCGCTCACCGTCTTGTTGTCGGCAGCGCAATCGATTGGGGTTCCAGAACCATTGCGCCTCTTCGGAACAGAAGAGCAGAAGACCAAGTATCTTCCTCGACTTGCACGAGGAGAAATTTCAGGGTTTGCACTCACGGAACGAAATGTGGGTTGCGACATTTCAAAGGTAGAAACCTACGCTGTCCGCGTCATAGAAAACGGGAAGACCGTCGCGTATCGCCTCACGGGAGAAAAGTTCTTCATTACGAATTCTGTTAAACAGGACGGCGAGTTTTTGTGTTCTATGCTGGTCGTCATTGCACGAATTGTTGATCGGCCAGAGGAACTCCAAGACCCCCAGGCAGAGAAGCGATATGGGGCCTTCATCGTTGAAACCCACTGGCCAGGTTGCTCTGTCACCCGTCTGCGTTTCGAGGGTGTGAGAGGGATATACAACGGCGTACCGACGTTCAACAACGTCTATGTCCCGATTGAAAACCGCCTGGGCAACGAAGAAGACGGCCTGAGGATCGCACTAGCCACGCTCACCGTCGGCCGCTTGACGCTTCCCGCAGCCAGTTCGGGGGGCCTCAAACAGTGCCTGTCCGTGATGCGCTGGTGGGGGCGCACGCGCGTCCAGTGGAACAAACCGATCGGCGAACACACTCTCATCGGAGAAAAACTCTGCCGTGCTGCGGCCTATACGCTGGCGCTCGACGCCGTGATGGCCTTCTGCGGAGCCTGGGCCAACAAGAAGGGCGACCTCCGGCTGGAGTCGGCTGCAGCCAAAATCATCGGCAGCGAGTGGTACTGGGAAGTGGTTAACGACCTGTTCCAAGTGCGTGGGGGACGGGGATTCATGACCGTTGAATCGCAGCGTAAGAGCGGCGAACTCGGCATTCCGGTTATGCGCATGCTTCGCGATGCCCGGATTAATCTGGTGTGGGAGGGGACGAGTGAGATTCTGCGCATCTGGATGGCGCGCGAGGCTCTCTCGCCCTATATCGAACAGGGCATCGCCTTTCTTCAAGGATCACCTTCAGACAAGATCGCGGCGTCGCTGTACTATGCGCGCATCGCGCTTCGCTCTTGTCTCCCTTTCTTGAATCCCAAGCGCAATTCTGGAATTTTTGGGATGGAATATGCCCAGTGGGTTCGCTTCATCGAGTCGTCCTCTCGGAGCCTGACACGATCGACGCTCGTCGCGACGGCCGGCCATAGGCAGGGTCTGCACAATAAGCAACTCTTGTTGCAAGATTTGGTGAATGACAGCCTCTGGCTCTTTCCCATGGCCGCGACGCTCTGGTATGCGTCCCAATCAGAAATGCGAACGAAACCAGGCATCCTTGAACTTGCCACCTATTTCTGTCAGGAGATGGCGGATCATCTGGACCCTCCCTCCTCTTCGGCGAAAAGCATCCGCAGACACAAGAAAGACACCATCGTCTACCACCTGTCAAAAACAATCATGAACGGCGAGTATGCCTGGCTAGAGGAAGGGATTGTGCCTTTGCTGGAGAAATGACGGACTGGCGGGTCGCATGAATCCCTGCACGTCTTCCGGACGTGTTTCCATATTCCTCACCAACCTCTTACAACTGAGTCACATGGTTCAAGGATGATGTCGTGAACGCCGCCTATCCCATGGCTTGAGGTTCCAGGACGTCACCGTGAGCCTCGCGAGTAGACGTCGTGTGGTCAATGAATAGCCACGCAGCAACCGCTGATGCGATCACGCGCATGCTCATGACTCCTCTGTATCCTCTATGCGGCGCCCCCTTTGTGGCGGGTTGTGGTA
>WNFE01007515.1_pt1 | contig 11141 bp, 8 predicted proteins | sample 5400451 | NCBI WGS metagenome assembly WNFE01 (sample SAMN13153344, study PRJNA577476) | soil metagenome | isolation source: 200 cm saprolite under Douglas fir tree site 2 hole 2 | place: USA:California | collected 2015-04-18
GCCGGAGCGCCAGGATGGACTCGGTGGGCGAGATCTCCATGGGGCAGACGGCGGTGCAGTTGGCCTGGCCGTGACAGCGCGTCAACACGTCCTCCGCGAGGACGGCCTTGCCGCGATCGGCATGCGCCCCGTCGCGGCTATCGCGCTGGAGGTTGAACACGCGATTGAGCGCCGCCGGACCGGGGAAGCGCGGGTCGTGGCTCACCATGGTGCAGGCCGAGACGCACATGCCGCAGCCGATGCACTCGATCGAGGCGTCGATCGCGCGCCGCTCCCGCGAGCGCGAGCCGATCAGGGCGAAGCTGTCGCCCTCCGTCGTGCGGCGGCCGGGGACGAAGACCGCTTTCATCTCCAGCATCTTGCTCTTGATGGGCGCCATGTCGACGACGAGGTCGCGGATCAGGGGAAAGTGGTACAGCGGCCGAACGGTCACCGGACCGCGCGCGAGCCCCGAGAGCAAGGTCCGGCAAGCCCAGCGCTCGCGGCCGTTGATCACCATGCCGCACGAGCCGCACATGCCCACGCGGCAGGCGTAGCGGAAGGCGAGGGTCGGGTCGGCGCCGCGCTGGAGCTCCACGAGGGCGTCGAGCACCGTCATGCCCTGGCGGGCCTTGACCCAGTACTTCTGAAGGCGCTCGCGCGCGCCCGGGCCCCAGCGAAAGACCTTCAGTACCACCGCCACCTCCAGAAGATCAAGAAGGCTGCCGCCCCGGCCAGGAGCGCGAGCAAGAAGAGCAGCCGCTGCCAGCGCGCCGGCAGACCGAAGTCGAGGAGGATGGCGCGGACGCCGAGCAGCCCGTGGAGGAGCACGAGGGCCAGGAGCGCCGCCTGGACGGGGCGCACGAACGGATTCTTGAGGTGCACGACGATCACCGCCAGGAGGCCGACCGCGGCGACGCGCTGGAGCAGCCACGCCCACATGCCCGCCTTGGTGTCCCGCCACGCCTCGGCGGAGCCCATACGGCGCGTGAGCAATTTCCGGTCACGGACGGGTTCGGCGCGCCGCGCGCTCAATCGCCGACCTCGACCCCTGCCGGCTGGCCCACGCTGTCGGGAGTGAGACGGGAGAGCTGCACCGCCTCCCGCCAGACGCGCAGTCCCGCCGAGTCGCCGGAGGCGACGTGGACGTTGTACAGCTCGGCGCCAGTGTCCGGGCAATCCCGACGGAAGTGCGAGCCGCGGCTCTCGTCGCGCTCGAGCGCGCTGCGCGCGATGAGCCAGGCGGCCGCGGACTGGTTCTGGAGGTTGAGCCAGTCCTGCCACGCGAGATTGTAGGTCGCCCCGCCCGGCACGGCCGCCCTCAACGCGCGCTGGCCGATGTCCTCGATCTCGCGGAGCGCCGCCTTGAGCCCCGAGGCCTGGCGCACCAGACCCACCTGCTCCCACATGAGGTCGCGCAGACTCTGCTGGAGCGCGTAGAGTTTCTCGCCTTCGCCGCGCTCGAGCGGCTCGACGATGCGGGCCGCTGCCGCCTCGACCACCTCGGTGGACATCCGCGGCAAGGACCGTCCCACCACCCACTCCGCCATGACATCGCCCGCGATCCCGCCGAACACGGTGGAATCGGCCACGCCATTGCCCCCGAGCCTGTTCGCGCCGTGGATGCCCCCCGCGTCCTCGCCGGCGGCGAAGAGTCCCTCGATGCCGGTGCGGCACGAGGAGTCGATGACCACCCCGCCCATCATGAAGTGCGCGGTTGGGCCCACCTCGACGGGCTCGCGCGCCAGGTCGCGACCGAAGTCGCGGCAGCGCCTGACCATGCCCCGGAAATTGGCCTCGACGAACTTCGCCCCCAGGTGAGACACGTCGATCCAGACACCGCCGTGCGGGCTGCCGAGGCCCTCTTGCACCTCGCTGAAGCACGCGCGCGCGACGAGGTCGCGCGTGGAGCGTTCCATGCGCCCCGGGTCGTAGCGCGACATGAAGCGTTCGCCCTTGCCGTTGAGGAGCCGTCCGCCCGCTCCCCGCAGCCCCTCCTCCAGCAGCGCGCCCGTCATGAGCGAGTTGGGCACGACCAAGCCCGTCGGATGGAACTGCACCATCTCCATGTCCTTGACCGTGGCGCCGGCGCGCAGGGCCAGCGCGATGCCGTCCGCGGCCTTGTCGGCCGAGCAGGCGATCACCCGGTACATCGTCGGCCCGCCGCCCATCGCGAGCAGCGTGGCGCGGCTTCGCACCGCCGTGAAGGTTCCGCGCCGGATGTCGAGCACAAGCGCTCCGCCGATGCGGCCGGCGCCGTCGCTGAGCAGCTCCACCGCCCGATGCTCCTCCATCGCGCGAATGGAGCCGCGCGTCCAGGTCTGCTCGGTCAGGCGGTTCATGATCTCGATGCCGGTGAGATCTCCCTTGTGGATGGTTCGGTCGTGCGTCTGGCCCGCGAAGGGCTTCTGATGGATGCGGCCGTCGGGGTGACGGTCGAAGAAGCAGCCGTAGCGGCTCTCGAGCTCCAGCACGCGACCGGGGGCTTCCGTGACGAGCGTCCAGACCAGCTCCTGGTCATTGATCCAGCCGCCGCCGGCCAGCGTGTCGAGGAGGTGCGCGTCGAGGGAATCGGGCGAGGCGAGCACGGCGTTGTAGCCGCCCTGGACCATCCGCGTGCAGCCGGCCCGGCCGAGCAGGCCCTTGACGACGACGGTGACCGAAAGATGGGGCGAGCGGTCGGCGGCGTGCAGGGCCGCGCAGAGCCCCGCGCCGCCCGCGCCGAGGATCAACAGATCGGTCTCGAGTATGTCGATGGCGCGCTCCGCGGTGACTATAATCCCGAGCCGGGTCCAGGCGCAATGCGCCGCGAAGATCTGGCGCGGGTCACGATCGAGTCAGCGCGTCAGGGCTCGAGGCGGTAGGTCGAAAGATCCGGCTGGAAGGCCCGCGGCAGCCAGAGCGGGCGCCTCAATCCGCCCGGCCCCGGCGCAGGCCGCGCCAGCGCGAGCCACTCGCGGTAGACCTGGTGCGCGCGGTTCGTGTCCACGAAGACGTCGCCGTACCGGTCGTCCGCGCCCGGGCGGACCACCCGCACCTTCTGGTGCCAGCAGTGCTGGCCGCTGACCGGATCCGGATGAACCGGGAACGTCAGGTTCTGGTGGACGCCCGGATCCTCCCACCAGACGCGCGAGGAATCCGGATCGGCGCTCTCGAACGGCCTGACGCCGTGGATGTGCCGGAGTCTCCACTGCCCGTCGCCCAGGCGCTGCATGTCGACGAGGGCCGTGGACCAGCGCTCGCCGCCCGATGCCTCCTGCAGCCGCCAGCGGCCGAGGTGATGCGAGCACGCGACGATGCCCGGCCGGATCGACTCGGTCACCCACGCCCTGTCCACGAAATGGCCGATCTCCGTCTCGACCTTCAGGAGATCGCCCGTCGCGACGCCGAGCCGCGCGGCGTCCTGCGGGCTCAGCCAGAGCGGATTGGCGTGCGAGATCTCGTAGAGCCACTTGGCATTGCCGGAGCGTGAATGGATCAGCGTCGGCAGCCTGAAGGTGGGCAAGAGCAGCATCTCGCCGCGGGCCGGATCGATCTGCGACCAGTGCACGTGGCCCTTCACGTAGGTCGGCACCGCGTGCTCCGGCCACTTCCAGTCCCGGAGCGTCCTCGAATAGAACTCGAGCTTGCGCGAGGGCGTGGGAAAGCCCGCGCGAAGCTGGCCGTCCACCTCCACGCCCACCGCGCGCCCGCCCTTGGCCGCCACGCGCGTGACGGGATCGACCGTGGCGCCCTCCGCGTCGGTGGCGGAAACCGGCGTCTCATGGACGCGGTAGATGTGCTCGTTGATCAGGAACGCGCCGTACTTCCGCATGTACTCGAGCGGCGTCAGCTTTTGCCGCGCGGCGGCCTCGGGCAGGCCGGGCACGCTGTGCTCGAAGATCCAGCGGTAGAGCTCCTCGATCCGGAGCTTCTCGCCCGCGCGGTACGGCGACTCGAAGTATTTCCTGATGCCGAGCGATCCGTCGGGATCGATCCTCCACGACAGCTCGATCCAGAACTCGTCCTCCTCCCAGACCTGCCCGAGCCCCGCGGCCTCGTGGGCCTGCCAGGTCAGGTCGAACGTCTTGCCCTGGCGCTCGAGGGCCACGCGCAGGACGGGCTGGCGGAAGCCGATCCAGCGCGCGGCGTGCGTCTCCTGGCTCATGAGGTCGTGGCGCTCCGAGGCGTGCCCCATCGGCAAGACGTAATCGGCGAACCACGCGGTCTCGCTCCAGATGGGCGTGAGGCAGGCGTGGCGCTCGACCTTGGCCTCGTCGGTCAGCATCTCGATCCACGACATGCCGTCGGGGTTGGTCCACACGGGGTTGTAGACGCGCGTGAAGTACATCGCGAGCTTGCCGCGGCCTTCGCGGAGGAAGTGCGGCAGGAGGAAGCTCATCTCGAAGAACGACAGCGGGTACTCGCGCGGCAGGAGGAGCTCGCTCCACACCTTGGCCGGAGGCGGCATCATGGGCGGCGCCGGCGCCGTCTTGTTCCAGGCCCCAGGCGCCGTGCCGCCGGGGACCGCGACCGCGCCCATGAGCACCACGACCAGCTCGAGGGCGCGCGCGACCTCCCAGCCGTGCAGATTGCCGGCCGCGGCGTTGCGCCACACGTGGCTCGACAGCGCGCCGCCCGAGCGGCCGATCTCCCGCGCCACTTCCTCGATGCGCCGGGCGGGGATGCCGGTTTCGGACTCTGCGAACTCCGGCGTGTACGTGGCATATATCGCGCCGAGCGCTCGCTCGAACTCCTCGAAAGTCACCGGCGCGCCCGGCCGCTCGTCCCGCAGGTACTCCTCCCAGTTGACCCAGCGGCGCACGAACTCCCGGTCCCAGGTGCCCTCGCGCAGCAGCACGTGGGCGAAGGCCAGCAGCAGCGCGGCTTCGGTTCCCGGCCATGGCGAGAGCCAGTAGTCCGCCATCGACGCGGTGTTGGACAGCCGCGTGTCCACCACGCAGACCTTGGCGCCCGCCATCTTGCCTTCGATGATCCGCTGGGCGTGTGGGTTGAAGTAGTGGCCGGCCTCGAGGTGAGAGGACAGGAGCAAAATGAAGCGCGCGCGGCTGTGGTCGGGCGAGGGCCGGTCGAAGCCGTGCCAGAAGGCATAGCCCGCGCGGGCCCCGGCCGAGCAGACATTGGTGTGGCTGTTGTGCCCGTCGATGCCCCAGGCGTGGAACACGCGCTGCAGATACACAAGCTCGTGCCCCGGGCGGCCGAGGTGATACATGATCTCCTTCTGCCGTCCCTCGACGAGCGCCGCGCGGATGCGGCCGGCGATGTCGTCCAGCACCTCGTCCCAGCCGACGCGCTCCCACTTGCCTTCCCCGCGCTTCCCCGCGCGCTTGAGTGGGTAGAGGATGCGCTCGGGGTCCTGCACCTGGTTGAGCGTGGCCGGACCCTTGGCGCAGTTCCGGCCGCGGCTGCCCGGGTGCTCGGGGTTGCCCTCGAACTTCTGGATCTTGAGCGTCTGCTTGTCGACGTATGCAAGCAAGCCGCACGCCGCCTCGCAGTTGAAGCAGATGGTGGGAACGAGCGAATAGCGCCGCTCCACGCGCTTCGGCCACGCCTTGGAGTCATACTCCTGCCAGTCGTCCCAGCGGTCGGCAGGCGGGAAACGGTTGAGTCCGGGCGCCGGCGGTTCGAGGTCGCGCGCGTGCGGGTGGAGCGGCTCCGCGGTGGTGTCGTCCATTACGAGAGCGGTACCGCCTGGCCGGCGCGGATCCAGATGTCTTCCCAGAGCCAGAGGCCTCCAAGCGCGAGGAGGGCGGCCAGCGCCAGGCACCACGACTGCCCCGCGAAGCCAAGCAGTACCAGCGGAAGCGCCACGCCGCCCAGCACGACGCCGACCCACAGGCGCCTGCCCATCGTCCCCTTCCTCATGAACCTGGCCGCCCGGGCCCCGTCCACGGTCGGATGCTTCGCGAACAGCTCTGACAGGACGAGAGCCAGGTGAAGCAGGAGAAAGACCGCCAGGGAAGCCGCGAGCCCCCACGTGGGCGGCGGGACGAAATAATCGAGATCCGCCGGATACAGCCACAGCGCGGGCAGAAGCAGCGCCGCATTGCCCGCGGCCACGGCCGAGACGATCAGGTGGGGCAGGAACAGGCCGCTTTGCCAGAAGTCGCGTCCGGTGGCCTGTCCAAAGAGGAAGGCGCTGTAGCCTGCCGCCATGAGGGCGAGGATTACCGTCGGCGCCGCGAGCGCGAGCAGAAGCCCCTGCGCGTTCCACAGCGCGCCCAGGAGCCACAGGCTCGCGAGTCCGCCGAAGGCAAGCAGGATGAAGCCGCCCCAGACGAGCCAGGATCGCCAGTTGGGCTTGAGGAACAGGTAGAGAAAGCGTTCCGGCCGCTTCAGGTCGAACGTCAGCAAGAGCACGGTGAGGGCGAGAAAGACCAGGCTGATGAGCGCCGGAATGGCCCCCGGCATGCTCCACGCCGGCCCGGCGATAGCCGTGAGCAACGACCCCGCCGCGATCGCCTTGGTCCAGAGATACGTCGAGACCTTCCATCCCCAGGGCCGCTCCGGATGCGCCACGTCGTAGACCGTGCGCGCCATGCGCAGAAGGTCCACGCCGGCCTCCCCGATGGGCGCCGTCGCTCCCGCGACGTTGCGCCCGCCCGGCACGGGAATGTGGCTCGCCTCGGCGAAGAGGTACCGCCCGCCGCGCTCCTGCATGGACGGCGTCAGCGCGGCTTCGTCGGCGCCGAGATAGAAGAGCTTGGGCTGTGTCCCCCGCTCCGGCTTGCGCACCGCCACCTGCTGCGAGGCGACCAGGCGCGCGATGCGCGAGCCGGGATCATCGAGATCGCCGGGCACGATGGCCTCGACCGGGCAGACGATGACGCACGCGGGCTCAAGCCCGACCTCGATGCGGTGGGCGCAGTAGTGACACTTGGCCGCCGTCTGAGTCTCGGGATCGATGTAGAGCGCGTCGTACGGGCAGGCCTGCATGCACGACTTGCAGCCGATGCAGCGGTCGCCGTCGAAGTCCACGATGCCGTCGGGGCGCCGGTAGAGCGCGACAGTGGGACAGATCGTCACGCACGGCGCGTTGTCGCAGTGGTTGCACCGCATGACCGAGAAGAAGCGGCGCGTGTCGGGGAACGTGCCCTTCTCGATGTACTTGACCCAGGTGCGGTTCACGCCGAGCGGCACCTGGTTCTCTTCCTTGCAGGCCACCGTACACGCGTGGCAGCCGATGCACTTCCGCTGGTCGATCACGAAACCGTAACGCATCAACTCAGCCCTCGCCTCGTGACTGCCGGGGCCTGCGGCCTCGGCAGCCTCTCAGCTCGAACGGCCACACAAGCGTGGCAGCCGATGCACTTGCGTTGATCGATGACGAAGCCGTAGCGCATCTAGCTCAACTCAGGACGTCGATCCAGACGCGCAAGGCCGCGAGGGCAATGACGGCGCCGAGGACCCACCGCAGCACACCAACGGGGGCGCGCCGGCTGAGATGCGCGCCGATCCTGGCGCCCGGCAGCGAACCGGCGACGACCGCGGCCGCAGCGATCAACGGCACCTGGCCCGTCGCGAGCTTGCCTATGAACCCAAGGAGAGCGCCGGCGCCGGCCATCGCGAGCGAGGTGCCGATGCTGAGCCGTACCGGCACCCGCATGACGCCGATCAGGACCGGCATCAGCAAAAACGCTCCGCCGGCGCCCACCAGCCCGGACATCACTCCGACCGCGCCCGGTATGCCGACGGCCTCGGCCCGGTTGAACGGCACGGTCTTCGCGCCCGCCGCCGGCTCCGCCTCGACGGGCTTGATGATCATGAGCAGCAGCGCCGCCGTCGCCATCAGGGCGAAGACGAGGAGCAGCACCCGCCCTCCGACGAAACGTGATCCTACGGCTCCCGCCAGCGAGCCAAGGGCCATGGCCGTGCCGCCCCAGAGCGCCAGGCGGCGATGCAGCATCGCGCCGCGGCCGTGGGTCCACGCGCCCATCACGGAGGCCGCCAGCACCTGGGCCATGGTCACGCCCGCCACCGTCTTGATGTCGAGACTGCCCACGGCGAGCAAGGGCGGGACGTAGAGAAGGAGCGGGATCATCACGATGGCCCCGCCCACGCCGACCAGTCCCGACGCGAACGCGCCCACAAAACCCAGCGCGGCCAGCGTCAGGATGAAGGCCGCGCTCACGCGGAAGCGTCCGGATCCGTCTGCGGCATGGGCAGCATGATAACCCGGCCGCCGCTCGCCGGCGGTCCGAAGGAAACAGCCCTCGATCGTCATCCTCCGTGCCAGGCGAGGAGGACGAGGCGGGCGCCGACGAATGCCAGGGCGGCGACCAGCGCCCGGATGATCCAGACGCCGCCGACCCATTTGGCGAGCAGCGCGCCGCCCTGGGCGCCTACCGCTACGCCGATGGACAGCGGGACGGACAGCGGGACGATGCGGCCGAAGACGCCCGTGAAATCGCCCTCGAGCCCGTGCACGCCCACGCCCGCGAGCGTCATGATGGCCAGCGTGAAGTGCGACGTCGCCGTCGCCACGTGCACCGGGAAGTGGAGCAGGTTGGCCATCACCGGCACGTGAATGATTCCGCCGCCGATGCCCAGCAGGCTCGAGAGGAATCCGACGCCCAGGCTCAGGCTCACGCCGAGCACGGGGTTGTAGGCGTACTCGTGGGCCGTGCCGTCGGCTTCGATGACACGCCGCCGCAGGACCCAGCGGCCTTCCCCGGCGGCAGCGCCCGGCGACGGCGGCCGCAGCAGGAAGACGCAGATCGCCAGCATCAGGACCCCAACCATGAGATCGAAGGGCCGGCGCGGCATGCGATCCGTGACGAGGGCGCCCACGATGGCGCCGGGCACGGTCGCCGTGGAAAAGAGCAGGCCCGACTTGTAGTCAATGCGCCGCATGCGCGCATACGCGATGGATCCGGACAGCGCGTTGACGAAGACCACCGACAGCGAGATCGTCGCGACGGTGTGCGGGGAATCGCTCGGATAAAGGAGAATCAGGAGGGGAACGAGGAGAAAGCCCCCGCCCGCGCCGATGAGGGTGCCATACGCCCCGAGGACGAACCCTACCGGGATGAGCCAGAGAAACTCGGGCAAGCCTGCCGCTAGCGGAGGCTCGAGTAGTGCGCGGCCAGGTCCGGGAAGTGGCTGTCGGGGATGACCCGCATGAGAGCCTTCTTGGCCGCGAGCAGCGGATCGCCGGGGTCGCGCGTGTCGAGCTTGAAGAGGAGCATCTGCTGGGCGAGATAGCCGGGCGGCTGGCCCGCGAGGCCGGGGATGAGGCGCGCGGGCTCGCCCTTGCCTTCCGGCCCGTGGCAGATGACGCACTGGGCCGCGATCTGCTTGCCTCTCGCGGCGGCCTCGGCCTGGGCGCGGATTGGGGTGGGCAGGCGTTTCTGCGCGGCGAAGTATGCCGCGATCTGGTCCAGGCCGAGGAACTGAATCTCCTTCGCGTAGGGCTCCATCTCGGGCGACGGGCGCTTGCCTGTGGCGTAATTCTCGATCTGCCGCTTGAAGTACGCGGGGTCGAGCCCCGCGATGATCGGCATCATGTCCACCTTGCTGTTGCCGTTGGCGCCGTGACACGCCGAGCACGTGATGACCTTGGGGAAGGCTGGGTCGTCGAGCGGTCCCGCCGCCTGCGCCGTGCCGGCCCAAGCCGCGAGCGCCAGGAGCGCCGTCGCGAGGGCAGCCGCCGAGCGAGCGGTTGTCATGACAGCATGTCCGCCCAGATGCTCTGCCGCCACCCATCGGCACGCTTGGCGACGGAGACGCTCTGGACCGGTGTGAGCTTCTGCTCGATCTGGACGACCTTGTCGTTCTCGATCTTGTAGGAGTTCACGACCGCGATGGCCTCCTTGTCGCTGACCCAGCTGTAGCAGGTGTTGCCCGGAGGCATGAGCGGCACCGGTTTCCCGTTGAGCAGGCTCACGATGCTGAGCGCCGCGGCCTTGCCCATGTTGTTGGCGATGTTGCCGGACTTGGGCACGGGCAGGCCGGTGGTGGCGTCCCCGATCACGTGGATGTCCTTCTGCTTCACGGATTCGTAGGTCACATGGCTGACCTCGCACCACCGCTTGTCGGCGCCGACCAGGTCTGCCTGCACCGCGATCGCGCCCGCGCGCTGCGGCGGGATCAGGTTCAGCACGTCGTACTTGACGCGGTCGAACTCGGTGCGGACTTCGCGCGTGGAGGTATCCACGGCGATCACCTTCTGCGAGGCGCGGTAGTCGATGTTGGGGTACGCCTGCCACGCCGTGCGGAAGAGTGCCGTCTTCGACACTATGTTCGGGTTCGCGTCGAGCACGATCACCTTGCTCTTCGGCTTGTTGTTCTTCAGATACCACGCGACCTGGCAGACGCGTTCGTACGGCCCCGGCGGGCAGCGGTACGCGACCGGCGGCACGGTCAGCACGAAGACCCCGCCGTCCTGCATGGACTGGATCTGCCGCGCCAGGTCCACCGTCTGCGGCCCCGCCTTCCAGGCGTGGAGCACCGTGTCCTTGGCGGCCGCGAGCCCTTCGACCTGGTCCCACAGGAAGTCGACGCCGGGCGAGACGACCAGCCGGTCGTAGGCGACATAACCCTGGCCGACCCGGACACGCTTGGTGTCGGGCTCGATGGCCGTCGCGGTGTCGTTGATGATCGTGACGCCGCGCCCCCGGAGCGCGTCGTACGACTGCGTCAGGCTCTCGATGGTCCGCTGGCCGCTCAGCACGAGGTTGCTGAACGGGCAGGAGATGAACTCGCGGCCTGGCTCGATCATCACGACCTCGATCGAGGGATCGGCCATGCGGATGTACCGGGCGGCCGTGGCCCCGCCCCAGCCGCCGCCGATGACCACGACGCGCCGGCCGCTGCTCTTGGACGCGAGGTCGCCCGTCGTGGTGCCGGCGCAGCCGCTCCAGCCTAAGCCCGCGCCCGCAGCGAGCCCGACGCTGATGCCGGAGGAGCGCAGGAATGCTCTGCGCGTCAGTCCGCCCATGGGCCGCCTCCTCTGATTAGATTCCAATCGCTTTCTTGACGCGCTCTAACACCTGCGCCTCGTCGCCGTTGAGATGGACCGGCGCGGGCAGAGGCGGCGGCGCGTTCTTGATCCCGGCGCCGGTGAGCACGATGACGACGCGCGAGCCCGCGTCGACATCGCCGGCTTCTTTCATCGTCGCCAGCGCGGCCAGCGCCGCGGCGGCCTCGGGCGCGGCCCAGAT
>WNFE01009998.1_pt1 | contig 11139 bp, 9 predicted proteins | sample 5400451 | NCBI WGS metagenome assembly WNFE01 (sample SAMN13153344, study PRJNA577476) | soil metagenome | isolation source: 200 cm saprolite under Douglas fir tree site 2 hole 2 | place: USA:California | collected 2015-04-18
ATGCTCGGCAGCCTCGCGGATGGCGTCGGCGAAAGCAAGGTCAATTTCATGATCGGCGAGACGGGTCGCTTCCTGCGCGAGACGCTGTTCGTCGGGAGTGACGGCCAATGCGGCAACTTGCCGCGCCGTTTTCAGCGGACTCTGGTCAATGAGCGGAGTCTGGGCGCTAGTGACCGTGTTCGAGGCGCGCGAGGAATCGCGCGTCATGACATAGCCGACGCCAGCCGCCACCACCAACAGCAACAAGACTGCAGCGATTATCCAGTGACGCCAGGCCATGATGTGCATTCCGCTACGGTCCCTGACGGGACTCATTTTGCCTTACACCCCTACTCAGACCTTTTTACAGCCTCGTGCACGAGTGGGCGGCCCGCCCGGGCATAAATCCGATCGTGACTCTCATGCCGTACGAAAAGTTTAGCAGGCGCAATGCGCGTCCGAATACCCGGTCGTGGTCTCGCGCAACGCCTGATTGGCCATCGTGCGCATGGGGCGAAGCGGATGATCTTGTGGGATTCGCTGTTCGGGACTCACGTAGCTGAACATAGCCAACTGCTGCTCGTCATCTCCAAGCCTGCGTGTTTCTAGGAGCTCCGGTTGTGGAGATTGCAGTTGTTTTTCGCATTCTGCTACGTTCGGCCCAACGAACCAGTTACCATGAAGAATGCGATCCAAGGAAGCGCCGTTGCGTCGTTCAAGAAGTGAGCGACAAGTACAGGGAGCAAGCTGCGGCGTCCCAGGAGGTAGGCAATGCCCCACATCATACCGAGAAACGCGGTTGGAAGCATGATGCCGAGCCAAGGGAGAAGGCCCTGATTTAAATAGCCGGCATGTGCTAGTCCAAACGCAACGCCGGGCGCAAGGACTTGCATGACTTTGCCGTAGCCGGCAGTAGCGAATTCCGCCATTAGAAAAGCGCGAAAAAGCACCTCTTCACAGAATCCAGCAGTGATTCCCAAAAGAAGAGCGGCAACTAGGTGAAATCCAGTCGGCATGAACGCATATGAGATAGGAATGTGCATTCGGGGCAGGAATCGGAGATTGCTACCGATCGAAAGAGCTGCAAATAGGAGTGCCATGACCCAGGCGGGCCATGTTCCTAAGCGGCAGACGCCGATGTCTTTGAAAGACGATCCGCGGCTTCGCAACACGAACCAAAGCACAACTACAAAGACCCACTCGACGATCACGCCTCCAAGAATCCAAAGCAAGAAGCGTTGCTGAGGAGAGCCATGTACCGCCGCGGGAATGGACAACGAAATGAGCTTAGAAACAATCCAAATCGCAGCGGGGATGCCAAGACCTACAATCAAGGACTCCACCCAGCACAAAAGCCGGTTGGACAAGGCGCTATCCATCTGAACCCCTGAGGCACGTGTATGCATCGATGACCTCCGTTAGGGAGCAGGCCTGTGCCGAAGCAGGACTCCACTTTCCGTGACTGTACGAAATTTGAAGAAGAAAGTTCCGGCTTGAACGGACTTTTTCAGTAGCCTGCTAGATGTCAGCCGCCGCTGCGGCATGGGAACCCCATCATGAAAAAACTCACCGTCGCTTTGCTGCCGCTACGCGACCAAGCTCAAGGCATGGCAGCGCGCGCTCGGCACAGAGCAGGTCCTGCGATGCTCTATGACGATCTCCGCGACAAGCCTCAAAAGTTTCTGGACACGCTGGTGGATTTCGTTGGTGTGCCGCGATTCACGCTGACTCACTCGCAGATGATGTGCGTGCATGCTTCCGAGACCATGACGCACCCGCGCCGCTACCATCGGACCCGGCGCGCCACTGCCCTGGCCGACTGGTGCAAAGCTCGTCAGCTCGACAAGATCGTCGCAGCGGTCCGAAATTCGCCGCTCCGAAGTCTGTTTCTGGGCGGAGGTTCGCCGTTCGCGGAGTTTCCCATGGAAACCTTGCTCGGGCTCTACGAGCTCTTTCGGCCCGAAGTTGAGGAACTCGAAAGTATGCTCAATCGGGACCTGTCAGCGTGGAAATCGATCAGCGAAGAAGCCTTTTCCGCATCCCACAGCTCGTACTGACCGCCAGTCACTTGTGAGCGGGTGCCAGCTTCTGCCGGCGACCAGTTAATCTCGACTGAACTTTTTATTTAAGAGCCACGTATCTGGCAGCATGTCGGAACGATCCTGGACAGAAGTCCGTTTAGCCATCACTTAAGAGGAGTTCCTATGAAGACGCTCACTTGGACGAGCATCGTCGTCCTGCTTGGCATCGCGGCCGGATTCGCTGAAAATCTCTGTGCTCGCACTTCTCCACTTACAGACCAGGAACGCTTTGTGCGCCAGGAGATCCAGTCGAGGATTGATGAATCCATCGAAGCCGACGAGGCCAAAGACTTGGTTGCCAAAATGGAGCACTCCGCGCCCGATCTTACTTTGAAGCTTGTAGATGGAGCCGTTCTCGACCGGAACCAGATTGAGGAAGGGGTAAAACGGGACGCTGATTGGATTCTGGCGGTCAGCGACCAGACCACTGTCATGATCGAGTGTATCGAATTGAAAGGAAAGGAAGCCGTCCTGATCACGGACCAGCACTTTGTTCGGACGGTGCCCGACCGCAAAGATGGCAGCCCACACGAGTTGATCACACATGTGAAACATCGAGAGACCTGGATCTACACAAAGAAAGGATGGCTGACGAAGCGAATTGACGAACTGAAGGAGGGTCCCACCTACCTGGATGGGAAGCTTTACGAAAAGTAGTTGGCCAGGAGAACCGCCGAAGGCATGCCTAGGCGTAGATCCAACGGCACACGATGCCAACTGATTCCCGCAGCAAATGCATCCGTTCATGAGACCGCCGTGGCGGTGGATGCTTGGGCGGCACTGATCTCTAACTACCCATCACTCGCTTCTCCGTCACCAATTCCTCGATCTTCTGTAACACCTCGTCTTCGCTCAGGTGGGTGGAGTCGATCAGGAGCGCATCTGGAGCGGCTACAAGCGGTGAGACGGCACGGCTTCGATCGCGCAGATCGCGCTCGCGAAGTTCAGCCGCCATAGCTTTAGCTGGTGCTCCCTTAACCTTCTGCTGCTCGAGGCGGCGCTGCTCGCGGATCACTGGGTCGGCGTCGAGGAAGACTTTCACGTCGGCATCGGGGAAGACTTTTGTGCCGATATCGCGGCCTTCCATCACCACACCGCCGCCCAGTCCCATTTCGCGCTGATGCGCCACCATCCACTCCCGGACCTTGGGATGTACGGAGACCTGCGAGGCGCCCTCGGTCACATCGCGTTCCCGGATGCGCGCCGAAACATCGCGTCCGTCGAGCAGCACGCGATTCCCACCAATGCTCGGATCGAGTTCGATACGCGACTCATGCGCCAGTTTGAGCAGCGCTTCTTCGTCGTCGAAGGAGGTGTCCCATTCGATGGCTTTCAGAGCGAGCGCGCGGTACATGGCGCCGCTCTCCAGGTTGACATAACCGAGTTTGCGGGCGAGACGGGAAGCGATCGTGCTCTTGCCGGCTCCGGCCGGGCCGTCAATGGCGATGATGAGTTTGCGCGGGGCAGGATCGGTCATCGGGCGAAGGGAATTGTACACGGCGAAGCGACGAAGGGCTTAACCACAGGGGCCGCGAGGGTCACGGAATCGAGCTCTTCAAGCTTTCCCTGTGTTCCCCTGGTTCTCTGTGGTAATGGTGTTGTCCTTAGCTGACTTGCTGCGGGCGGGTCCGCGGGACGAAGGCCTGCTTCGGCGGCGTGACCTGCAGCAAAGAGTGCTTCCCCACGTGCACAAAGCTCAATTCGCGCGCCGAGAGCAACGCATTAATCGCATCCTTCACGCGGGAGCGCGGGACGAAATTCGCAAAGAAAGTTTCGACCTCTCCCTGGTCGGCGGCGACCACACAACCCAGGTATTTGGAGATTACGGCCGAGAGCGCTTCCACCATCGAGAGACTGACTCCCTCATGGACCGCGTCCGGCGCCCAACGTGAGAGTTCGTCCCACACCGAACCATCTTCGACGGTGTAGTCCACGCGTGTGATACGCAGCTTGGCCCAAAGCTCACCCAAGGCGCGGTCGAGACCGGAGACAGACAGCGATCCGCCTAGCATCTCGCCGAGTTTTGCTTTCGAGATCGGCCCCCGGCGGCGGATGAGTTCGAATGCGTCGCAGGCCAGCGGTGAATATCCTCCGCTCGTGTTCCCCTTAGGCGGCTGCTTGGGATTGCGCTCCCCGACGAGCGCATAGAAATAGGGAAACACCGACGCGGCCACCAGAAACGCATTGTTCTCGTCGAACAGCGGCGCCTCGTAAGCAGCCTTGTCACGCAGCAAACGCACCATGAGTTCCGTGGCTTCTTTTGCGCGTGGATCGGCGAAGACGTGCTGCCATGTGGGCAGATGATCGTCCGCTCCGACCCAGGCCCCGACGAAAGTCGGCACCGGCACCGGCGGCCGCAGGGGATACATCAGGCAGAATCCGACCGATTCCAGAAACCCCCGTGCCTCATCGAGCGTGCGCACGGGCTGACCATCAAGGTGCCACTTCTGCGCGCGAGCCTGCTGGAGTTCGGAGTCAATCATTCCTTCTGATTAAAGCACAGCTGCGTGGAGTTGTGGCTACGTTGATCGCCGCCGGCTTCGAGCTGCGAGCTACGGGCTCCGAGCAAGCTCTTTCGACATTCGGATGTTGGGTGGCTCGCAGCCCGGAGCTCGAAGCTCGCAGCTATATCCTCTTGAACGCCTTCTGAATGTCCTGCATCGAGTAACGCAATACCACGGGCCTACCATGCGGGCATGACATCGGATGCTGCGTCTTGGCGAGTTCGGCGAGAAGCCATTCCATCTTGTTCTGTTCGAGCGGCATGTTGACTTTGATCGCCGCATGACATGCGATCGACGCGGCGATCCGCGTGCGCACAGCCTCTAAATTGATGGCCTGATCTTCGCGCGCGATCTGCTCGAAGATTTCGCTCAGCATGTGCTCGACCTGGGAGGCGTCCACGCCGGCGGGAGCGATCTTCACCGCTACACTGCGGGTTCCGAACCGCTCGGCTTCGAATCCGTTATGAGCGAGCTCTTCGGCAATCTCCCCGAAGATCGCTTGTTGCGCCGGAGTCAGTTCCAGTAACAGGGGCATGAGCAGTCGCTGGCTTTCGACGCGCTGGGCGGCCCGCTGGCGCAAGATTTTCTCAAAGAGCACGCGCTCATGGGCAACGTGCTGGTCGATGATCCAAAGACCGTCTTCGTTGACGGCGAGAATGAACGAATTGCGAATCTGGCCCAGCGGCTTGAGCGTGCGTAGGGACTCCAGCGTCGGCGGAGTGTGCGGCTCCTGGTCGATGGGAGGAGCGCATCCGTGGTCGGGGATGGTGACCTCCGGCGCGCGGGCCAACGCTACGGCAGCGTTCGCCTCGACAGCAATTCCTCCTTCAAACTCCAGGTGCCCCGTCGTTGGCGGAACGACCTGAGCTTGAAGTGCAAAGCCGCCGGCCACCGGTTCAGCAAAGCCGCGCCAGGGGGCATTTGCGCCATCGCCGCGGCGAGCGCCAGGAGTGAGCGCCGCGCCGGCACTAGGCTGCGCGTTGATCTCCGCCAGGAACTGCGGCACGGGCCGCGCTTTCATCAGCGCTTCTCGCGCCGAGTCGCGGACAAAATCGTGAATGACACTCTGCTGCCGAAAGCGGACCTCGGTCTTTGAAGGATGCACGTTGACATCGACCTCGGCGGTCGGCATCTCCAGAAACAGAAGCACGACGGGAAAAACACCCGGCGGCAGGATGTTGCGGTAAGCGTCGGTGAGCGCGTGTTGAATGAGGCGATCGCGGATCAACCGGCCATTCACGAAAATGAAGATCGAGTTGCGGTTGAGCTTCTGGATCTCCGGCTTCGAAACAAAACCGTGCAAGCGGACTTCGCCTGGCTCCAGCTTTTCTGTTTCTTCTTCCGGATCGCGCCGCCAGGGCGGCGGTTGCGGCAGGCCCATGCGTTCCAAAGGTTGGACTGCGGCCAGCGGAATCAGTTGCTCCAGCGTTTCCTGTCCAAAAACCTGGTACACACGCTCGCGATGTCCGGCCACCGGAGGCGCAACCAGCAGCGCGTTGGTCGCCGAGTGCAGTTCAAAGTGCTTTTCTGGATGCGCCAGTGCATAGTGCGTCACCAGCGACGCGATGTGCGACAGTTCGGTTGACTCTGCTTTCAGAAATTTCTTGCGCGCCGGTGTGTTGAAGAAAAGATCGCGCACCGTAATCGAAGTCCCCAGCGGCAGCCCCGCTTCTTCCACACGGATCATCTTCCCGCCATTGATCTCAATCACCGTACCCGCGGACTCTTCTTGCGCGCGGGTTTCCAGATGCAGCCGAGCGACGGAAGCAATTGAAGGCAGCGCCTCGCCCCGGAATCCGAGGGTCGCTACGCTGAGCAGGTCTTCGCTCTCCTTGATTTTCGAAGTGGCGTGACGCTCGAATGCCAGCATGGCATCGTCGCGTACCATCCCGCAGCCGTTATCAGTGATCTGGATGACCTTCTTGCCGCCCGCTTCAACGTGAATGCGAATGCGCGTCGAACCGGCGTCAAGCGCGTTTTCGAGCAGCTCTTTCACCACCGATGCCGGACGCTCCACCACTTCGCCGGCAGCGATCTGGTTCGCAACGCGTTCGGAAAGGACGTGAATCTTGCCCATGGGATCAGTGGTTAGTGGTTGGTGATTAGTGTGACAGAGATCGGTGGGCAGTGGCTAGGGGTGGTGGGCACGGGAGCAGAAGTCCGTCTGAGCATTCTGCACAGTAGCGGATGGAACGCTTCGACCAATCCGAGATACTCTCCCCTCAAAGAACTGGTCCCCCGGCGCTACAGGTTCTTGCCAGGGACTGGTCGGGGGCTAAAAGAACCCCTTGATCGAGCTGAAACCGCGGATCGACCGATGGTATGCTCTCCACGACACGGACGAGGTAGGTCATGATTTTAAGATTTCACGTTCCATTCTACGAAGAGATCCTCAGAATACCCGACTTCGCCCAAGATCCGATTCTCACCTTCGGATACCAGGACATCGATGGAGGCGCTCCCCCCGGACCTAACCCACTCCTTCCGAGACTGCGCAGATTCCTTGTCTCCGAAGGAAAACTGCGCCGCGTTGCAAATAAGGTTAAGTCAACCCTCCTGCCGTCGCCGCCGATTCCCGCAGGCTTCCAGCACAGCTCTCTAACAGAGCTATTGCGTGCCCAAGGGAACTCGGTCGTCTCGCTTGATTTGTTCGACAGCCGCGCCGAACTCCGATACGACATGAACCAGCCCGTACCGGAGTCGGAACACAGAAAGTACGGAACCCTGATCGACATCGGATGTCTGGAGCACCTGTTCGATACCGCCCAGTGTCTGGAAAACTGTATTCGCATGGTCCGTCGCGGAGGCCACTTGACTGCCTGGGCGCCAACGGCTTCAAGATTGTCTACCTCAAGTACTCAACGATGTTCGGGAAACCGATTTCTGATCCCTCGACTGCTTCCAACGTTCTCATCTGGATGGTCGGTCGCAAAGAACGGGATGTGCCTGTTTTCACCTGTCCGCAGCAAAAGATTTGGAGCAATTACTACGCGCCGGCAAGTTGAGCACATGGGTGAAAATGATGGGTCATCAGCATGCAACTCATCAAAGGTGGATTTTCTTTTCTGGCAAAAAGGGGAGGCTAGATTCGCAGGCGAGATCTGGGAGAAGAGCTTCCATGATCGGCGGGTGAGAGACTGGGAGGAGTATTGTGCATTGCGCACTACATTCATCTGAATCCTGTGCTGCTAGCGATCGCGCTCAACCACGTAGAGGACCATTTCCAGGATAAATCGCTTGTCCTCGGAGTCGGGAATCCCTCGAAATGCCGCCAATCCTTCCAGCAGCGCCGCGCCGGCAAGCTGACGAGCGGCACGACGCGCATAATTAATACTGCCGCGCCGTACCATCAGGCGGTAAAGCCAGGCGATCTCGGCTGGGACGTGCTCAGGGCGGGGCTGGGCCAGGAAATCCTTGATGCGTCGCCGCTCTTGGGGCGAACAACTCCGGAGCAAATGGATGAGCATCAACGTGCGCTTTCCTTCCCACAAATCTCCGCCAATCTCCTTGCCGTATTTTTGGTACTCGCCGGTCAGGTTCAGAATATCGTCCTGAATCTGAAAAGCTGCCCCCAGGTACCAGCCGAAACGGCAAAACTGGTTTTTCTCCAAGTGTCCCCGCGCAATCAGGGCCCCCACCCGCAAGGGGTAGATGAATGAGTACCATGAGGTCTTCTTCAGGCACATGTGCAGGTAGTCTTTGACATCGAGCCGGCAAACGTTATCACGAATCCATGCCAGCTCGACGGCCTGCCCTTCGAGGGAATGTCGCATCATGCGCTCCGTCTCCGCGACCACCTGCCAACTGACCCGGGGGCCGAGGATCCCGCGGTTCTCCATGAGCCTACGCAGGGCCAGAAGATTGGTCGCGTTGCCCACGTTGACCGCGATCGGGACCCCGTGCTCGGCGTGCAGAGTCGGTGCGCCGCGGCGGCGATCGCTGTCATCCTGCACGTCGTCGTGAACCAGAAACGCGTTATGAAACAGCTCTATGGCGACGGCGGAGTTGAGCGCTTGCCGAGGGTTGCCTCCCAGAGCGGAACACGCGGCGAAACACAGGGCGGCACGCAGACCCTTTCCCGCCCGGCACGGGTAGACCGAAACCAGGTCGTAGAGATAAGGCGGGCCTTTTTTCGGAATCAGATCGAGCAGCGCCTGGGTTGTGATTTCCCGGTACTCTCCCAGGGCATGCTCGAAGAACATTGAGGTTCGGGCCGTCCCCGGATACTGGCGCCCCCGGTCAACGGCTGCGTTTGCCACTATTTTTCACACGGCGTTGAAGATTGGATTGAACCAATTGGTTCGCGATCTCGGCGCCCATGTTGACCATTTCCACGGCTAGATCAACCACGTCATGGGTGTTGTTGACGAGACGCTTTACCAACTCCGCATTATCTTCCGAACCCAGCTCGCCAAGCTGATCGTTCAACCGGGTAACGACCTCGTGAGCATCGCCTTGAAATTTCTGCAAGGCCTGCTTGAAATCGTTGGCATCGATGCGCCGCTCTTTCTGGAAACGCTGCTGCATTTGCTTGGCGGCTACGATACCCGCCGCAACTTCCTCATCAAGCAACGCTGCAGCGTCCTTCACAATCTGCGAACTGCTCTTGCTAATCTGCTTCACGCGCGCGGAATTGGTTCCCGCGCCTAACTTCGACCCCGTTCTTGGGCGAGTTGTTCGTACCATATAGGCGTGCTCCTCTGTGGCCTTGGTCTGCCCCCTCCAGACCAACGCTGTAGTTGCAAGGGAATTGATCGAGGAAGAATACGTCCTGATGTAGGGTTTGGCAACATCAAGTTCGCGACATTCATCTCAGACCAGCGCACGGATCACTAATGCCCACACCTACTTCTTCACCTGAATCCCCAACTCCCGCAACTGCGCCTCCGCCACCGGCGTCGGCGCCTCCACCATCAGATCTTTTGCCGCTGCGGTTTTGGGGAAGGGAATTACTTCGCGCAAGCTGTCCGCGCCGGCGAGGATCATCACGATGCGATCCAAGCCGAGCGCGATCCCGCCGTGCGGAGGAGTGCCATACTCCAGCGCTTCCAGGAAGAAGCCGAAGCGCGAGCGGGCTTCTTCTTCGGTCATGCCGAGGGCGCTGAAAATTCTGCGCTGCACATCCTGGCGGTGAATTCGGATCGAGCCCGAGCCTAACTCCGTGCCGTTGAGCACGACGTCGTACGCGAGCGCGCGGACCATGGCTGGATCGGATTCGAGTTTGCCCATGTCTTCTTCATGCGGCGAGGTGAAGGGATGATGCGCGGCCATCCAGCGCTTTTCGCCTTCGTCGTACTCGAACATCGGGAAATTCGTTACCCAGAGGAAGCGATAGTCTTTTGCGGGGTCGCCGCTCTTTTTGAAAATGCTGTGCCGGTCGGCGTACTTCTGCGCTAGCGCCGTTCGCAGGATGCCCGCCGAGGCGTAAATCGCCAATTCCGCGGGTGTGACTTTGCGTTTGCCGGCGGGATGGTCGTCGCCTCCGGATTGCGCCGATCCGACTACCAACACGAGCAGATCATTCGGGGCGGCGCCGGACTTCTGGCGGACTTTCGCGCCTGCTTCGGGAAACTTGGTCTCGATCCGCTTGAAGTCTTCGAACACGCGCGCTCCGCCCTTGGAGACGAACATCGGCTTGATGTCGTCGCGTTCTTTTCTCGACAACTCGCCGACCCCTGGTGTGCGGATCGCAATCACCGGCAAGTCACTGTTGATTGCCAGCTGCTCGAGGTCGGCGGGCGTGAAGCAGTCGCGCACGTCGGTGAAGGCGGGCAGGCGCAGGTCGGGCTTGTCGACACCGTATTGGCGGATGGCGTCGTCGTAGTCTATACGTGGGAAGGGCGTTTTGATGTCGTGTCCCGCGGCTTTGAAGGCGGCGGTCAGGAAGCCTTCCACCACCTTCCAGACGCGCTCGGGCTGCGGGTACGACATCTCAAGATCGATCTGCGTGAATTCGGGCTGGCGGTCGGCGCGCAGGTCTTCGTCGCGGAAGCAGCGGACGATCTGGAAATATCTGTCGAAGCCCGAGATCATAAGGATCTGTTTGAACAATTGCGGGGATTGCGGAAGGGCGTAGAACATCCCCGGCTGCACACGGCTCGGGACAAGGTAATCGCGCGCGCCCTCAGGCGTGGAGCGCGTCATGAAAGGCGTTTCAATTTCGAAGAAACCCGCCGCCGAAAGATTCTCGCGGATCGCGAGGGCAACCTTGTGGCGGAGTTCGATGTTGAACTGCATGGCATCCCGGCGCAGATCGATGTACCGGTATTTCAGCCGCATCTCTTCGTTCGCGAGCACGGTGTCACTCGGCAGGAACGGCAACGGCTTCGAGACGTTCAAAATACGGAGTTCTTCCGCGACCAGTTCGACCTCGCCCGTCGGGATGTTCTTGTTGATTGTGTCGGCGTCGCGCTTCTTCACCGTCCCGATGACCGCAATGACGAACTCATTGCGCAGCGCCTGAGCTTTGTCATGAACGACGGCATTCATTTCGTGATTGAACACGATCTGGGTAATGCCGCTGCGGTCGCGCAGATCGACGAAGATGATCTGGCCGAGATCGCGGCGGCGGTTCA
>WNFE01007846.1_pt1 | contig 11138 bp, 13 predicted proteins | sample 5400451 | NCBI WGS metagenome assembly WNFE01 (sample SAMN13153344, study PRJNA577476) | soil metagenome | isolation source: 200 cm saprolite under Douglas fir tree site 2 hole 2 | place: USA:California | collected 2015-04-18
TCCGCTCGGCTTCCAGCCCTACAAGCTTGCGACCGAGGTCGCGCTCGTCACCGCGCTCGTGCTGCTCAACCTGCGCGGGATGAGGGAAGCGATCGCCGTGCTGCTGCCGGTCTTTGTCGGTTTCGTCCTCACCCACGCCTTCCTGATCGTCTACGGCGTGCTCTCCCACGCGACGGCGCTGCCGACCCTGGTGCCCGACACCTGGCGCGAAACCTCGGCGCTTTCGACGCAGCTCGGCTGGACGGGGGTCGGGGCGCTGCTTCTGCTCGCCTATTCCCAGGGCGGCGGCACGTACACGGGGATCGAAGCGGTGTCGAACAACGTCAACGTCCTCGCCGAGCCGCGGGTGCATACCGGCAAGGTCACCATGCTCTATATGGCGCTGTCGCTCGCCTTCACTGCCGGCGGGATTATTTTGCTCTATCTGCTCTGGGGCGCCCGCCCGGTGGAAGGACAAACGCTCAACGCGGTCGCATTTGGTGCGATCATCGACAGCTTCGGGTGGGACGCCCGCGCCGGCCAAGCTGCGTTGCTGGGGGTGCTCGCGCTTGAAGCGGGGCTCCTCTTCGTCGCCGCCAACACCGGCTTTCTGGGCGGTCCCGCAGTGCTCTCCAACATGGCCGCCGATTCCTGGGTGCCGCACCAATTCCGCTATCTCTCGACGCGCTTGGTCACCGAGAACGGGATTCTCGTCATGGGGGTCGGGGCGCTCGTCATCCTCCTGTGGACGGCGGGGAGCGTCGCGACGCTCGTGGTCCTGTACAGCGTCAGCGTGTTCCTGACTTTCGCCGTGTCGCTCTTCGGACTGTGCCTGTACTGGGCCGCACGCCGCGCCGGGCAAAACTGGGGCGGAAGGCTGGCGCTGTCGGCTGTGGGCTTCGTCGTATGCGCGGGCATTCTGCTCATGCTGCTCGCCGAGAAATTCCTTGACGGTGGATGGTTGGCGGTCCTCATCATCGCCGCGATCATCGCCGCATGCGTGACCGTTCGCAAGCACTACGATTGGACCCGGGGCCAACTGAAGAAAATCGACGCCGATTTCTCCGGCATTCCGTTCGGCAGCATGGTCAATCCGCCCAAGCCCGATCCCGCCCGTCCCACTGCGGTGTTTCTGGTGGGGTCCTCGCGCGGCGGCGGGCTGCACGCGCTGCTGTGGGTCCAGCGCATGTTTCCGGACCACTTCAGGAATTTCATCTTCGTCAACGCCCGCGCGGTGGACTCCCAGAGCTTCGGCGGGCGCGAAGACCTCGAGGCGATGAAGGTGGAGGCGAAAGCCTCGCTCTCCTACTTCGTCAACTTCTGCAACAGCAAGGGCTGGGCGGCAAAGTCGTACCTCGCCTTCGGCACCGACCCGATCGACGAATTCACGCGGCTCGCCGAGCGCGTTCAGACCGAGTTCTCCAACGCGATCTTCTTCACCAGCAAGCTGATCTTCGACCACGACAACTGGTTCACCCAGCTGCTGCACAACCAGGCGGCGATGGCGCTGCAGCGGCGCTTTCACCTGCGCGGCATGCAGATGATCATCCTGCCCATGAAACTGAGCGTTTAGACCGCCTGCGGCTCGGCCGGGCGGATTTTCACGCTCGAGCGACGATCGACCTACCCACGCGGTTCGCTCCCCCTCCGGTGCGACATGTCCGCACCGAATAGTGTCTCGACCACGTCATGCAGCTCGCGTGCGAACTTGTCCTTGGGCACAAACGCATCGGCGCCCGCCGCGATTGCACCGACCCGGTGCTCCACGCTGTCCTCGAGAGTCATCATCGCCACCTTGGGAGGAGCCTGCAGCGCCTTGATCGAGGAAGCCACCGTGAATCCGCTCATGCCGGGCATGCTGATGTCGATGAGCATTAGGTCGGGCTGCTCGATGCCTGCACGCGCGAGCGCCTCGCCCCCGGAATGCGCGCTCGCCAGCATCTCGAAGCTGCCGCTGCAGGAAAGGAACTGCGCGACGGCGCTTGCGAATTGCAGGCTGTCGTCGACGACCATGACCTTGATGCGTTTCAACGCTTACCCTCCGAAACCCGACCGAGCGGCGTGTCGCTTCCTGAACCACGCAAACCTGCTGGCGGCATATCCGACACATTAGAGGGCAGTACGGAGGGCAAGCCAATCGGGCACGCCCCTAGCAAGGTCAGCCAAATACCTTAGAAACAGTCTGGCGCTACCGGAAAACCCCTGATACTACTTCGCGGCGCTGATTAGGCCGCTGCGGATCGCGTACTTCACCAGGCCGGCGATGTCGTGAATCTGAAGGCGCTCCATGAGCTGGGCGCGATGGGTCTCGACGGTCTTGACGGAAAGCTCGAGCCGAAAGGCGATTTCCTTGGTGCTGTGGCCCTCGGCGATGAGCTGCAGCACCTGGCGCTGCCGCGGCGTCAGGCTGTCGGGCTCAGGCTGCTCGGCTCCGACCCGCTGGACGTAACCTTCCACGACCTGCTTCGAAATCGGCGGGCTGAGATAGGTCTCCCCCTGCATCACCGCCTTCAAGGCAAGTTCGAGCTCGGCGGTCGCGGAATCCTTGAGCATGTATCCGACGGCTCCGGCACGCAGCGCCTGAAGCACGTATTCCTCGTTCGCGTGCATCGACAGCATCACCACGCGCACCTCGGGAAGCTCCTGCTTGAGCTGGGCACTGGCCTCGAGCCCTCCGAGGCCCGGCATGGAAATATCCAGCAGCACGACGTCGGGGCGATGGGTGCGTGCGAGCTCCAGCACTTCGCTGCCGTTGCCCGCTTCGGCCACCACGGTGACGCCTTCCAGACCTTCCAGAAGCGCGCGTATCCCGGCCCGCACCAGGATGTGATCATCGGCAAGTAGTATTCGAACCGGGCTCATGTCGGCCCCGCACCGGCGCGGGTCAAGGGAAGCGCGAGGCTCAACCGGGTCTCCCGCCCGGGCGCCGAGTCGAGCGCAAGCCGTCCGCCGGCGAGCGAGGCGCGCTCTTCCATGCCGAGCAGGCCCATGCTCCGGCCGGCCGTGGCACCCAGACGCGCCGCCGCGACGTCGAAACCCCGCCCGTTGTCGCGCACCTCCAGTCGCAATTCCGCCTCCGTGCCGGCGAGCGTAACCCAAACCTCGCTCGCGTGCGCGTGGCGCGCGATGTTGGTCAGCGCCTCCTGGGCGATGCGAAAGCAGGTGGTCTCGATCTCCGGGGCGAGGCGCGGGGGCACGCCCTCATGCGCGAAGTTCGGCTTGAAGCCGGCGCCGCCCGCCTGCCGGTCGAGGTGCGAGCGCAGCGCCGCGACCAGCCCGAGGTCGTCGAGCTGCGACGGTCTCAGGTCGCGCGATATGCGACGCACCTGCTCGAGCGCTTCGTCGATCGCCGCGACGCACTCGCCTTGGCGCGACGCGTAGTCGGCCAAAGAGGGATTGAGGCCGGCAAGGCGCAATTTCACCGCGGTCAGCAGCTGCCCGACGCCGTCGTGCAGCTCGCGCGCGACGCGGCGACGCTCGGTTTCCTCTACCTGGAGCAGGCGCACCGAAAGCGCTTGCAGTCTGCGATGGGCTTCCCGGAGCGCCTGTTGCGCGGCCCTGCCCTTGACGAGCTCCAGGCGATCGTTCAGGGCGCGGGTCACCACCGGCGCAAGGCGCTCGAGCCTTTCCTTCATCACGTAATCGGTGGCGCCCGCCTTGACGCTTTCGATGGCGCGCTCCTCGCCGAGCGTGCCGGAGATGAGGACAAAGGGGATCTCCAGCCCGCGCTCCTTCATCAGACCGAGCGCGCTCAGGCCGTCGAAACTCGGAAGATTGTAGTCGGCGAGGATCAGCTCGAAATCCGGCCGATCCAGACAGGCCTCGAAGTCCTCGCGAGTTTGCACCCGCAGCCAGTCGCAATCGTAGCCGGCGGCCTGTAGCTGACCCACCTCGAGTTCCGCGTCGAAGGCGTTGTCCTCGAGAATCAGGAGCTTGAGCGGCGTGGGCATGGGTCGATCAAGGCGGAGGCTCGTTCAGCAGCATCCAGAACAGCCCCAGCTGCTTCACCGCGTTGATGAATTTTTCGAACTCGACGGGCTTGACGACGTAGGCGTTCACCCCGCGCTCATAGCTCTCGGCGAGGTCGCGCTGCTCCCGCGAGGAAGTCAGCACCACGACCGGGATCCGCTTGAGCGCGGAGTCCGCCTTGATGGTGCGCAGCACTTCCAGCCCGTCGACCTTGGGCATCTTCAAATCCAGCATCACGAGCACCGGAGCCCCGCCTGCGCGGCGGGCAAAGGCGCCGCGCCGAAAGAGATAGTCGAGCGCCTCGGCACCGTCCCGTGCGACGTCCACCTCGTTGGCGACATGCTTGGCGAGGGCCGCGAGCGTCAGCTCGATGTCGTTCTCGCTGTCTTCCACCAGCAGAATACGCCCATCCGACATCGGTTCACTCCATCTCGGGCCAAACAATACGTCAAATCGGGAAAGCCTGCGTGGAAAAACCGAAGGCCCGGCAAGACCGGGCCTTCATGGGATGCTGGTGGAGTTGAGGAGGATCGAACTCCCGACCTTCGCATTGCGAACGCGACGCTCTCCCAGCTGAGCTACAACCCCACGTGATGTCAATTTTAGCGGCAAATCCCCCACTCCGGCAACGCGGAAGGCCGCCTCGCACGGAAAGATCCGGCGATTGCGGGGCGTGATCGGCCGGCGCTATGATGCGGGCAGAATCGCCCCGCGGGGAATTTCCATGCAGATCAATCCGCCGTTCGGCTACAGTGAAATCGTCCCCCTCTACAAGAACCAGAAGGTGCGGCTGCCCGCTCCCGGAGCGCTTCCAGAATTCTGCCGCAAGGTCAACGCCGTGCCGATCTCGTATTCCGAATTCGCCGTGGCGTGCCGCGATTACCCGCTCGCGTTCATCACGACCGACCAGAGCAAGACTTTCCTGCCGGTCGCGGTGCTCGGGGTGACCGGCGGAGAGAATCTTTTTCTGCGCGACGGGCAATGGGACAGCTCGGTCTATCTTCCGGCGTACGTGCGCCGCTACCCGTTTTGCATGGCGCGGGTCACGCTCGACTCGGTGGAGCAGGCCGACCGGCTGATCTGCGTCGAGAAGGCATTTGTCTCGGAGGAGGGCGAGCGCATGTTCGATGACGCGGGCCTCGCGCTTGCGCGCTGGCAGCCGATAGAAAAGCTGCTGCAGGAGTACGAGGCCGACCTCGAGCGCAGCCGCGAGCTGTGCGCGATCCTCGCCGACTACGCCTTGCTCGAGCCGTTCACCCTGCAGACATCGCTCAAGGGGAGCGAGGCCGTGAATCTCGGCGGCATGCACCGCGTCGAGGAAAGAAAACTCGAGTTCCTCAACGCCGCGCAGCACAAGAACCTGATCCGCAAGGGCGTCATGGGACGCATCTACGCCCACCTGATATCGCTGGAAAATTTCGCGAGACTGCTGGCGCGGAAGAACAGCGTTAGCGCGCCGGCGTGAGCGACATTCGGCGCAGGCGTTAGGTGTCGATTAGCGTTTGTGAGCGGTAACGTCGTGGGCGATGATGGCGAGACCCACTACGAATACCGCCAACGCGGCTACCACAAACCAGACCATTACTCTTTCTCCAATTGCTCGAAGCGTTTAATCGCGGCTCGGGGGCTTGAGGATTTCGGCAATGTCGGTATCACTCATGACGTTTTAGCGTACCACTATTATTTCCTAAAGGTTAAACGTTCAAATTCAGCGATCGCCCTCGGCGGCTCGCTGCAATGTATCGTTAGCCCCACCTGCTTCCGGACTCATGGACGAGAGGAAGCGGAACGAGAGGGACAGGGCCACGAGTCCAACCACCCCGAGAGCACTATCTGCAAGCCACACGAGGAAGTCCGTGAACAAGTTATGGTTGACTGGCAGCGCGTGCATACCGAAGGACAGCGGAGCCGTAATCAAGCCTGTGGCGGCTACAAGGCGCCACCCATTCTTCGCTGTCGTGTCGAACGCCCAGTCCGTATTGCGACGCTCTCCGATTGCCGTCGCGGGGAACAGCACAGCTAACCTCGCCAAGACATATACAACCCCGACTCCTGGCAGGAGAACCCAGTACTTTTCGTATCCCTTGAAAAAGGGAACGTCCATAAAAACCGCGGCGAACGTCACGAGCCAGACTGGACCGACAATCAGCAAAGCGTAGACAAATAGCACGAATAGCCATCCAAAGAACCTTGTCTCCCGAGGGGTCCACGAGAGCAATCCGTATTCAGGCACCGATGTCTCGCCAAGCAGAACGATTCGATGGCACGTAACAGCAAACAATGTACATACGGCCCACGCTAGAATCACGTACAACAACACGAACAGCGACAGGAGCGAGACCGAGCCCACGCCCTTCAACCCGTGTCTCATCGCGACATCAAGAGCCGCCAAAGCTAGAGCCGTAGCCATCAACGCTCGAACCAACACGAAGCGCTTTTGCCAGACAACCAGAAGTGTCTCTTTGATGATTGCAATTACGGGCAGTCGTTTCAAACCTGTACGTCTTTTGACGCTAAGGTTTCGAGTGCTGGGCTAACGTCGTGCCCTGCGGGGGCCAGCACGACGGCGAAAAATGGTACGCCGCTTCCGGCCCGTCCGCAGCAGCCAAAGTTAGGTGCGAAACTTGACTTGGACCCTGACAAAGTGCCTCCCAGTAGGGGACGGGACGGAGAAATCCTCCGGACCCAGGTCGAGCCCTTCCCTGTTGGCGAGCGGGTAGAAGCGGTTGTAGGCCGTCTCGTCAAAAGCGTACGCCGCCCCCAATCGCATACCGCGTATGACCTCGCTGAACCTCGTTTTCTTCAGCGTGAACTTGCTTCGATCGTCAACAGGGAGTGCTGAGAGATATCGGTTCAGATCGGCGTCGGATCCAGCAATGACACATGCGTCACCATCGCAGAACACCTCGCTCGAGGATGCGTACGCAAAGTATCCGACTACTTTGGTTTCGTCGGCTGTGACCATGTCACGATGTCAGCATCGCACCTAACGTTTTGGTGTGCGGCGGGCCGCTACGGACTTTAAATGTGGCACGATGCTTCCGGCCCGTCCGCACCACCTTAGTTGGGTGTCATGCTGCCTCCTCACGCAGACCTTGAATGGCCGGCGCGGCCTCCAAGACTGCCCTAACTGACGTGAACAAAGACAAGAGCGACTCGGCACTTTTGTCTTTGCCTAATAGGCGGGCCAATGCCCCACCTTCGGCAAAGGCGAACACTCGCCAGTGATTTTGCTCTTCTTCTGCGCTGGCGCATGCGACGTAGAGGCTATGCGGCTTAGACTCAACCGGAATACACCAACCGAAATCTTCAGCGATAACGTCGCCTGCGGATACACCGCGCGTGCGAAGCTGCTCGGCAAGCCACTGCGCTAAGGCCTTGCCGTAGACGCCAGGATTCGTGTGTTCGTCTTCGCCGGGGATCACTGCGAATACAGAGGACTCGAACTCCAGTAGCACACTCTGTTTCATGAGACCCAACGTTCCGGCTAACGCGCCGCCCGCTTGCGGGCGGTCGCTGTTGAGCCGGTGGTTAGACCTCGCTGTTTGACACGACGAAGTGCATCATTGATGCGCGATTGATAACCGGAACCTTGTGCGCGAAAAAACGCAATTACGTCCGCGTCCAGGCGAAGGCTGGTGAGAACCTTCGTCGGCGCCTTCTGCGGTCCGCGCCCACGGCGCATGACCGGAGGACCAAGCATGTCCTCCGACCAGGGAGGATTGTCACGGTCAACGGTCTTTGCGGAAGTAGTCTTCGGCGGTTTCAAGGTAATAGCGCGCTTCATATTTTTCAGCCTTGCGTAAAGAGATGACATGCATATCGTCGGCTCGGTCAATATGGACCAAGACAACCACCTCGCCATCCAGGAGCCCGAAGGTCACCATTCGCTTTTCGCCGTAGTTCTCCCGTGTGTCTTCGCGGGTGATGGTGAAGTTATCCCAGATTGCTTCGGCCCCCTCGAAGTCCAAACCGTGGTCTTTGATGTTGCGACGACGCTTTGGCTCATCCCAGGAGGTCACAAGTAAATTGTAGCTACAATCTACTTGGATGGCAAGTAAATGCGGGAGATCCGTTGAGATAGGAACTAGCGAGGTCTAACGAGTCTGTAGAAAAAGTCCCAGACTCCAAAATCGCCGGGTTTTTCGGAGTCCATTTACCCCTCCCACAAGCGCGATCGTCGAATACAGCGTGTTCTGAAAGGTCGATTTTTTCATCAGCGCCTCGTAATCAAATTACTTGCATGGCTCGCGATAATAGATAAAACCACCGAAATCGATACTCTTGGTGTTTTGGTTTAAGGGGTACACCAACTCTCGCTTCTTGGGGTCGAAGCGAACAATAGTCTTTGGGCGATGTTCGAGTTGGAACTGTGCTACCTCCGCAAGAAAGTTGGCTTTGCCACCAAGAACAATTGTGACTTCGCCGGCATTTTCATGGTACTTCCAGCGAGAAGGGTTGTAATGCGTAAAGCCAACGGAAAAGCGTAGGGTTCCGTTTTCAAAAAATGTCATACACATGTCTGCATATTCCCCGGCCCGGCTGTGCCAAGTACCTATAGGAGTCAGTTCAGATGCTGACGCTATCGATGCAATCAGGACAACAAGAGCTAGGGCGCGTTTTGGCATGGAAATGTCTAAACGTCCGCATTGAGGCGCGCGCGGCCTCATGCGCGTCGCCTCCAATGCGTGGTTAGAAGCCGCCGGCTCAGAGGGCATAGGAGATCTTGTTCTCCGAGATTGAGACTTTGCCCGTTGACTGCAACTGTTGAATGAGGGCGGTGACTTCAGCTTCGGCTATCCCCTTCGGGAAAAGCGAGGCGACTGTGCTTGTGAGAGTCTTGAGTGTTCGCGGCCGTGAATTGCCGCGCTGTGCCAAGTTAGCGACAACCATGCTGAAGTTGTCGGCTTTCGACTTTGTGCTGGCGGAGCCTTAGGCGGAGTACTGGCCCGCAGCGGCGTCGCTCTCGCTGGACCGCCATCGTTCGGGCACTTGAACTGACCCTTCTGGTTGAGCACCACCTGGAACTTCTCTTTGAGCGACATGCTTCCGAGAAGCGCATTGACGGACTTGCAGCAAGCGACGCAGTTTTCATCTTTGTGGCTCCCGCCGTTGGAGCTGGCGAAAAGATGCTCAACACTGGCCTCCGCCTTTGGCAGCGGTTGCTTGCAGAAGAAGCAAAGCCCACCCTGCGCGAACATGAGGCGGTCGAGGGGCGTCGTGGGCATAAGGCTTCTAACGAGAAATCGACCCCCTAAGCGGGGCGTTATAAAACCCCGGAAACGGGGCCTAGTCTGGTCACGTTACGCTCGAGCTTCTGATCTATCAAGCCAACCTCCCCAAGGACACCCCTGAACATCCGTCGGATTAGACCCCGGCCGGAGGGATGCCATGCCCACTGCGCGATGGCTCGATCGGGCGCGCTCGCGTATCCAGCTAAACCGGCGATTCAAGCCGAACGGGCGCGGAGAAGCCGGTCCCGGACCGCAGCCCATTCGGTGCTCGTCGGCGGTTCCTCGACCAGAATTTCGTCGCAGCCGGATGCGTCGAGCGTGCGCAGGTTGGAATACAGATCTCGCGCACAGTGCTGCGGATCCGTGGAAGCCCTGATCCATATTGCGTATCTCTTACCGACCGGCCGCGCGCGAAAGCACAGCACAGCGCGGCTCAGCGACGCAGCTCGCAGCGTCTCATCCCATTCTCCCGAAGGGATCAGCCTTAACGGGTGGCGCGGCGCGTAATGGGATTCCAGCGTGCCTGGGGCGCGCGGAGCGCTTCGATCGCGCGGCTCGGGCGTGGCGTCGAGCGTCGCGGCGATATCCCCCGCGCCGATTCGTCCAGGTCGCAATAAGACCGGACGATCGCGAGACAGATCGACGATCGTCGATTCGATGCCGATCTCGCAGGGCCCACCGTCAAGGATCAGATCGACTTCGTCACCCAGGTCGTTGCGTACGTGTTCCGCGGTGGTCGGGCTGATGCGGCCGAATTTGTTTGCGGATGGAGCGGCAATCCCGCCGCCGAATTGGCGCAGCAGCTCAAGGGCGACTGGGTGATTGGGCATGCGCAGGCCGATCGTGTCCTCGCCGCCCGTGAGCTCGTCGCCTACGCCGGGTGCGCGCTTCAGCACCAGGGTCAGCGGCCCCGGCCAGAAGCGCGCCGCGAGTTTCCTCGCGCCCTCGGGAACCTCGCGCGCCCAGCGGGCCAGTTGCCCGGTGTCGCCGATATGAACAATGATCGGGTGGCTCTCGGGACGGCCCTTGATCTTGTAGATGCGCGCGACCGCCGCGGGGTTGGATGCGTCGGCGCCGAGTCCGTAGACCGTCTCGGTCGGAAACGCGACCAGGCCGCCGCGTTTCAGGACCGAGACGGCTTCCCGAATAGGAACGGAACCGGGCGCGTTAGAAATCCGTGTCAACCCGGAAGCTTGGCGTTCTTGACGGCTTCGGCCTGGCGGGCGCGGAATTGGGCGAGACGTTTGGCGAGTTTCGCGTCGCCCTGCGCAAGCATCGCGACGGCGAACAGGCCCGCGTTGGCGGCGCCCGCCTCGCCGATCGCAAACGTGGCGACCGGAATCCCTTTGGGCATTTGCACGATCGCGAGAAGCGAATCGAGACCGTGAAGATATTTCGAGGGCATCGGCACGCCGAGCACCGGCACGGTCGTTTTCGCCGCGATCACCCCGGCCAGATGCGCCGCGCCGCCTGCGCCCGCGATGAAACAGCGCACGCCCTTCGCGCTCAAGCGTTCCACCCATTCGGCAAGCGCGTCGGGCGAGCGGTGCGCCGAAAGCACTTTTGCTTCGTAGGGCACGGAAAAATCGGCGAGCTGCTTCGCCGCCTCGCGCATCACTTCCCAGTCGGTTGCGCTTCCCATGACGATCCCGACAAGCGGCGCGCGGCTGGCCATTTTCTATGCCCCCAGTTTTTGCCCGGTCAAACGGTAGAGCGCTTCACGATATTTCTTGGAGGTCTTCGCTATCACTGGCGGCGGAAGCCTTGGTGCGGGCGGAGTCTTGTTCCACTCGAGCGTCTCGAGGTAATCGCGCACGTACTGCTTGTCGAAAGAGGGCGGGCTCGACCCCGGCCGGTACTCGTCCGCGGGCCAGAATCGCGAGGAGTCCGCGGTCAGCGCCTCGTCGATCAATACGAGATTTCCCTTGTCGTCCGTCCCGAATTCGAACTTGGTGT
>WNFE01003863.1_pt1 | contig 11137 bp, 12 predicted proteins | sample 5400451 | NCBI WGS metagenome assembly WNFE01 (sample SAMN13153344, study PRJNA577476) | soil metagenome | isolation source: 200 cm saprolite under Douglas fir tree site 2 hole 2 | place: USA:California | collected 2015-04-18
GAAACTCCCAAGTCGGCCAAGACCCCGTCCACCCCGAGAATCCCCAACTCGCGCACGACCTCCGCAATCCTCGAGAACGGCGCCTGCACCAGCGTCACCTTCGCCCCAAAGATCTTCAGCCGTTCCCGGGCCAGTTCCAGCGCCTGTGCGTCCCGGTCCGCGCTGATCAGTCGTCCGGAAGGGCGCTCTGGTGTCGTCCCAGAGGTCAACTTCTCCGCTATGCCCCCCGAGTGCCCGCCGGCTCCCAGCGTCGCGTCCACGTAGATTCCGTCCGGCTTTACGCGCAACCATTCCAGCACCTCATCCAACATCACCGGCGTATGCGGCGCAGCTCTTTTTTCTCGCCACTCGCCACTCGCCACTCACCACTTCCTAACTAAATCCCCAAATCTTCCAGCGCCTTGTCGTCCTCGCTCGTATACGGTTCATTCTTCAGGCTATCGACCACGCGCGTATGGTTCATCACCTCGAGATAATCCAGGTTCCCGAACACATCCACTTCGCCCTTCATCTGCGCCGATTCCCGCAACACCGCGGGTACCAAAACTCTGCCCTGCCCGTCGAGCTCCACCGTTTGCCCGTAATAGCTGGTGCGCATCAAAAACTTGCGCTTCGCCCGGTTTTGCGAAGACACCTTGGCCAGCTTGTCTTCGATTCCCGACCAAACTTTCATCGGATAAATGCGCGCCGATTCGCCCGTGGGGCTGGTGATGTAAAACTGGCTGCCGTACTCCCGCAAGGCTTCCAGAAACACGGCGGGTATCTTGAGACGACCCTTCTCGTCGACTTTCGCCGGACAGTTGCCCCGCAGCGTCATGTGCCCCGTCTTGGGCCGCCCCGTCTTCGATCAATGGACGGCCCGCCAATGAGAAGAAGTGGTATCGGTTGCCCCGTTGCACCACGGTCCTCTAGGACTGCCTACTTTGTTCTACAGGATTCTACTGCTGCCCACTTTGCACCACTTTTGGCCACATCATAAGCTGCTTTTGGGCGTTGTCAAGGGGAAAAAGCACGTACGTTCAAAAAAAGCTGCGCACCGAACAATGCCGGAATGTGAGGAAAATCACCGCGATAGGTTGTGTTCGCGAGGTGCCTCAAAATCTATTCCTAGCGTTCCACTTCTAGATGAGCAGATACTTACTTTGGAAGGTCGCCGCGCCTTGAGACTGAACCCTTACACTGCCCGCGCCGTGAAGAATTCCCCTCTTCCTCTTTCCTGGGCGCCCGTGCTATGCTCTCGCTTGTCGTTGAAACTCCCTCAAGGAGCGCCGCTCATGGAATGGGTTACCCCTCAGCACGAAGAGATCGACCTCAACTGCGAGATCAGCTCGTACGCCAACGCCGAACTCTAACCGTCCGGGCACGCCCACCTAGCGCCCGCTTTCTGAAGCGAGCTCCTAGCCTTTTGTCTTTCCCCGCGCCGCAGCATCACCCTTTGTGTTTTCATGCGCGTTAAGGTCCTCGGCTCGGCAGCGGGAGGCGGCTTCCCTCAATGGAATTGCGCGTGTGCGAACTGCCGCCGGCTGCGCGAAGGCGCGCTGCGCGGCGCCGCACGTACACAAACGCAAATCGCATTCTCCCCGGACCCCGACGCGAAAATTTGGTTCCTGGTATGCGCGAGCCCGGATTTGCGCGCCCAAGTCCTCGCTACACAGGAATTGGCGCCGCAGACGAAGTCAGAAACTCACTCGCCCATCGGTGGCGTTTTCCTTCCCTCTGCCGACGTCGACTCGGTGATGGGCCTTCTCCATCTGCGCGAGTTTCAATCCTTCTTTGTGTTTGCCACGGCTGCCGTGCAACGCATCCTGAAAAAGGAAAACAAGATTTTCGGCGTGCTCGACCGCGCTGACCCTCCAGTGCAATGGCAAGTGCTTTCCAGCAAGGGACGCCTCGGTTGTCATCTCTCGGAAAGCCCCGGCGAAGCGCCGGCCTTCGTCTGCGTCACACTGCCGCTCGGCGGCTCCTATCCCGACTACGTCAGCGAAGAGCTTCAACGCACTCTTTCCGGCGAAGAGGCTGTGCTTGGCTTTGTTTTTGAGCAAAACGGAAAAAGCGTTTTCATCGCGCCCTCACTATCCGGACGCAATTCCGAATGGACAAAAGCGGCAGCCTCCAGCGACCTCGTCTTAATAGACGGCACCTTCTGGAGCGACGACGAATTGACGAAAACCGGCCGCAGCAAAAAAACGGCTCGCGAAATCGGTCACTTGCCTTTATCCGGCGCTGACGGTTTGCTCGAGCAATTCCCCAAGGCCGCGAGAGGCCGCAAAGTCTTGCTGCACATTAACAACACGAATCCGATCCTGGACGAAGCCAGCCCCGAACATCGCGCCGTACTGGATGCCGGCTTCGAAATCGCCTACGATGGAATGGAATTCGAGTTATGACCGTCGCTGCCGACAAATCCGGCAAGCCCTTGCTCTCCGAGGCCGAGTTCATCGCCGGCTTTCACGCCATCGGCGAAGAACGCTATCACCACAAGCATCCGTTTCATCTGCTGATGCACGAGGGAAAACTCACGCGCGGCCAGTTGCAAGCCTGGGCACTTAATCGCTACTACTATCAGAGCCGCATCCCCATCAAAGACGCCGCGATTCTCGCGCGCAGCGAAGATCCCGCCTTCCGCCTGGCGTGGCGCAAACGCATCCTCGATCATGATGGCGACGGAACCAAACCAGGCGGCATCGAAAAATGGCTGCGCTTGGTAGAAGCCACCGGCCTCCCTCGTGAGCAAGCGTTGAGCGGCGAGGGCATTCTGCCCGCCACGCGCTACGCCGTGCAGGCCTATGTAGATTTCGCCTCGACCCGTTCGCACCTCGAAGCAGTAGCGTCCTCTCTCACCGAACTCTTCTCGAAAAAATTGATCGTTCTGCGCATGGACCGCCTGCGCCAGCATTACCCATGGCTCTCCAGCGGCCTCGACTATTTCACCGGACGTCTGACGCAAGCGCCCGAGGACGCTGACTTCGCGCTGTCCTGGGTCGTAAAGCACGCGAACACGCGCGAACAACAAGACCTCGCCCACGCCGCCCTCCGCGCCAAATGCGATATCCTCTGGGCCCAACTCGACGCCCTTTATTTCTCCTACGTAAATCCCGCCTGGCCCCCGCCCGGCGCTTTCCTCCCCAGCGAGAAAAGCACATGACTCCCGACCTCCAATCGCATCCACAGCTCGTGCCTGGCGTTCGTTTGAGCGAAAATAAGCAGCAGCGCGCCCTGCTCATGCCAGAACGCGCACTGCGCCTCAATGGCCCGAGTCTCGAAATCGTCCAGCGCTGCGATGGCAAACACACCGTGCAGCAAATCATCAGCGAGCTGCAGCAGATTTACTCGAAAGCCGAGCCAAAAAAAGTCGAGACCGACATCCTCGGCTACCTGACTCTTCTGCACGAGCAGCGCGCCCTCGACTTCGATTCGTAGCGTCGATTTTTTGGAGTGCGGCAGTCTTCCTGCCGCTTTCGCGGTGTTCAACAGATTGGCGACGTAAGCGAGAATTACAGCTCTATCAGACTCCGGCAATGACCACCATGGCAAACCCACTAGCCCTAATCGCCGAGCTAACCCACCGCTGCCCGCTGCACTGCGTCTACTGCTCCAACCCTCTGGAACTGCAAAATCGCGCCAACGAGCTCACCACCGCAACCTGGACCCGCATCTTTCAGGAAGCCGCTCAAGCCGGCGTCTTGCAAGCCGACCTCACCGGCGGTGAGCCTCTCGCACGCACCGACATCATCGAATTGGTCCGCGCCGCCCGCACCGCCGGCTTGTACGTAAATCTCATCACGTCCGGTATGCCGCTCGACGAAGCTCGCCTCGCAAAATTAATCGACGCCGGACTCGACCACCTGCAGCTCAGCTTTCAAGGCGCCCGCGAAGAAACCGCCAACGAAATTTCCGGCACCAAGGCGCACGCACAAAAGCTCCGCGTGCTCGAATTGCTCAGGCAAGTTCGCGTCGCGGTAACTCTGAATTTTGTGATTCACCGCGCCAATATCGGTCAAATCGACGAAATGCTCGCGCTTGCGGAATCCTCCAGCGCCACCCGCGTCGAATTCGCCAACGTGCAGTATTACGGCTGGGCCTTCGCCAATCGCGAGCGCCTGCTGCCCACGCGCGCCCAGCTCGATCGCTCCATCGAAACTCTGAAATCCGCGCAAGAGCGCCTGCGCGGCAAAATCCGCGTCGAATATGTCGCGCCGGATTACTACGCAAAATATCCCAAACCGTGCATGGGCGGCTGGGGACGCAAGCTCATGCTCATCACGCCCACCGGCGACGCGCTTCCCTGCCACGCAGCGCAAATTATTCCGGGATTGCGCTTTGAAAACGTAAAGGATCGCAGCCTGCGCGAAATCTGGCAAAATTCCGCGGCCTTCCAAAAATTTCGCGGCGAAGCCTGGATGCAAGAACCCTGCAAATCGTGCGACCGCCGCGAACAAGATTTCGGGGGCTGCCGCTGCCAGGCTCTGCTCCTGGCCGGCGACGCCTCCGCCACCGATCTCGTCTGCTCGCTCGCTCCCACACGCGGAAAAGCCGACGCGATCCTCGCCGCAGTCAACAAGCCGTCTGTAGTTGAAACACTCACCAGCCCCGACTGGCTCTACCGCCCGAACCCTTCTTCGTAGCGGCGCAGCACTGCTGCGCCACAGTCGCCCAGGCCGAAATCATGCCGCACTAGTCCGCGTGCGTCGCCGCCGCGTCCCCAGTCCGCCGCAACCGCATCACCACTCGAAAGAAAAACACCAAACTCCCCACCAGCACCAGCAACCCGAAAACTCCCAGCGTATGCGGCGCCCCGATGCGTTTCGCCACGCCGCCCGCCAGCAGCGACCCGATCGGCTGCACGCCCATGAACATCGTCGCGTACACCGCCATGATCCGTCCGCGCAATTCGTCCGGCACGCGACTCTGAATAATCGTGTTCGTCGCTGCCATCTGCACCGTCGCGGAAAATCCCACGACGAACAGCACCACCATCGACATCCAAAAAGTGCGCGACGCCGAGAAAAGCACAAGGCCAATCGCACAGGACATCGACGTTCCGGCAATCCAGCGCGCCAGCCCCTTGAACTCTGTGCGCGCCGCAAAGTGCAGCGCCCCGAGCACCGCGCCAACGCCCGCCGAACTCATTAGCAAGCCCAGGCCGCGCGGTCCGCCATGCAAAATATCTTGGGCGAAAATCGGAAGAAAAACCGAATACTGCAGTCCCAGCAAGCTCAGCCAGCTCAGCAAGAGCAGCGCGGAGCGGATCGGCAAATCGCTCATCGCAAAATGAAAACCCTGCATCAAGCTGCGCAACGGCGATTCCGTGCTCGGTTTTCGTTCCACCGGCTTCAGCCGCATCGCCAGCAGCGCGATGATCACCGCCAGGAAGCTCACGCCGTTCAAAAAAAAACACCAGCCCTCGCCGATCCACGCAATCGCAAAACCCGCAATCGCCGGGCCCACTACGCGCGCGCCGTTAAAGATCGACGAGTTCAGTGCAATCGCGTTCGGCAAATGCTCTTGCCCTACCATCTGCACCAAGAATGCCTGCCGGATCGGCACATCAAACGCGTTGACGATGCCCACCAGGAATGCGATGAAAATAACCACCCACGCGCCCCGCGCATCGTGAATCGCGCCGCTCAATGTCAGTCCCGCCAGCACAAACGCCAGGATCATCGCCGCCGTCTGCGTGGCGATCACGCCGCGATGCCGGTTGTAGCGATCACCGACATATCCGCCGATCGAAGCCAGCAATAAAATCGGAATCTGATTGGCGAAACCGAAAACGCCCAGTAGCGCCGCCGAATGCGTTAGGTCATAAACGAGCCAAAGCTGCGCGGTTGACTGCATCCACGTGCCGATGAGCGAAACAAGTTGTCCCGCGAAAAAGAGCTGGAAGTTGCGGTGCTGCAAGGCGCGGAAGCGCGTGGACACGAGCGAGAAATTCCTCCGTGAATTGGACGCCGCACGCCGCCATTACGGCGCACGCAATCATTCACGATGACGCGCCCAGCCCGCCGCTGTCAATCCATTCAGACAATCCGCAAAAACCAATTTGCCTCAGCGCTATCTTGGATTCGAAGAGAAAGCTTTAACACCGAGCTCACAGAGCAAGGCACACAGAATTCACCTCTCTGTGCACTCAGTGCTCCGCTCTCCGCGAACTCTGTGTTAAGTATTCGCCTTTGGCCCCGAGAAAAACTGAGGATTGGAAATTGAGGTTTTCCTGGAAAGAAAAAATTACTGCTCTTGCGGCCGATCCGGCGCGCCCACGTGCTGATGGCTCAAATCCCGCAACATCTGCCTGTCTTCTTCGCTCATCCCGCGCGTGAAGCTCGGATCGTTCAGGTGCCGGTTGCGCGCGGACTCCGGCATGTTCTGCAGCACGCCGAGCCTTTGCTGAATGGCTCGCTGCCGGTCCCCGGGCAATTGCTGCCACTTTGGCAGCACGTCATTCCTAATGTGGTCTCGCTGCCCTGGCGTAAGCTTCTCCCAATTCTCAGCAGCTCTTTTCATATCCTGTTGTCTTTGCGGCGGCAATTGATTGAACTTCCTTTGATTTTCCGCTAAGCGGTTTCGTTCTTGCGGACTCATATTCCGCAAGCGATCTTGCATGTTCGGCGGTGGCGTGGCCGGCGCCTGCTGCCGATAGGAACTCTGCGGACGATCGTTTCGGTTGCCTCGGCCGTTGTCATACGCGCGTGGATTCTCATTCCCCCGCGGACGATTGTCGTTCGCGCGGCCGCGGTCCGGATATGCCGGTTGCCGACTCTGACCGCCGCGCGGTCCCTGTGGATGATATGAACCCGAAGACCTATCATTTCGCGGCGACCGGTTCGCTTGATGCGGCGCCGGTTGCTGCCTCGCGGGAGGCCGATCGCTCGACGGGCGGTTCTGCGCGCTCGCGCAAGGTAACAGCAGCGCCGCGCTGAGTCCCAGCCCGCACACCCAAGCCCCGAATTGGAATCGTGGTTTCATTGCACCTACATCGATTGGTTGCTGTCGCTGTCGTCCGTCTCACCAGCCTGCACCGGCTGCGGCAACTCCGTCAGCGGCTCGAAATTCGCCAAAACGTCGTAATTCTCCAGCACTGGCAGATCGTTCGGATCGACCGCCGCGATGGGATCATTCGGCCCACTGTTGCCCGTGTTCACGTTGTTCGGTCGCGAACCAATCCAAATCGTCGCCAGCAGCAGCATCGACGCCGCAAACGCCGCTCGCGGCGATGGCGCAAACACCGCCCACCAACTCTGTTTCAGAGGCTCCGCCGCCACGCGCGCGCGCACCCGCGCATCAAACGCGCCCGAAGGCTCGATCTGCGGCAGCTCGTCCAGCAATCCCGAAACCGCGCGAAACTCATTCACGCGCACCCGGCAAGCCGCGCACACCGCGAGATGCGCTTCCACTTCGCGCTGCTCGCTAACCTTCAGCCGTCCATCCACAAACGGCATCATCTGCTTTTCCATTCGACTACAACTCATGTTTCCCATCCTTCCGTTCTTAAACTCTCAAATTCTTCTACCTACCGTCTGCCCACCAACGGCGCCAACTCCACCCGCAACACTTCATACGCCCGGAACAACAACGACTTCAGCGCGCTCTCCGAACAAAACAAAATCTTCGCGATCTCTCCGTAATCCAGCTCCTGATACTTGTGCAACAGCACCGCCGCCCGCTGCTTCTCCGGCAACTTGTCGATCGCATGCCGAATCATGGCCTTCCGCGCTTCCTCCACCAGGTGCTGCTCGATGTCCGGATGCTTGTCCGCCACATCCAGCATCCGCTCGTCGCCATCTTCCGCACCCGCGGTCACCGGCGCATCCAGCGAAATCTCCATGCGCTGATGCCGCGTGTCCCGCAACGAGTTCAGCGCCAAGTTCGTCGCAATCCGGAACAGCCACGTCGTGAATTTCGCGCTCGGCACATAGTCCGCCCGCGCCCGGTACACGCGAACAAAAACTTCCTGCGCCAAATCCTCCGCTTGCTCCCGGTTCCTCACCATCCGGTACAGGAAATTGACCAGAGGACTCCTGTAGCGCTGGAGCAGAAGCGCGAACGACTGTTCATCGCCCGCCTTCACGTCCAGCATTAGTTGGACGTCAGACCTGGCCATAGCCGCCACACTCTACCAAACCCTTGCGTTGTCAGAAAGTTGCGAAGCTAGGAAAAATGGAAGCGAAGCTACGGCGAATTTACACGCGCACTAACCACTGTAGAATCAACAAACTAGCCACCCCGCCAAACACCAGCAGCGCCGTCCGCCAGCCCGGCTCCCGGTTGACTTCCGGCAACAAATCCGTCGCCGCCACGTACACCGTAACCCCTGCCGATAGCGGCAGCGCGTACCGCAACTGCGCCTGCAGCACGCTCGTCAGCAGCACGCCCAACAGTGTAGCGACCCCCAGCGCTCCCGCCGCCGCCACCGCTTTTCCCCGGCTCTGCCCGCTCGCCAGCACCACCGACGCGATCGTAAATCCCTCCGGCAGCTTGTGCAGAAATATCGCCACAAAAATTACCGTGCCCAGCCACGTCGAAACCAGAAATCCCGCCGCGATCGCTACCCCATCAAAAAACGTATGAATGCCCAACCCGAACAGCACCGTGCGCGCCCGGTGATGCCGCATCATCTCCGTGTGCGTCTCTTCCCCAAAATGAAAATGTGGCGCCAGAATGTGCTCGAACAAATGCACAAGGAAATAGCCGATGAGCACCAGCAAAAACGCGCCCTGCCCGCCAATCCGCACCGACTCCGGAATCACGTCGGTGAACGCCACGGCCAGCATGTACCCCGCGCCCAGCGCCATAAAGTAGTGCAGGAAGCGCCGTGGCCAATCCCGCCGCACCACAAACAAGCCGCCAAGCAAATTCCCCGCCGCGGCCACCACTCCAAGCCCCGCCGCCATCCCCACCCGCACTGGAAGTTCATGGTTCATATGGAGTGCGGCGGTCTTGCCGCCGCTTTTAAGGTGTAAGAACCGCCAAGCAGTCAACTATGAGCAGGTTTCCCGAGTCGATAAACAAATCTCCGCGCCCTCTGTGTCCGAACTCCGTGCCCTCTGTGTTAAATCTTTTTCTTTCCTATCCCGAATGCCGAAACAAAATCACATCACCTTCCTGCACTACATACTCCCGCCCCTCCAGCCGCACCTGCGCCTTCTCCCGCGCTGCCGCCACGCTCCCAGCCGCCAGCAAATCATTCCACCGCACCACTTCCGCCCGGATAAATCCCTTTTCGATGTCGCTGTGAATCGCCCCCGCCGCCTTCACCGCCGTCGCTCCCTTTCGAATCGTCCACGCCCGCACTTCCGGCTCCCCCGCTGTGAAAAATTGAATCAGCCCCAGCAAATCGTAAGTCGCGCGAATCAACCGGTTCAGCCCCGGCTCCTTCAATCCATACGAAGCCAGCAACTCCGCCGCCTCTTTCTCATCCATCTCCGATAGTTCCGCCTCTAGCCGCCCGCAAATCGCCACCACCGCCGCATTCGGCCGTCCCTGCAACGCGCTCAATTTGTGCCGCTCCACCGCCGTATCCAGCTTGTCCGCTTCGTCGTCCCCCAGGTTCAGCACGTACAGCACCGGCCGCGCCGACAAAAACAAAAATCCCCCGATCGACTTCCTCTCCTCGGCCGTCAACTCCAACTCCCGCAATGCCTTCTCCGCCTCCACGTGCGCCTTGCATTTTTCCAGCGCGCCCTTCTCAATTTCCAGAATCGGATCGCGCTTCTTCTTCAAATCCTTGTCCACGCGCTCCAGTCGCCGCGTAATTTGATCGTGGTCCGAAAGCATCAGCTCCAGATCCAAATTCGTCGCGTCCCGCAGCGGATCAATGCTCCCCTCCGAATGCGGCACCGATGGATCATCAAACGCGCGAATCACGTGCGCGATCACATCCACTTCGCGCAGTTGCGCCAGCGCATCGCGCATGCGCTCCTTCTGCATCCCGCCCAAATCGACGTAATTCACCGTCGCATACGTAATCTTCTTCGGGTTATACAGCTTCGCCAGCTCCACCAGCCGCGGCTCCGGCACCTTCGCCACGCCCACATGCGTCGCCGACGCCCCGCCTTTCCCCTCGACGTGTGCCTTCGTCAATATCCGAAACAGCGTCGTCTTCCCAACCTGCGGCAATCCAATAATCCCCGTCTGCATAAACTCGAAATAGTAGCACAGCCGCCTTCGCTGCCCTGACCACCAGCAGGCGTAGATAATGTGTTATTTTCCGGTTACCGCGTTTATCGGGCGTTGGCTTGTTCACGTGGTGTCAATGGGCCTGCTCTGGTCGCAAATTCGTTATGTCGAGTACAAGGGAAGCGTACGATGCGCACGAGCAAGAGGTCCAAATCGGAAATTCCAGTTTGAGCGAGCGCCAATGGTGCCGGGGGAGGATGTGATGGGAAAAATCAATTGGGGGAGGGTTGTCCTCTGCGGAATTGTGGCCGGCCTCGCCTGGACTGTGGTCTCTTCGATTATCACCGCTTTCGTCGAAAGAGATTTCGTGGCCGCGGTCCCCGTGGGAGATTGTCCGCACCAAGCGGTGGTTTGATCGCGTTTCTGTTCATCGTGAACCTTGTGATGGGCATCTGGGCCATACGGCTTTATGCGGCCATCCGTCCGCAATCTAGTCCGTCATGTCCGAGGTTCCCGTTTCCGTGGACAAGAATTGCTTCGACATTGCTTCAGCCCACACCGAGATGAAAGAAAGCTGCCCGCAACGGGGTGCTCTTTAGGAACGCGCGAACTTAGCTCGCGGACCCGACCGCTGCGATTGGGCGAAAATGAATGCCAGGCCGCCCAATTCGGGCCCGGGGAACAGTGCCAAGTAATCTGACTGTGAGCGACAGGTGGCAGATCGGAGCTGGCTCGTGACAACGGACAAGTCGCCCGCGGAGCTACTGGTCTCAAAGGGAAATAATAGGAGGAGTGACCGCTACCCTGTAGTTGCTCCCGTGAAGGTTAAGTGGTTAGAGCCTAGTGGTGCAGCCGTCATCGAGTATGCTGAAGCCGAAGAAGTCAACATGCACGGTGGGCTGCTCGACATGAAAGGCCGCCCGGCCATCGGCAGCGTTATCGAGCTGACTAGCCTTTCCTCAACTAAAACAGCCTCTGCGCGAGTGGTCTCCCTGCGTCCCTCCAAAAAGAGCAAGGTGTT
>WNFE01003865.1_pt1 | contig 11137 bp, 10 predicted proteins | sample 5400451 | NCBI WGS metagenome assembly WNFE01 (sample SAMN13153344, study PRJNA577476) | soil metagenome | isolation source: 200 cm saprolite under Douglas fir tree site 2 hole 2 | place: USA:California | collected 2015-04-18
AGCCCAAGAAATAATGCTGGTCCTTGATGCCTACATGAAGAACGGCGCCCTGCGGGAACTGCCCGTCTACATTGAAGGAATGGTTAACGAAGCCACGGCGATACACACGGCATTTCCTGAGTATCTCGTGAGGGATATCAAAGAACAGATTCTCCATCAAGACTTGAACCCGTTCCAATCCGAATACTTCCATCCAGTCACACACCCAGGCGACAGAGACGAGATAGTCGCCGGCGGACCCTGTGTCATAATAGCCACATCGGGAATGCTTGAGGGTGGACCTGCAATTGACTACTTTAGGCGTCTTGCTCCTGACGCGAGAAACACTCTAGCTTATGTTAGCTACCAGGTCGAAGGAACCCTCGGCAACAGAATCAAGAACGGCTTGAAAGAAGTATCCCTATTCGGCCCTGACGGCAAGATTGAGATGGTAAAGTGCGATATGCGCGTCGAGTCCATAGAAGGATTCTCAGGCCACTCAGACCGCAACCAGCTTCTCGGTTTCATAAAACGAATGATGCCGAAGCCTACGAGAATTATCATAAACCATGGCGAGCGGAGAAAGTCTGACCTTTTCGCTCAGAACGTCAATCGCATCTTCGGCATCAAGACGGTCGTGCCTGACGTGCTAGAGTCGCTTAGACTCCGCTAGTTTGTCCCTGGCAGAGTCTCTTTCTGCAACGGGACGGCAGGAATCGCACTCTCAGAGCCCGCCGTTTCTCGGCGCCAGATCTTCACTCCAGGCGGGGTGATTACAATACGCTCTTCGCCGAGGCGAGCGATGTCGCCCCCGATGGACTTTACGTGGTCTGTCAATTCCGTTATCGCTAGCTTAGTCTCATCGACGCTCTTACGCGCCAAGGGCGTAATTCTGACGATAAGGATATTTCCGGTTCGGATCTCTGTCTTGATAACTTCAACATCATCCAGCTCCTGCAACGGAACCGCTTTTACGTAGAGAGGAGAGTGCGCCATATGGGAAACATCGAATCATGAATACGGTGATACGTTTCCGAAATCGACTGCCAGAACGACTTTAAACTTTGCCTGACCAAATTCGGAACAAATCGTCAACTTCCCGAATGAGCAGACGTCTGAGACTTTATCGTCTCCCAGACGGCATCTCCTACGTAATGGATATTCGCAATCACCTTCCCCTTCTTTGTAGCAGCGAGAGCTTCTGAGGCAAGCAGTGATCTTCCCACCGACAAGAATTTCCCATGCTTCTCGTCGATGACTACGACCAGCTCCCCCTCACTAAAGGTGCCCTGGACCTTTCTGATTCCCGGTGCCATGATATCGGCTCCTCCCACTACATGCGGCACCGCGCCCATGTCCACCGTGATGCGCGGCATCTTTTCCAATGCAGCCATGTTCGTCAACACTGGAACAAAATGTCCCTCTGTCCTAGAAGCAACAGGCTGACCGTCGACGAAAATTACCTCTGAGCTCTTCACCATCTCGGTTTCAACGCGCGATTTCCTGGACAGATGCTCTAAGCCTGGAATCTTGTTCAATTCTTCGATCAATGGTTTGGTGTCGCGATCCTTCAAGATCGTTCTGATTGGCAAGTCGATTCAGTTTCCTGCACGACAATCTTTAAAAGTGTACAACCGCCGGGACACTCACTTCCCCCCAGTTGAACCTTGAATGTCTGATGTTGCTGCAAAGATTTTCGAAGAGAGCCTAAACAAGGTCGTACTTGTTCAGCTCAAAGGAGGCCGCAGCGTTAGGGGAAGATTATACAGCTTTGACCAGCACATGAATCTCGTACTGGAAGAGGCCGAAGACGTTACTAACTCAGACTCCACCAAAAAGCTGGGCACCATCATCGTACGCGGAGACAACGTGGTCCTAGTCTCGCCTCCACCCAAACGTTAGGAAAAACTACCTAATCGATTCGATTCGACATCTCACTGAAGCTCTGCAGATACGAGCCGACTCCTTAGATCTTGCGAATGAAATAGTTTGGAAAAATAGCGGTTGTGCGACAAAGAATGAATCTCGTTCGACTTTGGTCCGGTCGTTTTTACAAAGGTTAATTAGAATCGGGCCGAGCGAGCCGAGAAAGTCACCGTGAATTACGTTTGATTCGAAGTCTGGCATGCCTACTCATCATTATCTTCTCTTCTGCTCTCGGGGCCTCGATCTCCCAATCGACTCACTATAGCGTGTTGGCACCGATAGCACCGTCGGGTGTGCCGGTGTTAGTTGACCCGCTAAACGTTACCGGAGCGTCTACCGCGTTCAACTACACGTATTCCACCGCTGACATTTACACTAACAACACGATCGGGTTTGTTGCTACGCCTAGCCTAGGCAATAGTCACCCCGGGACACAACTAACTTGGTTTTCAACGATCAACAGTACCAAAGATGGGTCCAAGATACCTGGGACTGCTTTCAACTTCACCGCTTCCTCTCCTGCGTTCAACGTCGATCATACACTCGACCGACAGGAAGTGAACTGGACTCTCACTATTCCACAATCTAACTGTGCCAGCTGTAGCCTAGTTGTGAGATTCAATCTCTTTGGGAACCTTACTCGAGGCACCAGTGAGAATTTCACTCTTACACCTTCTACTAATAACACGAGCGTTTTGCCTCCGGGAGTAACGGGGGTTTTCCTAGGAAACCAGACTACTCCTGTTTACGTGTGCGGATTGACCAGATCAACCCTTTCGGCGTGCTCCCAGCCTGAGGTCACTCTTCCAGTGAGTAAGTGGGTGGGGGTCAGCCTTCGGCTATCCTTCCGGTTCGGGTGGAATTCAACCAACGAACCCATGCTGGGCTCAGTCGGGGAAGTGGTAGTCGCATCCATAGACAATACTCCGAAGAATTCGGTTAGTAACTTCATGACCCAGGGTTCTGATCCCACAAAGGTAGTTCACACTGCAAGGTTCTTCCCAATCGGCTACAATACTACAGTCCCGTCGCACGTCTGGTCAAACGAAGTGATTAACTTCTATTATCCCTCAGGCTACAATCTAACTCAGTTCGCTCTCAACACAACCTCGAATCTAATTTTCCCGTCAGGCAGCCGAGCACCCTTCGAAAAGACTGCATGCAATGATCAGCCCCTCTGCACACAATCTCTGATAGCCCTCAACATGTCAGAGATCATCCCGTCTACTAACTTTGTTAGGAATTCTACGATATTCATAACTGCCATTTCGCAAAACAGTCTCGTCCGGCTCAATTCTGTCGCGTCTGGGGTTGCGACGACGTTCTTCGTTCCAGGAGACACTCTAGGCGTTAACGTTACAAATAGACCCTCGGTAGCCAATGCGCCAACGTCCCTCAAGACTGGACAATTGAACTTGACGTTCGTGGACCGCCAAGGACCAGAAACTCCGACAGGGCAGGCGTTTTCCACATCAACCGTAATTGGTGGACTATTCAACTTCACATTACCATCAGACTGCGGAACTAACAATCTACGATGCGGACAGTGGACCATAACCGCCACATTCAACGGAGGGCTTGATCTAGGTGCTATGTCCAGCTCATTTGGCGTCGACCTCATTCAGGTGAATTCCTTTAGCGCTGCCGGCAGCAACATTGGAGTTACCGCCACCGGAACCTTGACAAACTCGTCTGGGTTCCCGTCAGCAGCGACCAATGGAGTCGTCTTTGCAATTGACTCGGGAACACCGACCAACAGTCCAGTCACCAATACGACCAAAAGCCCGTCCAGCACTGGCCTCTACATATCTAACGTCACGTTAGTGAATGGAGTTTTCACCCAAGGACAACAACTTATCATGACTTTCACTCTGATAAATCCTACGATTTCCGCGTTCAATGCAACAGTGATTATCCAGCACGAATGGCCGGGCTCACAAACTCATGGCGTGAACGCTACTATTCATCTTGGAGGGAAGATACTTGGGGAGTTACCTTTCACGTCGGGTCCCCAAGCTTACCAAGTTGGCATCAGTCTCACTCCCAGCGGCATACACTTGGTATTGACCAGTCTCACTACTGGAAACTCGGAGAGTGTCCCAGTGACTCTCGGGACTGATCCAGTGGTGTCCAGTCGCCAACACGTTGGATTGTTCAAGATCACCGTTGTAACTCTCGCTGGCACATCTGTCGTCTCGACGAACTCGCTGGAATCTCCGCCATACGCCTATGTGTTCGGATTACCTTCTGCCACGATCAAATATCTCGCGTCCTCTTCGCCGTTCAGCACGCTTGGAGATGGAAAATTCTCCCTCACATTGAAGTCGGATTCAATCCTTGCCGCGAACAAACTTGTGATATTTGCCCTTGCTAGGGATTCAAGAGGCATCGTCCTCACGAGCAGTCCCCAAAACACTGGAGTCTCAGACTCGACAACTCTCCAATCGACCATGGATACCATCAGTCCAGTTGCTGAAGGTTCTTCGGTGACAGCCACACTCCACCTGAAAAACAATTCTACAAAGTTTGCCGAAATTATCACAGTTGATCTTTACCTTCAGGGATCTGGAAAAGTTGCAGAGCAAACGGGAATCAGCATTTCACCCGGGACCAGCCAAGACGTAACGTTGCCGTTCAAAGCACCCTCAACGCCAGGACAATATGCGCTCAGCATTTCCTCACCACAATACGGCGGCGGCCCGCTGGCCAGTCAGACGCTTCAAGTGACGATTCTCCAGAGTAATCTGCAAATTCTCATTCCGGCCGCAATCGGGATAGTGGCGGCCATAATCGTCCTGGGCGTCTACCTTGTCAAAAGGCAACCCGAAACAATGGAGACGCAGGAGAAGACAAAACCCGCTGGCTCCAAGTCCAAGACTCCTGGTTCAGGGAATTCTCCTTCCAAATCCTTAACTTGAACCCGGGGTCCTTACTAGGTGTAGTTTAGATGGAGCAAAGTCCTGAAGAAGCAGTAACGGAAGCCTCCCCGCGAGAGCTGCCTGCGCGAGAGCGAAATCCCGGTGGGTTGTTCTATGAATGCATCAATTGTGGATCTAGGCTTACGGCAGACCAGTTGGCGATGACCCCTGAAATCAAATGCCCCTTCTGCGGCTATAGAATTCTTAGGAAAGTCAGGCCGCCAATTGTAAAACATGTGAAAGCTAGATAGGCACGGAGGCCTGCGTAGGCCCTACCGCTGTTCGAGTAAAGCATTATACCGATTCTTGAACGATTTATCCAAGACCAGAAGTTTGGAGCAGCCGACCCCCCAGTTAAGAGACAAACACAGATTACTCGCTGAACTCGCAAGGCGAAGAGGCTTCTTCTGGGGGTCTTTCGAAATCTACGGGGGCGTAAGCGGTTTCATCGATCTAGGCCCCCTGGGAACTGGCCTGAGAAGGGAAATCGAAGATACGTGGAGAGAGTTCTTCCTTCGACGCCATGGATTCGTTGAGATATCGACCCCTATCATTACCCCGGAGCGAGTCCTCGAAGCCTCGGGGCACGTCAAGAATTTCAAAGATCCAATGACAGAGTGCACGAACTGTCATCGAAGGTTCAGGGCTGACCAGCTGATCAAGGAGAGCACAGGGGCGGAGACAGAGGGCCTGGATCTAGATCAGCTATCAGTGCTCCTGAAGCAGGTGAAGTGTCCTGAGTGTGGCGGAGTCCTCGGATCACCCCAATACTTTGTCACCATGTTCAAGACAAACATCGGCCCGTATGGGGAGGACCCAGCTTACGCTCGACCCGAGGCAGCCCAGGGAATATTCGTCGACTTCCACCGAGTACTCGAAGTCATGAGGGAGAAGTTCCCCCTTGGTATCGCCCAAGTTGGGACAGTGTTGAGAAACGAGATTTCGCCCCGGCAGGGACCTATACGGCTTCGCGAATTCACCATAATGGATTTCGAACTCTTCTTCGATCCCGAAAAACGAGAGTGCCCCTACATTGACGAAGTCAAGAAAGACACACTATTCATCGTAACGGAGGATACCAGAAAGAAAGGAAGAAGCGAAACTACCACGGTCACAACTTCCGAAGCTCTCGAACAACGACTCATCAAATCCCCGTGGATGGCATACTTTATGGCCCAGTCAACCCGGTTCCTGTCACTGTTAGGAGTCGACCACCACAATCAGCGATTTTTTGAGAAACTTCCAACAGAGAGAGCTCATTATTCAGCTCAGACTTTCGATCATGAAGTGAAGCTTGACAGATGGGATTGGGTAGAAGTAGCCGGCTTCGCTTACAGAACCGACTTCGACCTCCGGAGCCATATGCAGGCAACAGGGGTCGACTTGCGAATCTTCAAGGCGTATGACTCACCGATCGAAAAGACGATTCGGACCGTCAGGCCGAACCATGAAAAAATACGGAAACAGTTCGGAAAAGAGGCGGGAAGAATCATCAGCCTCCTAGCCAAGGAAGACCTCCCTCGAATCCTTCAAGGAAAGAAACCCGGCGCTTCGATCAGAGTCGACGCCTCTGATATTCCAGTTGAATTCTTCGACACAAAGGAGGAGAAGATTAAGGAAGCCGGAACAAAAATTCTTCCCCACGTCATAGAGCCCAGCTTCGGAGTCGAGAGATTAGTCTACTCAACTCTGGAGCACAATCTCCGGATGAAAGGAGAGAGACTGATTCTCAGCCTACCCTTCAGGATAGCTCCGATACAGGCAGCAGTATACCCGCTGGTTAACAAGGATGGACTTGTGGAGAAGGCCGAGAGTGTCCATCGAAGCCTCCTCCAGAGCGGCTTGCGGGTCGAATATGACGATGCAGGGTCCATAGGGCGAAGATATGCAAGGGCTGACGAGGCCGGGATACCTCTCGGAATCACGGTCGACTACGACACTTTGAAGGACGGGACTGTCACCCTCAGGGACCGCGACTCGTGGAACCAGATAAGAGTCCAAATCAACGAACTGAAACCGACAATCGACTCAATAGTCAACAATGGATTCCCAGCGAAAACTGGCTAGGCTCACTGCAACTAGTTTTTATGGGAATGTCGCCAACTGATTGCAGCATAACCCCCGGTGTGGATGTTGACCTTTCCAGTCGAAACCGAAGCCAGCATTAGACGCAGAATACTAGACATTTGTCGAGATCAGACGAGAAACGTTGTCGAGATAACCCGCGAACTTGCCCTGATGACTGACAGCGTCGGAGACGGCAAGGGCAAGGATGCAAAGGACCACTATCAGAACATGGTCAAAATCCTAGACGATTTCGAAGGCACGAAGAAGAAGCTGCTAGAGGAGGTCGCTTCATTCGGGGCGCTTTTGAGCAACCGGGAGGACTTCATCCGACTAATCTTCCGCGTAGGCGAAGTCGCGGACTACGCTCAGGGGATAGGCTATCGATTGACTGCAGTAGTCGATCGTAGCTGGAAGGTCGACAAGAGGTACACCAAACGGCTCTCAGAACTCATCGGGCTCGTTCTAGAGGAGATGTCCAGGATTCGGGAGACCATGATGTCGCTTGGATTCAACCCGACAAAGGCCATGGAGCTCTCGAAAGGTGTTGAGGAGACCGAGAGAAAGGTGGACACCGCGTACCGCTCGCTAGATTTAGAAGTGCTTGATGAGAAGATTCCACTGCGCACACTCCTTTTGATCAGGGACCTCAGTGCACACATGGAGAACATGGCGGACCTCGGAGTGGACGTTGTTGATCTTATCCGAGTCATCGCCCTGACTGCCTAGTAAGGCCATGAAGACTACCTCGGCTCAGGATCAGGCAGAACTTATCGGGACGAGACTCATAGTCTGGGACTACAAAGCCGGTCTCGGGATTTACAGATCAGGATTCTTCGGGAAACCCGTAGGCATACCAAAGCCCAAACCTGACCAAGACTTTGAAGTCCCACTTTTACTGGATCTAATGGAAGGACTCTATCTACTCGAAAACAAACGAATCAGCGTCATCGACGGACGTAGTAAGAAACCTCTCGGAAAGAGCGTCCTACTGAAAGCGGCTCGGGAAACCTACCGAGGCTTCAGAGCTGCCTACCAGGTCTACAAGGATTTGAGAGAGAAGGGCTACGTCGTCACCCCAGGCATCAAGTTCGGAGCGGATTTCGCGGTCTACGAGCACGGTCCGGGAATAGACCATGCGCCATTCATTGTCTCTGTCGAGACTCCTGATTCAGTGATGGGTCCATTCGAGGTGGTCCGGGCCGGGAGACTCGCCACTACGGTCAGAAAACACTTCATAATTGCGATTCCGGACACAAGATCTGGGAAGATCAGGTATCTAGTGTTTCAATGGTTCAAAGCGTGAGAACCGACGCATTCGTCCTAAACCGTTAGCTCCTCTAGCTCGCGCGGGTAGTGGGTTATGAAATCCATACCCTTCTTTGTAATCACAACCGTATCGGAGTGGCGGAATCCCGCGTAGCCAGGAAAGTATAGTCCGGGTTCGCATGAGAAGACCATTCCTTCGCGTATGACCGTCTTGTCGCCTGGATCAAGCCAAGGCGGTTCATGACCGTCTAGACCTATACCGTGTCCCGCGTGATGTCTGAGACCAAGTTTGAGCGCGGAGTCTTCAATGGCTCTGTTCGCGACCTCGTCTATCTTGTTGCATCTTATTCCGGGACGGAATTCTTTGAGAGCAGCGTTCTGAGCGTTCAACATAGCTTCGAAACAGTGTTTGGCTCTAGAGCTGGGCTTTCCGACAATCAGAGTTCGTTCAAGCTCGCTCGTATAGCCTCCCACTTCTACTCCGGCTTCTGTAACAAGAACATCTCCTCTTCGAATCTTGTTCTTGGTGTAGACCGCGTGGGGAATCGCAGAGTCGACGCCCACCTGCCCTCGAAACCCTACGACGACGGGTGACAAGGCTATTTTCAATTGGACGTAAGACTGCCCGAGTTTCCTCTGCATTATAACGAGTGCATCGTAGCTTGATTTCACAGCTACCGCAGCATCATGAAGACCGGCGCGAGTGTTCTCGAGCAAAATGTCGTGAGCTACCTCGGACCATTTTGCACTCTCTCGTAGGAGCCGTATCTCTTGTCGGGATTTTATGAGCCGCATGTTGTCCACAATGTCTCGTCCCGCAGAGAATTTCGCACGACGCATTAGGTCCCGCAAGTCGGGTCCTCGATAACCATAGCCTCCTGCCGCTCCCTCCACAGAATCTGTCGCAATCCTAGAAGAGCCGAGTCCTTTCTGGCGCATGAATTTCGCAAAGAGCCGCATAGGGTGTATTTTCCCAGGATAGTCTGGATAGGTCAGGACATCGCCCGCCAAAGAACATTCGTGTCGAATGTGGTCATACTCTAAGTGTGGACCCATAAAGAACGGCAGACCCTCATCGGGAATGACGGCCGCTAGAGGACGTTCGGTGGAAATGTGGGAGAAGCCCGTTGTGTAGAGGATTCTCGTTGAATTGGTGAGGTAGAGAGCATCTATTCTCTTTCTCCGAAGGTGCTTCTGAATCTGATCGATTCGGCGCTTGTGTTCTGCGTTGCTTATTTTCAGCTCATCGGTCGCCATAGGCTTAGAGTTTGAAGCCTTGACCTGTTAATAATTAGTGATCAGATTCGGGTCGGAAAAAAAAAAGGCGGTGGGCTGGGAAAAATCCAGCCTAGTCGATCTTTATCTGTTTGGGTTTGTTCCCTGGGCTCTTGCGCGTGAGGATCAGTTCCAGAACTCCGTTCTTGTAGCTCGCTTTCGACGTATCAGGATCTACTTCAACGGGAAGTTCCAGAGACTTGTAGTAGCGCCTCTTGTCAGTGTCTACTCTCAGCACTAATTTCCTTCCGTCGCATTCGAGAGCAATGTCTGACTTCTCTACGCCGGGTAGCTCGGCGACAACCTTGACGGTGTCTGACTGAACCATGGCGTCAACGAGAGGTTCACGTTCTTCTTTGACGTCGAGGCTTGGTTTTGCTGTTCCGAAGGGTCCTCTCTTGAGTGATGGTTTCACGTTGCCGAATTCTCTGACTATTGGTTTGCCGTCTGGCCCCATGCTGAACGAGTAGCCGTAGACGAAGGGTCCCATTTGTCTGGCAGTTCCTCCGTCGGGCAGTTTTCTCTCCCGAACCAGATCCTTTGGTAGTTCGAGTCCACGGAACATCTCTTCGAAGTTTTTGTCGAAATCGTCGAACCAGTTAGTCAATGGGGATCGGGAGCGTCGCTTGAACCATTCTGGGAAGAATTCATCGTCTTCCAATCGATTTCACCTCCTTGTTTCGATAATCATCGAGGGTCTTGCGCGTCTTCTCCAAGAATGCAATGAACTCTGGAAGTACAGTCTTGCCAAGCTGGCTTAGCTCGAAGGTTCCTTCAACGGGTTCATCCACAATCCCTGCTTCTGACAGTGCTGTTAGGTTGTGGTAGACGAGTTTGGGGTTGATTCTCGCTCGAAAGTCTCTCGTGAGAGCCGATTTCTGAAGTAGTGGCGCCAGCATTCTCATCCGAGTCTCGTTTACCATTAGCTCTATTGTGCGCAATGTTTGTTGCAGTGTCTGTTCTAGCGTGTCTTCGAACCATCCGAGGGTCTCGATCTGTAGTTTCCCCATGTCTAGGCCTCTAGGCACCTCTTCCTCGATGAGGTCGGGAGAGATCTCTTCGGGGGAGAGAATCAATGATCGAGCGTTCTGTGACTGGCTGATGAGCCGGACGCTGGTCCAAACCGAGTCTTCTGGTAGACTCGTCGAACAGAATGCTACTATCATTTCACCGTTCTTGACTCCGGCAACGTCGGCTTCAATGGTCGAATCGTTATCATCTCCCTTTAGGACTGGGTCGAGATATGTGTCGAATCCTTTGCCGAGCAGGATCCTCGATGCTATGTATTTCTCGAAGACTTCTAGCTCCTTGTCGGTGACAGGGTCGCCGAACTTGCTGTTGAATATCCCGTAGTCTAAGGCCGATCCTGGCTCAACTCTCCGTGCCGAATCTTCGTTTGAAAGTCTCAATTTCGTTGCGCTGACCCTCCTCTGTTACCTATGGTAACATCGGAGGCAGATAAATGTTACCTGAAGTAACTACCCGGATGCTAGTAACACTAGTAGACTGAGACTCTAGTTACCCCCGGGATCTTGAGAAGTCTAGGAATGATCTCGCCAGGAACCGGCTTGTCGCCAATCAAAACAAGTTTGGGCTCGGGGGACAACTCGGGATCATCAACCAGAGCCTGCCGAATGCTGACTCCCATTTCTGAAAATAGCTGCGAGGCACCGGCGATGATTCCCGGTTTATGAGGGTCTTCAACC
>WNFE01003866.1_pt1 | contig 11136 bp, 10 predicted proteins | sample 5400451 | NCBI WGS metagenome assembly WNFE01 (sample SAMN13153344, study PRJNA577476) | soil metagenome | isolation source: 200 cm saprolite under Douglas fir tree site 2 hole 2 | place: USA:California | collected 2015-04-18
TGGTCATTCCTACCATCGCCCGAGCACTCGGGATCAAAGAAGCCGGCGAGCGAACATTAGCGGATCTTCTGCAAGCCCATGTACGAGATAAGCGCCTGTTATTGCTGCTCGATAACTTCGAGCAGGTGGTGGCAGCAGCCGCACGGCTTTCGGCTCTGCTGGCCGACTGCCCTCAGCTCAAGATGCTGGTGACCAGTCGTGCCGTGCTACACATCCGTGGTGAACACGAGTTTCCCGTCCCGCCATTGGCGCTGCCCGACCTCGCCCATCTTCCAGAGAGCGAGGCCCTCGCAGAGTATGCGGCAGTGACCCTCTTCCTGCAATGTGCGCAGGCTGCCAGGCCCGACTTCCAGGTGACTCCCGCTAACACTCGCGCCATCGCCGAGATCTGTGTGCGTTTGGATGGTTTACCGCTCGCCATCGAGCTGGCAGCGGCACGCGTCAAACTGCTTCCCCCACAGGCGCTGCTGACACGTTTGGGACATCGCTTGCAGGTGCTGACGAGCGGAGCACGAGATGCCCCTGTACGGCAGCAAACCCTGCGTAACATGCTTGCGTGGAGCTATAATCTGCTCGATGCCCAGGAGCAACGGCTCTTCCGGCGGCTCTCCGTCTTTGCTCGCGGCTGCACATTGGAAGCGGTGGAAGGTCTCTATACTGCACTCGGCGAAATGCCAGCAGACGTGCTGGATGGGGTGGCCTCACTCATCGACAAGAGCTTGCTGCGACAATCGGAGCAGGAGGGGGAGGAGCCGCGCCTGCTGATGCTGGCGACCATCCGCGAGTATGGGCTGGAGATCCTGGCTTCCAGTGGGGACATGGCAAGCACCCGGCGGGCCCATGCTCACTACTACCTGCGACTTGCGGAAGATGCGGAAGTTGAGATCGGGGGCCTACAGCAAGCTGCATGGTTAAACCGTTTAGAGCGAGAGCATGACAACCTGCGAGCGGTGTTGCAGTGGTCATTAGAGCAAGCGGGGAATAAAGAGGCCATAGAGAGCGAGCGCAGCATGGAGACGGCCTTGCGGCTGGGAGGAGCACTGCGAAGTTTCTGGGTAGTACATGGTCACATCAGTGAAGGGCGAAGTTTCCTGGAGCGCGCCCTGGCGGCACGCGAGGGGATCGAGGCACCTGTGCAGGCGAAGGCGCTCATCGTTGCGGGGCACCTGGCCTTCGTCCAGAGCGACTACGATCGCGCAGAGCCGCTGTTTCAGCAGAGCCTGGCACTGTACCGGCAACTCGAAGACCAGCCGGGTATAGCGTTTGCGCTCTCGTTGTTGGGGAGCGTCGCCTGGACGAAGGGCCAGATGGCTGCAGCACGCGCGTTGACGGAGGAAGCCCTGGCGATCGCCAGGCAGGTGGATGATATGGAGCGTATTGCCAACGCACTCTTTATTCTAGGGCTGGTGTCCAGCAGCCAGGGTGAGTACGCCAGGGCGCGTGCCCTATTCGAGGAGAGCGTGGCGATACACCGGGTATCGGAGAACAAGCGGGGCATTGCTCACGCACTCTCCCAATTGGCTCAGGTACTCTTAGTCTCCCAGGGCGACCAGGCGAGGGTAAGCCCTCTGCTCGAGGAATGCCTCGCGCTTTCGCGGGAGGTGGGCTTCAAGGAGGGGATTGCGGCGTATTATTGCGTCTCCGGGCAGCTCGCTCTCAGCCAGGGAGACCTTGTCACGGCACGCTCGCTCGCCGAGAAGGGTGTGGCACTTTATAGAGAGTTAGGGCACCGACATGGAACTGCCAATGCACTAGGCGTTTTGGGGAAGGTATTCGTCCTCGAGGGTGAGTATGCAACAGCGCAGACGCTCTACGAACAGAGCCTGGCAATCTCATGTGAGTTGAGTGAAAAATGGGTGGCCGCAGTGTTCCTGATGGCATTGGGGGAAGTCGTCGCGGCACAGCGACAGTTAGCGTGGGCGGGGCAGCTGTGGGGAGCAGCGGAAGCCATTCGTGACGATACTGGTGTGCCTATCCCCCTCACCCAGCGCGCTGACTATGAGCGCTCGGTCTCGGCTGCGCGTGTCCATTTGGGAGAGCGAGCGTTCGCTGCCTCCTGGGCCAAGGGACGATCCATGACGCCGGAGCAAGCCCTCGCCGCAAAGGGGCAAAAGCCAGCCCCACCTCCGATCACAACTACGACCCCACCAGCCTATCCAGCCAGGCTGACGGCACGAGAGGTGGAGGTGCTGCGCCTGCTGGCGGGTGGCCTGACTGACCTCCAGATTGCCGAAAAACTGATTCTGAGTCCCCGCACCGTCCATGCCCATATCAGTTCCATCTACAGCAAGCTGGGCGTTACCTCACGCAGCGCGGCCACCCGCTATGCCATTGAGCACCACCTCGCCTAACACGGGCGAAAGAGTTTCCCCCCTCCCTCTCTCCCCGAATCGCTCGTCGCGGTATTACCCTCGTCGAGTCTCATCCGCTTGCACTGCCAGCTTGCGCAGGAATGCCAAGAAGTCCTGCGATTGGCCGATGAACAACCCGTCGGCCGTCCAGGCCTTGACCGTGGCCACTGCACCCCCACTCCCCCCTGGCTCGGTTGGGCGAATGATCGAAACGGGCGGGAACTTGCGGCTGAGGAAGACGGTGGGCTCGGGCATGATCAGGTTGGTCTGGAAGTCCTCCCCGCCAAAGGGTGCGGCATTGAGGTCCGGAAACACCAACCCATTGGTCGGGTCGGTCAGAGCAGGCGCATTGCCCGCCTTGTCATGCCACGTCTGAAAATGGGCTGTCTCGGTGGGGCCGATACTGAGCAGGATGCGCAACACTTGCGGATGGGTGACCCCCTGAGCCAGCGAGGGGTAGAGGCTGGTGCCACCTTGCTCGATAAACCCAAAATGGAAGCCTGCCGTGTTGGCAATCGCCTGGAGGTGATCCTTCGGGTGCAGGTCGGCATCGTTTCTGGGAATCGCCGGAAACTGCCCCTTCAGCAAACCCGGGATGGCTTGAGGGAAGGTGTCACCGAAATCGGGGTTCTTCGTACGGCTGCGGTACCGGGTCCACCAACTGGTGTCCACGGTGAGCTGCATGAGGTTGGTGAGCCGTAGCTTGTCCTTCTGTGCACCTGTGGCTTGACTGCCCTGCAAGGTGCGAAACTTTTCCAGGTTGACAGGATCGGCGCCCTTGGAGACCAGGTACGCGTTGAGGAATGTGAAGTGGCTGATCTCATCCTCGGTATTGTCGTGGATATACTGGTCCATGTCCCCGTCCAGCACTTTCAGGGCAGCGGTGTAGGCTGTACTCCCACTCCCTCCTGGGACTTCGCTGTCCTGGATGCCTCCCAGTTCGTTGTATTGCTGCCACAGATCGGTTTCGAGGATTTCGATTGCGGCCAGGAACTGGAGAATGGCCACATCGCCTTTCGTCACAGCGGAACTCGCCGCTGCCTGTGCCTGAGCGAAGTTCGTGTAGAGTGATCCGGCGCTAAACAATCCTGCGCCGATGGCTCCTGCTCCTCCTACCGCGAGTCCCCTGCGCAAAAAGGAACGGCGGCTGGTAGAAGCTTTCGATGGTTGCACATTGTGTTCCATGATCTTCTCCTGATCGTGGTTGAGTCCATCGAGAGGCATGGGGGTCTAGGCCCGTGCGCTCCGTGAACAACGGATGTACATAATTTGCGGGGCTCCTCACACAGAGCACCGACGTGTTGCTAATCAATTCGCAGAGGGTTACAGATGCAGGTACTGTATCGACATACCTATGGACTCAGCAGCTGCAGCCCCACTACTGCCCGTAACCCCCACTCGTCGATCCACCGCCTTGCACAGCCAGATTGGGTGTAGCCACGAACCACATGCCGAAAAGACCTTCACCATTCGTCTGACCGGGAGCAGTGTCCCCTGAGAAGGTGTAGAGCGGATGACCGTTATACTCGACCTGGTTGCCGTTTGCATCCATTTGTACGCTCAGTTTCCCAGCGAGGGAAGTCGAGCTGGTGGGTCCAGCGGAACCTGTGGAGAGCAGCGGAGGCCACATCTGTGCACAATTGCCAGAGCAGGCTGACTGCGTCGCTGAATCGGCGGTGAAGTAGTACAGGGTCTTCCTTTCTGCATTGGTAAGAATGGTCTCCGACTGACCTTTTACGGTAGAGGCCGCCGTTTGAATCACGACGGAGGAACTGCTGGCAGTCGTAGGGACAGCGGTTGCAGGTGGATTGGTACTGCCGCTGCCATAAGGGCCACCCCCAGTAGTTGTGTAGCTACCGCAGGCCGCTATAAACATTGCCATGAAGAAGCTAAAAGCAATCACCAAAGAGTGTTTAAGAATCATTGTATGTTCTCCTTAAATGTGTCCAGTATCGGAACAAGAGTCTCCTATCTGAAGAGCGATCTTATCAGAACTCCCTTCCAAGCTTACATTCGTCGCAGGTTACAACCTCTTACCATGACGCAATCCTGAAATACATGTAAGGTGTCACCTCACCGCCTGTTCCAGTGGATGGCTGATGGATGCTCCTCGCCACTACCCAATGCGAAAAATCAATAATCAACAACAGTTAGGTAATTCTGTCTAGATGGTCACAGGGCACTGACGGCGAGGAATTACACGATTCTGTCGATGTGTTCCTGCTCCCGTCGAGGTTATATTTCTTGTTGGGAGCGAGTAGCAGAGATATTGCTCTAGCTCCGTCATGGATGGACTGCCATTGTAAGAAAAAATGCACTGGACCAGTTGTGGAAAGAAAGAACGAAAATACCTATGCAACAGCCATTTTCTTTGTCTGCTAACAGTCGCGCCACTAACCGCCGACAGGCCTATGTGTTGCTCTTACTTGGAGTTGTCTTCCTCATAGTTGCCGGGCTAGGTTTACTCAATTCCTATCCCGTAGGTGAATTGTTCTTTGGTCTTGGCATGCTGGCAGCGGCACCTCTCAACACCCATCGTTTCCTGGCTGCAGGATGGTTGACGACATTGATAGGGCTGGCTGGCTTTCTCATCTTTGGGCATGCTCTGCCTGACAGCCAGATCCTTGCTGCTCATGTGCTGGCTATTGGCGTGGGTCTTCTAGGTATTGGATGGATGGCTCGTCGCAGCTATATCAGCGCAGCAACTCTGACGCCGAGTCTGCTAGTCGTAGGAGTGGGTGTTGTCGAATATCTGCAGGCAGCACACCTCACTCCGGCTCACTTTCTCTCGTTCGCGTTTTCGCTCTGGCTCCCTGGATTGGGCCTCTCTGTGCTTGGACTGGTTTCTCTGGCGACGAGCGGAAGAACAGAGAAGCAAAACGTCAACTAGCAGGCCGCACGGAAACTAATTTCAAGTTCACTATCAGGAGCACAAAGGAAAATACCAAATGATGGCAAATCTCAGTCCTATACGGGATGTAGGTGAGACGTTATACTACTGGATCCCTATCTTTGCACTATTTTGGAATGCCAGGCTAGAAGGCCAGTTGTGCTCAAATGGCTTCGAGATCACCTGCTTGATACCATTTGGCATCCTTTCTTTCAAGCTCACTTTAGAAAAGCCCAAAGATAGAGCTGGAAAAGGCGACGCTTGGTATTCGGTGGTAGATCGTATGCTTCCAGCTTGCCCAGCAGGTCTTCTACTTCCGCAGAACAGCGTAAGTCGTGCAGATGGTCATCGCGCAGTAAGATCTCGAGAAACAGGTTGAGGGATTTGAGGTAGCTCTCATAGGCGGCATCGGGATTGCCTTGATCTTCATAGATGTCACCTTCTGCTTTGAGCAGCGTTGCAATCAGGAGAGCTTTCTCTACGTTCAGTACACCATATAATGTGAGCATCGCTAACAACGTCTCATCTGAGATGGCATGAATAAGGCCAGAATCCATTCCCACCGTCTGCTTGCATAACTCGTCTATCAGGGAGAAGGCTCCTTGATAATCCTGAATTTCTTTGTGATAGAGCATTTGGGCTAAAGCACGACCTACATCTTCGGCAACTCTCAGGATATAATCTTTCTGTGTCATATCTGCTCTTCTCTTTCATCAAGCGCTTACGGGGGAGACCCCCAACTGATTACACTGATCCAGTGCATATAGCGCTTGTGTCCTCTATAATCGCACGCAACTGCCTGGCATCAAGCGTTTCATGCAAGCGCAGTGAACGAGCGATGCATTTCAGTGTTTCGCGGTGCGAAGTCAACAGACTGACAGCACGCTCATAGGCCGATTTCACTATGCGATTCACTTCTTCATCGATGATGCTGGCCGTCTGCTCGCTATACTCGCGTGAGCCCGTTGCCAGGGGAGTTCTCGTGAACGGGTCATCGCGTTCGCTAAAGGAGATCGTGCCGAGGCGCTCGCTCATCCCCCAGCGAGTAACCATCTGGCGCGCGATGGCTGTGACGCGCTGCAGATCGTTTTCCGCACCTGTTGTGATGCGTCCAATCGCCACCTGCTCAGCGGCGCGACCACCCAGGGCCGTCACCAACTGCGCTTCCAGGTACTCCTTCGAGTAGTTGTAATGGTCATCTAGCGGCGTATACTGTGTCACACCCAGCGCCTGCCCTCGAGGCACAATCGTGACTTTGCTCACTGGATCAACATCCTCTTGTAGTAACAGGCCTGTCAGCGCATGACCGCTTTCATGGTACGCAACGACATTCAGATCGGCTTCCCTCAATACCAAAGGACGCTCGGCACCGAGAACAATCTTGTCCAGTGCCTCTTCAAAGCAATCTTGTGTCACCGTATTGAGATTGCGACGTGCTGCCAGCAGAGCAGCTTCGTTGACGAGATTGGCGAGGTCAGCGCCCACCATACCAGGAGTGGCGCGAGCAATCGTAATCAGATCCACGTCGTTTGCCAGTGGTACATTGCGCGAGTGAATCTTGAGGATGGCCAGGCGACCATTCCAGTCGGGACGCTCGACCACCACGCGGCGGTCGAAGCGACCTGGGCGCAAGAGCGCTTTATCCAGCCCATCGGGCCGGTTGGTGGCAGCGATGACGACCACGGCCTGGCGCGTATTAAAGCCATCCATCTCAACGAGCAACTGGTTCAAAGTCTGCTCACGCTCGTCATTGCTGTTGATGCTGGTACCGCGCTGGCGCGCGACGGCATCGATTTCATCAATGAAGATGATGCTCGGCGCGGCTTTCTTGGCCTGGTCGAAGAGGTCACGCACGCGACTCGCACCGACACCGACCAGCACTTCGACGAACTCGGAACCGCTCATTGAGTAGAATGGCACGCTCGCCTCGCCTGCAACGGCACGTGCCAGGAGCGTCTTCCCGGTTCCCGGAGGGCCTACCAGCAGCACACCACGCGGAATCTTTCCACCCAGCCGTGAGAATTTCTGGGGCGTCTTCAGAAATTCAACCACCTCGACGAGTTCCTCTTTCGCCTCATTGACGCCTGCCACATCGGCGAATGTCGTGCTCGGCCTATCTCCCGGCACTACCTTTGCGCGGGTCTTCCCGAAGCTGAAAATGTTCTGCTGGCCCTGTGTTGCCCGGCGACTAATAAAGAAGATGGCGCCAAACACGACAATCAAGGGGAGGAAGCCGAATACAATGTTCAGCAAGCCATTATTACTGGGTATGGGCTTCGCCTGGAATTGCACGTGATGCGTGTTCAGCAGCGGGATCAGGTTAGGATCGCCGTTGGGTAGCTGTGTCAGGTGATAGTGGTCCGTAAGCACGAGGTTACCATTGGCGTCCATCAGCTGGATAGCGCTTCTCAAGTCACCCGTGATATCCTGTCCCTGGAACGTGGCATTCTTGACATTGCCCGCCTGAACTTGCTGGTAGAAGGTACTATAAGGCACCTCTCCGACATTTTGACCACTCATATTTGAACCCTGAAAAAAGAGGGATTGGAAGAGGTACCAGGCTACCAACACGACGCCAAAGATGATAAGGGAACGCACCAATAGGGGCATTCTATTATTTGATGGTCTCCCTCCATTGCTGCCCTTGCCGGGACGTTGCTGTCCAGTCGGGCCTTGCTCATTGGAGTTGCGTTGGTATATATATCTAATCTGAGCATTCATAGGTTCATCTGCTTTCTGCATGATCGTCGATCACTGGTTGAGTATCTTTGTATGATTGCGGAAGTTCCTGGTGTCAGAGACAGAAACACTTACCTGACAGCATCGTCAAAGGAGTCACCAGTCGCATCATGGCTAGCTTGAGCGGTGTTGCGCTCTGCTACCAGGGGCTTCTATTGAAGAACACTGTGTAGCATCGTTCTTTCATAAGTGGATTCGCCGGAGGTTACAGCAGTATCCGGCAATTGAGCGGAGCATGAACGATCGCGCATGGTTCGATTTGCTTCGTCGGCGCCTGCTCCAAGCGGCCTAAATGCTTCCAGGCAAGAGGTGTGGAAGGAACATCATCTTCTGCACCACATAAGTTATTTGATTGTACTTAGCGGGTGGAATCGCCTTTGTTTCACTAATGCTCCCACGGCACAGTCGACCAGGAAGCTCATCCCTGATCGCCTGGCCGTGACGAGCCCTTCCGCACAAGTGTTACTGTCCTGGCTGCCGCTGCACGAACTGGCTCACGATGAGGACCACGCTCGCGGCAGCGAAGAAGAGCCCCGTGTCAATCGAACCGCCGAAGGCAATGCTGGGGACGAACCACGGCGTCGGCAGCCCATCCAGGAAGAAGTAGCTCACACCAAGCAGTCCCGCGCCAGCCGCAGCAAGTGGCGCCAGTCTCTCCAGGAGCCGGTCGCCGGACACGAATATCGACGCGCTCCTACCGCTGAGGGAGTGTTCTGCGAGCGGGCGAAGCAGCGCCACCAGGCCCGCGGTCACGAGCCCCAGGCCGGCAAGCGTCTCGCCCGACTCAATGAGGTAGCCGAAGAGCGTGGCATTGGGCGCCACCAGTCCCTGCAAGATGGCAACGAAGAAACCGGCGAGGTGACCACTATTGACTAACGTGTTGAGCAGCCCGCCGAGCTGGGCTGGGAAGGTCCCGAGCAGGAACTTATCGCCACCGGCGAGCAGCCACTCGTAGCCGACGAGCAGTTGGAGGCCAACGAGCGCAATGTTCGGGGTTCGGGTGCCAGTGGTCCTGCTGTCCTGTCGTACAGGGCGCAGGTGGGGTAGACCTGGAAGATGGACATGAGGTCTGTGTTGAACAGCTGGTGTCGCCAGTCGATCCTCGAGCTGAGGATGAGGTTGAGTAATCATAGGTATCTGTTGTCTCCTGTTGGGGAGCCTGCCACCTGGCTGAACCGTCGCTGTAGCAGGCTCTCCATGCTGTATTATGCTGCGCCTGTCGTGTTTGGTATGTCAGGGAGATGGCGCATTATATTGCCCTGGCATGAGGTACAACTCTGCTTTCCTTAAAAGTAAGGATCTAAGAGAACGAGCGAGGTTCATCAATGCTAGAGCCAGAGAAGATTGCTCGCTATTTGCCTCTACAGAAGATATATCTCATCACCAGCAGGAGCGCATCGACAGAATCATGTATTTCCTTGTCGGCATTGCCCTCTTCACCCTCTAGACAGAAGTATCTAGCTGGTGCAAGTGTAGCCTTTCGCTTTCGGGAATCGTGAGGAGGAAGCGAGGCTGAACATTGAGTTGCAACATGGTGAAATACTGTAACCTCCCCCGAATGTAGGTCTGACAGAACGATACAACTCAGCGTTCTTCAAAAGAAGCCCCTGGTAGCAGAGCGCAACACCGCTCAAACCAGCCATGATGCGGCTGGCTACTATGTTGACAATGCCGTCATGCCGTCAGGTAGGTGATGCTCACCCTGACTCCAGGAGCTTCCCCATCAGCTCGCGTAGAAAAGAGATCAACACAGCCAACTAGCATGAAGGGAACAGGAGCAACCACCACCATGAAAAAGCTAATAGTCATCCTCGTAACACTGAGCCTGCTCACCGTCCTGATCGCAGCGTGCGGTGGTTCTGGCAGTAGCAGTAACAGTAACGGTACCGGTGTCCACATGGGCAACACCACCTTCCTCCAATCGTCCGTCACCATCAGCAAGGGCAGCAGCCTCAACCTCATCGATGATGTTGCCGTCCTACACATAGTGAGCAATGGCTCCTGGGTCAATGGCGTCGCTCAACCAGCTACCGAAGCTGGTGCACCGGCCGTCAGCAACGTGCAGTTCAACTCTGCCGGTCAAAGTATGGCCATTGGCCCATTCAACACCGCCGGCACCTACCATCTCTACTGTAGCGTCCACTTGAATATGAACTTGACCGTCATCGTGAAGTAGGAGCGGGATTGCTCATGCCCAGGCCCGATTAATCGCACCCTGTCAGGACAATGATAAGGGGCTCCTCGTCCAGGTGACGAAGCGAGCCCCTTCACTTTCTCGCATACCTACATGATAGGGAGTCTACATGCTTCCAGGGAAGAGTTACTGCATCTAACAGGGGTAAGGTGATTGGGGCTGTCACAAGTTCCTTCCTTCTCATCACTCTTCCACACATTTTTCCTCATTTTATCATTACTCCGCAAGCCTTGCCTGGCAGCATTTAGCTGCGCTCGGGCAAGACGAAAGGAGTAGGTAATTCTGTCTAGAAGCTTCCCGATGCAATGCAGGGGAAGAATTACATGATTCTGTCGATGTGTCCCCGCTCCCATTGCGGTATATCTCTTGTTGAGGCGAATAGCACCGGCGTCTACTCTGGCTATATCGTGGGCGAATCGCTACTTGCTTCTTAGGGAAGGTAATAGCGCATGGAAGTAATCATCTTGCTCGCTGTGCTAGATGCACTCAATGTAGCATCCTTGCGCTGGGGATGCAAAAGTAAGGACGGCCTTGACAGTCCTGAGTGGCAGCGGCAACAGCGCTGGTATGGATTTCACTAGTGCATATACAAGGTGCTTTGTAAGAAATGGATCATCATGAGTATTGATACACCACCGATCACACCACAGCAATATGAAGTGTTACATGGCGGAGGGGCCGAAGCCGCTGAAATCGCAAAAGGGCGTTTGTCGCGCAGGCGTTTCCTGCGTCGCTCCATCTTCGCAGTCTGGGGACTATCCGCAACCGCAAGTGTGGCAGGCGCGCTCAATATGCTCTACCCGAACCTGGCCGGACAGTTTGGCTCTCTCTTGACAGTTGGCGCAAAAACGGATTTTCCGGCGGCTTCGCCAGGGGATTTCAAAATTGATCAAGCAGGCATGTTCTATCGTCAGACGGCGAAAGCCTATATCGTGCATCTGGATAAGGATACAGCGTTCTCC
>WNFE01003868.1_pt1 | contig 11129 bp, 10 predicted proteins | sample 5400451 | NCBI WGS metagenome assembly WNFE01 (sample SAMN13153344, study PRJNA577476) | soil metagenome | isolation source: 200 cm saprolite under Douglas fir tree site 2 hole 2 | place: USA:California | collected 2015-04-18
CCCTGCATCCCAAGTAATAATTCCAGGAGTGCTTGGAGCGTGATGGTGGTCATCGGACTCTCCCTCTCGCGGGCCGCCAGGACGCGGCTAGGCCCGACGTAACTTGCGATAGGTCAGGCGGTGCGGGCGGTCTGCCGCGGCACCGAGACGGCGGCGACGATCGGCTTCGTACTCACTGTAGTTGCCAGGAAACCAGCACACCGCACTGTCTCCCTCGAAGGCCAGCATGTGCGTCGCCACACGGTCGAGAAACCAGCGATCGTGCGCGGGAGGTGTTTCACAAGTGTTGATCCCGTGTTGGATCGGCTCTCCCAGAGACAGAACAATGGAGGAAGAGGGCTCTCGTCGTTTCTGCCTCCCACACATCCCACACTAGGGTAGGCAAATCAACACCTGTGAAACACCCTCCGCGGATAAAAGGACTTCTCTCGTCCCGTGACGTCCCAGGAAGCAAGGGGTACGCGCAAAGGAAAAACACCTCAATCAGTCCACAGGAGATTCGAACACTCGACGTCACAGATACATCCATATTCTACCTCCGTTGCGGAAAGGTCATTCTCGCTTTTGGACCGTGTGAAGATGTTCGTCAAGCCAATGGCGCAACCGCTCTTGCGCAGAAGCCGGTAGCTGCAAGATAAAACGCGCAAAACTCAGCGTCTCGAAGATTTCAAAATAGCCCCCAGCATAGGCAATGACATGTGTTCGTCGGCTGCGAAGCTGGTCAAAGGCCAGCGCTTGACGCGTCTTGTCCGCGAAACGGGCACCAGCCTGCGTGTTGGAAAAAAGATGATACAGGCTGTAGCTCAAGACCACCGTCGCAATATAAAACACAATCTCACTGTAGCGCGTTGAACTCAGCTTTTTGAGCTGCCAACCGCCACTTTTCATTTGCTCATAATCTTGTTCAATCTCCGGACGCTCTTCGTAGTGGCGCACGATCCATGGCCCCGTGAGATGGTGATCCGTTGTGACCAAGACAATATGGTCCAACGCCGCCTTTTTCCGATTCCAATAGCGAATCACACACGCATTGAGGGGCACCTGACACGCATCCCACAGGTGCTCAACGCCTTGGACAAAGGCGATGTGCTGGTGGTCCCGTGAGGGATGGGGCTGCCACTCATCTTGCAGCTCGGCCAGTTGCACCGCTTCTGTATACGACAACATTGTCGATTTCAAAGGCACAATCACATCGACGTGGCGCTGTTGTTTAAGAAACGTGATCGTTGCGCCATCAATAAAGCCCCGGTCTTCCAATAACAAATCGCCTTTTCTCAACACCGGCGCCGTCTCGAAAAAGAGACGACATACGGGCAAGTCATGGACTTGAATAGGGCAAAGGTCCACCTGGGTGATCAGCCCAGCATGGTCCAACAACGTCCGCAAGGTAGCCAATTTGTACCCCCGTGACCGGCTCCCGTCGTCGTTTTTCACCACCCCACTGCACTCGTAGGTCCCCGTCTCCAGGGGCACCTCCACGTGGGTGGTGTCCACGATATGGATGCGACGGCCTGTGCCAACACGGGCATAATCCAAAAGCGACGGCCCGACGTGGTCGTTGTACCACGCCACCAGTTTGGTGGCCACCCGCTGCGCACGCGCCTCAGCCTCGGCTGCATCGACAGCGCCCTTGACCGCCCGCCGCGAAGCCCGCTGGCGTACCTTGACCGACAGACTCGGCTCATAGGGCGGCAAGCGTAGGGGGGCGTTGAGGTCCACGTGGTGTTCCAGCTTGACCAAGAGCTTGCGCAGCACATCACCGCTCAGGAGCTTGTCATCCGAGGTGCCACGCCACGATAACCCCTGCTCAGGTTCCAACACTTCCACACTATAGCCTAAGGCCCCCAACACCGCGGCGGAACGTAGCACATAGCCGGCTTTGCGCATCGAATAGAGTCCGGCAAAACGCGCCGCCAGGTGCGATGCTAAAATCACCTCCATGTCGATCTCAGGCTCATGGCGTGGATCGGGAAACGCCTCAGCCCACTTTGCGAGCAGACCGCTTTGGATAGCAAACAACAAAAATTCATCGGTCAGCTCTTCGCTGGCCGTCTCGAGGTGGACAAGCTCACCCAGCTCGATGGCTTGACGCACGGCGTTGCCATTGCGCGCCCATAGTTTGATGGTATCCATGATGCACCTCCTCTCGATGCCCAGGATACCACGCTGAGGCTTTTGTCAACCTTTCCGCAACGGAGAGCAGATTATATTGATCGTTGACGAAAGCCGGGTCAATTTCGTCCTTCACGTTGGCAGGTTCGCCGTTGAGCTGAGACTGAACATAGGTAGCCTTCACCGGCTTGCCGTCCTTATCTTTTCCCTCGTAGGAGACTTGGTCAGTCTTGGGCTGCCAAACCCAGGAACGGGAGACACTCAGTCCGGGGAGCTGTGCGTTGAACGTGTAACGGATCGCTTCAATTTTCGCAAACGAATCAAGGCCATAAGTCTTGGCAATCTGTTCGGCAATGCGTGGGCGCGTCTGCGCCCAGGAAGTTGCCGCAAGGACCAGCACCCCAAAAAATAGGCAACGGATCATCGTTGAACGGCCCAACTTTGTCATGGGGGGTCCTCCTCAGTGAATGAAAATGATCTTATACGCCTTGGATATGTCGGTGCCGATACGGTGCGGGTCGAATCGCAGAGGGGGCGCGCGATGAATAGAGCGGCGAATTTCCTCGTCACGCTGGTGGCGGTCGGGCTGACTTTCGCACCGATTGCACAGGCGGAGACCGCTTCGGCGGCGAGCGAGATCGCGGCGCTGCGGCAAGAGCTGCGGGCCCTCGCGGCGCGCAATCAGCAGCAGATCGAGACCCTGCAACGTCAGGTAAGCACCCTGTCGGCAGAATTGGCGAAAAGCCGGTCCGCACCCGCTGCGTCGGCCTCCGCACCTACGGCCGGCGCGCTCCCGACCGAGCCCCGGCCGGGTGCCGATGTACCGCGCGCTCGCATGCCGATGTTGCCCCCGGAGATGGCCAACCTGCCGGGCCGCTCCGTGTTGTCGCCCTACACCGCTGCCGGGCCCGGCACACCCGGTGCCAGCCCGACGACGCCGGCGGCGGCGATGGCGTCGGGCGGCAACCGGGTCATGCTGAGTCTTTCGGGCCAGGTTGATCGCGCGTTGCTGTGGGGGGATGACGGCCACAACTCGAATTTGCGCAACGTCGACAACAATAACTCCTCGACCCGCTTTCGCATCGTCGGCGAGGCCGCGCCGTTTGCCGACAATACCGTTGCCGGCATGAACCTCGAAACCGAGATCCGGCCGAACTCGTCGGCGACGCAGACGCTGACCCAGAATTTGCCCCAGCCGGCCTCGGCCGTGACCTTCACGATCCGGCAGGCTGAGGCCTACCTGGGCAACCCGCAATACGGCGAAGTGCGGCTCGGCTTCGGCAGCACCGCCTCGTACCTGACGACGGAGGTTGATCTCTCGGGCACGGCGGTGGCGAGTTACGTGCAAGTCTCCGATTTCGACGGCGGGTTCGCTTTCCGGCAGAAGGGCGCGGCGCTGGTGCCGGGCGGTGCGCGCGGTGCCTTGATCCTTTCGCCGGCGAATGCGTACGGGCCTGCCGTCGGCAGCGTCTTCAGCTATTTCGACGGCCTGCAGCGCGACGACCGAATTCGCTACGACAGCCCGGTGTGGGACGGTTTCCAGTTCGCCACCTCGCTGCTTGATGGTGGCTCTTTTGACCTGGCCGGGCGCTTCGCGCGCGAGTACAACGATTTCCGGATTGCCTCGGCGCTGGGCCTGGCGGCCGCCACCAGCCGTGCCCATGGCCAGCCCGGTGCCTATGGTTATGCCGGAGTGCCGGCCGGCGCCGGAGGCATCAGCCTCGGCGGCACCAACGCCGCGCCGGGGGCTCCGACCGTCGCCGATGTCACGGCCAGCGGCAGCAAGCAGCTCAACGGCTCGGTCTCGGTGCTTCTGAAAAACGGTTTCAGCGTCACGGTGGCCGGCGGCCTGCGCGACCCGCATTACCATGATCCCGCCGGGCGATCGCTGTCGCCCAGCCTGATCTTTGCCAAGCTCGGCTATCAGGAAAGATTCCTCCCGATCGGGTTGACCGCCTTCTCGTTCGACTTTGCGCAGAACGATGAGTTGATCTTCGCCAAGGACCAAGCCCGCGCCTATGGCATCGCGGCGGTCCAGAACATCGACCAGTTCGGTCTGGAACTGTTCGTGGCGGGAAGATACGAGACCCTCAATCGCGCCTTCGCCACCTATCGCCCGATCAAAGCCGTGATGACCGGCGGACGAGTGAGGTTCTAGTGCTCAAACACGCAAACCACCTCCTCGCGATCGCGCTGTTCGTCGGCCCCGTGATCGCCTTGGGCGGCTGCGGCGGGAAGCCGATGCCGTTTCCGACGCCGGAAAGCGAGATGGGCGACCGCCCCGGTCTGCTGACCGGAGAGAAGGGCACCTGGCAGCTCTATCCGGCGGCCCCGGCCCCAGCGCAGCCGCGCTGAGGCAGATCAATCGGGAGCGCTGAGATGTCCGTGAGCTCTGGCCGGTCCGTGATCCCGCACCGCCGCTGGTGGATCGGTGTGCTGCTGGGCTCCGGCATCCTGGTCAACTATTTTGACCGTATCACCCTGTCGGTCGCCGCCCCGCAACTGCAGCAGGAATTTGGCCTGAGCCCGGCACAAATCGGGCTGATCTTCAGCGTCTTCTTCTGGTCGTATGCCCTGCTGCAGATCCCGGTCGGGGTGGTGCTGGACCGCTTCGGCGTAATGCCGATCGGCCGCATCGGCGCCGCGCTGTGGTCCGTGGCGACGGCGCTGACGGCGCTCGCGAGCGGCGTCGGCGGCATCATAACCGCGCGGCTTCTCCTCGGCATTGCCGAGGCGCCGGCGTTTCCGGCAAATGCCAAGGCGACCGGCTATTGGTTCCCGCGCAGCGAGCGTGGGTTGGCGACCGCGATCTTCGATTCAGCCGCGAAATTCTCCAATGTGATCGGGGCGCCGCTGATCGGCCTGGCGATCGTCCATTTCGGCTGGCGCGGGGCGTTCTGGTCGATGGCGATCCTGAACCTTGCGTATTTCGTCGTGTTCTACCTGGTCTATCGCGACCCGAGCGCGGATCCGCGATTGAGCGCCATCGAATACGATTATATCCGGAGTGGCGGCGGCGCCGTCGAAGGTGCTGCCGCGACCGGTGCCGGCGCAATGCTCGGCTACCTGTTGAGTACGCGCAAGATCTGGGGCCTAACCATTGGCTTTGCCGCCTACGGTTACTCTTTCGCGCTGTTTCTGACCTGGTTGCCCGGCTATCTCGTCCGCGAATTGCACATGAGCATCCTAGGCTCGGCGGAATACACCGCGATCCCCTGGATCGTCGCGACGGTCGCCGACCTGGTCATCGGCGGCTGGCTGATCGATCACCTGATCCGCCGCGGCAATGACGAGACCCGAGTGCGCAAGACGGTACTGGTGACCGGCATGCTGCTCGGGTTGGCGGTGTTTGGGGCGGCATTCACGACCAACCCGGCGCTCGCGATCATGTGGATTTCAGTCGCTCTCGGCGGGCTCGCCGCCGCCGCTCCGGTCGGTTGGTCGATCCCGGCGCTGATCGCACCAAAGGGCGGCGCCGCGACGGTCGGCGGCATCATGAACTTCGTCAATAATCTGATGGGTGCCGTGGCGCCGATTGTGACCGGCTTTATCGTCGGCGTGACGGGTTCGTTCAACGGCGCCTTTCTTATCGCGGGGATCGCCTTGCTGATCGGCATCTTCGCCTATGTGGTCTTGCTGGGGCGTATCGAGCCGATCAGCGACGTGCCCACGCCGCAGGGCCGTTCCGCGACATCGGACCGAGCGGCGAGCTAGACGTTTTCGGCGCCGATTTCCCGCGCCGCGGAGAGGACACATGTCAGCAGCATCGCAACCGCCTTTGCCCGATCCGGTCGCCCAGGAAATCGCAGCGGCCAAACGAACCTCCCCAACGATCCTGGTGCTGATGGGGGTTTCGGGCAGCGGCAAATCGACCGTCGCACAGGAGTTGCAGCGGGTGCTGGGTTGGCCGTTTCAGGAAGGCGACGACCTGCACCCTCCGGCAAATGTCGAGAAGATGCGCTCCGGTCAGCCGCTCAACGATCAGGACCGTCTGCCCTGGCTGCAAGCGATCGCGCGCTGGATCGACGAGTGCCTGGCGGCGCATCAGCCGGGCATCATCACCTGTTCCAACCTGAAGCGGGCCTACCGCAACATCACGATCGGCACCCGGCGCGGCGTCACGCTCGTCTACCTGAAGGGAGACGAGCCGGTGATCCAGCGGCGGATGCTCAATCGGATGCACCGCTACATGCCCCCATCGCTGCTCGGCAGCCAATTCGACACCCTCGAAGAACCCGGCGAAGACGAGCATCCGATAACCGTGCTCGTGCACGGCTCGATTGCCGAAACCGTCGTCGAATTGCTGAGTCAGCTTGCGCCAAGCGGTCGTTGAGCACGCGCGCCAGGGTTTGCGCTCAGTAATACCGGGGGATCGGACCATTGTGCGGTGTCGCGCGATCGGTCAGGTCGAGCATCACCTCGTCGATGTAACACCAACCCCAGCCCTCGGGTGGGTCGTATCCTTCGATGATCGGATGGCTGGTGGCGTGAAAATGCTTCGTCGCGTGGCGGTTCGGCGACTCGTCGCAACAGCCGACATGGCCGCAGGTCCGGCACAGGCGCAGATGCAACCATTCCGAACCGATCTTCAGGCACTCCTCGCAACCGAGCGCGCTTGGCGTCACGTCGCGAATGCCGGTGGCATGGGCGCATTCGTCGGACATCATGATCCCCCGATCTTGGCGGTGAACGCGGCACGGGCGCCGGTGGCCGCGAGGAAGGAGTGAAGCGCGGCGACCACCTGCGCGCCTTCGCCGACGGCCGCAGCGACCCGCTTGACCGACCCTGACCGCACGTCGCCGATTGCGAATACGCCTGGCAGGCTGGTTTCGAGCGGGCTGTGGATGTTTGAGCCGGTGCTCACGAAACCCTTCTCATCGAGTGTCACACCGGACCGGGCCAACCACTCGGTACTCGGTTCCGCCCCGATGAACAGGAACAGGTGGCGGATCGCGCGTTTCACCTCTTCACCGGATCGGTGGGAGCGACAGCGGATCGCTTCGAGAACGCCGTCCCGCCCTTCGAGCGCGCTGACCGCCGTCTGGGTCAGCACCTCGATGTTCGGCGTGGCGGCAATGCGCTCGACCAGATAGCGCGACATGCTGGCCGTGAGGCTGGTGCCGCGCACAATAAGCCAGACCTTGGCAACCTGGCCCGACAGGTACACCGCCGCCTGCCCGGCGGAATTGCCCCCGCCCACCAGCGCCACTTCCTGCCCGGCGCACAGCCGCCCCTCCAAGGGCGACGCCCAGTAGTGAACGCACGAGCCCTCATAAGGTGCGAGGTTTTCGACATCGAGACGGCGATACCGGGCGCCGCTGGCAATGACGACGGCGCGGGCGCGGACGCGTTCCTTGTTGGCGAGAAGAACCAGAAAGCGTCCCCCATCCGAAACGGTCTGGCGCTCTAAGCTCCCGGCTTCGTCCGGGATCGCCATCTCGGCTCCGAATTTCTGTGCCTGACTGTAGGCGCGCGCCATCAGCGCCATGCCGCTGATGCCGGTCGGGAAGCCGAGATAATTCTCGATCCGCGTCGACGCACCGGCTTGGCCGCCGAACGCGCGGCAATCCAGCACCAGTACCGACAAGCCCTCGGAGGCCGCGTAAACCGAGGCGGCAAGGCCAGCAGGTCCGGCACCGACGATGACCACGTCATAAATCGTCTGCGGATCGATCGGTTTGACCAGGCCGATGCAGCGGGCGAGTTGGACCTCGCTCGGATTGCGCAGCAATTCTCCGTTGGGACAGACGACGATCGGCAATTCGTGGGCGTCGATGTGGAAGCGCTCGATCAGCGTTTGCGCGCACGGATCGGTCTTTGGGTCCAGAAGCTGATGGGGATGCCCGTTGCGGACAAGGAATCCTTCCAGCCGCAGCACGTCGCCATTGTCGGCGCTCCCGACGATCACCGGCCCGCCGGCGCCGGTCTCGATCAGCTCGACCCGGCGCAGGATCAGGGCGCGCATGATCCGCTCGCCGAGTTCGGCCTCTTCCACCAGAAGATCGCGCAACCGGCGCGGTGGAATGACCAGTGCGTCGACGGCCTCCTTGGCGTAGCCATCCACCAAGGACGGCCGACCCGACAGCTGGGCAAGCTCGCCCATGAACGAGCCTGGGCCGTGGGTGACGAGCGGCTCGGAAGGTCCCAGCATCCCGCCCTGCGTGACATCGACCCGGCCCGCAAGGATGATGAAGGCGCCGGGCGCCACTTCGCCTGTTGCGACGAGGCGCTCGCCGGCAGCATAGGAGTTTCGCTCGCCGAACCTTGCCAACCGATCGATCTCCGCCGGCTGCAGCACGGGGAACATCTGATCGCGCCGGGCTTCGATGAGCGGATGTTCAGATCGCGGCATCGCTCCCCTCACGGCCACGCTGGCTGCACCTTTGACGCAGACATTCGGCCCAAGTAAACACGATCCGTACCGGGTCCGCTCCGCCAATCCACCCGATGATGCCCGCATCGGAAAAAATGGTGCACCGGGCAACCGGATACGATCTATGACCGGCTGGCTGCCGGCCTGCCGTCGATCGCCGGTCCCGTCTAGCCGGATTTCGTCACGTTCAGCTACATCGCGTATTTAGTGGAGGTGCGGGTCGAGCCGAGCCCGCGGCGAGCGAAGTCAGAGCCGGCGTGGTGTGGGCATCGGGGTGACGTTGCGTGAAGCCGGCGAGATGGATCCACGGTACGGCGGTTTCCTCAACGCCGATCTCGCCGGATATGTAGTTCCGGTGAATGCCGATATCGGCTCCATCGAGGAGGAGTTCATCGACAAGCCTGAGTTCACGTTCAACGGCGCCGGCGTCAAGGGCCTGGGGGAGGTTTCCATGGTTGGGTTCGCGCCCGCCATCGCCAACGCCCGTGTATCACGCCACCGGGCGGCGCCCGCGCAACTTACCTATCCGGCTTGAAGATCTGCTTTGACCGAAGTGCCCGCGGACGCCGATAGGCGCGCTCCCGGGGCGCAAGTCAGTTGAAGGGCCGGCCCCCTGGGGCCGGCCTCTCCTTCTGGCGTGAGACTATTTGGGGGTCTTGTCCCCGTCTCCCGCGCCGGTCAACGGTTTTTCGATCTTTGACGGCTGGCTCGATCCGGTAGCCGTGGTTGCGCCTTCAACCCATTCCGGCATCGACTTCAGGCTGGCCAGCGTCGTCGAGAGCTTGAAGGCGCCCTTGTCGGAATCCCACTTGAACTGATCGATCGGCAGGGCAACCCGATGGCCGCCCATCCCGAGCATGCCACCCGAGGTGACGACGAGCCGGTCGATCTTTTTGGTCTGCGGGTCCATCAGGATTGTCGACACATGGCCCAGCTTGCCGTCGTCGCTGCCATAGACGGTGGTGCCCTCGATGTTGGACACGTCCTCCTTGGTCAGCGGGTTGATCGCGGGCTCGCGCTGAATGGGGGCCGGAGCCGTCGCCGAGCCTGGGCTGCTCGGACGGGGCCCGTTTGGCGAGGATGGCGTCGTCTGCGCGGCGGCGGCGACCGTCAGCATGGCCAGCACAGCGGCCGCAGTGATCGGAATCTTATGCATTTGACAGCTCCAATACTCGTCTCGGCTGCCTAGCGAACAAGCACTCGCCACACCGGGTTCCCCGGGATGGCGGGTCAACGCTCCCGGTGTTGCGTGTGGCTAGCGGGAGGTCTTCTCCCCATCGCCCGCATCGGTCGACGGTTTGTCGTTCCGTGGCGGCTGGCTCGATCCGATAGCCGGGTCCGCGCCTTCAACCCATTGCGGCATTGCCCTTATGCCGGCCATCGTCGTCATGAGCCGGAAAGCGCCTTTGTCCGCCTCCCACTTGAACTGATCGACCGGGATCGCAACACGGTGGCCGCCGATCCCCAAGACGCCACCGGCGCTAACCACGAGCCGGTCGATCTTCTTGGTCTGCGGGTCGATCAGCGCCGTCGACACATAACCCAGCTTGCCGTCGTCGCCATAGACGCTGGTGCCCTCAACGCTGGAAACATCTCCCTTGGTCAGCGGGTTGACCGCCGATTCGCCGGCGACCGAAGCCTGAGGCGAGGCCTGGGCGAGCGTCCCAGGCTGGTCCGGCGTGGTTGGGAGCCCGGCTGAAGCAGCACCGGCGAGCATCGCCAGTACCGCGACCGCAGCGATCGGAATTGCACGCATGATTACGCCCCCACGCCGGTTTGGCTGTCTCGCCAACGCACCGCGCCAGGGTTGGTTCCTCTAACCCTTTGGTATTTCACCGCCCTTCGCGGTTATTTCTTCGCCACCGGCACCGGGATCCCGGGGATCTGCACCTTGACCGCGCCGAGGTGATTGCGGCTGGTGAAGTAGAGGGTCTTCCAGTCGGCGCCGCCAAAGGCGATGTTGGTGGTGGCCGGCGCCCCGTGCAGGATGCGCCCGAGCGTCTTGCCGTGTGGATCCATGATCCAGATCCCGCCCGCCCCGCCGCAATAGACGTTGCCTTCGACATCGACCTTCATGCCGTCGGGAACGCCGGGCTCGTTGCCGCGCAGATCGGCGAATACCCGATCGGTGTGCTTTGCCAGCATGCCGCTTGGCAGCAGCTCGAAGGCCCTGATATGCGCGCGCCGCGTGTCGTTGATATAGAGCAGCGTTTCATCGGGCGAGAAGGCGAGCCCATTGGGCAGCACGAAATCGTCGCTCAAGAGGCTCAGCGTGCCGAGATCCGGCGTGACCCGATAGACCCCCGAGAAGGTCAGGTCCCATTGCTCGGGAGCGGCGGGGCTGGTCCACGGGTCGGTGAAGTAGATCGAGCCGTCCGACTTCACCACGACGTCGTTGGGCCGGTTGAGTCGGCGCCCCTGAAAGCTGTTGGCGACGACGGTGATGCTGCCGTCGAGCTCCTGCCGGGTGACCCGCCGGCTGTCATGCTCGCAGGCGATCAGCCGACCCTGCAGATCGCGGGTCAAGCCGTTCGCCCGGTTGGTCGGCTCGAGGAACAACGATGCACCGCCCTTGCCGGGCTCGTGCTTCATCCGGCGGTTGTTGTGGATATCGCTGAACAGCAGATAGCCGCCCTCGTGCCAC
>WNFE01003870.1_pt1 | contig 11125 bp, 7 predicted proteins | sample 5400451 | NCBI WGS metagenome assembly WNFE01 (sample SAMN13153344, study PRJNA577476) | soil metagenome | isolation source: 200 cm saprolite under Douglas fir tree site 2 hole 2 | place: USA:California | collected 2015-04-18
CAGACGACCGGCGGCAATTCCTGGAACGAGCGCACGGTGACGGCGAAGAAAGGCGAATCCGTCGGCGCGATCCTGCAGCGCGACTTCGGCGCCACCCCCGAGGAGATCAAGGCGATCGCCGCCGTGCTCGGCCCGCGCGGCCGCGACGGCGCGCTCAAAGACGGCCAGAAGCTGCGCATCCTGGTGGCGCCCGGCGAAGCCGGCCAGCAGCGGCTGCAGCCGATCCGCGTGATCCTGCTCGGCGACAGCGGCATCGAGGCGGTCGTGGCGCTGTCGGATGCCGGCAAATACGTCGCGGTCGACGTCCAGCACATCGACAACGAAGTCGCCGAAGCGGACGAGGACGACGAGAATCCCAACGCCGTGCGGCTCTACCAGAGCATCTATGAGACGGCACTGCGCAACCAGGTGCCCCGTCCCGTCATCGACGATGTGATCCGCATCTATTCCTACGACGTCGACTTCCAGCGGCGGGCGCAGCCCGGCGATTCCTTCGAAGTGCTGTTCGCGGGCGAGGACGATCCCGGCGAAGCCAAGAACGACGTGCTGTTCACCGCATTGACCGTCGGCGGCGAGACCAAGCGATATTTCCGCTATCAGGCACCCGACGACAATCTGGTCGACTATTATGACGAGAGCGGCAAGAGCGCCAAGAAATTCCTGGTCCGCAAGCCGGTCACGCTCGGCATGATGCGCTCGGGCTTCGGCGTCCGCCGGCATCCGATCCTCGGCTACATGAAGATGCACACCGGCGTCGACTGGGCCGCGCCCAACGGCACGCCGATTTACGCCTCCGGCAACGGAAACGTCGAGAAGGTCGGCTGGGAATCCGGCTACGGCAAGTACGTGCGGCTGCGCCACGCCAACGGCTACCAGACCGCGTATGGTCACATGTCCGGGTTCGCCCGCGGGCTGCAATCGGGGGCGCGCGTGCACCAGGGGCAGATCATCGGCTATGTCGGCTCGACGGGACTGTCGACCGGCGCTCACCTCCACTACGAGATCATGGTGAACGGCCGCTTCGTCGATCCGATGCGCATCAAGCTGCCGCGCGGCCGCGTGCTGGAAGGCCCGGTGCTCGCCGGCTTCGAGCGCGAGCGCGAGCGGCTCGAAGCGCTGCTCAGCCGCGCGCCCGCCCGCATGGCGCAGACCGGACAGGCGGCGAGCCGCTAACCCACCGCGCTGACGAGGCTCGTTACGCCGCCTGCGCGGCCGCTTCGCCGTTGAACACCAAGCCGTGGGCGCCCGCCGAGATCACCACCCGTTCGCCGTCCTTGATGCGACCGGAGAGAATGAACTCGGCCAAGGGATCCTGCACCGATTTCTGGATCACCCGCTTGAGCGGCCGGGCGCCGTAGGCCGGATCCCAGCCCTTCTCCGCGAGCCATTCGCGCGCCGAGGGCTCGAGCACGACCGTGATTTTCCGGTCCTCGAGCAGCTTCGCCAGCCGCCGCATCTGGATGTCGACGATGCGGGTCATCTCCGGCCGCTTGAGCCGGTGGAACAGGATGATCTCGTCCACGCGGTTGAGGAACTCGGGACGGAAGCTCGCGCGCACCACCGCCATGACCTGGTCGCGCACGGCGTCGGTGTCCTGGCCGTCCGGCTGGTTGACCAGATACTCGGAGCCGAGGTTCGAGGTCATCACGATCAGCGTGTTGCGGAAGTCGACGGTGTGGCCCTGCCCGTCGGTGAGGCGCCCGTCGTCGAGCACCTGCAGCAGCACGTTGAAGACGTCGGGATGCGCCTTCTCGATCTCGTCGAACAGCACGACCTGGTAGGGCCGCCGCCGCACCGCCTCGGTGAGCGCGCCGCCTTCCTCATAGCCGACGTAGCCGGGCGGCGCGCCGATCAGGCGCGCGACCGAATGCTTCTCCATGTATTCCGACATGTCGAGGCGGATCAACGCCTGCTCGTCGTCGAACAGGAATTCGGCGAGCGCCTTGGTGAGCTCGGTCTTGCCGACCCCGGTCGGGCCCAGAAACATGAACGAGCCGATCGGCCGGTGCGGATCCTGCAGGCCGGCCCGCGCGCGGCGCACCGCGGTCGAGACCGCGTGCACCGCCTCGGCCTGGCCGACGACGCGCTTGCCGATCTCGTCTTCCATCCGCAGCAGCTTGTCGCGCTCGCCTTCCAGCATTCGCTCGACCGGCACTCCGGTCCAGCGCGAGACGACGTGCGCCACCTGATCGGCCGTAACCTCTTCCTCGATGAGGGGCTGGGTTCCATCAGTTTTTTCCGATTGCTCGAGATCCCGTTCGAGCTTTCTGACCCGCGCATCCAACTCCGCGGCTCGCGTGTAGGCCTTCTCCCCCTCCCGCGCAAACGCCATGCCGCTCTTCAGTTCCGCCATGAGGCGGTCGCGCTGTGTGCGCGCAGCATCGAGCTCCTTCTTGATTTCAGCCGCACTCCCGAGCTTTTGCTTTTCAGCTTGCCATCGCTGCGTCAGGACCTTTGATTTTTCCTCGAGGTCCGAAAGCTGTCTTTGCACCTCTTTTAGCCGGGATTTCGATTGCTCGTCCGTCTCCTTTTTCAGCGACTCTTGTTCGATCTTCAGCCGGACGATTTCGCGGTCGAGCGCGTCCAGCTCTTCCGGTTTTGTGGTGACCTGCATTTTGAGCCGTGCCGCGGCCTCGTCGACCAGATCGATGGCCTTATCGGGCAGAAACCGGTCGCTGATATAGCGGTGCGACAGCGTGGCAGCGGCAACGAGCGCGGAATCCGTAATCCGAACACCGTGGTGCTGCTCGTATTTGTCTTTCAACCCTCGCAGAATGGAGACGGTATCCTCGACCGAAGGCTCGGAGACGAACACCGGCTGGAAGCGCCGCGCCAACGCGGCGTCCTTCTCGACGTGCTTCTTGTATTCGTCGAGCGTGGTGGCGCCGATGCAGTGCAGCTCGCCGCGCGCCAGCGCCGGTTTCAGCAGATTGGAGGCGTCCATCGCCCCTTCGGCCTTGCCGGCCCCAACCAGCGTGTGCATCTCGTCGATGAACAGGATGACGCCGCCTTCGGCCGCGATGATCTCCTGGAGCACCGATTTGAGCCGCTCCTCGAACTCACCGCGATATTTCGCACCGGCGATGAGCGCGCCCATGTCGAGCGCCAGCAGCTGCTTGTCGGCGAGGCTCTCGGGGACGTCGCCGTTGACGATGCGCAAGGCGAGCCCCTCGACGATCGCGGTCTTGCCGACGCCGGGCTCGCCGATCAGCACCGGGTTGTTCTTGGTGCGCCGGGACAGCACCTGGATGGTCCGGCGGATCTCGTCGTCGCGGCCGATGACCGGATCGAGCTTGCCGGCGCGCGCGGCTTCGGTGAGGTTGCGGGCGTATTTCTTGAGCGCATCATAGGCGCTCTCGGCCGAGGCGCTATCGGCGGTGCGGCCTTTGCGCAAGGCATTGATCGCGGCGTTCAAATTTTGCGGCGTGACTCCGGCGCGCACAAGGATCTTGCCGGCTTCGCTCTCCTTGTCGAGCGCGAGCGCAAGCAGCAGCCGCTCGACCGTCACATAGCCGTCGCCGGCTTTTTCCGCGGCCTTTTGTGCGGCATCGAACACGCGCGCCGTTGCCGGCGCAAGATAGAGCTGCCCGCCGCCGGCCCCGGAAACTTTGGGGAGCTTGGCAAGGCTCGCCTCGACCGCGGCGAGCGCCTCGCGGGAACGGCCCCCGGAACGGTCGATCAGGCCGGCCGCGAGCCCCTCCGGATCGTCGAGCAGCACCTTGAGGATGTGCTCGGGGGCGAACTGCTGGTGGCCTTCGCGCAGCGCCAGCGATTGCGCGGATTGCACGAAACCGCGGGCGCGGTCCGTGTATTTCTCGAAATCCATGTCGAACTCCCTCGGCCTGCTCCGCCCGCCCGAACGGCACGGGTCGGAACATCGTCATCGGACGTATTGAATGCCCCAGGACCCCGGTACGGCGGTCCGTGCAAAGATGTAGGAGGGGCAGGCCCAGCGCGGAAGGGGCGGAGCCGGATTTTCATAGGCTGGCCAGCAGTGCGCGGCATGCTAAAGCCATTGCCGGAGAAGGCTGGCCGATGCACCAATCGACGAAGATCGAGGCGATCTACCGATATCCGGTCAAGGGTCTCAGCGCCGAGAGCCTGGCGTCGACGCGGCTGACCATGGGCGAAACCATTGCGGCCGACCGGCTCTACGCGATAGAGAACGGCCCGTCCGGTTTCGATCCCGCGGCTCCCGCGTATCTGCCCAAGCAGCGCTTCCTGATGCTGATGCGCAACGAGCGTCTGGCCCGACTCGAGGCCCGGTTCGATGTTGCGACTCATGCGCTCGCAATCGAGCTGGAAGGCGCGAGGGTCGCCTGCGGGGATCTGCGCACGCCAGGGGGCCGCGCCAGCATCGAGCGCTTCTTCGGGGAATTCTGCGCCGACGAGCTACGCGGACCGCCGCGAGTGCTGCACGGGAACGGCCACAGCTTCTCCGACGTCGCGCGCAAGGTCGTGTCGATCATCAATCTGGCTTCGGTCGCGGCAATCGAGGACGCGATCGGCGCACCGGTCGATCCGCTGCGCTTTCGCGGCAACCTCTATGTCGCGGGCTGGCCGGCGTGGCACGAGTTCTCGCTGCTGGATCGCGAGATCGGCATCGGCGCGGCCGCGCGGGTGAAGACCGTCAAGCGCATCCGGCGCTGCGCGGCAACCGAGGTCGATCCTCGAACCGCCGCCCGCGATCTGCCGATCCCCGGGACGCTGTTGCAACGCTTCGGCCATGGCGATTGCGGGGTCTACGCCGAGGTGGTGGCGGACGGCGAGATCGCGCTGGGCGATGCGGTGGCGGAAGGCTAAGCCAAGAGCCGAGCAGCATACGCACTGTCCCTTTCCCCTTGTCGTGGGAGAGGGAAAGCGCGCTGCCGGCTCAGCCTGAGGTATCTGAACAAACAACGCAGCAAATGAGCTCAATGGTTGCGGCTCAGCAGGAACACCGCCTGCTCGCCGAACAGGTTCCAGAACCACCACGGCGCGTTGAGGCGGAGCGGCTTGCCCCAGGCGTTGAGCGCCACCGCGCGCTCCATCTTGACCCCGATCGCCGTGCACAGGTCGCGGAAATCCTTGATCGTGCAGAAATGAATGTTCGGCGTGTCGTACCAGCTGTACGGCAGATTGTCGGTCCGGGGCATGCGTCCGCCGAGCAGGATCCGCAGGCGGATGCCCCAATGGCCGAAATTGGGGAAGGACACGATGGCGCACCGACTGATGCGCAGCATGTGCTCGAGCACCCGGCGGGGATGGCGCGTCGCCTGCAGCGTCTGCGACAGGATCACGTAATCGAAGGAATCGTCGGGATAGTCGACCAGGTCGGTGTCGGCGTCGCCTTGGATGACCGCTAGTCCCTTGGCGACGCACTCGTTCACGCCCTCCCGCGAAATCTCGATGCCGCGGCCGTCGACGCCGCGCCGCTCCGCCAGGATCCGCAGGAGCTCGCCGTCGCCGCATCCCACGTCGAGCACCTTGGCGCCGCGCTCGACCATGTCGGCGACGAGCAGGAAATCGACGCGGGCGCCGCCCTGCGCGCGCGCCGCCTCGGCCATGGTGAGATCCCGGGTGAGGCGCTTGAGCATCATGATTTGCCGGGCTTAAGCCCGCGCAATCTGCCGGCGCCCTCGAGGAAGCCGCGCACGATGGCGAACAGCTCGGGTTCCTCCAGCAGGAAGGCGTCGTGCCCCTTGTCGGTCTCGATCTCGGCGAAGGAGACCGGGGCACTCGCGGCATTGAGCGCGTGGACGATGGCGCGGGATTCCGCGGTCGGAAACAGCCAGTCGCTGGTGAACGATATGACGCAGAACCGCGTCCGCGCACCCCGGAACGCCTGCGCCAGCACGCCGTCGTAATCGGCGGTGAGATCGAAATAGTCCATCGCGCGAGTCAAATACAGATAGCTGTTGGCGTCGAAGCGCTCGACGAAGGAGATGCCCTGATGCCGCAGATAGTTCTCGACCTGGAAGTCGGCATCGAACGAGAAGGTGGGATTGGAGCGGTCCTGCAGCCGACGGCCGAACTTGCGATGCAGAGCCGCATCCGACAGATAGGTGATGTGCGCGCCCATGCGCGCCACCGCGAGCCCGCGGCGCGGATTGGTGCCCTCGAGCTGATAACGGCCGCCGCGCCAGTCGGGGTCGGCCATCACCGCCTGGCGGCCGACCTCGTGGAAGGCGATGTTCTGCGCCGAATGCCGGGTCGAGGCCGCGATCGGCAGCGCCGCGAACACCCGTTCCGGGTAACTGGCCGCCCATTGCAGGACCTGCATGCCGCCCATCGAGCCGCCGGCGATCGCAAACAGCGACGGCACGCCCAGATGGTCGAGTAGCATCACCTGGGCGCGCACCATGTCGCGGATGGTGATCACCGGAAAGTTCAGGCCCCACGGCTCGCCCGTCGCCGGATTGATGGAGGAGGGCCCGGTGGTTCCCATGCAGGCGCCCACCACGTTCGGCGAGATGACGAAATAGCGCTCGGTGTCGATCGGCCGGCCGGGCCCCACCATGGTCTCCCACCAGCCCGGCTTGCCGGTGACCGGATGCACATTGGCGACGTGCTGATCGCCGGTGAGCGCGTGGCAGATCAGGACCGCATTCGAGCGCTCGGCATTGAGCTCGCCGTAGGTCTGATAGGCGATCTGGAACGGGGTCAGATCGATGCCGGCATCGAGCCGCAGCGGTTTTTCCGGCCCGAACCGTACCAGCGGCGATTGCGGGTTCTCCGCCTCGCGGGAGCGGCCCGTCGCGTCGCGTACTATGCTGAGGCTGGCATCGGCCATCGCGGCGCTCTCGTTACAACTACAAAACTACGGCTCCCGGCCGAACCGGATCCGGTCCTGCGTCAACACCGGCGCCGCCGGGCGTAGGTAGGGAAACCGTGCCGCAACGTCAACGTTTTCTTTGATTTCGCCGTGCTTGGCACCTATCAATGGCGGCGCAAGGGCGGCGGGTTTTCCCGATTTATTGATCAACGATGGACAAGCATGGCCGACGGACCTTCGCTCGCCGAGCTCAGACGCGAGATCGACCGGATCGACGCGGCGATGCACGCGCTTCTCATCGAGCGCGGCGAGATCATCGACCGGCTGATCGGCGCCAAGCGCACCCAGGAGTCCGGATCGGCGTTCCGGCCGGCGCGCGAGGCCGAGATGATGCGCCGGCTGGTGGGGCGCCATCGCGGCATCCTGCCGCTCGACGCCGCCGAGAGCATCTGGCGGGTGATCATCGCCACCTTCACCTATGTTCAGGCGCCTTACGCGGTGCACGCGGATCTCTCCTCGGGCGAATCGGCCATGCGGGATTCGGCCCGCTTTCATTTCGGCTTCACGGTGCCGTTCGTGGCCCACATGGGAGCCGCTGCCGCGGTCGCTGCGGTCGCGGCCTCGAAGGGCGACCTCGCGCTGGTGCCGGCAACGCTCATCGCCGGCGCCCCGGCGTGGTGGCCGGCGCTCGAAGGCGAGCGCGAGCCGAAGATCATCGCGCGGCTGCCGTTCGTGGAGCGGGCCGATCATCCGGCCGGCCTGCCGGTGTTCGTGGTGTCGCGTTCGGCGCCCGACGCCATGGTGAGGGAAGTGGAAGTGTGGAGCGTCAAGGTGGCGGGCTGGGGCGTGGCGGCGTCGCGGGCGATCGCACCGCTCGCCGACGTGCTCGCGGTGCCGGACCGCGTCTCCGACGGGGCCGCGCTGCTCGTCTCGGTGCCGCAGGGCCAAACGCTCGACGAGATCGGCGCGGCGCTGGTCGCGGCCGGTGCCTCGATCGCGTCCGCGGCCCTCGTCGGCAGCCATGCCACGCGCTATACGATCGCCGCGTCCGGATTGGTGGCGAGCGGCCGCTGACCGGTCGAGCTTGATTCCCGGCGCCATCGGCACCAGAACACGCCCGGCCGCTTCGCTCGGCCGAACGGCCGCGACCGGAGTTTTCCATGTCCGCACGACAGCGTCCCGAACCGCGTCCCGGCGTGCTCGCGATCGAGGCCTATGTGCCGGGCAAGAGCAGCGCGCCCGACGCAGCCAAAGTGTTCAAGCTGTCGTCGAACGAGACGCCGCTCGGACCGAGCCCCAAGGCGCTCGAGGCCTACCATGCCGCTGGCGCCACGCTGGCAGAATACCCCGACGGCTCGGCTTCGGCGCTGCGCGAGGCGATCGGCCGCGCGTTCGGCCTCGACCCGGCGCGCATCATCTGCGGGGCGGGGTCGGACGAACTGCTGCATCTCTTGGCGCAAGCCTTTCTCGGGCCGGGCGAGGAGGCGATCCACACCACCCACAGCTTCCTGGTCTATCCGATCGCGACGCTGGCGGCCGGCGGGACGCCGGTCGTAGCCGGCGAAAAGCACTACACGGCGCACGTCGACACGATCCTCGCCGCGGTGAGCCCGCGCACGAAGATCGTCTTCATCGCCAACCCCAACAATCCGACCGGCACCTATCTGCCGTTCGACGAAATCCAGCGTCTGCGCCGCGCGTTGCCCAAACCCGTGCTGCTGGTGCTCGACGCCGCCTACGCCGAATACGTCCGGCGCAACGACTACGAATCCGGGCTCGAGCTCGTCGCCACCTCCGACAACGTGGTGATGTGCCGGACCTTCTCGAAGATTCACGGATTGGCCGCGCTGCGCCTGGGCTGGCTCTATGGTCCGGCTCACGTCGTCGATGCGCTCAATCGCATCCGCGGACCCTTCAACGTCAGCCAGCCGGCGATCGCTGCGGGCGTCGCCGCGATCGAGGACGCCAATCACGTCGAGGCTTCGGCCGCCCACAACGCGCGCTGGCTGCCGTGGCTCACCGAGGAGATCGGCAAGCTCGGGCTCGCAGTGACGCCGAGCGTCGCCAATTTCGTGCTGATCCATTTTCCCAGCGATAAAGGGCGCACGGCCCAGGACGCCGACGCGTTCCTGACCCGGCGCGGCCTCATCCTGCGGCGGCTCGAGCCCTATCATCTGCCGGGCGCGCTGCGGCTCACCGTCGGCAGCGAGGAGGCCAATCGTCTGGTGGTCGAAGCGTTGGCGCAATTCATGGGTGCGGCGGCGTGAGCGAGCCTTTATTCGAGCGGCTGGCGCTGATCGGGGTCGGCCTCATCGGCTCCTCGATTGCACGCGCCGCGCGCGCCTGCGGCGCCGCGCGCACGATCGTCGCCACCGCCCGTTCCGCGGCGACGCGCCGACGCGCGGCCGAGCTCGAGCTCGCCGATGAGGTAGCGGCCACGAACGCGGCGGCGGTGAAGGACGCCGATCTTGTGATCGTCTGCGTTCCGGTCGGCCAATGCGGCGCGGTCGCCGCCGAGATCGGCCCGCATCTCAGAGAAGGCGCGATCGTCTCCGACGTCGGCTCGGTCAAGGCTCAGGTCGCGCGCGACATGGCGCCTCATCTGCCGGCCGGCGTCCATTTCGTGCCGGCGCATCCCGTCGCCGGCACCGAATATTCCGGACCCGACGCGGGCTTCGCCGAGCTGTTCGTCAACCGCTGGTGCATCCTCACCCCGCCCGAACATGCCGATCCGGCCGCCGTCGGGCGGCTCTCGGCGTTCTGGCAGGCATTGGGGTCGAGCGTCGAGACGATGTCGGCCGAGCATCACGACCTGGTGCTCGCGATCACCAGCCACGTGCCGCATCTGATCGCTTACACGATCGTGGGAACGGCCGACGATCTCGAGGCGGTGACCCGTTCCGAGGTGATGAAGTTTTCCGCGGGCGGCTTTCGCGACTTCACCCGCATCGCCGCATCCGATCCCACCATGTGGCGCGACGTCTTTCTCGGCAATCGCGAGGCCGTGCTGGAGATGCTGGGAAGGTTCAACGAGGACCTCGCCGCCCTGGCGCGGGCGATCCGCTGGGCCGACGGCGACGCTTTGTTCGATCTATTCACGCGCACGCGCGCGGTTCGCCGCGGCATCGTCGAGCTCGGCCAGGATTCCGGAGCGCCGGATTTCGGCCGCACCCATGCTCCGCTGCCGCTCGCGCCCCTGCCGCGGCCCTACGCGGCCGACGGCGAGTAATGGGCGCCCAATAGCTCGAACTTACTTGGATTCGGCCTTCTCATACAGCGGCGCGGTGCGGCCGAGCGCGAGCGGCCCGAGCGAAACCGCGCCGTCGGCGAACCGCAGCGGCATGGTGACCGCACGCCGGCCTTCGAGCTCTGCCGGCTGGCCGAGAAAGCCCAGCAGGCTCGTGCCCATGCCGGCAAGCGAGCCCGAGACGGTCACGCCCGGAAACAGCGGCTTGAGCACATTGAGGTCGAACCCCGCGACCGTCATGCGCAGCGTGCCGTCGAGGCGCCCTTGCGGGCTGAGGCCGAGGCTGCCCGCCCCGACCGCGATCATATCGCCGCGTTGCAGGCGCGCATGTTCGATTTCGAGCCGGCCGCCGGCCGCTTGCAGCTGGCCCAGCAGCGCCGCAAGCGATCTCGGCGTGAGATCCTTGAGCCCGCGCAGGACCGCCGTGGCCTCGAAATCGATCGGCTGCGGCATGAGCGAGCCGGCGGCGGGCGAGGCCGCATCGGTGAACCGCGCCGCGAGATCGAGCACGGGCCGGCCCGGCGTCGAATCGGGATCGAGCCGCACATGCAGTTCCATATGCTTGGCGGTCAGCAGGGTCTGCGAACCGGCCGGGCTCTTCTGGTCGAGCCGGAATTGATCGACCGTGAGCGAGATGCGCTCGGGGGTGGGCGGCAGGCCGCGGACGCTGGTCTGTGCCAGCGTCCAGTCGGCGATCAGCGACATCCCGCCGTTCGGCGCCTCGAACGTCAGCGGCGCCTCGACCTCCGCGATCAGCAGATTGGGCCGGTAGACCTGCGCGACGACGAGCAGATCCTTGGCTTTGACCACGAACGGCGGATCGGCGCTGCGCATTTGCGCCCCTGCCGCGGTGCAGCGCACCTCGATGCGGAACGGATAGCCGCCGAGGTTCTCGGACGCGCAGGTATAGAGGCGGCCGGATTGCGCCTCGCGCGCTCGCCAAGCCGCGATCGAAGCCTGGGCACCGGAGGAGGCATGGAACCACAGGGCGGTCCAGCCGGCGGCAAGCGCCACGAACAGCGCGAACAGTAGGATCACCTGCCGGGACCGGCGGGAGATGGGGCGGGAATGGTTCATCCGTGCTTGCATCGACGCGAGATGTGGCCCGAGCAAGGCAGCTTTAC
>WNFE01003871.1_pt1 | contig 11125 bp, 11 predicted proteins | sample 5400451 | NCBI WGS metagenome assembly WNFE01 (sample SAMN13153344, study PRJNA577476) | soil metagenome | isolation source: 200 cm saprolite under Douglas fir tree site 2 hole 2 | place: USA:California | collected 2015-04-18
TTTAATACACATAAATGAAGCTTCTAACTGCGCAAGTGGATCCGGGCGTTAATGCTATGAAGCCTATCGCACGGCCACTTGGACTCGGGAGTGCAAAGCATTCTTTTCCTCAGGGCCTTTTTTGCGTGCGGAAGGAGCTGATGGACTTCCGCACGCTCTGATTTCGCCTGTGAAAGTCCAGAGATATATGGCCGCGTAAGCTCGCCAGGGGCGCCAAGCCTGCGAGCGTTGCTCAAATTCACTCGAACTCCCCAGCGCAAGCACGCGCGCAAGATCGCGGTCCGCGGATGGAAACGCGTCGGGCTCCCGAAGGGCGCGCATGACCACCCATTGTGCTGCCGATTCTCCAATTCCAGGAACTTCCGAGAGCCGCGTGAGAAACGCATCGCAGTCCGCCACTCTTTCAAAGCTGATAAATCCATTGCCAACGGCACGCGCGAGAGCCCGAATGGCAGCCGCTTGCGGTCGCGTCAAGCCAATGCTTTCCAGACCGGCATTGGCTAAAGCTTCGGGTGTGGGAAAAAGATGAGTAAGGCCATTGGCGGGAGAGAATGGCTGCCCGAAAGCTCTGACCATCCGGCCGACAAGTGCGTTGGCTCTCTCGGTGCCTATCCGCTGTCCTAAGATGGCTCGCGTGGCGAGCTCGAAGCCGTTCCAGCAACCCGGAACTCGCAGTCCCGGATGGGAGCTGATATGCGCAGCCAAAGCTGGGTCAGCTCCCAAGGTTCGTGCAATCGTCGGCCAGTCCGCGTCCAGATCGAGCATTGCACGAATACGCTCGATAATAAAGAAGAGAGAACGCGGCTCGCCAATCTGAACCTGTATGCGGAGTGCGTTACGACTCGCGTCCAGTGAGACCTCGAAATATCCGCGATTTTCATTCAGAGAGATCGAGCGGCGAAAGTACTCGCCTTCGGCCACTTCTACCCCAGGCGTGGCGTAGACCGCGAAGAATTCCAACATCCGTTTCCAATCGTAGGGTGGGCGAAAGTTCAGCTGAAAAAGATACTGATTTTCGGGCTGGCGGAACATTTTTTGAGCCAGGCCGCGGATTTGAGTCGGCGTCCGATGATAGACGTTGCGGATGGCGGCGTTGAACCGGCGCACTGAACCGAAGCCCGCAGCGAACGCGATCTGCGTCATGGGCAACCTGGTCTCGTCGATAAGCTTCTTGGCAAAGTGCAAACGGCGCGTCTGCGCAACGGCACTGGGCGTGGCTCCCAGGTGACGCAGAAAGAGACGACGAAGATGGCGCGCGCCCATTCCAAGTTGTTCCGCCAGGCTGTCCACACCACCGTCTTCCAAACCTGTCTCGCTGATTAGCCGCAAGGCTCGCGAAATAGTGTTTTGTGTGCCAGCCCAAGCGGGAGTTCCAGGAGAGCATTCCGGGCGGCAACGCAAGCACGGCCGAAAACCAGCTTCTGCTGCGGCAGCGGCGCTCGGGAAATATCGGACATTGCTTTCTTTTGACGTGCGCGCGCGGCAAATCGGACGGCAATAAATTTTCGTGGTTAGCACTCCGATAAAAAACTTGCCATCAAAGCGCGCATCACGCGCCAGTCTCGCTCGCGAACACACCCCCGAGTCCAGATTCATCGTTCCCGTCTTTCGCCGATAAGCGTAATGGATTGCCGCGCGATTACTAGACGTTTTCGGACCTAGATTGTACGCGCCATCGCCAACCCGCAAAATCCTGATTTTCTCCATACCGACCAATAAACACTTGAGTTTTTTGAGTTAGGCGAAAGATCCCATGTGTCCCGCCCCCGATAATCACGTCCGCAAACGTCCAACCTCATTCTTCCTATCGCTCTATTCTGGCGCGCGAGTCTAGGTGGTGTCACCGGATTCGGTTTGTTCTTTTTTGGCTGAACCCCGCATCAGCCACGGTGCAGTGGAGGGACGCAGGCCGGTATCCGGGATCCCTCGGCGCAAAACAACACGAAGATGGAGGGAACATGAGGTTCAAGATATCGATGTGCTTGGCAGGGATAACTCTCCTTGTGGCGTTCGCGATTGCACCGGTTCAGGTCACTTCGCAATCTTCGCAAGTTATGTACAAAATAATTCCACTGCCTACGCTTGGTGGAGTGAGTGGCGCAGGGAACGGCATCAATGATCGCGGTTGGATTACAGGGGCTGCCGACCAGGCGGGGGATACTGTTTCCCATGCCGCTGCTTGGGTGGGATCGCAGCTAATGGATTTGGGGGCCCTCGGCGGGCAGACCTTCAACAGTGCCGTGGCTTGGCCGAACAAGGCCAACAATGGTGTGATCGTAGGAATCTCAGACACGGATAAAGACCAGATCCCCAACGACAACTTTTCTTGCTACCCTTTCTACGCCTCAAGCAGCCCCACCGGAAAAGTATGTAATGGCTTTCGATGGGCCAACGGCGCCATGACCGCGCTTCCGGCGTTTCCCGGCGGGCTCAACAGCTATGCCGCGGCGTTGAACAACCGTGGCCAAATCGTTGGTTGGGCGGAGACCGGCGTCGTAGACCCGACGTGCAACACCGCTCTCCAGACCCTGCAGTTCCGAGCGGTCATCTGGGAACCGGATGGCACAATGAAGGAACTGCCGCCGCTTCCCGGCGATTCCACGAGCGCCGCCACGTCGATCAATGACGTGGGTCAAGTCGTCGGCATCTCTGGGGCCTGTGGTATCGCGGTCGGAGGCGTCAGTGCCGCCCACTCTGTTCTCTGGCAAAACGGCGTTCCTTCCGAAATCACGAACCTCGGAGGACATACCTGGAACACACCTACGGCGATCAATAACCAAGGAACAGTCGTGGGTTTCTCGCTGCCGGCCGGACAGGACGGTACACGAAACTTCGAAGCCTTCCTTTGGACCCAGGCGGGCGGCTTAGTCCGATTGGGCAAGCTACCAGGTGACATACGCGCCGAGGCCCTGGGCGTAAATGAGAATAACCAAGTGGTTGGCCTATCGCGCGGCGGACCACACGTGTTCCGGGCGTTCATTTGGCAGAACGGGGTCATGACCGACCTCAATTGCCTGACCGTGCCGGGCTCCCCATTCCTGCTATTTGCCAACGACATCAACGATCATGGCGAAATCAGCGGGGAGTTATTTGACCCCATCGCGCTCTTTGGGCCGCCTTTCCGCGGAATACCGGTCCTCAACGGAACTGGATCGACCTGCCCGGCTGCCACCAATGCAACCCAGACAGTGACTTTTCCGGACAGCGTGCGCAAACGCGCTAAGAAGCTGGTCGGCGACCCACTTGGTGATGACTGACGAAAACTGAATCTCGGGCGACTCTTGGTGACGCTGCATCATCGGTGATTGCACCAACGAGCCGCGCACTGGTTTAGTCGAGGATGGGTGCAGGCAAACGCAACGCACACCCCGATACACCCCTTTGCCTGCACCCGTCATATGATTTACTTGGGCAATGCCCGCTCTGCTGGCCTTCGCCATCAGAAAGAACTCGTGAGGAATGCGATCCAGACAATGAACGCCAACACTCAGCCCATAGGATTCAGCCTACACTCCTTGTTTGTCCTTTCCATCGTGGGGGGAATCTTGCTCTCTATGGCTTCTCTCGGCGCTAAATCAGTTACATCCGCGTCTTGTTCCGCTCCCGAGTATCACGAATTCGACTTCTGGCTCGGCGATTGGGACTCCTTCGACTTCGGCACCTCCAAGAAGGACGCTCGCGTTCGTGTCAACCGCATACTCGATGGCTGCGTCATTCATGAGGACTATCAAAGCGTCGGGGGCCACAAGGGAGAGAGCTTCAGCATTTACGACGCCTCGCGAAAAGTCTGGCATCAGAGCTGGGTCACCAATCGGGGCCAGCTCCTCATCATTGAAGGCAACTTACAAAACGGCGCAATGGTTCTCGCTGGCATGGATCGCACAACATCCGGAGAAGAGCGCCGTGTTCGCGGGAGTTGGAAGCCGGTAGACGGTAGCGTGCGCGAAACTGCTTTCACGTCAACCGACGGCGGCAAGACCTGGAAGCCGTGGTTCGATCTGATGTTCCGCCCGCACAAGTAGATCGGCGTTCGGACGCCAAGAGCTTTGTCATGCCCAGGTCCGCAAACTAGTTCTCTTACGCGAAAAGGATCTCGACATGAACACAACTCTCCATTCCTTCATCGATGTTGGTATTTCAAAGCACATCGGCAAATACAGCGACGCGGTCGAAGTCTCTCGTCCTGCGCGATGGCTCTTCACTTCCGGCACGCCCGGCCTAACACCGGATGGCACTCTGCCTGCCGCGTTCGAACTTCAAGCCGAGCAGGCCTGGAAGAACATTCTCTCAGCACTCCAAAAAGGGGGCATGGGTCCCGAGCACTTGGTCAAAATCGTTCAATATCTCGTCCGCACCGAAGACCTTCCCGCCTATGCCGCCATCCGCTCCCGCTTCCTTGGCGACTGCCGCCCCGCGTCCATGCTCCTAGTTGCCGCCGCACTACCCAAGTCTGGCTTCCTAATCGAAATCGAGGCTATCGCTGCAGCGCCTGCGTAGCGCTTTGACCCGACCAGCAGGTTCTCGTGCAATTTCTTCGCGAAGATGCGTCACGCGCCAGGCACATCAAGATATGGTTGCAATTAGGCAGAGGCTAAGGAGGCAGCTGACGCGACTGCCTCCTCCTCTACTTCGGCTTGATTCAGATCTCAAGGCCAGATTGCCCGCACCTGCGCATTTAGCGCAAGACACCGGTAGCCAGCTCGAGGAACGATTCCAGCTTCGCAGTGGCCCTGAACTGAGGAATCGGTTCGAGGTTTTTGAACGCGCTGGTGAACGCATTGGAGAGGCTCTATATCGTCGTCGGAGCGAACTCGTCCACCTGTGGATTGAAATATAGATCATGTTTGGGAACATCCAGCTTACCTTCCACAAAAGCTTGGTAGATAACCAGTTTCGCGGATTCGTCTGGAATCAGTGTTGTCTTCCAAGCCCCGACCTGCCTTTTCATCGGTTCAAAATTCCGTTGAATACGGTCGACTCCGATCGAAAGCACGTCGACCAGACTCAGGTGTTTTGTGTGCTTCGCAAGCACCGGAGTGAACGCTCCAGGGACAATGTTTCTAAGCTTTGAGGCTAGGGCGTTAGGTAACGCGGCCGCAGGGTGAGATTTGAAATCAATCGTCGGGGAACTGGAAATTGGGGAACTGACGAATTACTTCCGGATTCGCCGCGATTCAGGTCCAACCCGAGAGTCGTTGAATTGCCTCGCCTCCGCTAGGCACATTTTCCAGGCGATATCCATTTGGTCTGTGTTAGTAGACATGCGGCAGAAGACGATACGTACGTGCGCAATAGCTGAGATAACGGTCGCCGAAGTGGCCGAGCAGTATCTGTTCTTCGCGGTTCATGCGTTTGACGACGAACGGCACGCTAGCAGCCACAATCAGGATGGCGAGAGGGCTTCGCAGAGCGAACATGATTCCCGGCTCAGCGAGCAACTGTCCGAGATAGAACGGATGCCGGATATAGCGGTATAAGCCAGCCTGAATCAGCTGGTGCTCCGCCTGGATCGTCAGCAGCGAGCTGTACTGACTACCCAGTTCGCGCAGGGCGAGGAGGCGAATCATGTCTCCAGCCGCGAAAAAACCAACGCCGAGGCAGCGCAGCGCCGGCCAGTCGGAAAAGGTAAAAACGCCAGTGCGGTCGAGCCAAGCGACGAGCGCATACAAAACGGGAAGCGAAAACCCTCCGAGCACGATAGCCCATGCCGACTTCTTGCCTCCCGTGCTGCGGAAGGGATTGAACTCGATTTGAAAGGCGGTGCCGACAACAAAGCTAAGCAGAAAGGCCGCGATCAGCGCGGCCCTTGCCCGATTGGCAAAGAATGCCCCGAGATGCGTGGCCCCCCAACCCGCGAGAACCAACACCACCCGCAGAAGAAGCTCGGGTAGCCACGTCAGGGCGGACTTGAAATAGCTCGATTGCATCTGCTATTGAGTCCAATTTCCTTCTCAAGCTCCGAACTGATCGCATTGTACTGCCGGTAAGTCAATACCCAACGCAGAATTGCCTTCAGGCTTATGACGTACAAACCGTGGTAACAACGCGGGCTAAACTGGAGGTATCGAGAGACGGTGCTCCCTATAGATGCAGTCCCGAGTGGAATGACTAGATGGGTTACGTCGGCTCAATATTTCAGATACTGTGAAGTACGGTCGCGGGGATCCTCAGACATTTAGACGTGCATTTCTGAGGCCGAGGATCTTGGGGAAAGAGGCATGGAAACCCTCTGGTGGGACATTCGCTACGGAATCCGAATGTTGTTGAAGAGGCCAGGCGTCACGCTCATTGCTGTTCTGACGCTTGGGCTCGGTGTTGGCGTCAACACTGCCGTTTTTAGCGTCGTCAACGCCTTCATTCTCCGACCACTGCCAGTCAGAGACAGTGAACGCCTGACCGTCCTCGCAACGCAGCGCCTATCGACCGGCGGCTTGCGCGGTGCCTCGTTTTCCGATCTTCAGGATTACCGTGGCGCGACTGGCAATGTGTTCGAGGATATCGCTGGCTACACCGTTGGATTTGTCGGGCTTACACCTGAAGGTGGTCGACCGGAAAGGGTGCTGGCCACGTGGGTGACGGGAAATTATTTCCCGTTGCTCGATCTTCGGCCAGCTCTCGGGCGCATGATACGCGCCGAGGAGGGTGATCCTGGCCGCGCGGATCCGGTCGTCGTCCTCGGCTACTCGACATGGCGCCGAAGATTTGGTGGGGATCCGTCGATTGTGGGGCGAACCGCGAAGGTGAATGGTCGGCCGGTCGCGATCGTTGGTGTGGGGCCTCCTGAGTTTGTCGGTACGTTTGCGTTTTCAAGTTCTGAGCTCTACCTCCCGCTGAATTGGGCAGGCAGAGGGAACTTGGATCAGAGAGATGCACGTTCGCTTCATGTGGTGGCACGACTGCGACCGGGCGTGGCAATTGCGCAGGCGCAGGCAGCGATAGATGTCGTGGCAGCGAGACTCGAGCGGCAATTCCCGGACACGAACAAGGGCGTCGCTGTGAAGGTGTTACCCGAGCGACTCGCGCGACCCGAGGAAGATAATGCTCGAACCAATGCGGTCGGCACCGCAATCATGACGGTCCTAGTTGGCCTTGTTCTGATCGTGGCCGCCGTGAACGTAACGAATCTTCTCCTCTCGCGCGCGGTCGGACGACAGCGAGAGATTGCGATTCGTGCGGCGCTGGGTGCGGGGCGCGGACGGATCGTCCGGCAGCTCTTAACTGAGAGCCTAATGCTCGCGGCGGTCGGTGGAATCGTGGGTGTGCTGCTGGGCGCTTGGTCGGGGAGTTTGCTCGCAAGGATCAAATTGCCGGGCGACTTGCCGGTGTGGTTCGACTTTCATCTCGACTGGCGGGTCTTAGTGTACGCGGCAGTGCTTGCGCTATTTGCCGGAATACTCTTCGGCGTAGTTCCGGCGTTGCGGGCGTCACGCGTTGATTTGGATGAGATGCTGCGTGACAGCCGACATGGCTTTCTCATGAAGGGCGGTCGGCACCAAGTGCACAGCGCGCTGGTCGCCGCGCAGGTCGCCATGTGTTTTGTTCTTCTGGTGGGAGGAGGGCTGTTTATCCGCAGCTTGGCGCGCGCAGAGCACGCAGACCTCGGCTTCCGACCAGGTGACGTGCTCAACGTCCACATGGATGTGGGACAGCTCGGGTACACCGAGGCGCAAGGGCGGGCCTTCTTTCAAGATATCGAGCAGCGCGTGCACGCCGTTCCCGGCGTCGAGGACGTCAGCTTTTCGTTCACAATTCCGATGGGTTACGTCTACACGAGCCGGACAATCGACATCGAGGGGCAGCCGAACCGCGCGCACGATTGGCCGTTAGCTGGGATGAACGCAGTTAGCCCCGCGTACTTCGCTACGATGGGTATCCCGATCATCCGCGGAAGAAGCTTTACGAAACAAGACGACGAAAGAACGCGGCGCGTGGCACTCGTGAACGAGCGTCTTGCTGAGGAGTTATGGCCAGATCGAGATCCCCTCGGCAAGCGTTTCAGCTTCACCGGGCAGGAAGGACCGTGGGTTGAGGTTGTTGGTGTGACAAAGACCGGCAAGTATCACCTCCTCTTCGAGGATCCACAGCCTTACTTCTACCTGCCTCTCGCGCAGTTCTACACCGGGCTTCGAGTGTTGCAGGTGCGTACGTCGGTGCCGCCTGAGACGTTGATGCCGTCGATCGAACGAATCATTCACGCGCGCGAACCGGAGCTAGTGTTGTTCGACGTGGAGAGCATGGCACGAGCGCTTGGTGGTGGATACGGCCTTTTTCTGGTGCGCGTGGGCGCGCTGTTCGCGGCAATCTTCGGAATGCTTGGCCTCGTGCTTGTCGCGGTTGGTCTCTACGGTGTCGTGTCGTACACAACGAGCGAGCGCACGCATGAGATCGGTGTGCGTATGGCGCTCGGCGCCACGCCGCGCGATGTACTTAGACTCACTCTCAAGCAGGGAATGACGCCGGTGGCCGCGGGAATCGGTATCGCGCTTCCTGGCGCGATGGCGACGGCACGGCTAACGTCGAGCTTGCTTTTCGGCATCACGGCGAACGATCCTTTGACTCTCGTAGGGGTGACTCTTTTCCTGGTGACCGTGGCTCTTGGGGCGTCATACCTGCCGGCGCGCCGGGCTGTGCAGGTCGATCCGATGACCGCATTGCGCCACGAGTGATACTTTCAAGAATGCGGCTCAGAAATTTGGGACAGACGGCCTTTCGGTCGGATTACTTCCACGAAATCCTCTTATCACGATTGGTCAGATATCGTCTCTTAACCACCTAGTGGGATTGAGGAATGAGAAGTCGTCGAATGGACACAATACACGTAGAAGCCCGCGCCGGGCACATTCCGGGTGCATCGTCGGCAACTCTTCCACAAAGCCCGTAATGGAAGAATCCCCAGTCGTCCGTTCGCAATCGGAGGCAAGTATCAATGGAGCGCTCAACTACTCACAACGGGACTTAGAGTCCGTTTCGCGGGATTCATAGCTGCGGGTAGCCGATACCCTCCAAGGCAGCGCAATTTTTCAACGCAGGGCCGTGCACCACAATGAAGCGTAAATCGAGTTTTTGGGTCCTCATTGGATACCCCCGGATGCAGTTGAAACGTTGAGACCTAGTAGTTCGAGCCAGTTTTCTCTTCGGAGAAATCCCTGCTGCCTGGTACGAAATCGTTCCTTAACCCCGCCCGACCATGTTGCAGAAGAACGCTTTTTTTACCTTTTGAAGCCCGTTCCATCGCTAGGGGTGGAGGAAAGAGCGAGCCAAAGCGTGATCAGAGCGGGCAAAAAGATGGCAAGGGCGTCCGAACGGAAGTTTTGCATCAACTCACGGCCGGCGAGCATGTCCCAGGCGTGAACGAAGGCGTGCAACGTAAGGAAAATTCCCCCAGCGAGCACAGCCGGCCAGGCGCGATAGCCCGCGCGGGAGTACCAGAGAAGGCCGAGTGCAGCAGCTAAATAGGCACAGCCGATGTCCCGTATGAAATGGACGTTGGCTGCGCCAGTGGCGTTGACACCTGGAACGTGAGCGTACCAACCGAGCGGGCGGTAGAGCATCCAGATGCCGTTGGCTGCGAGCAGCAAGCCGAGAAGCAGAGCGATGAAAGCGCGCATGGCGCTCCTTTGGAATCGATGAGCCCGGCCAGTCCGATTGTGCCACGACCGGCGAATGCGGCGAAGCGTCAGGCGATGAGCGTCAAGGCTGTTGCAGCCCGTGCGGCGGAGGAGGACTCGATTCTGAGGGCGTGAGCTATTCGGGGAAAGCTGCAACGCGATTTTTCAATTGCTCCGCAGATTCGGAGACCAATTGGGCATCCGGCAGTCATGTGATATAGATGTGGCAATTGCTGTCCGCTGGGTTTGCCGTGTCAACTCCTTGGAATCATTGCCTCTTGTTGGGATGGTCGTCCCACATGTGATGCGAAATTCGCCACGAGCCGTCCGGAAGCCTTCTCATCACGTTGAGGTACGTTCCCGAATTGCCGTAGCTCTTCTTCGTTCCATTTTCCTCGATGGTCCAACCCACTTCGTCCCGGCCTCGCGCGTACGCCGTCCCGCATTCGCCGCCCATTTCTTCGTAGGTGATAGTTAGCTTGGTAATGGTTGTCGGCGGAGCGCCCGCAGGCCACCAGTATTTCCGGATCGCTTCACGCCCTCCGACAGGCGCGCTGCCCTGCGCCGGCAGCAACACCGCATCCTCTGTAAACGTGCTCATCACGCCTTCTGCGTCACCCGCGAGCCACGACGTCCTATATTTCTCGATGACATTCCGGATCGAAGTCCGATCGTGCTCTGTCAGTGCGGACTTGCCGTGGTCCGCCTGCGCCAGCCCAGCCGGCGACAAAGCAAGGAGCCCGATCCCCACGACGCACCACACGGCGCGCTCCACCGATGCAACGGATTCCCTCATTGGAACCTCCACACAAAAGCCGGAGCTCGAAGCCGGAGACGACTCGCCCCCGTGCTGTTAGACGTTCGTCGTCACGTTCGGGCTCAACATCCACCGCCACCGGCAGTCCTGCCTGCGCGCCGGCTAGCAAACGGTTCGACTGCAGCGCTGGCTCGCACCTGCCACATTCTGAGCGTATTGTCGGCAACTTTTCCACGAAGCCCGTAATGGAAGAATCCCCAGTCGTCCGCTCGCAATCGGAGGCAAGTATCAATGGAGCCTTCAACTATTCACAACGGGACTTTTGGGGAGTCACGAGTGACCTACATAGTGGAGGAGAAGGCAGTTTGCACACCTGCCTCCTCCCTATTCGCAACCGATTTGGCCCTTGCTCCAAACTGGCCCGTAGTAGCGGAATTAGCTTAGGGCGGCGGTTGCCACTTCGAGGAACGATGCGAGCTTCGCGGTTGATTTGAACTGCGGAATCGGATCGAGTTCCTTGAACGCACTCGTGAACGCATTGGAGAGACTCCATGTCGTCCTTGGAGCGAATTCCTCGATCTGCGGATTGAAGTACAGATCGTGAACCCGCCGGGCCAAGTGCTTGGGAACATCAAACTGGCCCTCCACAAATGCCCGGTAGATGATCAGTTTCGCGGCTTCGTTTGGAATCCGCGTTGCTTTCCACGCCTCGACCTGCTTCCTCATCGGCTCGAAGTTCCGCTGCATGCGGTCTACCCCA
>WNFE01005465.1_pt1 | contig 11120 bp, 13 predicted proteins | sample 5400451 | NCBI WGS metagenome assembly WNFE01 (sample SAMN13153344, study PRJNA577476) | soil metagenome | isolation source: 200 cm saprolite under Douglas fir tree site 2 hole 2 | place: USA:California | collected 2015-04-18
ATGAAGAGCCGGTGGTGTTCAAGTGGAAGTACAAGCTGGCGACGCCGGACGCAGAATCAATAGCTACCTAACCATTCCCTGTCGATATGTTATTTAGGAATCATACTACTAGATGCCAGAGAATCATGCGGAAAATCATCCACGCCGACATGGATGCCTTCTACGCCTCGGTTGAGCAGCGCGATAATCCCGAATTGCGCGGCAAGCCCGTGATCGTTGCGTGGAAAGGCAATCGCTCGGTCGTCTGTGCGGCTTCGTATGAAGCAAGAGCTTTCGGCGTTCGCTCCGCAATGCCGGCATTGCGAGCGGAACGCTTGTGCCCAACTGCGATTTTCATTGCTCCGGATTTTCCACGTTATCGGGAAGTATCGCGCGGCGTGCGGGAGATTTTCAGACGCCACACCGATTTGATCGAGCCGGTGTCGCTCGACGAGGCGTATTTAGACGTGACCGAGAACAAAACAGGACTGCCGACTGCAACGCTGGTTGCACGTACGATTCGGGAACAGATCCGGCAGGAATTGAACCTGACGGCCTCTGCCGGAGTAGCACCCAATATTCCCGGTGTAGGAAAAGTAACGGAAGAGAAACTGGCGAAACTCGGGATCAGGACTGGGAAGGAACTGCGGGCTCTGGAATTAGCCGTCCTTGAGCACGAATTCGGCTGCTACGGGGTGCGGCTGTACGAACTCGCCCGCGGCATCGACCAAAGCGAAGTCGTGCCGGACCGGCCTACGCAGTCGATATCAGTCGAGGACACGCTTGAGAGGGATCTGACGCTCGACGAACTAGAGCCGATGATCCGGCGCCTTGCGGAGAGGCTCTGGTCAGCCTCGCGCAAAGAATGCCGAGCGGCGCGAACTGTGGTTCTCAAACTGAAGACCAGCGAGTTCAAGATCCTGACGCGAAGCCATACGCCGAGTTATCCTCCATCGTCTTGCGAGGAACTGACAGCGATAGCGCTGAAGCTACGAGAGCACGTCGATCTCGGGTCGCAACAGCGCTATCGGCTCGTTGGCGTGGGGCTGAGCAACTTTCGCGAACCGGAAAGCGCCACGGCACAGCCAGTGCTTTTCGAATGAAGGCTTATCAGTCAGCGGCGGCTGCGCTAGCCGGCTGCTGCTTCATCATCTCCTCCATTCCTTTCTTCATTTCCTTAGTCGTGGGTTCCGCTTTATGCGTAGCGACCATCCAGCTGTAGCCGTCTGGGTCCAGGACAGTGCCGCAGCGGTCACCCCAGAACATGTCCATCACTGGACCCTGGCCGGTGGCGCCGAGCTTGGTCGCCTTATCGACGACTTTATCCACATTCTCCACATAAATATAGAGAGTCGCCGGTGAGGCGCCAACGTGCTTCGCGTTCCGCTTTCCCATTGCCTCACTCTCCGGCCCAAGCATGAGAGTCGTACCACGCAATGTGAGCTCAGCATGAACTGGCTTCCCATCGGGGCCGTTCATGATAGCGCGCTTAGCGAAGCCGAAGGCCTTTTGATAAAAGCTCACCGCGGCGGGAATATCCGAGACCGTGAGAGCAGCCGAAACGGCGCTGTACTGCTTCTTGTTCAGGGGATCAATCTTTTTCTTTGCCACAATTACTCTCCTTTCTGACGATGACATTCTAGCGGAAGGAAAGTGGTCGTGCATCTGGCTAAGCAGGGAGAATCAAGGTTGCGTCGCTGGGGACACCAGCTTCAGAACCAGTTCGCCAATCGCCTCAGGTTCATGCTCGCCGGATGAACTCGCAAGGCTATAGGACCGTTCGAATCCGTTTGGTCCCTCAACTCGCATCTCCCAGTTCTCCGTCGCCCGCGATCCAGTAATGCTGACGCGCCACTCACCCTGTCTGTCGCTGAATGCGTGTTCGATACGCGCGCTGATATCGCGACACAGCTCAGCATCCCCGAGATTCTGCAGCTCAACCGTCACTCCCATCGCATCGCAATTCTATCGAAGGCGGAGTGCCCATTCGCGGTGCAAAGCGGTGAAAGGCGTGTAGAACGGGCCCACGAACAAATCATGAACAGCCTTATCCACAACTCGTGTTGAAATCGGGGCGTATTACAGGGAAAGATTAGAGCGGTACACATCGACTCATTCCCTGCGAGGCTAGTTGGGCGGATACTGGCCGTTATGCAGGGAAATAGGAAAGGCTGCGACATTGGTATGCTCCAGCCACCAGCTCCTGCGAGGAAGCCAACAGCGTGGATACATGTACCGTCGCAGCCCTTGATGCAATCACTACTTTCGCAGTTCCAAACCCCAACTGTCCCTCGCAGGATCAGTCAGTTTTTTCGGGTCTGGTCGCTCCTCGGGTCGTGTAATACCGGGATCTAGCCTGAGGAAGAACACGTTCGCACTAAGTTATTCAAAAACATTTGAGTACACCAACCGGTTTTGTCGCCTTTCGGTTTTGCTGGTCAAATTGCCAATCGCGTCGTACGCCTAAGTCTCCGCCACCGTGGACGGGAAAGTGGTCTGCGTGACCCAGCCCCGCGCGTTGTAGCCGAAGTACGTAGAGTGGTTGTTAGCGTCCGTGATCGAACTCAGGTTGTTCTCACTGTCATATGTTGTATTGCGTGTTGTTGTTCGCCGGGTCGGTCACGGAGGTCAGCCGGTCGGCGTCGTCGTAGATGTACGTCGTGGTTCTCTGGTTCTGATCGGTCACCGAAGTCCGCCGCCCACGGTAGTCGTACCCGAAGCCGACCGAGCTGCCGTCGGGATAGGTGATGGCGGTCAGAACGGCTCATGCTGTCATAGGTGAAGGTGGTCGGATGGGAAGCGCCGTTGATGGGATCAATGACCGCCGTCCGGTTCCCACGCGTGTCGTATTGGTAGGTGGTCGTGTGCTGCTGCGCGTCGGTGATGGTGGCGATCAGACCTGCGGAAGTGTAGGTGAGCGTGGTGGGATTGCTCAACGGATCAATGATCTGCGTCAGCTCGCCTTTGGGGTCATAGGTAAAGTGCGTGACGCTCTCGGCGCTGTTGCCGTTTGGCTGCGGAGATGTGATCGACGTCAGGTTGCCATTCGCGTCATAGGCATTGGTGGTCACGTTCCCCAGCGCATCGTTCATGGTCAGCACTTCGCCGAAACTGTTGTAGGTGTAGGAAGTGGTAGCTGTGGTGTTGGCGTCCAGTTGTTGGAATATCGAGGCGACATTGTTGTTGGAATCTTCTGCTGATGGCAGGGCTTGTCACACATGCGATCACGCTCGCAGCAACATCTGACCACGCAGCAAGACGGTGTTTACGACATTTGTAAGGATCAGACGGTTCGCTGACTTTCTTTCGTCGTCTGAGTCCCCCGGAACGGACGATGAGGACGACTTGCCCCTGCACGACCGAGCGTCCGTTCAAACTATACCTCCGGCTTTACGGGCCGAAGAAGGAAGTCACAGACGGCACATGGGCACCGCCAGCTGTGCAACGACTCGTTCAAGCAATCCATCGGGCTCTACTCGGGCCACGCTCTCACGAACCCAGCCACTTTTCGAACTCCTTTCCGAAGGCTTTTTGGGCCCACTTCGGAACCGAGCTGGCGAGCTTCATGAGTTCGCCGACGTGAAAATGTGCCACCAGCCGATGCCCACGGCCATGGGCCGTGTTGTCGAAGAGCATGAGATCGTCGACAAGTTTCTTCGCCTCCGGCAGATGCTTTAGGCCGTGAACGTAATCATCGGGTATGCGCGCCAGCGCCGCGAATGGTCCACCGTTGCTTGCTCGCAGCAAGACACGCCCCATGTTTAGATTCGGATCTTCCGTCCCAACATAGAAGACTTTGATCAACAAATATTTGGTCAAAAAGTTCAATGATGTGCCTCTGAGGACGATAGGGCTTTTCGAGTTGCAAACACTGCTCAACGATCTCGCCGAGACATATTCGGAATCGATCGTGAAGCATGCTTTCGTGAACCTGAGGTCGATTATGAAGTTGGCGCAGAAATTGAAAATCATCCCCGAAAATCCAGGGGAGGAAACCAGGATGCCGGCGACGAAGGCGGTCGCGCGCCCGACGATGACCCCAGAGCAAATCAATAGCTTAATGGGCGCTATGGAAGAGCCGCATGACTTGTGCCTGATGTGTATCGGCCTATTCTGCGCCACCAGAACCAGCGAGACACTCGGTCTCCAGTGGAAGTCGTATCTTGGAGACAAATTGACTATCCACAGCACCGCCTATGAGGGAGAGTTGTATCGTGGCCAGGTCAAGACGGATGCCAGCCGGAGTGCAATTCCGATTCCAGATGACATCATTCCAATAGTCGAGGCTTGGCGGCAGATATGCCCTGACTCGTCATCCGACGCGCTCATGTTCCCAACTTTCGGGCGCGACGAACGCAAAGGCCAGAAGGTGCCGCGCCGGGCAAAGAACTTCCTCAAGTGGCGAATCTACCCCATCGCAGACAGGCTGAAGATCCCGCGAAAGCTGGTCACGTTTCAGGTGATGCGGCGCACTCTGGGCACGGATCTTCAGAAGCACGGGACGATGAAGGACGCACAAGGAGTCTTGCGGCACGCCAGCATCAAGACAACTGCAAACGTGTATATGCAGGAGATACCCGCCAGTGTTAGAGCTGCGATCAACTCTCGGACGCGCGCAGTTTTGGCGAAGCCGCAAGCGGTCTTAGCAAAACCTAAGAGTGCAACGTGTCCCAACGTGTCCCAATTCCAAAATGTGGAGAGTGCAAGTGCCTGAAAAGAATGGCTCCTCAGGTAGGACTCGAACCTACAACCCTCCGGTTAACAGCCGGTTCTTGCCTGTTGGAGTACATGTAGTTTCAATGACTTAGACGGAGCACTTCGGCGTTTTTGGAGTGCTTTCGGCGATAAACGGTTCCAAAAACGGTTCCAAGTTTGGTCGCGGAGAACCGTTCGATGGAGAGTCGCCCTACGCGGCTCGAATCCGCCCGCTGGCGGAGTCTTACGGTCACGGTATCCGCGCTGTTTTCGATCCCGCAAATAGCAAGAATCGCTATTTTCGATTATGATGATTCGTGAAAATAGTGACGAGACGCTATTTTCACCCTCGATGAGTGCAAAAACAAACCGAATCCCAGGGCAGAAAATATCGCATGGTGCTTACTCTGCATTCTTGCCCGCGCCTCTGCCTCCCGCACTCGATTGGACTCCACAGCTCGTAAGGATCTTATCTGAGGCAGATCGCCTCATCGGCAGACTGGCGGGAAAGACTGATCCCAAAACCGTGCAGACGCTTCTTCGCCACAGTGATGTCAGGTTGACCCTGCAGTTTTACACTCATGCCATCAGCGACGACCGCATGTCCGCCGCGGGGGCAACGCTTGGAGCAATTCTCAATGGAAAGGACAAAAGCGGACTGAGAGCGGACTGGAGAATACGGCAGTCGGAGGTAAGTTCTTGCCAGTCAACTAAGACCAGCTAGTCCGCCGAGGAGTCTTCGCGAGAGCGGACTGAGTGCGGACTGGGAAGATCAGATCCTGCGCTACTAACTTCTTTAGAATGATGGTGGCCAGGGACGGAGTTGAACCGCCGACGCCAGCCTTTTCAGACCAGCTTATCTACCTGTCCCATCAACAGGGTCGAAAACGTGGGCTAAGCTGTTGAAAACACGCGATGGCCCACTCTTGTTTTCATAAAGTTTCGCGGGCCCCGGCCCTGGATGACAACTTAACTGATCAGACTGGCCATTTTATTGTGACCATTCTGTGACCAGCGCCGATGTTCGCCTAGCGTCGGCCAAGAATCCCCAACTGCACGCAAAGGGGTGCTCTATCCATCACGGCAGATCGGCCCCAATTATGAAGACAGATTGGCGTGGGCGCGTAGCTTCGGGGTGGATTTCTTCCTCTTTGATACGTACTACAAACCTGAAATTAATTATCAGGAGAATCTGGTTTTGCTCATCTCTCTCTCGTCAGCGGCCTTCCCTGTGTAACAGTCAGGTCGTGCTCCTGCAATTGTTTTTTCGGGGCCTGGTCAGCGTTCACTCACGTTATTGCCAACACGGCCGCTCAGTCGCTAGCGACTCTCTACATCAAGAGCTCCGACAACTTTGTTGCCTCCGCCGCCGTGTCGATTGCTACCGGTGGAGCGAACCAGTTTCATGGCGGGACTCGCACCCGATGAAGTCCAGCGCTTTTCACGGCGCACTATTACGTCAACAAGGCGTCTCTCTGAAACGCCGGGCCTCGGGAGCAGCACTCTCCCTACGCCCCGAGTCGATATTTGCTCGCCTTAACGTGGGATGTTTCAGGCTAGTCGCTTTGGCGTTCAAACGCGCCCATGTCGCATCCGCCACTGTCCTCCGGGTCGGGACGCGGCATGCCGCGCTGATCGGTTTTCAACAGATGTCCCAGCCCATCCTTGCAGCCACTCGGGTTTCCGGCATCAATGGCAGGACTACCCGTGAGCAGAGGAATAGTTGGCGTTGGCCCGCCGTAGTACGCTAATGTGCCGAGCACGGGGCTGGTACTGTTCCTGTCTCCGCTGTTGCTGAAAGCGCAGGAGCCATCGCTGCTAAGGTTATAGCCACTCGACGTGATGGTGCCGCTGCAATTGCTGCCAGAATTCGAGACGATGCTGTTCTGCAGCGTCGCCGTGCCGCTGTTGAAGATACCCCCAGCAGAATTTCCGCTAACGGTGCTGTTATTCACGGCGACGTTCCCTGAACCATTGACGATCGCGCCGCCGGCTCCGCCGCACGTTCCGGAACAGCGGTAAGCGCTACTCCCCGTGACAGTGCTGTTGTCCAACGTCACTGCGCCTCCGAAGCTGTAGAAGGCGCCGCCAGTACCTACCCGGCAGTTGAGGCTCGTACTACACGCGGTGCCGGCGCTATTGGTGATGAGAGAACTGTTTCTAATCATCATCAGCGTGCCTCGGTTGTAGATGCCGCCGCCAAAAGCCGAGCAGGGATTTGCGTTGCAGTATGAGCCCGCGTGATTCCCGCTAATGATGCTGTTGCTGATGATCAGTGCGCCAGAATTGTAGATACCCCCACCTGACGCCGTGCCGGCGCTAATTTCGCAGAACACAAAAAAGTGGATACATGGGATAGGTGCCCAATTCCCACTGACGGTGCTGTTGGTTAGTGTTAGCGTGCCAGAGTTGTTGATACCTCCGCCGGAGGTGGCTTTGCCATTGCGAATAGTGAGCTTTGAAAGGGTCACATGGGCGGAAGTATTGGAGATTGTGACTACAGTGCGAACCCCTCCACCATCAATAATTGTCGTGCTTGCTCCGGCACCCAAGATATTCAAGCTCTTGCCGAGTGTGAAATTCTCTGTGTAGATCGCTGCGGCAACCCGGATCGTATCCCCTGATGCAGCCAACGAAATCGCATGTCTAATAGTCTTGCAGGGGGTCGTCGGTGACGTGCAATTGCTGCCGTTACTCCCGCTCATCCCATTCACGTACCATGTCGTGCTGGCCATGGCGGTTGGGGCCAAGGAGAAAAACAGTCCTATCAGCAGAAAGCAGGTGAGTAGTTTGTCTCTCATGATTGTGTCCTCTCAAGGATCGGTTGTCGCTCGGTGCAAGTTGTGTGTTCTCGTTTCAGTAGGTGTTGCTACGTGTTGGTCGACCTCTGTTTGGCGTTCTTCTTACCCACTCATGCGGAAACCGAACCAGAAATCGATTGGGATGCGAGACTTTCGCAAAATAATTTGGTCACGGGTATTTTTTCCCCGATTCTCGCGCCGTCTATTTTTGGATGGCCGGAGACTCCGAATCTGTAACAGTCGCGGTTGCCTTGTGGTCTCCGGCGAGCATCGGGGTACCAACGATTCGCGAGGATTACTGAGCTACGACGCATGATCCCTTCACGGTTAGGCCTGGGCTCGGCCACCTGGTCGTCTTCCCCTGACACGAAGTAGAGGTATCCACGGACTGACTGGTTGGCGGCAGGCAACCGGTAACAAACGCGGGCTGCGACGCAACCTGCCCCACGGGGCAGCTTGCCAAGTCTTGCACCAGTGCACAATGATTCGGCTGAATTGTGATCGTCCCAAAGCAATAGCCGGTCAACGTGGCCGCAGGCGGAGGTCCTGAGCTGACACCCTGGCCGGCCAGAGTAATGCTCTGAGGGCTGCCGGACACATTGTCTGCAACGGTGATTGCTCCCTGCAGATTCCCCGTCGTAGTCGGTACGAATGTTACGTCGATTGTGCAGTGTGATCCGGCGGCCAGTTGGGAACCGCAATCATCAATTTCCTGGAAGTTAACGGCCACTGTGATGCTGGTGATATTTAATGCTGCCGTTCCAGAATTGGTAACGGTTACCGCTTGGGCTGGGCTTGCTCCTCCCGGAGTCTCATCAGGGAAGGACAGGCTGTTTGTTGACAGAGTCACAGCAGGAGATCCAGGCCCCATTGAACCACCGCCGCAACCAGTTAGCAGGGCAGGCAGAAGCATGAGAACCAGGCTCTGCGAAAACTGTAAACGTTTGGATGCGATACTTCTCTTCCAGTGTGCGTCTCCTGCAATCTGCATAGATTCTCCTCGGGACGCAATTAGTGAAGCCGGTACTTCGCCTTCAACCCGCGACCTGATTTGCCGAAGCTTACGAGCAAGGCTTCTAATCACACGATATCCAGGACGATCAGTGAGACGCGCAATCGATTTCATAACAGCTCCTCCGAAAGAGACTCACGAGCTACAGGCAAGCGATGTTTATGGGTTTCCGACAGGAGTAAACACGCGGCCGCCGGCCAAGCCAGATCTTGGCGTAAGAAAATGCGGAACCGGACCGAGCCGGGGACGGAGCATTCGCCGTACAGAATTCGTCGGATTACCTACTTGAGGATGTCGCGTAAGAGAAACCACACCGGGTTGACTCGCGCCCGCACTGACGATTTCTTCTTGGCAATCCGAGGGACCATTTGCACCGCAGGGTATAAGCAGAAAGGCGTGTGGGTTATTGTCAACGTCTAATCCAATGCCAGCAATCTCGCCACCATCGTTGATGTCTCGCGCCCATTGAAGATGAAGAGACGCACCGGGCGGAATCAAGGTATTTAGGTCCAAAATTGAACCGTTCTGCCAAAGAAAAGCGCGAGTGTTGTTGTCAAAAGCACAGCCAGGAAGAGACGCGCCGACGATCTGAGTTTTCGAATTAATGGACGACGCAAGGCTGCAAGTATCCTGATCTACCGTCCCGAGATCAGTCATCTCGCCAACGCGTCTCCAGAGGGTCGCGTGAATCAAGCTCTCATCGGCAAGCGTAGCAAACCCTGCGACTTGTCCAGACTGGTTGACTCCTTCGGCCGCTGCCTGGTTGCCGCCAATTGTGCCGCCCAAGTCTTTAATTGAACCTTTTTCCCACAAAAAAGCGCGCTGGATTGGTTCATCGTTGACATTGTCGCCAATGACTATGCCCGCGTTGTTGACGCCTGTAGCTACTGCGCAGGTGCCCCCCAACGTGCCGAGATTTCTCATTCCGCTCTGCTCGTCCCAAATGAACGACCCCAATGCCAAGGGCAGAAAGAACGGACACGAGGTGTTCGGAGCCGAACTGGTGTAGGACAATCCAACAACCTGCCCGCGTTCGTTAATGAATTGCGCCATTGCGTCGGTACCGCCAAGAGTTCCTAAATCCTGCATCACTCCGTGCTCCCAGAGAAATGCGCGCGTCTGGGTCGGGAGGAAACCGGGACCTACCAAGGAATTGGGATCGGGGACAGTGTTCAGGGCTCCGCCAATTACCTGCCCTGTACCGTTGACTGCATTGGCAAAGCTCTCGTAGCCGCCCTCCGGCAAGGTTCCGAGGTCGGTGATGTGGCCGTTTCGCCAAAGCACAGCGCGAAACTCTGGCAAAGCCGGAATGAGTGGATCAATCTCGCCATTCTCCGACACACCGGCAATTAGACCGCTGGCACTGATCCAGTTGGCCTGACTGCTCACGCCATCAGTGAGCGCGCCCAGGTCGGTCCGGACACCGGCGTGCCACTGGAATGCATGAGAGACAAAGCAGTCATCGTCAAAACAAAATGATGGAAATGGATCGGGTGTCGGCGTATCCGCCCAACCGGCGAGGGTTCCGCGATTGTTTAGGACTGTTTTGCGGCCCACCAAATGTCCCCACGTCAATCAACTTGTAATGCGGCTGCTGAGCCAACGCCTCCGAGACAATGTTGAGGACAGCAAATAGAGCAATCGCTCCAATGTATGCAGATCGATTTGTTTTCACGTTTTCCTCCCTGACGGATCGGTTCGTGCCCGGCTCCCACTTTCCACCAAACTCGCAAATCGCTCAATGCAAAACGGGTCACCGATACATCACATTTGCATCACTGAGGTAGTTAGCTTCGTTTCAGCAACTTAGGAAGGCGCCCTCGGCGAAAGAAAGCAACTTCTTACGACTTCAATGCTAAAATTCCTGACACTCTGAGGTTGCCGTGTTGGGGATTGGCCAATCGGAAGGGATTGTCCGCTTCGAAGGATTCGAGCTTGACGTTCGAAGTGCCGAACTCCGCAATCCGAGTGGCAAGACCGTCCGCCTGTCAGAACAGCCACTGCGTATCCTGATCGCCCTTTTGGAACATCCGGGCGAACTGGTGCTACGGGAAGATCTACGCAAGCGGCTATGGCCCAACGACACCATTGTTGAGTTCGAGCACAGTATCAATGCGGCGGTGAACCGCCTTCGCCTGGTTCTGGGCGATTCCGCTGAGAGCCCGAAATTTATCGAGACTCTGGCAAGGCGCGGGTATCGCTGGAAGACAGAAGTGCAATGGGAACAGCCGCAGGCCACTTCCATTTCCCCGGAACCTGTCGACTGCAACCTGATCGGCAAGAAGGTCTCGCATTACCGCGTGCTCGAGATTTTGGGCGGCGGCGGCATGGGCGTGGTTTACAAGGCCGAAGACATCAAACTCGGACGCCGTGTTGCTCTGAAGTTCCTGCCCGAAGAGTTGGCCGACGATGCCGCTGCCATGCAGCGCTTCGAGCGCGAAGCTCGCGCCGCCTCCGCTCTGAATCATCCCAACATTTGCACCATTCATGCGGTAGAAGAACATGAAGGACAACCCTTCCTCGTGATGGAGCTACTTGAGGGCCGAACGCTGCGTGACATGATTGCGGATCAATCATCGGAAGGCAGAGCTGCCTTTCAACTCCAGCCGCTGCTGAACACCGCTGTCCAGATT
>WNFE01003877.1_pt1 | contig 11115 bp, 8 predicted proteins | sample 5400451 | NCBI WGS metagenome assembly WNFE01 (sample SAMN13153344, study PRJNA577476) | soil metagenome | isolation source: 200 cm saprolite under Douglas fir tree site 2 hole 2 | place: USA:California | collected 2015-04-18
ACTACCAACCATATATCTAACGAGGAGCAACGGCATGCGGCGAATAGCGATACTGGCAGAGGGGGCTTTTGAGTGGCACTATGGAAAAACAGCCACTGGTGTCATCCGGTATGGGAAAGACACTGTTGTAGCAGTCATCGATAGTACCAAAGCGGGACAGGATGTATCACAAGCTCTAGGAGCTACATTTGGCGAAGGAATACCTGTTGTCCGTGACATCAACGAAGCACTGAAATATCAGCCAGATACGCTCTTAATCGGCATTGCTCCAATGGGTGGCGCACTCCCGTTAGCATGGCGCTGGCAACTGCTCACTGCTATCGAAGCGGGGTTAGATATCGTCAGCGGTCTGCATTTCTTTACTTCAGATGACGAGGAACTACGCGCTGCCGCACAAAAACGTGGTGTGACTATCTGGGATGTACGCCGCCCACCAGCTCAGAATCGCGTTGCTCAATTTATTCCTCATCGCCCTGGCAGCCATACTATCCTCATGGTTGGCTCTGATTGTGCTACAGGAAAAATGTCCACGGCCCTGGAGATCGATCGAGAAGCATCCAGCCGTGGACTAAATAGTGCTTTCGTGGCTACTGGTCAGACAGGCATTATCATTTCAGGTAATGGGCTACCGGTAGATCGCATCATCAGCGACTTTGTGGCCGGTATGGTAGAAGAGATGGTCCTCGACTTCACTAACAAGCACGACTGGGTGTTTGTAGAAGGGCAGGGCGCTCTCAATCACCCAGGATATTCGCCTGTTACGCTTGGACTCATACACGGCTCCATGCCGGATGCTATGATCTTCTGCCATATAGTGGGTACAACAACTATCGAGGGCTATGAGCATTGTACCCTCCCTTCTCTCACACGTCTCATTGAGATCAACGAAGAGGCTGTAAGCTGGCTACGCCCTGATCGTAGTAGCAAAGTGGTAGGTCTGTCGCTCATAACTCATCACCTTAACGAGCAAGAAGCAAAAGATGCCATTAAGCATGCAGAAGATGAAACAGGACTCCCTGCAACTGACGTGATGCGTTTCGGCGCCGGTATCTTAATGGACGCGCTCACTGAGCATTTCATTTCTAAGTGAGTAATAATCTCACTTTTATGAAACATTTCCCCATAGAACTTATGCTGTGGTCCCTCAGAGAGGAAACACGAGATACTATCAAGCAATCAGAAACGTATCATACAAGGAGGTGATTCAATTATTTTTCCCTGGTATGAGCAACCTTTGATCACGGAGGAGGGAAAAGGGAGGCACTTATGCGAGATGAACATAACACTCCACAAAAGACAAGTATCCAGCAGGAGATGAGGGCTGGCTATCTAGATTCCAGCTATACTCGCACGCAGAAGCCAGGGTTTACTGGCTGTATTTTGCTTCCCACCCTCACATGCTTGATTGGAATCGCTGTGGGAATAGCAGCAGTCTTGCTATTTATCCTGCTCATTTCTGGCAATAGGTCTCCGATGCCGGTAGCGACACCAGTCGCTTCTCATACAGCGGTGCGTGTGAGCGTGCAAGTAGATGCAGCGACAATTACTCCCCTGTTAGAACAGAGTTTGCAAGCTGCTGTGACACCTGGGAACATCACGAATGTGCAGGTCCAGTTTGCTGAAGGCGCGCAGATGACGATTACTGGGAATTATGATTACAACGTCTTGAACGCTCAAGTAAGCAATCCTTTTACGATCGAGTTCCAGCCGTTTGTGAATCAATGTCAATTACGGGTACGTATTCTACATGCTGATTTCGCGGGGGTTCCCGTGACAAGGCTTGCTGCGTTATTTGAGGATAAGTTGAACCAGGAATTGCATACTTTATTGCATACTATAGCTGGGAACATTAGCTATTGTTTGACCAATGTCCACACGGATCCAGCAGGTCTGTCTGCAACCTTTACGGTGATCCTCACACCTACTCCCTCAGCAGATGCGTGTAATGCTGCATGTAAATTTGGCAAGTAACCATTCAGGTCTCCCCTCTTCAGGACTGCTCGCCGCAGGCGGCACAGCCCACACCCACTCCAGACCTGGGTGAGCCGCCGCAGGCGGCGAGCAGTCCTGAAGAGTTACTTTGGCAATTGAATTAGGTACGTATTCTGTTTTCATGCCCGCATCTCTCTCTTCGGCGTTTCATCCAGCGCAGGAACTGGCATCATGAATCCTTCGTAGATGAAATCACGGCAGTATTGTGCAACGAGCCGTGCATCGACGCACAGCCGAGCCACCCCGCTGTCCATTGCCGCCTGGGCTACGGCAGCAGCCAGCGCAGGAGCAACCTCGTAGCTCATGGCTTGCGGAATAATCTGGCCCTCCTGCAGCTCACGCTCGCTTACCAGCGCCGCTAGTTGTTCCGCAGCCGCCACTTTCATCGCCTCGTTGACGAGACGGGCTCTTACATCCAGCGCTCCCCGGAAGAGTCCTGGAAAGACCAGGGAGTTGTTCACCTGGTTGGGAAAGTCCGAGCGACCAGTCGCCACCACGTGCGCGCCTGCAGCTCTCGCCTCCTCAGGCAGGATCTCTGGATCGGGGTTGGCCAGGGCAAAGACGATTGCTCGCGGTGCCATCGTTTGCACCATCTCTGGCGAGAGAATGCCTGGAGCGGATACGCCAATAAAGATATCGGCACCAACGACTGCCTCGGGCAGTCCACCACTTCTGCCCTCAGGGTTGGTACGGGTCACCAACTCTTCCTGGATAGCAGTCATGCCGGCCAGCCCTGGACGCAGGATGCCAATACGATCCACCAGTAACAACTTGCCTATGCCCCAACCTAGCAGTAGGTTGGCGGTCGCAATACCTGCAGCCCCTGCTCCCACTAGCACAGCCGTCACATCCTGTTTCTCTTTGTTCACCAGGCGCAGTGCGTTCATGATACCAGCAAGAATCACAATCGCTGTACCGTGCTGATCATCGTGGACGACCGGAATATCCAGTACATCCCGTAAACGTTGTTCCACCTCGAAGCAGCGTGGGGCGGCAATATCTTCTAAATTGATCCCGCCAAAGGCCGGGGCAATCCGCTCCACCGCTGCGACAATCTCGTCCACATCTTGCGTCTCTAAACAGATGGGATAGGCTTCGATCCCGGCAAAGGTTTGAAACAGGATGGCCTTCCCTTCCATAACGGGCAGGGCTGCGCGTGGGCCGATATTTCCGAGTCCCAATACCGCACTGCCATCGGTAATCACCGCCACCCGGTTGCTTTTGCCGGTATAGTCAAAGACCGTACCTGGTTGGGAGAGGATCTGCCGTGCGGCTTCGGGCAGTCCAGGGTGCATGTAGAGAGAATTAAGAATAAGGGAATCGCGAACAGGGATCTTGGGATGGATTTCCAGCACGCCCTGATAGCGCTTATGCAGTTCGAGCGACTGCTCTTGCAGATTGGCGTACTGATGCGAGGGTGGTGGCACCGGGCGATGTCCTTCATAGATGGTGGCCCAGGCCTGCATTTCGATCTCGGCCGGATCTTTATCAGAGCGGGCCACGCCGCTTTGCCGTGCCGCTTCGGCAACTGCCCGTGCTACACGCGGGGCGATGGCGTACTCCATGATCGACGGCACAAGGTGCTGCGGGGAAAGTTGCTCTGGCGACACAAGGTCCGCAATGGCGTAGGCAGCCGCGTTCAGCATCTGTTGGGTGATGGCGGTGGCCCGGACATCTAATGCTCCCCGGAAGATGCCGGGCAACACCAGCGCATTGGTGATCGGATTAGGGGCATCTGTACGTGCCGTCGCCACCACTGCAGCCCCAGCAGCCTGTGCCGCTTCTACAGTGATACCGGGATCAGGCAAGGCCAGGGTAAAGAGAATCGGATGGTCCGCCATCGAGCTGACCATCTCGGGCGTGATCTTGCTCCACGAGGTAAATCCGATGAAGACATCCGCATGGTGCAAAGCATCGTCAAGGGACCCGGTGACGTCCGCAGGATTCGTCTGGCGAGCGATATCCAATTTCGCCCAATTCATGTTGTGGAGCCGGTATCGATCAAGAATGCCGAGGCGATCGCAGACCAGGATGTGTTGAAACCCATCCTCCATCAGGAAACGAGCCGTGCCAATGCCGCCAGGACCAGCACCATTGATTACGACACGCACTGTCTCTTTCGCCTTGCCGACCAGCTTGAGGGCGTTCAATAGGGCACCTAGAATCGTAGCGGCAGTCGCGTGTTGATCGGCATGCAGTACCGGAATATTAACCGCTCGTGCCAGGTGGTCCGCGACGGTAAAACAGCGCGGCGAAGCAATACTGCTCAGGCAGAACCCACCAAAGGTTGGCCAAATGGCGATGGCAGTAGCGATCATCTCTTCGAGATGCTGTACATTCAGACAGATGGGAAAGGCATCCACGGCGCCAAAGGTCTTAAAGAGGATGCACGCGTCTTCAAGCATGGGCAAGGCTGCCAGTGGACCAATGTCGCCGAAGCCAAAGGCCGAGGAGCCATCGGAAACCAGAGCGATGGTATTGCCACGAATTGTATAGTCAAAGGAGGTGAGCGGCTCCTTCGCGATGGCAAGACAAGGAGCCGCTACGCCCGGTGTGTAGAGCAGGCTCAGCACAGAGCGATCCTTGAGCGGGATCTTACTTGCGACTCCGATCATACCGCGAAAGCGTTTGCGATACTCCAGGGTCTCCTGCGGTCCCAAGCCAAAAGGAGAGGAAGAACGCGAAGACAGGATATTTGTCTCCGCATGAAAGACCGACTGCTGGCTGTCTCTTACCGCGTCCATTCCAGGTCTCCTTGCTATACACTCCGATACACAATTTGTTTAGTACGTCTGACAAGGGTTTCAACCCAGAGCGCCCCCGGCCCCGGCAGTCTCGGCAGCCATCTCTTCGTCGCTTTCCTTGATAAAATCAATGCCCCTGGCCTCACGACCAATGAAAGCTAAAATGATGACCGCCAGGAAAGCGCCAAGCGAGAAATACGCCAGGGCCAAACCATAGTTCGGCGACTTAACGGTTCCCAGACTATTGGCCACCAGTGCTTCGATGGTCACAATAAACGACGCGAACAGGTTTCCCAGTTGGTAGGCAAAGCCCGGAAATGTCCCGCGCACGTCGGTCGGCGAGAGTTCGTTCAAGTGCACCGGGATCACGCCCCATGCTCCCTGCACCATGAATTGCAGCAAAAATGCGCCAATCGCTATCGAGGTCAGCAATTGCACGGCTGGCAGCTTCAAGAGACCTGACCACAGGGGGATCATCAGGATGCCCAGGGCTGCGGCGATGATGATGGTACGACGGCGACCCCAACGCTGCGAGTAATAGCCAAAGAGCGTTCCTCCAATGATGGCCCCGATATTGGCGATAATCGTGATGATGGAGGTCCCAGAGGGGGCTAGCCCGAGTTGCTTCTGGAGGAAAGTCGGATAGACATCCTGCGTGCCGTGCGACATGCTGTTAAAGGCGGTCATCAGGATGATGACATAAATGAAGAGCCAGGGACGGCTTTTGATGGCATCCCAGATGCCTTGCCAGACGCTGACGCCGGCCTGACGACGCAGCGTTTGCTTATGCTCCCAGACGGGAGACTCTTTGACTCCCGTACGAATAAACACCACGAGTAGGGCAGGCAGGACACCAATAACGAACATGACTCGCCAGCTGATCCCCGGGAACGCGGTAAACAGGACGCCATAGACAATGGCGGCCAGCAGGTAACCACAGGCATAGCCCTGTTGCAGGATACCGGAGAAGAGGCCCCGTGACTCGGTGGGCAACGATTCCATGGCCAGGGAAGCGCCAAGTCCCCACTCCCCTCCCATACCAATGCCGAACAGGCCACGCAGGAGCAAGAAGACGATGTAGTTGGGCGAGAAAGCGGTGAGCAACTCGATGATCGAGTAAAACAGGATGTCAATCATCAAGGGGACGCGTCGTCCAAAGCGGTCAGCGATGATACCAAAGATGAGGGCTCCTACAGGACGCATCATCAACGTCAGCGTAACAGTAAATAAGACGGCGGGAATTCCAACGTGGAACTCGTTAGCAACACGAATAGTGACGAACGAGACGAGGAAGAAATCGAAGGCATCCAGTGCCCAGCCAAGGAAGCTAGCCGTGAAAGTCTTCCATTGGTCGCGAGAGAGGGTTCGCATCAAACTCCATGCACCCATGATCGGCAACTCCTTTCCGAAGGGGGAATAGCGTCTCATGTCCATGCGCTCTCGATCAGGGTTTCAGGCCGCGCTCCCTATGATTCTCAAAAAAGGGACGCCCTGATTTGCGAAATACAAGAGCAAATGGCATCTTCCCTGCACTAAAAAGGCAGGTAGCAGGCTTTTCCCTACATCATTGACGTTTTTTGTAGTACTCGAGGTAGTGCATCTTGAAACGTCTAATAATACGAGGACGATAGAGAAGAGAAGGCCGATAGTACCGAAAATAAATAAGCAAGGAACTCTCACAATATTTGTAATTAAAGGGCTCCACACTTTAAAGTATAGGGAATTTTTCTGGTATGTCAAGGAAAAGAGTTCTGGGTTAAAAGTTCCTATGCTTATCGTTATAATAGTGACTCACTGGGGACAAGCTCTCCTCGATGTCAAATTAGTCTAAACGTCACATAACAAGTAAGTGCAGTACATTCCTGCAAGGAGGTCATGAACTATGTCATCTGGAACTCTGTATCGTTCGAGTGGGGTGGCCCTGCTCGTAGGTGCCCTGCTCGCTATCATCGGTAATGTCCTTAGCAGTGTTCTCTTCCCTGGCAATGATCCCCACCAGTATGTGAGTGCTTTGTGGCTACCTGTGATGCTCCTGGGCTTTGTCGGGTCATTTCTGCTGCTGATAGGACTGCCCGCTATATCCGCACGGCAGGCACCGCGTGCTGGCTGGCTCGGATTAGTCGGTTTCGTCCTGACTTTTATCGGCGGGTTTCTGTTCACAAGTTTCTATGTAGTTACTCTCCTCGTCCTGCCATGGCTTGCTCAGGTTGCTCCTAAGTTGGCTGCCGGTAATGGGCCACCAGCAATTTTTGTGTACTTCCTGGTGGCAAGCCTGCTGTTTGCTGTTGGTGGTGTACTGCTAGGTATTGCGACAATGCGGGCTGGAGTGCTACCACGCTGGGCTGGCTTGCTGATCATCATCGGTGCTGTCCTCAATCTCGTGGATTTCCCCTTAAATGGGATCATGAGCAGTATCGTTATGATTGTGGCTTTTGTGCTCTTTGGCCTGGGGTTTGCGTGGATCGGATACGCCCTTGTGTCAGGTGGAAGCTCGGAGATGGCACAGCCTTCACCTGCCTCGTCTCAAGCCGGTAGCTAAGACGACGCACCGTGCCCAATGGCTCGATCTCTTGTCTTCTGGAGATCGAGCCATTGGTCTTTTGGGCTCCAAATGCCTCATGATACTTCTACCACATGTTGGGGGCTGAAATCATCAACACCAAGAAGATGCTGAGACACCCAACCTGTAGTATAGTAGGGGCAAGGGCGGTGAAGTGTGGTGGGGTGGGCCCTTGCGGTTGCCCTGGGAGCCAGCCTCCCGTTTTGTGGTGGAACCAGTGTGCGGCAAGTACGTTGACAATGATAACCTGTTATGTTTCACTTACAAAAAGCAACCACAGGAACTATTTTTTAAGAAGAAAGCGCACACGTCATGCATATTGACGCAAAACCTATCGATCTCAAGCTCACAACGCCATTCCGTATTTCGCGGGGTGTGCAAACGGTGGCATCCAATGTCGTTGTCCAGGTCAACTATAATGGTCACACCGGCTACGGTGAAGCAGCCCCTGACGAATTTTATGGCGAAAATGTGGAGACGGTGCTGGCGTGTATCGCTAAGTTCGCTGGTAACCTTGGCGATGATCCCTTTGCCATCGAAGACGTACTCAACAACCTGGAGCATATTATCCGGCTCAATCCCTCAGCCAAGGCTGCGGTCGATATGGCCCTGTATGACCTTGTTGGCAAAATGCTGGGTGTGCCTGTTTACAAACTACTAGGACTCAATCCTGCACACGCGGCATATACATCATTCACCCTGGGCATCGATAGTCCTACGAACATGGCAAAGAAGGCCTTGCTGGCGCGTGATTATCCCATTCTCAAAGTAAAAGTCGGCACCAAAAACGATATTGCTGTGATTGAAGCCATCCGGGAGGTATCATCTGCGACGATTCGCGTGGATGCCAATGCTGGCTGGACGCCAAAAGAGGCCATAAAAACCATCAATGCACTGGCGCCATATAACATTGAGTTTGTAGAGCAACCTGTCCCGCCACGTGACCTGGCCGGGCTAAAGCTGGTACGCGAGAATGTGCCATTGCCCATTATTGCAGACGAGAGTTGTGTCACTGTCGAAGACATTCCGATGGTAGTGGGGTGTGTGGATGGTGTGAACATCAAGTTAATGAAGTGTGGCGGTATTCGACACGCGTTGAAGATGATCCACGTGGCACGCGCACACAATCTGCGCGTAATGATTGGTTGCATGATCGAAAGCTCGCTGGCAATTACTGCCGCAGCACATATTACGCCGCTGGTTGATTATGCTGACCTCGATGGACATCTACTGATCGATAATGATCCATACGTGGGTGTTACCGTGGTCAATGGCAAGCTGGTGCTGCCCGATGGGCCGGGATTAGGTGTAAAGATAAAGGAATAGCAATTAAACCGGGCATAGATCTACCTGGGCAGGTCTATGCCCGGTTTAACTGCTATTCTTAAAAGTTAAAATGATGTCAGCTCGGTTGGCGAGAGCGGCGCTGTTTGCGGCGTTGTGCTGCTGCTTTGCGTTTACGACGAGCCTGTGGGCTTTCGTAATGTGTGCGGCGGCGAGCTTCCGACAACACGCCATCTTGTTGAACCTTGCGATTGAAGCGCTTGAGCGCCTGCTCGAACGAATCGCCCGGGTTGACCTTGACCTCACTCATGGCGATTACCAGCGCGATCTTCGGTCACTACTACGGCCAGTCCTCTGTGGCTGATAGCAATCGCTGCAATACACGGGCTTATCACCACGCGGTTGGAATGGTACCAGTGCCTCATTACCGCAGTTCGAGCAAATAGCGGTATACATCTGGCGTGGCTCACGAGAGCCACCACTTCGACTACTACTATACCCACCACTAGACTGTCCCTTGCGCGCAGCTCGGCATGACGGACAACGAGTAGGTGCATTCATCAGGTTATGGCTTGCATAAAATTCCTGTTCACCTACGGTGAAAACGAATTCCTGATTGCAGTCTCGGCAATACAGGGTCTGATCGCTCAATGCCATGTTTGTTACTCGATCCCTTCTCAATTTCAGGGGCTAAATCCCAATAAACTTGCGTGTATGGCATGGCTTGCAACAGACTCTGTTTCTCCGAGCAACTATGCACGATACAACGTCAAACGAGTATAACATATATCCTTGCCAAAATCACTATTTCTTTACATGGAATTTCTCTTGAACACGAAAATTGACCTGGAGGGTAGCTTCGTTTGAATGTAACTCTTCAGGTCTCCCCACTGCTTGACTCCTCACTGCCTACGGCAGTTCGCCAGGGGTAGGGAGTGGGTGTGGGCTGTGCAGCCGCAGGCTGCACAGCCCACACCCACTCCCTACTTGGGTGAGCAGCTGCAGGCTGCACAGCTCACACCCACTCCCTACTTGGGTGAGCAGCTGCAAGCTGCACAGCTCACACCCACTCCCTACACTACAGTTGCACTTAGCCAAGAGTATCTGCTGAGAGATGGCTTCCCAGGCTCAGTCCTCAGCACATGCTCCCACAGAGACAATGAGCCACTGGAGCCATCTCACCCTCTAAGTGCAACTGTAGTGCCCTACCTGGGTGAGCAGCTGCAGGCGGCACAGCTCACACCCACTCCCTACCTGGGTGAGCAGCTGCAGGCGGCGAGAAGGCCTGAATAGTTACTCCAGACAAATCCCCCCTTAGAAAGCGCATCGAAATACATAGCTCACTCGTCAATTGATAGCAAAACTGGTAGCTAAACCGATAGTAGATCACCGGCAATGATAGACTCCAGTGGACAAATTAGCGCGAAACAAGCGTCGCCGAGCCGCTTGGAGCTCGAAAAGGCTCTATGAGACCTGAGACGAGCATGCTATAATACGCTGATGAACGGCTTACCTTTTGAAATTTTATTGTGGAGAAGTGTAGACAATGCCAAACCGAGACGATGCATATCAGTTGATGACAAGCCATGTAAAAAACGAGAATCTACAAAAGCATATGCTGGCAGTTGAAGCAGCCATGCGCTTCTACGCTCGCAAGTATGGCGAAGACGAGGAGCTGTGGGGTATGACGGGCTTGCTGCATGACTGCGATTACGAGGAATATCCAGACCTGCGCGAGCACACGCGCGTATCTGCAGACTGGCTGCGCGAAGGCGATTATGACGAGCGTATCATTTATGCTATCCTGGCGCATAATGATCTGAATGTTGCAACACATCCGCGCAATAACCTGCTTTCACATGCACTCTTTGCCTGCGATGAAATCACCGGTATGATTACAGCTACAGCCCTGGTGCGTCCCACTAAAAGCGTTATTGGCCTGGAAACCTCATCTGTGCGCAAGAAAATGAAGACAAAGGGCTTTGCCGCTGGTGTGAACCGCGATGATCTATATAAAGGAGCCGAGGAGCTAGGCGTAGACCTGGATGAGCATATTGCGCTGGTGATACAGGCTATGTCTAGCATAGCGGACAAGCTAGGATTAGCAGGGATGGAGGAAACAGCGACATTGGGATCATAATATGGGACATAATATTGATTTGTTGAGCCATCATTTTCCCAATCAATTGGTTAAAACCAACATAAACACTATGCAGCAGCGACAGCAAACACAATTGAAGCAACGCCTTTTCACCGCGAGCGAAGTCGCGGAATTTGAATATTGTCCCCTGGTGTGGTGGCATGAACAATTCGAACCACTGGCTCAAGCCGGCAATGAAGAACTGTTCGCTCGCCTGGTAGAACTGGAGCATGAGCATGGAGCACAGGCTCCGGCGCTGCCCGAATACAAGGTGGTCGAACAACTTCTGCTACGCAGGGGAGCCTTTGAGGAGGGCCGGCAAAAGCATCTCGATCACGCTGAAGATGTGGCTGAGATACAGAAAGAAATACGTAGAGGTGTAAAAGCAACGGGAC
>WNFE01003878.1_pt1 | contig 11115 bp, 14 predicted proteins | sample 5400451 | NCBI WGS metagenome assembly WNFE01 (sample SAMN13153344, study PRJNA577476) | soil metagenome | isolation source: 200 cm saprolite under Douglas fir tree site 2 hole 2 | place: USA:California | collected 2015-04-18
CGTTTGATGTGGTCGTCGTCGGAGCCGGCGGAGCCGGTTTGCGTGCCACCCAGGGAGCCGTCGAAGCTGGCTTAACGACGGCCTGCATCACAAAGGTGTTTCCGGGGGATGCAGGCAATAACCGCATTGCGATCTGCGATGAATGGCTCATCGACAATCCATGTCCGCAGTTCCTCACCGGCCAGTCTGGCCGCGATCCGGTCAGGTATCGGATCAACGTCGTTTGCCACCATCACATTCATCACGATCCGGCCGCCCGGTGCCAGCCGGGCGCGGATGGCGTCGCAGGTCTCCGCGTCAAACTCCTCCGTGAAACGGAATCCCGGGCCACCGACGTCGATCGCAATGCCGTCGTAGTATGCGCGGTCATCGAACACGAATTTTCGAAAGTCGGAGACGATGCAGGGCAATTCGTCCGGCAGATCGAAATACCTGTGCGCGAGCACGAAACTCATCGGGTTAATATCGACGATGGTCAATCTCTTGCCGAGATGCGACAGCCGTACGGCAGGCAACTATCCCAAGATCAGAGCATCAGAACACATGCATTAAACATCTCTTATCATGTAATTTGTGGAGTGCCAACTATTTCGGGTATTGCTGATAATGTTTCCGTATTCTTCAATAAAAATTCGATTCAAGTCTCCGGCCTCAATCCGTTTCAAACGGCGCGTACTGGGCGCTGATATATTTTGCATCTAGATTGATGCTTGAAACGGTAATTCGTACGGTGTAGATATATTCGACGCGAATCTCACCAGAGGCCGCCATTTCATGATTACGGCCAACCAACTCAGGGCCGCCCGTGCGCTCCTGAACATAGATCAGCGGCAAACGGCAGATCTGGCGGATCTTTCCGTGCCTACCATTCAGCGCATGGAAGCGAGCGACGGTGTCGTCCGTGGGAACGTCGACTCTCTGATGAAGCTGGTTTCTGCATTGGAGAACGCGGGGATCGAGTTGATCAATCCGGGTGTTCCCAGCACGGCCGGCGGTCGAGGCGTACGTCTCAGGGAACATGTCACGAAACCGAAGATGAAGACCATAAAGCAGCCCAAGCCTTCTCCGCAGCGGATCTTGGAACGGGCGCGATGAACGTCTCGGCTGTCGGAAAAATGGATTTCCCGATCGAAGATGATGAAAACGCTGAAGACAAGTGTACTCGCAAGCGGCTTCTGGCGCCTTGAGGCGCCCAGATGGTATCTGGGTGCCCTATGGGTATCCGACGTGCGCGGGGGAAAGGTCTTCCGCATCGACCTGGACGGCAAGATTACGATCGTCGCCGACGTACCAAGTCGACCGTTCGGTCTGGGCTTTTTGCCTGACGGGGATTCATTGGTCGCCTCGATGACCCAGCGGCTGATCCTGAGATTTGGCGCCGAGAAGCCGACGATCCACGCCGACTTGACCGAAGTCGCATCAGGATATCTACGGGACCTGGCCGTCGCTCGGGATGGAAACGCCTATGTGACGTCTTTCGATGCGGATGCCTCCGGACCCGACGGCTTCGCGTCGGCTCGGGTTCTTCTGGCAACGCCGGATGGCAATGTCCGATCGGTTGCCGACAACATCGCGCATCCGAACGGATTGGCAATCACAGCTTCGCATGACCTACTGGTTGCGGAAACGCTCGGGAATCGGCTTCTCGGGTTCAAGATCGACAGCGACGGAGCATTGCTGCATCGAAAGGTCTTCGCAAACTTCGAGGGGATGAGCCCGCTCGGCATCTGCGAGGACGCCGAAGGCGCCGTCTGGGCGGCCGCCGCCCGACAGTCGCTTTTTGTCCGTGTGCAACAGGGCGGGCGTATCACACATCGCGTTCACGTACCGGGCCGACATGCGGTCGCGTGTCAGTTGGGCGGACAAGACGGTCGGACGCTTTTCTGCCTAACGGTAGCAGCCAATCTTGACGACTATCCCAACCGTCAGCAGACGGCGCGCGTCGAGGCGACGGCGGTCGACGTGCCGGGAGCCGCGAGTTCCATACGTTTCGCGGAAATTGGCTTGCATTAGCAAGCCCGATTGGCTTGGTCAGGCGCCACCCAATCGGAGCGCAGAAGGCTAGAAATGGAAATCTCCGAGAAGCAGAACCCGGTAACGGCGCCGTCGCCATACGTCGCTGGCCTTCTGTGCCGCTGTCCGCGCTGCGGGAAGGGAAAGTTGTTTGCGGGATTCTTGAGCTTGAAATCGAACTGCGGCACGTGCGGTCTCGATTTCAGCTTTGCCGATGCCGGCGACGGGCCTGCCATATTCGTTATCATGATCGCCGGCGCCATCGTCGTCGGAGCCGCGCTGGTGACGGAGGTCAAGTATCAGCCGCCGTACTGGGTCCACGCGGTGCTGTGGATCCCCTTGATCCTGATTGTGACGCTTTGGCCGCTGCGAGGCCTGAAAAGTCTTTTGATCGCGTTGCAGTATCATCACAAGGCATCGCAGGGGAAGCTTGTTCCGCGAGCCGAAGAATAGGCCGGATCGAGCAGATCAAGCATCAAGGGGCGACGGCTGCCGCGCAGCGAGCCAAATATGCTCGGCCGCACCCGCGTTCACATATAGAATCCCGAGGCCGGTAGCACATCCGGGCACATCGTTCCTGATGCCCAGGTCAAGAATGCGGCTAGAATGACGACTGTGTTCATGATCGCGTGATTGCGAATGTCCGAGAGCGACCCCGCAAGATGCGCGACGGCATGACAAGACAGGCGATGTTGGTCAGCCGGAGCACCGCACCGGTCGCGGAAAGCGGCATCGCGGAGGGAATCTCGGCCCCGTAATAGTTCGCCGCGATCATCCAAAACAGAAAGCAGGTCGGAATGAGAATCATCGTTCCGGCGAATCGGGCAAATGCCTCTCGGCCCGGGATGCCCCAATTCAGCTTGGACGACATCAGAACGCTCACGCACGCTCCTGCGAGGAAGACGATGCTGTCCGAGAGTAGCGAGGCGGACCGAGCTTCGATGACCAATATGAACTCGAAACAGAAAAAAGAAGATTGGCCGGAGTTAGGAGCGGAAAAGAACTTAAGAAACTCCTTTGCCTCGCGTCCTTGTTCTCGGCCATGTCGGGCAGACCTTAGAGCTTGCGTGTTTAAGCCGCGACGCGCTTCCGGACCATGCTACGAAGTAGGCGTTCAAACGAGATGTTCGGGGGACGCGATGCCCGAATACGCTGCACTACATTTCTCTCCACGGAACCACGACAGGACGAGCATTATGCTTCTGGCCGCCTCATTCGAGACCGGGAGCCTTCATCGCCCAGATCGCCGCGATGAAGACCGCCTTCGCACGCGGCAAAATAGCCAATGTCAACGCCAACGCCGTCAGGGGCCATATTGTTATGCTCACCAAAAGCGGCCAACGAAAGCTTGTCTCGGCATACAATGCCGACGGCACTACCAAATGGCCGACAATGATAATCGTTAGCCACGCTGGTTCGTCGTCAGCGTGGATTTTGCCGAAGTGCTCGCCACAGGTGGAACAGTTTTCGACCTGACGCAGATAGCTCCGGAAGAACTTTCCCCGACCGCACGTGGGGCACCTTCCGGATTACCGCGCGAGCAACTGCGGGCCAAACACGCAAGGGCAATTGTGAATCGTTCACGGACGTCCGACTTGTTCTGGTTTGATGGCGATCGGACAACGAATCCGAGTACCGATCGGCTACGATGTTTGGCGTGCCTTTCGAGCCTACGCGGACATTGCGACTGCTATGACGTCCGCCTGGACGACGCTTTTGAACTTCGCAAAATTGTCCTGAAACATCTGCACAAGCTTGCTCGCAGCGGCGTCGTACGCCTCCTTGTCGCTCCATGTCTCCCGTGGCTTCAAGATATGGCTGTCGACGCCCTTGACCGATGCGGGCACCTGAAAGCCGAAATGCTTGTCGATGTAGAATTCGCCGTCGCTCAGAGTACCGTCGAGCGCCGCCGTCAGCAGGGTACGGGTCACCTTGATGGGCATCCTCTGTCCGACCCCGTATTTTCCGCCGGTCCAACCAGTGTTCACCAGCCAGCAGTTTACGTTGTGCTTCGCGATGAGCGAGCGCAGCAGATCGCCATAGACCGAGGGATGGCGGGGCATGAACGGGGCGCCGAAACAGGTTGAAAAATTGGCTTCGGATTCAACGACGCCCTTTTCCGTTCCAGCAACCTTGGCGGTGTACCCCGACAGGAAGTGAAACATGGCTTCCGCCGCGGTCAGCTTGGCAATCGGAGGCATCACGCCGAAGGCGTCAGCAGTAAGCATGACGAGGTTCTTCGGGTGCCCGGCGCGACCGGTTTTCGAAGCGTTGGGAATGAAATGCATCGGATATGCAGCGCGGGTATTCTCCGTCTTCGAGCCATCATCGAAATCGCAGACGCGCGTCATCGGATCGAAGGCAACGTTCTCCAGGACCGTTCCGAAGCGCTGAGTGGTCGCATATATGGCCGGCTCGGCTTCAGCACTCAGCTTGATTGCCTTTGCATAACAGCCGCCCTCGAAATTGAAGATGCCCTTGGAGCCCCAACCGTGTTCGTCGTCACCGATCAGCGTGCGCCCCGGATCAGCGGACAGAGTTGTTTTCCCGGTTCCCGACAAACCGAAGAAGATGGCCGCATCATCCTGCGGGCCGACATTTGCAGAACAATGCATCGGCATAACGTTTCGTGCGGGAAGAAAGTAATTCAACGTCGTAAAAACGGCCTTCTTGATCTCGCCGGCATACGAACTTCCCCCTATCAAGACGATCTTTCGCGAAAAATCGATCGCGATCACCGTATCGCTGCGAACGCCATGGCGCTTGGGATCCGCCTTGAAGGTCGGGCAGCAGTAGATCGTGAGTTCCGGAAGGAATGTCGAAAGTTCGCTGCGGTTAGGTCTGAGCAACAGAGTGCGGATGAAAAGCGAGTGCCAGGCAAGCGCAGTGAAGACGCGCGTACGCATTCCGAATTCCGGATCGGCGCCGGCGCGTAGATCCTGGGCATACAAGGTCTTGCCGGCGGAATGAGCAATGAAGTCCTGGTACAGTCGCGCAAATTGCACGGGGGTCATCTTGCCGTTGTTTTCCCACCAGATGGTCTGCTCCGTCTGGTCGTCACAGACGATATATTTGTCTTTTGGGCTGCGGCCGGTGTGCACGCCGGTTTCGGCGCACAACGCGCCACCGGATGTGACTTGAGCTTCACCGTCCTTGAGGGCGCATTCGTACAGTTCGGGTTCGAGGAAATTCCAGTTCAATCCTTTGAGATCTCTGAATCCGAATTTGTCTGCCCCGAATTCCGGGTTGCGTGTGCCTTGTTCCAACATTTCGTTTCTCCCTGAGCGCAGACTAGGACATGCACGCTATGTCGACGACGAAAGATTTACTGTCGCACGAAGGCCGACGTGGACGTCGCAACGTCCAGCCACAGCCGACAGCTTTGGAAAACTTCGCCATGTAATGCCTATTAGCGGCCCGACGTAGCCTAGGCAGGCACGCGATGAGGACATTTCGGTTTAGACGACCCGGATGGTCGAATATCCATGAAGTCATGTGACCTTCGGACAGGTCGCTGCCGATCATGTCAGGCGCCGCGTCGAAATCGGTCGCGACAAGCATATTCAGTATTGCGCGGCCGCTGGGTTTCAGCCGTGCCGTGACCGAATGACACGTTGCCGGATCGAACTGCTCCTCGAAGCAAAATCCGGGCCCGCCGAGGTCGATCGCTATGCCGTCGAAACTACGCGTCTCCGCCAAGAGATATTCCTTAAAATCTGCGACAAAGCAGGATATTTCCTTCGGCAACCCGAAGAAGCGCTTGGCGAGGTCGAAGCTGACTGGGTTGTGGTCGATGACGGTCACGCTCTTGCCTTGGCGCGCCAGCATCGTCGCGAGGTTGCCTCCGCCACATCCGAGAAGCAAGACACTGTTTGCGTCGCTTAAGAACGCTTCCATCATCTTGACGTATGGGAAGCGACTCTCCCCGGACGCCGAGCTTTGGCTCTGGAAAACCCCGCCTTGGCGATAGTAGCGGTCGCCCGTCTGTTCGCTTTCCCAGATCGCGATCTCGCCGAGCTTGCCTTTGTATTTGCCGAGGATCTTCAAAGCTACTCTCGTTAAATGTGATGTATTGAACATCAGTAGCGATCTTCCATAGATGTATACCTAACGATCATATTTTGGTCTAGTCTCGTCTCCGAGACGACGAACCGTTCAGATCCGAGCTTCCGGCGAGGCCCGAACTCAACGATGACGGCGGGATTGTCGAATGTCGCAACCAAAAAACGCGAACTCGTTGAGAAGGCCAAACGCGACCCTTCGACCGCTGTCTCCAGAGGCATCGATCGAGTCCCCGGTAACTCGGGTCAGGTCGGGTCGGAAAATGATATCGCCTCCAATTTGGATGTGCTTTTTGAAGGCGCCACCTTGCGCTTAAAGGAGGAGAGCCGATACCGGATGTTTATCGACCTTGAGAGAATTGCCGCCGAAACTCCCACCGCGATCTGCCACTCGAAGGGCGGCCCGCGTGAGGTGACGATCTGGTGTTCGAATGACTACCTGGGCATGAGCCAGAACCCAGCCGTGGTCTAGGCCATGGTCGACGCGGCACTTTGTCTGGGCACCGGTTCGGGCGGCACTCGCAACATTGGGGAACGAACGATCCATAGCCGTCAAGGAACAACATGAGTTCGACACGCCCATACGAGTTCACCGACCATACGTTTGATGTGGTCGTCGTCGGAGCCGGCGGAGCCGGTTTGCGTGCCACCCAGGGAGCCGTCGAAGCTGGCTTAACGACCGCCTGCATCACAAAGGTGTTTCCGACACGCAGCCATACGGTCGCGGCCCAGGGCGGTATCGCAGCAAGTCTCGGCAACATCGGCGAAGACAGTTGGCAATGGCATATGTACGACACGGTCAAAGGGTCCGACTGGCTCGGCGACCAAGACGCCATCGAATATATGTGCCGACAGGCCGTCCCCACCGTCATCGAACTCGAACATGCGGGGATGCCCTTCTCCCGCACCGACGATGGAAAGATCTATCAGCGGCCGTTCGGTGGTCACATGAGCGACTTCGGCAAAAATCCGGTCCCCCGAGCTTGCGCAGCGGCGGATAGAACGGGACACGCTTTGATTCACACGCTCTATGGGCAAGCCCTGCGGGTCGGTGCCGAGTTTTTCATCGAGTATTTTGTGCTCGACCTCATCATGGTAGAGGGCGAGTGCCGCGGCGTCGTGGCGTGGTCGCTGATGGATGGAACGCTGCATCGCTTCCGCGCTCAGACCGTTATCCTGGCGACGGGCGGTTACGGCAGAATCTACTTTTCTTGCACGTCTGCGCACACCTGCACCGGCGACGGAGGCGGTTTGGTCCTGCGCGCCGGCCTACCGTTGCAAGACATGGAGTTCATGCAGTTTCATCCGACCGGCATTTATGGGGCGGGCTGCCTCATCACGGAAGGTGCGCGCGGAGAAGGCGGCTTCCTGGTCAATTCCGAAGGCGAACGCTTTATGGAGCGTTACGCGCCCAGCGCGCGTGATCTCGCGTCACGTGACGTCGTCTCTCGCGCCATGACGGTGGAAATTCGTGAAGGGCGAGGCGTCGGTCCAAAAAAAGATCACATCTACCTGCATCTCGATCACCTGGATCCAACGATGCTGCACGAACGGTTGCCCGGTATCTCGGAATCGGCACGCGTTTTCTCCGGCGTCGATGTGACGCGGCAGCCGATTCCCGTTCTGCCGACCGCCCACTATTGTATGGGCGGCATCCCCGCAAATTATCACGGGGAGGCAATCCGACCGTCCAACGGCAATCCTGACGCGACGGTGCCCGGCCTAATGGCCGCAGGAGAGGCCGCCTGCGTCTCCGTTCATGGAGCGAACCGGCTTGGGTGCAACTCGCTTCTGGATATCGTGGTATTCGGTCGCGCCGCGGCGCTACGCTGTGCCGAAAAGTTGAACGCGAAAGCGGCACAGCCTGAGCTACCAAGCGATGCCGGGGACGCGACGCTGGCCCGGTTCGACAGACTGCGTAACGCCAAGGGCGGGACGCCGACACCTGTACTTAGACTTGAGATGCAGCGCGCGATGCAGACCTACGCGACCGTGTTTCGGACGGGAAGCATTCTCCAACAAGGCAGGGACGAATTGCGCAAGGTTTGGGAGGGCCTATCCGACATCGCCGTGTCGGACAGATCGATGATCTGGAATTCCGATTTGGTCGAAACGCTTGAGTTTGAAAATCTTCTTCTTCAGGCGACGGCGCTGGTGGATTCCGCCATCGCCCGCACCGAGAGCCGAGGTGCTCACGCTCGCGAGGATTTCCCAAAGCGGGATGACCAAAATTGGATGAAACACACGCTTGCCTGGGTAGATCCAAATGGGGCCGCACACTTGGACTATCGGCCCGTCCACACATACACCTTGAGCAAGGACATTCAGTATATCGAGCCGACGGCCCGCGTATACTAAACCGCAGTCCCGTCGCGATGAAAGCAGATGAAGGAGTCGCGTCGTTTGGCGAAAATTTTCTGCCGGCGCCGAAGAGATGCGGGCTGTTACATCCGCGTCAAGCCTTCTGCATCCGCCTGTGCGGTTTGCCCCTAATCTCTTCTGACGAGTGAAAGCCGTATCCATGTAATCTCAGTCCATACACGTGCAACGCGGCAATCGACTCATCGAAGGCGCGGCTTAACGGCATTTTAAATTCTATTACCAACCATGTTTGGGACGTATGAGCCGATTCGGCACCCATCACGGTGATTTACAGTCCGCGACGTCTGGACGCTTCGAACCCGCAAATGAACCCTCCGTCGGATCGAATTATCCAGTTTTTTCGCGCACGCGCGGGTTACGATGAGGTAGGCCCAATGAGCAACATTATCGCGTTTCCGATGAAGTCTCCGACTTTGGCGGAAGCCGAAGGCCTGCCGGATCACATCGGAACGATGCAGGCCAAAATGCTCCTAGCGGTGTTCGAGCTTAGAGACTCGATCAGCGAATTGACGAGGTTGGTCGAGACCTATGAACACTCTTCCTCCAATGGTCGGAGACTGATGGACCCAATGATGTGAATTCGCGCCGTCGAACTTTGGCAACGATGGTTAGGAAACTCGGTTGACCACTTTAATCTGGATGAAATCGTTTGTCTGCCAATCGATTTAGCCGCGCACCTTCGCTGTAGGCATCGCTTAGATGTCCGACTAGTACCCACTTTTCTTAGAGCGTGAGTCGTGATTCAACATCTGGATGATACCCGAAGCAAGAGAAGTCCACCTTTCGAGGAAAGATCGCAAGGTGCTTGAGGCTTGTTGCTGTTCACCCGTGACATTGCAGCGCGATTTGAAGCGGGCGCGGATAGTTCTGTTGGCGGCGGCGGCATCGCTATGCCGACCATGGACTTGAAGGGCTGCAAGACAAGCCGCGGCCTGGCAAGCAGCCGATCTATACGAAGGCCACCGACAACCGGATTCTGAGGCTGCTGGACAAACCGCCCCCGGAAGGGTTCGCCCGCTGGACCGGGCCCCTGCTGGCCGGTGCGCTGGGCGATGTTGACGTGCAATATGTCTGGCGTTTCCTGCGGAGCCACAAGATTGACCTCGTGGCTCGCAAATCCTGGTGTGAGAGCAACGACCCGAACTTTACCGCCAAAGCCGCCGATGTTGTTGGCCTCTATGTTGCCCCGCCCGAGAGGGCTATTGTGCTATGCGTGGACGAAAAGCCTTCGATCCAGGCCTTGGAGCGAGCGCAGGGCTATCTGAAGTTGCCCAATGGCCGCGCCTTGACCGGCCAGAGCCGCGACTACAAGCGGCACGGTACGACAACGCTGTTTGCGGCGCTTGAAGTCGCCACCGGAAAGGTCATCGCGACGCATTCAAAACGCCGTCGCCGCGTCGAGTTTCTCGACTTTATGAACGGCATCACCGCGGCTTTTCCGAACCGTCAGCTTCACGTTATTCTGGATAACCTCAACACCCACAAGAAGAACGAGCAATGGTTCAAGGCCCATCCCAACGTGCAATTTCATTTCACGCCGACAAGCGCCTCCTGGCTCAATCAGATCGAGGTATGGTTCTCGATCTTGCAGGGGCAGTCGCTTAGCGGAGCCTCCTTCACAAGCCTCAAACAGCTCGAGCAGCACATCGATGCATACATCAGAGCATATAATGACCAAGCTGAGCCCTTCGTCTGGACCAAGAAAAAGGTCCGTCAACGCCGCTTCAAAAACCGCCGTATCATCCAGCTATGATTCCGGGTACTAGCTCGCCAGAAAGCTTGTAAATGTTGACCCCTCGGAGGGCGTACTGCTTATGTCCCTGAAGATCGAATATGGCCGAACCAACGATCTTTCCGACGGAAGTGCCTTTGCTATTGATGACGTCTCCACTCACTGATTCACCCTCCTGTCCGCCAGTTTGTCTAGATAGCCGTTCTGGCGCGTCGCGAGGGCCTGCTCAGCTTCAACCAAGAGCCTCTCTTCATGAGTCTTGTAGAACGACCAAAGCAAATATGCGCCTATGGCGGTTGCGGCTAACGCAAGCCATCCGAGCGGTCCCGCGAAAAGCAGCATATTCTGGCCCAACGCGTAGCCACTGAAACCAAAGACAGTCGCCCAGACTATGCCGCCGGATGCGTTGTACTTGGTAAATTGAAGAGGGTGAAGCCGGTTCGCTCCAGCGAGCAGTGCAGCGTAGACACGCTGAAAAGCGACGAAACGTCCGAAGAAAACGATTGAGCCCCCATAGCTTTGAAAAAGATATTCGCCAAGTATCAACTCTCGTTCGTTTATCCAGATGCCATGTCCATGTTTCAACAACAGCGTCCGACCGAACCTACGCCCTACCCAGAAGCCGACATTATCGCCGAGGATCGCCCCGCAAGCTGCTACGCCTATGATCACGCCTATAACTCAGCCCGTGCCGAGAACCGGCATAGACCGAGGCGCAGACAAGAACCGTCTCGCCAGGCACAGGGAAGCCCGAGCTCTCGAGCATCACGACTACGAAAACGGCGGCATACACGCCCAAGCTCAAAAAGCGGACGGCGCTGGTGCGGGCGCTCAAAGAGGTGTTCCGCCGACACCGGTCGCAACCGATTGAACGGGTGATAGCCCTGATCAATCCGGTGCTACGGGGATGGGTGAACTACTTCGCGG
>WNFE01011156.1_pt1 | contig 11111 bp, 7 predicted proteins | sample 5400451 | NCBI WGS metagenome assembly WNFE01 (sample SAMN13153344, study PRJNA577476) | soil metagenome | isolation source: 200 cm saprolite under Douglas fir tree site 2 hole 2 | place: USA:California | collected 2015-04-18
GCCGCCACGCGTTTCGGAAGTAAAGCTGAAAATTCTTCGCCACAAACGGCGCCTGCCGCACCATCCCGCGCAGCAGCCGAAGCTTCGTAGGTGTGCGCTTGTCAAGGGCGCTGACGGGAACGAAATTCGCTTTCTTCTCGGCCATGAGCAACCACTTCAGCCTACAGGAGTCGCCACGGCAAGCCAAGAAACACGTAACGGCGCAGCCCCGTCCCGACCCCGTCGGGATACTGCGCCCCTGTCCAGAATTCTTATTGAATTGAAACTCTGAATTAGTCCGTGAAAACCACGCCCACCGCGCTATGTCCCTTTTCCGTTCCCGCATCAATCCGCACGACGTATCCGCGCAGCCTCATCGATTGCATACCATCCGCTCCTGGCGCCTCCATGGTGACCTGCAGTTCGGATTGCAGCCGGGGCAGGTGCTTCAACGAAATCAGCGCGCCCTGCAGGGAAAGATCGCGGACGATAGTCTCTTCCTCGAATTCTTTGCCTCCTTCGGTTACGCCGCTGACCTTTGCGTGGAATTGCGCTTCGCGGCGCAGCGTCGTCCGTGTCCCGGGCATGTGCGCCTGCACGCGGTCGCCCGGTGCGCCCAGCGTAATTACCATTCCTTCGCTCGCCGCGAAAACCGAATCGAACTCTTCCCGCGCCTGCCGCAGAATCGAATCCACCATGCGGTCCGTCGAATCGGGATCATGATGGAAAAGCACCAGCGTCTTCGCTCCCGCATGCCGCGACACTTTCACTCCCTCCTGCCACGAAGAATGCCCCCAACCTTTCCTCGCGGTTGCGAGCTGCTCGGGCGTGAATTGCGCGTCATTGATGAAAATGTCTGCGCCGCTGGCCAGTTCGCGTAGGCTTTCGTCCAGATTCGCCTCTCCAGGCTCGTTATCCGTGGCATAAACCACAATGCCCGCGGGCGTCTCAAAGCGAAACCCGAGGCAGCCCTGCGGATGATTCAGCCAGCGCGCCGTGATTTTGTTCTGGCCAATCGTGAACGAATCGCCGCCGTCAACTTCCTTGAACTTCCGCTTTGCGCTCATGGCAGAAATGTCAACCGGGAAATACGGCAGCGCCATCTGGGTCTCAAAGACCTGCTTCAGGCTGTCGCGTCCCAGAAATTTTGAGCGGAAGCTGTAAAAATGAAATTCGTTGGCTTCGGCGTACAACGGTGAGAAAAACGGTATCCCCTGGATGTGATCCCAGTGATAATGCGTCACAAAAATGTGCGTTTCCGGAGTTGGTCCGCCACTCGGCGCGGTCCAGCGGCTTCCCAGCATACGCAACCCCGTGCCGCAATCCAGTATGAATTGCATCCCGTCCGGCGCGATCAGCTCCAGGCAAGGCGTATTCCCGCCGTAGCGCCACGTCGCCGGGTCTACCGTCGGCGTTGATCCGCGCACGCCCCAGAAGCACAATTTGGCAATGGGAACGGTCATGTCGCTAAGCGCAAATCCCCCGCTCGAACCATGGTTCCACGCTAACACACGCGGAACGGAAAGCTCGTTTCATGGTCGCAGCCGCCGGGGAGAGCGTCAATCCATTCGCGGGAGGGGCGTGTCAAATTGCCCAATAAGCGGGGGTGTGGACTGCGAAGCATGCATCGGGCGCGTAGAATAGTCCGCATGGCCGCCCATTCCCACGATCACGGTCACGTTCGCCCCGGTCATTCGCATGCGCATGATCATAGTCACGCGGGCCACGCTCATTTCGCCTTGCGCCCCTCTGTGCTGGGCTGGGCCATGGCCGCTACTCTCGGTTTGGTTGTGGCTGAAGTTTTTGGTGGCATTCTGGGCCGCAGCGTCGCCCTTCTAAACGATGCACTTCACAATCTTTCCGACGTCCCCGCGCTGGGCATCTCTTATCTCGCCATGCGCTGGGCCGAGCGCCCCGCGGACAGCGAAAAGACCTACGGCTACCATCGCGCTGGAACGCTTGCTGCTTTCACCAATGCTTTTGTGCTCGTTTTGCTTTCGCTTTGGCTCGGCTACGAAGCCGTTCAGCGCCTCCGGGCCCCTGTGGAAGTCATCGAAAGCTGGATGATCTGGACCTCCATCGCCGCTCTTGCCGTCAATGGCGGCATCACGCTTGCTCTCCTCCGCGGCCGCAGTGACCTCAATTTACGCAGCATTCTCATTCACAATTTCGGTGACGCTCTCTCCAATATCGCCATTGTCGTCGGCGCGCTCATCATCCGCGCCACCGGCGCGCATTGGATCGATCCGCTTCTCGGCCTTGCCATCGGCCTGCTGGTGCTCTGGTCGAGCATCGGCATCCTGCGCGAATCGTCCCACCTCCTCCTAGAAGGTCGCCCGCATGAAATGAGCGTCGAAGATGTCGCCCGTGCCATTCTCACCGTCGAAGGCGTGCAGGAAGTGCACGATGTTCACCTTTGGTCTCTCGGCGGTGGTCACAATGCGCTCAGTCTCCACGCGCGCATCCCGGACATGCATCTCGATGAATGTGAACGCCTGCTTGTTGCGATCCAGCAACTCGCGGCAAAGCAATTTGGAATCGGTCACACAACTGTGCAATTGGAGCGGGCGGGCTTGCCGGCCAAATCAGGCTACGTCATGCCGGAGCCGGCAAAAAAGTAGGGCTCAGGCGGGCAGTCGAAAATTCAATCCCCGTTGTTCGTTGAATTGTTGCGTCGCGGCAAGGTCCAGCGCATCCTGGGAAACGGTGCGGCGCAATCCTTCGCTCGTAATGTAGCGCAGCGCCCCGTTTTCCCAAACGTAGGCCACTGCAAAAAACACCGTTCCATCCCGCCGCACAAAAACAAATTGCTCGGCTTCTTGCGGCGCAGGGCTCGCAGGTTCCGCCGCGCGTGCCGGCGCCGCTTGCGAGACCTTCCTTCGCTCCGGAACGTCAGCAGCAGCTTCCTCATCTGCGGCTTGAGGTTGAGGAGCCGGCGCCGCCCCTTCTTCCACGGTCACCGGGGAACTCGGCAGGAAAAACCCTCCGTCAAAAATCGGGAAGAAAAATGGAGTCCGACGTCCATGCCGGCCCGCCCCAACCGCCGCCGGGCCGCACGTCGCCGCCAGGTGCGGCTCATCAAACCCCAGTCCCGGCACTGTGCCGCAATTCGATGGAATGGCGACGTCGTCGACATCAATGCGTCTTCGCGTGCCGTTGGGCCGCCGGATGATCCGCGCTGTCGGCGTCGTCGCGGTGCGCGCGCGCACCGTGCTGCTTCGGACCGCCATTCGCGCCACGGGCATGGCCTGCGCAACCGCTGGCTGCGCGGCGCGCGTTGTCACTCTCGGAGCGACAGCACCCGAATGCGCTCCTGCGGCCATCATCCCGCGCCCTTGAGCCTGCGCCATAATGGGAAAAGAAGCTGCAAAACCCGCAAGGACGATCCAGCGGACCATGGTATCCACCTTAAGGCCCAGCCGGCCGGGCCTTTCTCTAGCACCATAGGAATGATGCGCCCGGCGCCCCATTGGTTTCAATTCGTCGCTTGCGGCAACTCACAATGCTGCCAATCCATTATTGCCCCTCTCCCAAGCTTTTCCCTTGCAACGCGATGTGTTATAACCGTCCAGCCGTGGAACGCACCGCGAAGTGGGAGGCAAACCAGGTCCTCGGTGAGCCGGTACAGGCTGCAGTTCAAACCTCTGTACCTCTGCAGGATCTCCAGCATCCGGCAGATCGGACCGAAGATCCTTCGCGGTACTGTCCGCTCTGCTCGCAGCGGCTCGAATCGCGCCGCTGCAAGTTGATCTGTTCCGTTTGCGGTTATTACATGTCCTGCTCGGACTATTATTAACCGCTCTGCGCTTATGCGTAAATTTTACGCCTGGCGTTTTTCCATGAATTGACCGCATTCCGGCGATCCGGGATTTGACCGCCGCCCGGTCATCAATTACGATTCTTCGCTCCGGGATCATCCCTATTTTGGTAAGCTTGACGGCTCCGGCCCGGGTTGCCGCCGGAACCGCTTTCCGATGAGGAGGAAAATAACGTGGCTTTGAAGATGACGAATCGCGAAGTGGACGGCGTGTCCGTGGTGGCGCTGGACGGCCGCATTGTTCTTGGCGAGGAAAGCAACGCGCTACGCGAAAAAGTAAAAAGCTTGATCGCCGCTGGAAAGAAGAAGATTGTCCTGAACATGGACAACGTTACATTCATTGACAGCGCCGGCCTGGGCACGCTCGTCGCCGCGCATCACAGCGTGAAGTCGCAAGGTGCTTCTCTCCGCCTCTGCCATCTCGGCTCGAAATTCCAGGAAGTCTTGCAGATCACGAAATTGCTGACGGTCTTCGACGTCTTCAATTCCGAAGCCGAAGCCGTGGCCAGCTTCGTGCCCTTTCTTTCTCCCGCGGCATCCGCTCTCCAGGCCAACGAGCATGGATCCGAAATCGAGACTGGCCCTGCGTTGCTTGCTCGCCGTGATCAGCCGGCGCTCATCTTAGGTTGCGCCCCCACCCAAGTCAACGAAAGGGCTGGCGCGGCGGAAAGGAAAATGACGCCGGGGTCGCCGCTGTTGTCTCCCTTTTGAGAGAAGCAGTTCGCTCCGCTTCCGCGGACAGGAGTCAACACGTGTAGAGGCGAGTTCACCTCGCCACGTCTCTCCCCTTGCAAGGGCACGATACAACTTGTCCCGACTCTAGTCGGGGTCGTGCCCTAGCGCGCGCAGCCCTACCCCCGAACGGACCTCCACCGCCCGTCATTCCGTCAGCACGCCGGCTTCGTCTGGCCGCCCAGGGCACCCGCCCGTCATTTCGAGCGGAGCAGGCCGACTTTTTCTTTCCCTTCACTCCCGCAAAAGGTAGGCCCCTGGAACCGTCTCAGGGCGTTAATTTTCGCCGCCCGTCGACCTCGCTGTCCTAGGTGGAGGTTGAACCTAACTCGCCGCTCGGAGTCAAATGACGTTTCACAAACTCATACGCAAAACTTGCAAGAGCATGTGAACCAAGAGATGTTGGAGGCGTAGGGCCAAGTAACGTGCCCAGTTCCTGCGTGAATATCGGAATATGGTCCGTCATTGCTTGGATAGCTTCTGATTCGTCCCTCGACACCAAGATCTCAGCGGCAGCATGCTGGACCTCGGGTCTCTTGTCGTCTAACAGTCCGATTAAGCTCTTGAGTGCTCCAGGATCCTTGATCCTTCCTAATGCCGTGACCGCTTTCACTTGGGTCCCAACATCATTCTCAGCGGTTGAACCGAGAATCCAATGAATGTTTTCGAGTAGAGGGAGCTTGGAATGACCAATAAGACCTTCCACGGCCGCGACTCGCATGCGCGGGTCCTCTGAAGACAGATACGTAGCCAGAACGTCAACTGCGCTTTGGTCGCCACTCTTCCCAAGGGCGCGGGCGGCATGGATACGTTTGATCGGACTAGAATTGCTCATACGTTCTTTTAGAGTTCCAATAGCCTCAGGCAATTGGCTATCTGCTAGAGCGTCCGAAACCAGTGAAACGACGTGAAATTCTTGTTGGCGCTCTGATTGCAGCAGGGCGTTAATGCCCGAGGAATCGTCGCGTCTAACAAGCTCCATCCCGACAAACAGTTGCACTGTTGGGTGGGTTACTCCAAGTAACTGATGGAGCGTTTCTTCGTCGAGCCTTTCCAACTCATTGATGAGGGCAAAAGCACTCATTGGAAGCGTTGGATTGTTCGAGTTCATGAGGCTGACAGACGCTTCAATGCCCCTCGGATCGTCCCAGTGCGTGAGGAGCGCCGCGGCGTTTGCTTGAGACTCGAATTGATCGTCTGTCAGCAAGGTCGCGACGGCATCTGGTATGCTTGGGTCGTTTGGAAGCTTAAAGTCGTTAAAACCCATCCATACGTCAAGCTTCTTGTTCTTGAGTAGATCGATAAGAAAAGGAATGCCGCGGGTGTCTTCAGCGTTTATTAGCAGTCTGACGGCCTGCCTCTTAACCTTGACGTCCTCGCTACTTGCTAACTGCAGCGCGGCGTCAATCGACTGCCTGGTCTGCGATTCGAAGAGCAATTCGGCAGCCGAAAGGCCGAGAGCGGGTTCTGTTCCATGTAGGACATTCACGAGTGCCCCACCGAGGAGCTCCGCTCCGACAGCTTTTGCCAGCATCACAATTTGGCGGGGTGCCAACTGACTACTCGTCGCAAGACGTGCAAGTACTTCAGCGTATTCTGTTCCGCGAAGCTTCTTGAATATCCTGTCGATATCGATTCGCAGCCCAGCTAGATCGGTTTGCGCCCAAAGCTGCAATAGGGCAGAGAGCAAAGACTCGATAATGTTTGCAGGACCCGCAGGTGTTCCGTCGGCAAGTATTTGACATGCAAGGAGGAGATCGCGATGCACCATATTCTCGTACGCTGAGGAATTCAGGTTACGAACCGCATCGACGAATTTTCCAGCCTTGGCGCGCCTCTGGGTTCCTAGGTGACCGGCCATGAGAAAGAATACTTCTCTCCAGTACGGGTCGTGCGCATACTTGGCGAGGTCAAGATCGTCGTCTTCCCACCGTCCAACCAGATAGTAAGCTGCGAGATACTCTGCGAAAGTTTGGTGCAAAAAGCCGTAAAGGTTGTTTCCGTCCTTATCCGTGTCCCGAGGCAGCAGAAATCCGCTATGTTCGCTGATGTTATCGAGTAGTTCGCGCGTGTCGCTTCTTGCTTGGATTTCAGTCATGGACCTCAGCTGCTGCATGACGTCGGAAAGCTCGGTCGTCAATGAGAACTCATCGATGAGATCCCCGGTGCGATCAGAAAGTATATGAAGCGCGATAGGCGCTAGCCACTCTCTTATGAAAAGTTCGTCGAATTCGACCCGCCGCTGAGTGAGGGGCCAGCTCTTAATTAGTGTCTGCGCCGCGGCGTCATAAAGGAGCACGCGTTGTTCCGGAAGGGTTCGACCCTGCCACTTAATTAAAGCGATGATCGTCAACAACAACGGATTGCGGGCCATCTTGCGAATACTTTCGTTCGCATTAATGGCGCTGTCGAGCTGCGCACTCTCACTTTCGGCGTTTATCAAACCAGGGGTCTCACGTTCAATTGCGGCGTACCAGTTGAGGATGAACTTTCGAATTTGCTCTTTGTCGAGGTCGGTTATCGTGAAGTGTTGGAACCGCCCTGTCAGTCCACTTCGCTCGTATCCCACGATTCTAGTGGTAATAAAGATGTAGTTCGAAGTGAACACCGGGTCAGCGATGAAATCATCTGTTCGCTCCTTGACTCGTGCTCTTAACGCTGGCTTACCGACTTCGTCGAGACCATCTATCAAAACGAGAGCGTTACTACAGAGCAGAGCCTGCTTGATTACCGGGGCGAAGCGTCCAGCTTCTAGTGTCAGATACTCCTCGAGACTTTCGACCTTGTGTTGTTCCAGCGCCTCCCCAAAGTCTATTGCGCGGATCAGGATTGGAACTCTGCCAGATAGCCTGTCGCCGATTACCTCAGTCCTACCTTTCGTCAATGCCCATGCAATGTAACGGGCGAGCGTTGATTTGCCTGATCCGGGATCTCCTTTGACCACGACGCGAGGTGAATCCAAGAGTTTTTCAATCTTTGCAGATTTAGGAGGTTTATTTATCTGACTGATTGCGACCTTGAAGAAATCCGGGCTAACGTCCGTTCCTAAGATCCGAATCTGGCCTTTCTTCATGACGTCAGATTCCGTCTGCAAAAAGGTATTAGTCGTTACCCAAGGCAACGCTGGACTTGCGGTTCCCATAGATGGCAGTGGAGTATTGAACTTGATGTTTCTCGGCGCTTCATCAGTGAAAGCGATGTCTGGATGGACTGTGAATTCGGTGAAATATTCGCTCATACTCGCAAGCGTTCGATCTCGCATCAATTCCAGAGGTATAAAAATTTCCTCCATCCGCATTCCGATTGTGCGGTTTTGTATCTTGGGGGAGATGCCTTGCATCGGAATGACGTCGTACTTTTCCGCGGTCTTCAAAAGGTACTCTCTGTGTAGCTTTTCTAGGTCCAGCCCCGGAACAGCTAGCTCCGCATGGATTTCCTTCACCACTGCGATAAGCTCCGAGAAGCCAACCTGTTGCGTGAAATACTTGTTAGCGAGAAAGGCTGGATGAAGAAACTCCTCTATCAGTAGCCCAAGTTCTGTCGCAACTTTCTGGGACGGTACCAGCGCATCTTCCAATTCAATTGCTTGACGTGACGCCACATTGAGTAGAAGCTCTTTGTCTGCCTTTCCAACGTAGATTTGCTCGAGGACGTTGGGGAGGCTGAGCGCCGAGGTCTCATCTCGAATACTTGCCGATAGTATGTGGACGGCGGCCCGGGCCTCGGCTGAATTCCCGCGCTTGGTGGAAAACTTTTCGAGGCCTTCTTCGAACGCCTCGAAGAACGCCTTCTCTGACTCAGGGGCCTTCAGCCACTTTAATTTTTCCTTGATTGTCCGTTCAATCGAGTGTCCGGGTCGCGTGGCCGAGAATCGGGCGAATAAAGCTGTGAGTGCTGGTATCCAAATGTCCTTCGTTTCAAGGAGCGCCTTTAGAGATTCGTCCATACTAGGGTCAACTCTAGTCTTATGCGTGTTCTCACACTACGTTTTGGTACAGCAGTGTGTCAATGGCGGCTGCCGGGTACCAGAGTATTGTGGCCCACCCTTGATTTTTTAGAAGCGTGGGCTGGCTTCGCTAGCCTCTTCACTCCGCCCGTCAGTTCATCCTTCGCTCGTAACCGCTCGCTGCTCGATTCCTCCGCCGTCCGGAGGCTTTCAACTGTCAAACCTTGACCTCTGGTCTTCGATTCCTCGTTCCGCATTTCCCTCCATGCCCTGCATCTCCCGCAATCCATTCAAACATTTGCACTTACAAGTTTCATTTGACAGAGGACGTAATCATGTGGTAATATGTTCTTTGATTCTGAGACACCAATCCGGCCGCACCGCACTGCAAGCCGCGCGCCTCTCTTTCCCCTCTCCCTCTTCTCCCCATCTCTGTGCCCTCTGTGTCCTCTGTGGTGAAAACTCCTCGTCATTTCGTCCTTCCTTGATACCTCGTCACTCGCCACTCACCACTAAGTCCTTTACAATCCGCACTTCCAAGACCCCCCTCCCGCAACTCCTTTATAATCCGCACTTACGAGCACCCCTCGGATCTGCGGGAAACAAAGGACTTATAACCCCTTTAGAATCCGCACTTACGAAAAATTCTCCTGTAAGTCTTTTAGAATCCGCACTTGCAGAAACGTGGGGGGTGGGGGCCTGTTTCCCCATCCGAAGCTCGCCACTCGTCACTCGCCACTCGTTACCAGGTTCAATCGGAGATTCCGGCCCCGTCGGAACCGTCCACCCGATACATCGTGATGCCGCTCAAGAGCTTGGGATAAAAGTCGGTGGACTTCTGTGGCAGCACTTCCCCGGCGGTGGCGATCTTCATCACTTGCTCGACATCGCAAGGATTCAGCAGAAACGAAATCTGCGCCTTGCCGCTGTCCACGGCGTCCAGCGCGGCCGTGACTTCTCTTTCGTACGTCAGGTTCGCTTCCTTCGTCACCGCTTGCGGCGTGATGCCCAGCGCCGGCTCCAGGATTCCTTCGTGCAGCAGGACCACGTCGAGTTCGCGCTGCCGCGGCGAAACGTTCGGCAGGAGCTGCGTCAGGTTGGCGCCCTCGCGCAGCGTCAGCACGTAGAAGGCTCGCTTCTTCTGTTCCGCGGCGGGATAGACGCCGATCGCTCGTTTCTCTCTCGCGGTTGCGAGTCTTGCAAGGAATTTTTTTTGCGCTTCGGCTCTTTTCCCCGCGTCCGAAAACGGAAAAGCCTCCGCCGCGAACCACGGTTCCAGATGCCGCCGCACGCCGCTCCACGAAAAATCATGAACGTTGGCCGCGACGCGGTGCGTGGGCAGAATCGTCAGCCCTTCGCTCTGCGTATTGACGAACGTCATCATCGCCAGTTCCCAAGGGGCGCGCTCGTACGGCGCGTCCGGGTCGATTTTTCCAGCCCGCGCGCGGCGCTCGTTCCGGTAAATCAGCGCGGTTTCGTAGCGGTGATGCCCGTCGGCGATCACCAGCTTATTGTCTTTCATCGCCTTCTGGATTTCGGCCACGTGCGACGGCTCCGCGATCACCCGCAGCCGGTGCACGACGCCATATTCATCGCGCAGTTCGGTGACGGGCGCCCTGTCCGCCTCGGCCTCCGCCAGAATCGCATCGATGCGCCGCTGCGGATCCGAGTACAGCATGAAAAGCTGGCCCGTGTGCGTCTTCGTGTGCCGCAGAAGTTCCAGGCGGTCCGCCTTTGGCCCGGAAAGCGTATGCTCGTGCCGGAAAACGACACGCGCCGAATATTCCTCCAGTTTCCCAGCGCCGATGAACCCGCGCCTCGTGCGGCCTTCTTCGGTGCCCGGTTCGGTGTATTCCTGCGTGTACGCATAAAAAGCCGCCGCGGGATCCTGCGTCACGACATTCTTGCGAATCCATTCCTCCAGCGCCGCCGCCGCTCGCGTGTAAGTATTATTCTGGGGCGTATCCCCGGGATAAGCCCGGCCCTTTTCCACGGGTATCAGGTTGTGCGGGTCCGCGGCGTAATACTTTTCCTGCATCGCCGGAGAAATTTTGTCGTAGGGCTGCGTCAGGACGCGGTCGAACGGGGCGAGTGCGGGGTTGTAGCGAAAAGCGCGAAAGGGATAAACCTGGGCCATGAGCTCTCCGAAATATTCCTGTCCCGCGGGTCAAATCGTTTATTTTACGCGAACACGCCGCAATTCCGGCAAAAGCCGGAGATTAATTTCTGGTGGAACTTTGATGGCCGTTTGATGACTGTTGAAAACGACAGGCTATATTACAATTGCTGGTTCATGACGGTCCCGAACTTTTCCTCGGTTCGCATGCTGATCTTCGACCTGGACGGCACGCTCATCGATTCCAAGCGCGACCTGATCCTCTCCGTCAACGCCATGCTGCGCGAGATGGGCCGGGAAGAGTTGCACGAGGACACCATCGCCGGCTACATCGGCCAAGGCGCGCCGCAACTTGTGGGAAGAGCCTTGGGCAATGACGCGACGGAAGAGGAACGCGAGAAAGCGCTGAAATTCTTTCTTGCTCATTACGAAGAGCACAAACTGGATTCGACATGCGCCTACCCGGGCGTCCCCGAGGCGCTCGAGCAGCTCGCGGGATTCTCATTGGCGGTCCTCACGAA
>WNFE01014025.1_pt1 | contig 11111 bp, 11 predicted proteins | sample 5400451 | NCBI WGS metagenome assembly WNFE01 (sample SAMN13153344, study PRJNA577476) | soil metagenome | isolation source: 200 cm saprolite under Douglas fir tree site 2 hole 2 | place: USA:California | collected 2015-04-18
AGGGTGGACAGCTTCCGGGCCGAATACTGGCCTAGCGGAACGCCGCGCGCCTTCGTCACCCGAGTGCGTGTCTATGACCAGGGGCGGCTGGTCTCGACCCAGGACATGCGGGTTAACCACTATGTCGCCTACGGGGGCGTCAAGCTGTACCAGACCGGTTACGGCTGGGCGCCGACCGTCCGGATCGAGTCGCCCGACGGCCGGGTGCTCACCGACGCCCCAACCATCTTTCTGGGAGATGTGCCGTTCGCCCGGGGTGTGATCAAAGCCCCCTCCGCCGGTGCCCCCCGGGCAACAGCTGGGCGCCACCGCCTGGTTCATCCCCGATGCCCAGGTCAGTGGCGACGCCATCCGTCCCGGCACCGGCGAGCTCAAGAACCCGCTATTGCTGCTCCGCCTCTACCGCGGTGATTTGCACCTGGACCGGCCCCAGAATGTCTACTCCCTCGACACCACCGGCATGGATCTCCGCTGGCGGGGGGCCCTCCGGATGGGGGAGACGGCCGTGACACCCGACGGCTACCGGTTGACCTTCTCCGGGGTGCGCCAGTATTCGGACCTGCTGATCAAGAAGGACCCGGGGGTCCCCATCGTGTTCGCCGCCTTCGCCCTCGGGCTGGCGGCCCTGCTGGGCAGCCTGTACCTGCCGCTCCTGGGCCGGGAAGACCGCCTGCCTCCGCTGCCCGAACTCACCAGCTAACCCCTGGCCAAACCCAACAGCTAACCTTACGACCCTCGTTAGAAAAGAGGGCAAGGTGGGAACGCCAAATGGGTCGATCGACCGGTGTCCGGGTGCGGACGCTCCCCTAGCCTGAAGGCCATGGTGCGGTGCCGTCGTATTGCCCGTTCCCGCCGGGGGCAGGCAATGGTCGAATCAGCCCTCCTTTTTCCGGTCCTGATGCTGCTCGTTCTGGGCAGTGCCGATCTGGGCCGCGTCTTCTTCTACTCGATCGCCATCACCAACGCGGCGCGCGAGGGCGCTCGGCACGGGACGGCGTACGACCCGACCAACCCGGGCAGTCCCAACGCCTTCGCCAGCAACGGCCCGATCATGGCGGCGCTGCAGGCCGAGGTCCCGTCGGGCATCACGGTGACGCAGCCCTATGCGGCGCCCAACCCGTCGACCTGTCCCTCCCAGCCGTACGGGGACTTTACCTATCCCACCCAGCCGAACACGGCCGCCGTCTACATCTGCTTCAACGAGACCTACTCGCTCACCAGCGCGAGTCCCGGCCAGACGATCCGCGTCGTCATCCTCTTCAACTTCGCCCCCGTGACGCCGATGGTCTCGAGCTTCGCGGGCTCGTCCATTCACATGGAGGCCACCACCGTGATGGTGGTCCAGGGACCGTCATGAGTGGACGCCGCTGGCGGCGCGGCCAATCGCTGATCGAGACCGCGCTGATCGCGCCGATCCTGATCATGGTCCTGCTCACCGTAGTCGACTTCGGCCGAGCGGCTTACGACTACTCGTCCCTTTCCGCGGCCGCGCGGGAGGGCGCCCGGGTCGCCATCCGGACTGGCTCCACCCGGCCGGCCAACGCGGATGTGGTTTCGGCCGTGCAGCAGAATGCCATCGGGCTGTCGGTCAGCGCGGGCCCGTGCCTCAACGGCTATACCAGCGGGGTGCTGACGGCGCCCAGCGCGCCCAACACCGGCTACGTCTACATCGTTCCGGGCACCACCGGCCAGACCGTGAACGCGCCGGGCGGCCAGGCTCCGGCGGCCGCGGCCGGGGGCTGCGTCGCGGTGACGCCGGCCGACGCGGCCATTTATCCGCTGACCGTGACGATCGTCTATACGTTCCAGCCGCTGACGCCGCTGGCCCAGCAGTTTTTGGGTAGCAGCCTCGTCATGACTGTCACCAGCACCATGAACACCGAGTACTGATGCATTGGACTTTGCGGCGGCAACGGGGACAGGCCCTGATCCTGGTCGCGATCGCCGTCCTGGTGCTCACTGCCATCCTGGCGCTGGCCCTCGACGGCGGCCGCATCTACCTCGATCGCCGCCAGCTGCAGGATGCCGCCGACGCCGGCGCGCTGGCCGCCGCCGAGCAGCTTCAGGTCCTGCCCTACCCGAGCTATGCGGGCGCCCACGCCCAGGCGCTCCAGTTTGTCGTCACGAACCTGCCCGGCACCAGCACCTCGGGCCTGACGGCACCGACCACCGCAAGCTGGGGGCCGCTGAACATCGGCGCCGGTTACACCGTGACCATGAACGCCACTTCCATCACGTATCAGGTAACGCTCCAGCACTCCATTTCGACGATGATCGCGCCGGTCCACGGGTTCGCGCCCACCATGCAGCTCCAGGTGCAGGCGACGGCCGAGAACGGGACGCTGCCGTTCGCCCTGGTGCTGCTGCAGCGCTCGTACAGCCCGAACTACAACAACCTGGTGATGAACGGATCGCCGGTCACCCTGGTCCTCAACGGTGGCGGGGGGGTGGCCGACCGCGGGGGCGTGTACTCCAACGCCAGCGCCAGCCTCGGCCAGGGAACGATTCAGTTCGGCAGCGGGAGCTGCCCACCCAACCCGCCCGGCACCGGCAACAACGGCGAGATCTGGACGGTGACCCCGACCTCGCTCCCCGGAGCCCAGGTGATCTGTCCCCAGAGCCAGGGGCAAGCCCGCAGCACAACCCAGGTCCTCAGCGACCCCGGATATCCGGAGCCGCCCGCGCCGACCTTCACCGCCACGAATGGCGCCACGGTGCTGGGCGGGACACAATACCTCTGTCCCGGGCACTACGGCAACAAGATCCAGGTCCAGGGGGGCGGGACCGGGGTGCTCCTCCCGGGCGTCTTCCACATTGACGCCGGTGGCATCAGCGTCAGCGGCACGCTGCGGACCATGAATCCAGGTGAGCAGATCAGGGCGGGCGACACTGTCAACTGCTCGCTGACTCTTCCCTATACCGCCCCCCAGGACGCAGGCGCCATCATCGAGATCACGCCGGCGAACACCTCTGGCCAGACCGACTGCAGCCGGCACCAATTCAGTGTGTCGGCCAGCGCCACCGTCACCCTCCAGCCGTCGCCCAAGTACTACAACATCAGTCTCTACATCGAAGCCATGCAGGGCTGGTCGACGACCTGCACGGCTGTCCCCACCGGGACCAACGTGGTCGCCATCCTGGGCAACTCCAACTACAGCATCTACGGCTCGATCTATGGCCCGGCCGACAACATGCAAATCGGGGGCGGCGGCAGCGGCTGGGGAGTCGGCCAGATCGTGGCCTGGACGATAAAGATCAACGGCGTTGGTGCTGTGAACGAGACCTTCGACCCGACCAAGATCCCGGTGATCAAGGGCCTGATCCAGTAGCCGTCACAAGGTCGTGATACAGATCACGGCTTCGTGACAAGTGCGGGCCAATCTTCTACCGGGTGTGAGCGTAATACACGCCGTAGGAACCCGTCTATATGGTTGTGCTCGTGCTCAGGGGAGTTCATCGGACGCGCGCTCACGGGAGCAGCGCCCAGTCATTGGTCGAATTCGCGCTGATCCTCCCACTCCTGACGCTTCTCTTCCTGGGCGCCGTGGACCTGACGCGAGCCTTCTACTACTACATCGCGCTGGAGAACGCCACCAGGGAAACGGCCCGTGTCCTGATCGACTTCCCCTATGAGTACGACGACACGGCGGCCTGCGCGGCTGGCCAGCAGGAGGCGCAGCCGTATGTCACCGTCAGTTGCACCGCCGGTACGCTGTGGATCGTCCCGGCCGCCAACACGAGCGCCAACCCACCCGCCAGGATGCCGGGCAGGACCCCGGTCACCGTGTACGCGACCACCACGTTCCGGCCCATCACCGTCATGATCCAGGCTTTCACCGGCGGCACGATCACGCTCAAAGCCTCGACCACCATGCTCACCTGGTACTGATCATGAAACTCAGCACTTTCGGGACGAGACGACGGGGCGCCCAGGCCCTGGTCGAGTTCACATTGGTGGTGCCCATCCTCTTCCTCCTGCTGCTGGGAATCCTTGACTTCGGCCGGGTCGGTTTCTACTACGTGGCATCGGCCGGCCTCGCGCGGACCGCGGCCCGCTATGGGGCGGCCTACAACGACGGCATCGGTTTCACGAACGCCCAGATGGTCGCATACGTGAAGCAGCAGTCGGACGCGGCGACTATGGGGAACCTGACCCAGCCGGCCGCCTGCGGCACGAGCACGCCGCCGAGCCCGCTGACCGCCTGCTACCAGCCGCCGGTTGGCCAGACCTACATCTTCATCGATCGTTCGAACTTCTCCACCATCCCGAAGTTCATCAAGGTGTCGATCATCTACCATTTCGAGCCCACCACGCCCATGATCCGGGCGATCTTCCCGACCTATTACCTCGTCTCGACGGCCAGCATGGAGACCGAGTTCTGATGCTCCGGCCCAGGGTACGGTCTCGCGCCGGCCAGGTCTTGCTGATCGTTGCCATGTCCGCGGTCGCCCTCGCTGGCGTGGCCGGCCTCGCCATCGATGGCGCCCGGATCCTGGTCGAGCAGCGCAATCTCCAGAACGCCGTTGACGGGGCGGCCCTCACCGGAGCTCTCGACCTCGGACCGGGAGCCGGGTCCTCGCAACTGTCGACTGCACTCGATGACACCGTGTACGCCATCGAGCAGTCCCTTGGCCTGGACTTCTCCAACAACTACACCGTCGGCCACCATCTCGTGAGCAACCCCTGCCATGGGGTTGGCTGCAACAGCGGGACCTCCCCCTCTGGGCCGTACAACCCGAGCAACGCGGGCTCGGGCCCGTGCTGCAACAACTGGGTGGACCGGTCCGGCGCGTACACGCTCACGGTCACCACGCCCTACACGTACTCGGGAACGGTGGAGCCGGAAGCCTTCATCAAGGTCATCCTCATCCACAACCTCACCCTCGTGATCGCTCCCGGCTTTGTGCCATCCCCTACGCAATCTTCGACTTCAAACGCAACGATAAGGCCGACATGTCCGCGAACGGGGCCACTACCCTGACGGCCAACAAGCGGGTCGGCGTCAACGGCAGCGTGAGCATGCCGACCAACTCGCTGACCTTCAACTGCACAACTCCGCCTACTCCCTCCGGCTACGGCGGGGACCTCTGGGAATACACCGTGCCAGCAACCGGGCCCATCACGGCTGGCTCGATCACGGAAAACGGGTGCCCGGGGTCGGTTTCGCCGTCGCTTTACAAAGCGCTGGGCGGCTATCTCTTCCCGCCGAACGTCCACCTGCCCAACGATCCCTGTCTCACGATATCCTGTGGCGCGGTGCAGGGGTCGATCACGATCTCCGGTACGGAGGTCCTGACGCCTACCAGGAGCTCGGATCCGACCCAGGGGATTGGGCCTCGCTACAGCCTTGTTACCGTCCCGAACTCGGCGACCCTGATCCTCCAGCCGGGGGTCTACTTCTTCGAGGGGACGGCCAGCTCCTCCGGGCTTCGCGTCGCGTCCGGCGGGATCCTCGAGACCGGCGACTGCTACCTGGACCCCGTGAATCCGCCAGCCTGCTGTACCCCGCAATCAGGCGTCGCGCCCACAGTCTGCACCGCCGGCCCCCTGCTCGACCCCGTCTACGGCGGTCATCCGTTCCACTGCACCGCGGATGACGACTTCGGGGTGCTCCTGGTGTTCTGGCCGGCCGGCGCAGCCACGGACCCGAGTAGCAGCTGCACGAACGTCAACCCGACCGGCAGCACAAACTACTATTGCCTGGAGCCGGCGGGCAGCAGCGGGAGCTACAACCAGCTGCTGGTGCAGGGTGGAGGCATCATCTTCATCAGCTCCTCACCGAAGTACCACGCGGTTTCGATCTATGTCGATGCGAGCCATCCGTCTCCCTCGGCCACCTGGAATTTCACGAGGCCAACCGACCTATCCCCGGCAGGATGCGTAAGCAACGCCTGTGCGCTCCAGATCGGACTTGGGAGTCATGTCGTCTACGTCCAGGGTGGTAGCAGCAGCAGCATCAACGGCGCTATCCTGGCTCCCGATGACAACTCGTTCCTCGGCGGCGCCGGCAGCGGTGACGGCTTCGGGCAGATCCTTGCCTACACCACGAGCTTCATCGGCAACGCTGCCATCGTGGAGGGCTACAACCCGGTCGCCCTGGCGTACGTCCCCGTCATCGTCCAGTAGCTCCGTGCATTTCCATCGGGCCGTCGCAGGTTCTTTCCCCCGGCGGGCGATCCGTCAACAGGCCGTGGCTATAATCCCGAGTGCCGCCCCCTTAGCTCAGTGGACCAGAGCATCCGCCTTCTAAGCGGAGGGTCAGAGGTTCGAATCCTCTAGGGGGCGCCAGGAAGCGTAGCTGGACGCGGCCTCGAGACTCATGAAACTTGAGTAGTACGCTGTGGGTGACGGCCAAACTAACAACGGAACTCTTTCGGATCCGCTGCGTCTAACTGGTTGGGCATGCGGGATCTGACAGGTCTGGCGGTCATCGCGCTGGCATTGGTTGGCTGCGGCCAGTCGTTGGGCGACATCGGATATCCCCCACTGCCCGGACCGGCTCCCGACACGGAGGTGGTGGCGGTGTCGTCAGCCATCGCCTCGGTCGACCACCCCGTCTTCTACCGGGACCCAGACAACGCTAATCGTCTGATCGCGTATGACTTGGATGGGATGCGGCGCGGGGCGATCGACGTGACCGCCTCCGAGCCCTATGGCGTCTACCCGACGGCCGACGGCAGGATGCTGCTCCTGACGCACGCCCACGTGGTCAGCGGCGGCCAGCCGGTGGGCAAAGTCGCGAACGGGACGTGGGCCGGCGACAACAGGCATTTGTGCGTCTTCCTCAACCAGCTGGGCGGGCCCGGCATGCCACGAACCCGGCAGATCGGCCCCAACTCGTACCAGGGCATCAACACCCCAGGCACGCTTTTCTACCAATCGGTTGGCGGACCATCCCGACGGGTGGTCGATTACGGCGCATTTGGACCGCATGGAGGACCAGCGATCCTGGCGTGCAGTGCGCGAACGGATCGCGCTGTGATCGTGCAGACTTTTGTGGCCAGCCAGCCCGATCTCGAAGTTATCCGCCTGTCCGACGGGCAGCTGATTTCCCATGGGATCGCCGCCCGGTCGGCGAGCCAGCCTGATGGTCTGGTCGCCTCGGTGGACGGAACGCTGCTGGGGGAAGGGAGCAGCGCCTCGGGCTGGAACCCGGGTGGCGAGAACTCCTTCGTTGTTCGGCGACTTCCAGACGGCCAGGTGCTGGCGCATATCACCGGTGGTGGGATCGAGGCATTCTCAGCGGACGACTCGAAGGTCCTCGTCGTCCAGTATCAGAACGGCGGGAGCCAGTCCGGCCGCTACCAGACCATCGACCTGGCCACCTTAAGATCGACATGGAGTGCCGTTCTGACTCCTGGAACTGTCCGCACCCGGCCCGGGACAGGCGACTTTCTGGTGGCTTCGCGTTCCTGGGAACTGAGCAAAACCCGAGCGAATAGGAGCGACCCCTTTGAGGACGTTTGGCTTGTTCCAGCCAATGGCCCGGCCAGGCTGCTGCTCCAGCACGTCCCGCCCCTCGAGTAGCTCCCCGGACTTCGCGGAACCTCTAGCGGAGGGTCAGCGGTTCGAATCCTCGCGAAACGACCAAGGAGTAGTAACGACCCCGACTGGTCTGTGCTTCATCCATCCGAGAGGACGGCGGAGCGTTACCGGCGAATGACGATCCCAAGCAGGACTCCTATGACGAGCAGGAGCCCGGTGGAGAGATGCAGATTGACGTTCTTGCCCAGGTACGACATCAACTGATAGGGACTGTCTTAGTGCGCCTTCAAGCCCTTCCAGGTCTGGTACGCGAGCGGGATGGTGAGCAGCGAAATCAGGGCCGGCCATGGGAGAACGCCGAAGACGACCCCCGCGCTGAGGACCAGGTACGCGACCGCCACTGCGGCCACGTATCCGCGGATCACGGCGGCGGGTCGCATCCGAACGACCAGCGTGCGTTTCCCCGCCTTCGCATCGGCGAACCGGTCCGGGACCTCGTTCGCATACAGGATCAGCATCACCAGAATGGCGACCGGAATCGACAGAATCAGGGGCCGCAGCGCGTACTGGCCGGTCTGCACGAAGTACGTGCCCAGGACCATGATCGGCCCGAAGCCCAGCGCGACGCAGAGCTCGCCCAGCCCCCGGTGCACCAGCCGCAGCGGCGGCGCCGTGTAGAAATAACTGATCAGAACACCGGCAACGCCAAGCCAGAGCAGGCCGAGCCCGCTGATCGCCACCAGCACCAGGCCAACGATGATGGCGACCGCGTAGAAGACGGCCGCCAGTGCCATCATCTGGCGCAGGCTGACCAGGCCGTACTGGAGCACGCGCGAGCCGCCGCTGAACTTGGTCGGGGTGAAATTCACCTCATCCACCCCGCTCAGCGTGTCGAAGATATCGTTGGCCACGTTCAGGCCGAGGTGCACGGTCAGGGCGCCAAGCAGCGTCAGTGCCGCCAGGCCGATCGAGAAATGATGGTCATAGGCCGCCGCGGCGAACCCGAGAAAAACCGGCACGATGGTCGCGGTCAAGAAGGGCAACCTGGTCGCCAGGAAGAAGCGCCAGCCGGCGTTCATTTGCGGCTTCACCTCGCGGCCGCGTTCGGTGCTCAGGATGGCCAGGTACCGCCGCGCCTGCGGCAGCGCGCGCTGGCAGAGCTCTGGGAAGGAAAGTGCCTGCTCATCCCAGCCGCGCGCAGCCTGGGGGGTGAAGCGCCAGACAGGTCCACCCACGGAGAGGGCGCCGCTCAGTTCGATATAGCGTCGCTGATCGTATCCAACGCCGGGATATGGGCGGATGTGACTGACGACCAGCCGGGCTTCGACGGTATCACGGACGGCACGTGGGCCGGTTGACGCCGGAGTGACTTCAACGGTGCCATCGACGACCCTGAACGACGTGGCCACGCTCAACGGGTAACCGTCGTCGTCAGGGACGACCAGCACCGCGTGGGGGTAGCCCGGCAGCCGGGACAGCGCGTGGCCGAGATTCACGCCGCAGCCTGCCGCACGTCTGTGACCTGCGGATCGCGCGTCGTGTCTCCGTCCGGCCACCACAACACGCGCTTCGGGACGATCTCGATAATGGCCCGCTCCCAGAAGAGGGGCAAGCCAAGCTTCTGCAGTGGCTTGAGGAAGGTCTTGATGATCGGTTCCTTGGCTTCCCAGAGGGGAACAAGCCTGTACCAACCCTGGTGGAGGTCGTCGTCGATCACGCGGGCGTCACCCTGGATGGTGGCGCGAGAGAACGGCTGCGCCCGGATGCCAACGGGATCGGACAGGCTCAAGGAGATCCTGGGATTGCGCTTGATGTCCTCCAGCTTGCGCGAGAACAAGATGCTCGACGTCATCAGGACGTAGCGGCCGTCCCAGAACGGGATCAGTGGATCGGTTCGAAAGCGGCCGTTGCGGTCGATGACCGTCAGCTCCCCAACCAGGGCCTTGCTCAGTAGCTCGACGACCGGCCCGGGCATTTCGGCAACGACCGTGGCGCTCGTCACCCCCTCATGGTAGGGGTATCCCCGCGCAACGTGCACCGAGCCGCCAAGGGTGCCGGGCCGGCCCCGGCGTTGGTCAAAGCGCACTCGCGGTTTTGAAGGTGGTCTGAGTAGGCTCGAACCGCCCATCCACATACCGAGCTAATCACTGGCTCATCGCGCCAGGCGGGAGAACCAGTAACGGGTGAAGGGATCCCTCTCCCGTCCGATCGGGAAAGGTTCGACTCCTTTACGGCTGAAGGCGCGAAATCGAATCCGAGAGCCCGAACCAATATTCGAACCCGGTCCAACTTACCGGCAACCGAGCGGGAGCATGAAATCGCTGTGGCATGGGTAGATTGGGCGTCCCGCGCGTCCGAGGAACGGCCTCCGGATGCCGTTTACCGATCGCTTACAGGCGCGTTGCAACGGCGCGCGGGCTGCGGCGCAACCTGCGCATCCGTGTCCCGTTGTGCTGACAAGGTGATGGCGCTGACCCAGCTCTCGCGGCGGTGGCTGGTGGCGCTCTACCTGCTCGTCAGCCTGATTCCGCTGCTCGCGCTGAGCGACCTCGCCGTCGCGATTTCGAGCGATGCGGTCACCCGCCGGGCAAACCAGAGCCTCAGCCTGTCGGCTTCCCTCAGCGCCCTCTACATCGGGGAGCAGATCCAGAGCCTCGAGGACGTCGTCAGCTCCTTCGCGCACGAGCAGGACTTCATCGCCGCCCTGGCGGACGGAAACCCGGCCGGCTATGACCACGCAACGATCCAGGCGAAGCTCGTTCAATTAAGCGGCGTTCGGCCAGGGATCGCCGGTGTCGTGTTGCTCACGGCCGATGGGAGCCTCAGCGATGTCTTCCCGTACTTTATTCGGCCTGGTACCAAGCTTGGCTATGCCAGCAGCGATTGGTCCCAGGCGGTCCGCCGCTCAAAGGAGCCATATGTCTCGCCGATCTACACCTCCATCGCCAGCGGTAGCCCCCGGGTGACTGCGATCGCGGCGCCGGTCAACGAGGTGGGCGGCGATGGGACGGCCGGCCCGCTGCTTGGCGTCCTTGCCATCGAATACGCCGTTATCAATGTGGAGCAATTCAGCAGGCAATTCGCGGGAGCCCAGGGCGTGCTCGTGACGGTCGCCGACCAGGGTGGCCAGCTGGTGGCGCAGCCCGACGCCCAGCCCCAGCTGGATCCGGCGGACCGGGCGGCGATCGCTGCAGCGCGGCGAGGAAGGACCGGGTTCGTGCAGGCGACGCAGTCGCATGCCGAACTGATCGGGTACGCGCCGGTCCCACGGATCGGGTGGGCCGTCTTCGCCGAGATCAGTGCGGCTGATGCTTTTGCGGATGTCGACCGGCTTCGCGTCACCGTCCTTGTTTTCGCGATTCCCCTGGCACTGATTCTCCTGCTCGGGGCCTGGCTGCTGTACCGGACGCTCGGCTACTGGCAGCGCGCTGAGGCAGAGGTGCGGCGCCTGGCGGCCATCGATTCCCTGACCGGGATCTACAATCGCCGCAGCTGGGACGATCATCTGGCGCGTGAGCTAGCGCGAGCCCGCCGCGAGCGGCGTCCGTTGACGGTGGCGATGATCGACCTCGACCACTTCAAGCGGTTCAACGACGGACATGGGCACCCGGCTGGCGACCGCCTC
>WNFE01003882.1_pt1 | contig 11110 bp, 12 predicted proteins | sample 5400451 | NCBI WGS metagenome assembly WNFE01 (sample SAMN13153344, study PRJNA577476) | soil metagenome | isolation source: 200 cm saprolite under Douglas fir tree site 2 hole 2 | place: USA:California | collected 2015-04-18
CGAGGAGGTAGAATCTTTGCCAGAAATCGCCTTAACTGTACACCCTCCGATCGCCAGACGACTGACCTGCAACGCGATGCGTTGCTCGACGAGCTCGGCTCTCTCCCCATTGACAAGGCTAGTGCCAATCTGCTCTTCCAAGTCATCTCTCGGCGCGATGAACAGGGGGCCATCATTATCACCTCAAACCGTGCCTTCAAGGATTGGCCCACGCTTTTCAACCATGACAGCACCCTCACCTCGGCTATTCTAGATTGGCTATTGCATCACGCCGAGACCGTGATCATCGAAGGAAGGAGCTGCCGAATGAAAGGCCAAATCGAGAGTTAAACCTCGGTTCACATAACGCCGCCGGGAGCAAGTCTTCAATTCTGGCGACGCCCTAACTTACCCTTCGCCTCCCCCATTTTCAGACCGCCGCTTTTCCAACATTTTCACGCCGTCGCTAACATCCTGTGTAGCACAACCAAAATTGCAGGTATTTTGCAGCCTTTTTGCAGGGAAATCTCAGGCATAGGATGCGCATGCTTTGTATGCTTCCTATCGCTGTGGGGAGTCACTGGGCGCGGTCAGAATGCTCACGTCACATAACGCCAGGCACGGCAATGCTTCTCACGCAGTATCTGTACATGATGAGATGGGTCGATACAGTCGCCGGACATCACCAGTATTTGGGCTTGCTTGGGGGCAGAGAGCCAGTATGGTGGTACGTGGCCTAGGGGACTCCCTGATATGGAGAGAGTGGGGCATAGCCAACGTATCATACAGAACCCCACTGTGCCAATCTCGTGTCACGCGGAACGGAGGAGATACCGGGGCCTTCCGCCCCCGTGGAATATCGCAGCACCGTTTTTTTGGCTAGTTGAACTTACACCCAGTCCTACATAGGCAGGAAACGGACCCCCCAGAAGCCCTGGCACAGAACCCGTGTGGGCATGGACGAGCGAAGGAGGCAGGATGAGCGGAACGCTCGGTAGTGTGACATACGTCTTTTTCGATGTTGGTGGGACGCTCGGCGACGTCACCGTCCACGGGAATACGGCGCAGCTCGCCCTCTATCCCGACACGCAACGGCTCCTCGACACGCTGCGTGCCATGGGGAGCGTGAAACTTGGCGTCATTAGCAATGTAGTACCGACAATGACCAGCGCGGATCTGGCACACATGCTGACCACTGCTGGGGTCGGCGCCTACTTTGCCCCCAACGCCATCGTGGCCAGTACCAGCGCTGGCAGCGCCAAACCTGCGGCGGCGATCTATCAGTTCGCCGCCACACAAGTTGGTCAGCCCATCGCCGCGTGTCTGTTCGTCGGTGAGGATCTCGCCGAGATCATCGGTGCGCGCGTGGCCGGGATGCAGGCCCAGCTCAAACCGCGTCCCTAAGCGATGCCCCTGGTCTTACCGCATGTTAGCAGGAAGTGGAGATACTCAGCAAAGGAGGAACTATGAATGCGTCCCATTACATCCCCATGTGCCAGGCTTTCCTCAGCAACGTGCGCTTCGCCGACGACTCGCCAGTCGGCTCGCCAGAAGGTTCGCCGTTCGATGCCATCATGATGGCCCACATCGTGCAGGCAGCACGGACGCTGCTGCCTGCCGCGTACCGCACCGGCTACGTCGATCCGTTGCTGACTGCCTTGCCAGAAGTCGTGACAGTACTGCAGCAGCAGTTGAACCAGGAAATGCGGAACGGCATGCCCCGGGCCGAGGCCCTGGCGGACGTGACATCGATTGCCGATAGCCTCGTCGGTGCAGTGCGTGACTGGGGCGAGCCTGACTACCGAGGGCCGCTCGGGCGCTTCGAAGCGGTGGTGTCGAATTTCTATCGTTCATTCCTCAGCGCTGAGCAGCGTGCCCAGGCTGCATTGCCACTGGTTGAGATCCTCCCGCCGCTCGTCACCTTCGCACCGACCGCCGCTGGCGGCCCCTTTACGCTGCCATCCGACGCTGTTAAAGACCTGATTAGGGCACCGATCGGCATTGTCAGTTTGCCGGGGAGCTACCGCGCACACCCGTTGCTGTGGCCGGCGCTTGCCCACGAGACCGGCGGCCATGACGTGCTCCACGCGGATCCGGGGCTGATCGACGAACTCGCGCGCGGCGTGGCGGCGATGACCACAATCCCCAAGGGCCTTGCAGCGATCTGGAGCGCATGGATGGACGAGGCGGCCTCTGATGTCTACGGTCTTCTGAATATTGGGCCGGCGTTCGCGGTCAGCCTCGCGGCGTTCTTCTCGGCGCTTGGCGCCTCCGACCCGACCCACCCGTCGACGATCGGCACGATCCGGACTACGTTACCAGTCGTCGGGCGCCAGCTCGCCGATGTCCACCCCGTTGATCTGTTACGTCTGTACCTCGCCATGGGAGTCGTGGACGCGCTCGTCCACCTGTCGTCAGCCCGCCGTACGCTGTGGCTCGCACTACTCGACGCCATCGCACAAGTTGCCGCCGATGGCGCCACGACGATTGATGTTGTCGACGTGTCCACCCGCGTCGTCGTCCAGCAACTGCCCCTCGCTCGGATGGCCGATGCCGCCAAGCAAGTCGGCAAATTCATCGCCACCCATAAGCTCAAGGCTCTCCACACTCACTCCATCCAGGACATCGAAACCTGGGATGACGTTGATGAAGAGGCTGCCACCGCTATCTCGACCGCTGTCGACAACGGGGCGATTGACGCGCTGGGCGACGACGCGCAGCTGCTCGCTGGCACCACGATGGCGCTCCTGAACGACCCCACGAGCTACGCCACGATCACCTCGCGGCTCGCTTCTGCCCTTGATGATAGCTTGGCCCGCGACCCGTTCTTCGGCTCTGCGGCGCCGCGCACCATGTTCGGCGCACGGCTACGTGGAAGCTCCCACAGCCGTACGTCGGTCCCACCGCAGTTCCCCATTGAGGTCAGCTGATGGTCGGGGCCCCTCGATGGGTAGTGTGAGACAGGTGTGCGCCGTGAAAGCTGTATGATGGAATGGAGGAAGAGTCCCACTGGACTGGTAGTCTCCCCGAGTAGACCAGGTACCCAGTGCGTCGTTGGGAGTCAGCGAGGCATGACGCTGTGCCTGGTGAGCCGCCTCTCCCTGCAAGGCATGCTGAGGCGAAGGTGTAGACCCAAGTAGGAGGTTTATGAGTAGAGAGACCTACTCGACCTCAACCTGAGCCGCATTTCTCTCCCGGGGCTGAAGACATTTCAGCAACCCTACAGGGGAACTTTGCCCAAAACTTGCCCTGGCCTATTTCTCAACCGGTGGTTTTGGTACGCTTCCTGACCGGTGGTAATAGTCTGGCCGACGTGACGCCCTTAAAAGCTCGGCTTGGTCGCAAAGGGCGTCAATTGGAGCTCGTGCGTCCAACAGGATCTGTCTTGGGTGTGGAGGTAATAGAACGCCTCAGCGATCTTCACGGGATTCATCACCACGTCCGGCTGCTGCTGGGCTCTCGGCAGGGCTCGGGTCCCTGGCGAGTCGATGAGGCCGTCGATCACGACGTTGGCCACGTGCACGCCATGCTCGGAATATTCCTCCGTCAGCACCTGCGCCAGCGTGCGCATCATCACGCGCGGATAGTACAGCGACTGGCCGGTCAGGCGCTTGCGTCCGCGCAAGGACGCCGCGTTATTCGACATGAGGAACGAGCCGGCTCCGCGCTCGCGCATGGCGGGCAACACCTCCTTGGCGACCAAGAAGGGTCCACGGCTGGCAATGTGCTGCGCGGTGTCGAACATGTCGACGGGGAGGTGTTCCAGCAATTCTTTCTCGGGCGGCAGGTCACGCCCCTCCAAGTAGCCCGCGTTGTAGACCAAGACATCCGGGTCACCAACTGTCTCTCGAATCGTGGCGAACGCCTGTGATATGGATGCGTGCGACACCAGGTCCAGCTCGACAATCATGCCTGCCCCGCCTTGCGTGCTGATGGCCTGCTCCAGCGCCGCCGCATTGGCGGCATGCCGGGTCGTCAGCACGACGACGAAGCCCTCCTGGGCAAACTTTTGGGCGATGGCACCGCCGACGCCCCAGCGCACGCCGACGGGCAGGTCGCTGTCGTCGAGTACCTTCCCGTGCGCCAGTTGGGTATTGCGGCCATCTGCCTGCCACTTGGAGGTCGCCCCCACCACGACGGCGACCTGTTTACGGGTCGAGTTCATTGCGGATTCCTTGCCTCTTGAGGTCGACTGCTCACCATGGCCGCAAGGCAAGCTCGCTTACATCGGCCATGCCATCCACGCCCTGAGCATTGGAAGTCGGGCACAGTCATTACCCATAGCAACGAACCAGCTTACAGACGCTTCGTATTCCTATGAGTTGTATCCATGCCTTGCGGTATCTGCGACCTGCACGGGTCGTGATGTCCACATCATGCTGGCCCGCTCATCTCGTGGTCGTGTTGACTCCACAACACGTATCATCCCGTAGAGGTCAACGCAAACCATGGTCATCCGGGACGTCTACACGCGTTGCAAGTCCCACAAGTATAAGGAAACACAGCCACATGCACAATGGGGCGGCACCCGAAAGAGCCACACCTCTCGCAGCGACCAGACATGATCGGTTCATCCCGCCGCCATCGCGCCAGCGCGGAGCCTCACGCCCGCCTGGACCACGTCGCATCGTAGGCCCCCCTCTCCATCGCCATGGAGAGGGGGGCCGTCAGGCGGGATGAGGGAGCCCGTCCTCTCGCACGGGGGGAACGGTGGCGCCGGCGAGCGGCGCCTCACCGCCCGTCTCAGCGGGCGGCTGGCACGGGTTGATGCGCCCGGAGGAAGTCGCGCACGTGTCGCACCGCCTGGGGGATCAGGTCCTTCGGCTCCTTCCAGGGATACACCGTCACCTCGGCCTTCGGCGCCAGCTCTGCGATCTCCATGCAGACCGCGTACGGGTGCGCCGGCACGTCGTCCGGCATGATCAGCATCGGCGTCTGGCACGCACGCACGAAGTCGCGCGACACGCTGTACACGAAGTCGCCCGGGGTGCGGTACAGGTTGTGCAGATACGCGTCGACGGTCTCCATCGTCACGTCGGGCCGCCGGGCGCACAGCGCGGGGCCCCAGGTGTCGTGGCCGGAGGTGTACATGACGTCCGGGTTCTCCGGACGGTGCCCGACCGGCTGGCAGAGCACGCCGGCCATGACGCGGTCGGGCGCCCGCTCCATGAGCTTGAGCACAAACGGGCCGCCGATGCAGCACCCCAGCACCAGGAACTCCCGGATGCCCAGGTGGTCCAGTAGCCCGAGCTGGTCCGCCGCGAAGGCCCCCCACGGGTCGTCGACCGGGATCGGCCCGCTGGACTCGCCGCCGTTCGCGTTGCGCTGGTCCATCGTGATGCAGCGGAACTCGTTCGTGAACTCCTCCATGGCGTTGAAGGGCGCCGTCGCCCAGTTGCTGAGGCGGGAGTTCAAGCCCCCGCCGGGCATGACCAGGAGTGGGAAGCCGGACCCGGCCTCCTCGTAGCGGATGCGGACGTCGCCCTTGGCATAAAACGGCATGGTAGTCTCTCCTTGCACAGCGTTGCGTCCCGCGTACTCTCAATCAGAGTGCATAAGATTGGCACAGTGAGGGAATCCTATGATACGTTGGTCATTCCCCAATCACCCCGGAGCAAGGAGCCTCACGATGCCGAAGATAACCTTACTCGATATGCCGCTAGCCGAGCAAGCCCAGATGCTCGCCGCCCGGCGCCGCGCGCGCTATGGCTACCTCCGGGCGGAAATGGCGTTTTGCCCGCAAGAACCTCATCGCCTGGGTGGCCACCGGAGGCCGGCGGACGAACGCACCACGGCGCTCCGACAGGGCCGGATGGTACCCCGCCCGCGGGAGCGTCGCCCGCGACCGCTACTGATACGGAAATTATACTTTGTTGTAGGGGTGTCAGGAGCGGTGTGCAGGCTGGTGCCCCCCAAGAGGCTTGTAGGCATGTAGGGGCAGGGAAGGTGATGCGTACACCGAGGTGCCCAGTGGCTCCCCTCGTCTTAGAACGAGACGAGAACACCACGCCTCGGATGCCCCGACACGTTGGAGCCTCTACCAACATGCCGAGCACACCGACCTGACGACAGCCGAGCGACATCCCGGGGGGCGAACCCTCCGGGATGTCGCTTGTTGTGTACTCTGAGAGACATCTTTCGGCCATAAGACGTACGCAATTATGACCATTCCTTGGGATGGTCATTCCTGTTTCTGCACTCCTATTCTACAGGGAGGTTTATAGAGGGATGGTGGCGTTTGGCCCCCCCCCCTACACCTTCCTGGTCGTGTGCTCCTCACCGCCGTAGCCTATGCAATATGTCCTTCTGTGGACGCACCCGTACAGCTTCGGGCTCTTTGGCCTCAGCGGACAATGCCAGCAAGCCACACTCCTGCATGACGTTCGCGAGGAGCACAAGCAGGGTCTCATCGGCACGGAGCACTTCACCAATCAACACGAGGCGCAGTAAGGACACATCAGGCTGATCACAATGAGGACAGGGCTGTGTCAAGAGAGTTCTCCTCTACTTCAGGAAGCCTCTCATGGGCCTGGTGACGAGCGTTTTCTACCACAATGTTGTCTGCCTGCGGGGCGCACGCTCGTCGCTCCTCCCTGCGGTGTGTGCACCAGTATGCACCCGCGTTTGGAAGGCTTTCCCCGCGGTGAAGGTGGGGAGCGTCTTGGCCGGAATCTGGAGTGTGTCCCCCGTGCGGGGGTTGCGGCCAGCCCGCGCGTGGCGGTGGCGGAGCCGGAAGCTGCCAAAGCCCCGTAATTCGACACTCTTCCCCGTATGCAGCGCCTCCATAATCGCCTCCAAGAACTGGGTAATCACCACGTCTGTCTGGTGCTTTGACACCTGTATGGCGGCGGCGACTTGCTCAACGAGTTCTGCCTTTGTCATACACACACCTCCTCTGTATGAGCGAGCCAGAGTATAGCCTCTGGCCATGGCCAAGAAGTCTCGCGGGAAAAGCGTAGGCTTGCTCGCGCGCAGTTGTCAAGCATTTTTCTCAATTATTGGTGGCACGAAGCTATCCTGGGAGATGAGTATCCCCTGCCGTCTTCCGTGTAAATGTGCGACATCGGCCACCCCACGACCTCCCGAAACCCCAGCAACCACCTACCTGTGCGTAACGAGGGTTGCGTCATGATGTCGTAATCCTTTATTGTTGACGACAAGAGACTTTAGAGCGAGCGGCAGAGCCACCTGGAGGGGGATGGGGGGTGACAGGAATGAGTGGCACGGGCAGAGCGCAGCGGCGCCGGTGCCTTCCACTGTGCCCCCAAGGGGGGCGGAGGTAGGGGCAAAGGCACAGCGTCCACTGGAGTGCTTTTGCCTCTACCAGGGGGGCCGGAATGTGGCCTGGCAGCCCAGCGCGAGGCGGGGGCAGTCCGGCGGCGACGCTTCATCAGCCGCCGCACTGACCGGTCCGCCGACCGCTGCGCAGACAGGTGTACCGCCGCGATGGACGCCATCCATGCTCCCGCACTCGCACATGGAGATAGACTATGGCACAGACACAACTCGATCAGGTCATGGAGGAGGTGAAGGCCCTCTCACCAGCGGAACAGCGGCAATTGCGCGACTGGTTGGAGACGGTTGTGGCCCCAGCACCCCTGACCGAGGAGGCCTTTGCGCACCACCTCGTCGAGGTCGGCCTCCTCAGGGACGTCACACCGCCGCTGACCGATCTGACCCCGTATCAGCACCGCCAGCCCATCGAGACGACGGGGCAACCGCTTTCCGAGGTTATCCTGGAGGAGCGACGCTAGGTGGCGGCCTATGTCTTCGACAGTAGTGCCGTGGTGAAGCGGTACGTGCGCGAGACGGGCACAGCCTGGGTCCTCAGCCTCACCGATCCTTTTTCCCAGTTTGACCCTCGAGGAGTTTCAGGCCCTGGTCCCGCCCTTCGAGGCCGCATGCCACGCGCATATGGCCGCGAGGCGCCTCGATGGGCAACCCCGGACGGCCCGCCAGTTTACCGTCTATAAGCACTGCCCCCTGCCGACGCCGGAAGACCGGCGGTTCTTCCTGCTCACCTCCCTGAAGACCTACGCCCTCCAGCGGCGACGGCTCGAGCATGGCCACAGCAGTGTGAAGCGCTGTCGCAGCGTCACAGACCGGATCCGCCTGTGGAAGGAGGGCGTCCGCGATCGCGTGATGGAAATCTGTGGTGCCCTGCACAACTTCCGGGTGCGCCTCACGTCCTGGCAACCGATGGTTTAATCGGGATAAACTCAACTCATTATGCTCTCCCTTGTCGCGTCGAACGATCGTGAACGTGGCCCGCCGCCCACAGCTCCAGGGATGAGATCCCTCCCTAGATCACTCTACTTTCGGCCAGTATGGCGAGTTCTTGGGGCGAAAGCCCTAACTCGCCGCCGAAGATGTCCTGGTTGTGCTCACCGATGAGTGGCGCCCGTCTGGAGATACGCCAGGGCGAGCCGTTGTAAATGGCGGCCTCGCCTGGGTAGACGAAGCGGCGGTCCAGTTCTGGGTGCTCCACCTGTTTCCAGAAACCTCGGTCGTGCAGATGGGGGTCGTCCAATAGTTCCTCAGGGGCACGCACTGCCCCCCAGGTAAACCCACGTGTCTGGGCAGCATGGTAGAGCTCTTCCGCCGGCAGGTTGGCGATGAAGTTACCCACCAGCTCTTCGATGATATGGTCTCTATTCGCTTCAATCACTTTCGGATCCTGGTATTTGGCGTCTTTGAGATCGCCGGCCAGGCCGTAGCTGTCCAGCAATTCCGCCAGGTCTTTGACGTATCTGGGGTTGAGCCGACCCGCGACCAGCGCCGTGACATATTTGCCATCTTTGCTGCGAAACTGGGTGCGGGGCGTTGGCCTGGGGGCGTGGTGGCGCCCCGTTTGGCGTCGCACCACCTCATGCCGGTAGATGTAGGTGGGTATCGCGGCTTCGGTGGTGAGGGCGCAGGCTTCGTGAATCGAGGCATCGATATACTGCCCGCGGCCCGTGACCGTGCGGTAGACCAGGGCGGCCATGATGGCGATGTAGGCGTAGTGGCCGCCCATGTGCCAGGCATTGCCACCACCAGGGGCGATGGGAGGGGCGCCCGGGGCGTCCACCTCATCATAGCCGCAGGAAGCCATCTGACCACCCGCCGCCATGTGCAGCAGGTCAGAGGTCATGTAGTCCCGCCAGGGTCCGGTTTGGCCGAAGGGGGTCAAGGCGCACATGATTAGCCCGGGGTTCTGTTCCCTGAGATGTTCATAACCGAGCCCCAGGGCAGACAAATACCCCGGGGGGAAGGTTTCCAGGATGACGTCCGCAGTCGCGGCCAGGTGACGGAAGAGCTGGCGTCCGTCTGCCGTCTCCAGATTGAGGGTGATGCCGCGTTTCGATGTGTTGTAATACCAGAAGGACAGGCTACGCTCCGGATGGGGGATATCATCAAGGAATGGCCCTACGTGGCGGGTAGCCTCGCCACCGGGGGGTTCAATCTTGATGACATCGGCCCCCAGGTCGCCCATGAGTTTGCCACAGAACTGGCCCTTTTCGTCGGCAAGTTCCAGGATGCGCAGGCCCGCCAGCGGGCCTGGGAGGGTCTCGGCCTCGGTCATTTCAACATCTCCTCCATATACGGCAAGCGCTCGCGGGTGGTGGGCCAGAACGTGCCGTCAGCGTAGCCCGCCAGTAATTCCTCATGGCTGAAGCCCAGCAGGCCTTCCACAATCTCGCGGGTGTGCTGACCGATCAAGGGACTGGGAAGGTGATTGATTGCTGGGGTTCCCGAGAGTGTAAATGGGGCATTTTGGATCTGCCGCACCCCCAGGGCTGGATGCTCCATTTCCAGATACATCTGTCGGTGGCGTAGCTGGGGATCGTGTTCCACCCGGTCTGCGGAACTCTGCACGGGGAGGGCGCGTACGCCAGCGGCTTGACAGCGCTCCGTCAACTCGTACTTGTCCAGCGTCATACTCCATGCTTCAATGCCCTCGTCCATCTCGTCCTGGTGCTGGAGGCGTCCGGCGAGCGTGGCGAACTGCGCTGCGGTGGCCCACGCTGGATGGCCCATCACCTGCACCAGGTGCTGCCACTCCGCGTCAGTATGGCAGACAATCACACACCAATCGTTATAATTGCCAGGATGGGTGCGATAGGCATTATGGGGTGCGACTGTTGGCCCACGGTACGTGTTGACGAGGGGCGTACCGGGCCAGTGCGCACGGTTGCCGGGGGGAAAGCCGTCGCGGCGCGATACCCGCCCGTTCACGGTGTAGTCCAGGAGCGTGGGACCGGTGAGGGGGATGCCCGCAATCATCTGCGCCTGGTCAATATGCTGGCCTTGCCCCGTCATGTTGCGGTGGTAGAGACCGGTGAGCGCACACATCGCCCCATACATTCCCCCGGTATCGTCCATATACGACCAGCCCCATCCAGCCGGCGGTTTGTCTGGCAGGCCCGAGATGAATGTCAACCCGGAGACCGCCTGGGCGACCGGTCCAAACGTGGTGTAGTGGTGGTTCCGCCCCGTGTGGCCATATCCTGACATGGACACATAGACAATGTCAGGCTTGACCTTGCACAGCTCCTCATAGCTCAGGCCCCAATTTCTTAAGACACGCGAGCTAAAATTCTCGATCACGACATCGGAGATGGCGATGAGGCGCTTGACGATGTCCAGCCCTTTGGGGGTGCGCACGTTGAGACTCAGACTGCGCTTGTTCACATTCGTGTCGTTAAAATTCCCCGAGGTATTCAGATTCACCTCGACATCCTGAGGCGTGGTGGAGCTGGGGAACCTGCCGCGCTCATTCTCTGTCCACTCTATTTTGATAATCTCGGCCCCGAGGGCCCCCAACCAGCGGGTGGCCCATGGCCCGGCTCGCACCCAGCTAAAATCCACCACGCGAATACCGTCAAGCGCTCGGGGGAGAGACATGCCATCCTTCTCCTTGTCCATAGTCCCGGCTTCAGCCGGTTGTGTTTGTCGTTCCGGCTTTCGCCGGTCCCTTGTCGCACCCCATACTGATTCTCGCGCTACACTTCACCCCGGTGCTGATCCCATAATTGCAGACGGCTTGGGGGAAAACACCTCATTCGCCTAAAGCGTTGAAAACATACAACAAAGCGCAGGAAATCACAAGCAAATCAACCTCCTACAACAATGCCTTCGCCAAAATGTG